>Ga0126307_10003917_pt1 | contig 10261 bp, 7 predicted proteins | sample Plot28_FD_89955 | JGI IMG/M metagenome (GOLD analysis project Ga0126307, IMG submission 89955) | Serpentine soil microbial communities from UC McLaughlin Reserve, CA, USA - Plot28 | ecosystem: Environmental > Terrestrial > Soil > Grasslands | place: USA: UC McLaughlin Reserve, Lake County...
TCTGGCACGGCCAAAGATGGGGTTCACCCTGCCTTTCGAGAAGTGGCTACAACAGAACCTGCGACGCGAAGTCTCTTCAGTGTTGGAAGATCCACACGCACTCGCCGGCCCCGCATTGAACTCCGAAGCAGTTAGAAAGGTCTGGCGTGACTTTCTTGAGAAGCCGCGCGCGGTTGGTTGGTCGCGTCCATGGTCGCTTTACGTCCTGGCGAAGTGGTGTGAGATCAACAGCGTCACCACTGCATGAGAGTACTGCACGTCATTCCGTCTGTTTCCGAGCGTTCCGGTGGACCGGCAATCGCAATCATTCCGATGTGTCGCGCGTTGATGCGAGAGGGAATCGAGGTTTTGCTCGTGACGACCGATGCTGGATTGCCGGGCACCAACGGAGATGTCGTTGAGTACAAAGGCGTGCCGTCAAGGTTTTTTCATTCGCAATGGGGCGAGTCGTTCAAGTACTCGCGTCCAATGGCGTCATGGCTGAACACGAATATGCGAAACTTCGGTCTGGCCCACATTCATGCGGTCTTCAATCACTCGTCTGTAGCTGCCGCGCGTGCTTGTCGTGATGCGGGCGTTCCATACGTCATCAGGCCTCTCGGCACGCTCGACCCGTGGAGCATGACGCAGAAGTCACTGCGCAAGCGTCTGTTTTGGCAGGTATCGGGCAAGGTCATGCTTCAGCGGGCGGCGGCGGTACATTACACCAGCGAAGCAGAGAAGCTTTCCACGGAAGAACCGCTGGGTTTGAATCACGGCAAGGTGATCGCGCTCGGTACCGAAACTTCAATTACAAGCTACAACCTGGCGGATCATTTTCCTGAGCTCGCTGGTGATCCTTACGTGCTCGTGTTATCGCGTCTCCATCCGAAGAAGGGTTTGGATGTTTTGATCGATGCTTTTCAGTCGCTCGGAGAGAAATTTTCACGCTGGCGCCTGGTGCTCGCGGGCGATGGGCCGAGTGAGTATGTCTCGAGACTTAAGAATAAAGTTGTGGGAGACAGAATACTGTTCACGGGTTGGTTAGAGGGCGAGCGGAAGGAGGCGGTGCTCGGTGGTGCGTCATTGCTGGTGCTGCCGTCGCACCAGGAAAACTTCGGGCTGTGCGTGATGGAAGCGTTGGCGCACTCCGTGCCGGTGCTGGTGAGTCCGAACGTGAATCTCGCCACGGAGATCGCCGCAGCGAATGCCGGTTGGATTGCGACGATTGACAAAGACGCATTGGCTGCAAAACTCGGTGAAGCTTTAAGCGACGAAGAAGAGCTCGCGAGACGAGGCCGCGCGGGCAGACAACTCTCGCAAAAGTATTCGTGGGAGAACGCCGGCAGAGATTTGGTTACGCTTTATAGAGAAGTCTTAACCACCAAGGCACAAAGAAACTAATTAATTTCTGTCTTCGTGCCTTAGTGGTTAATTTCATCGTGCTCGATCAGATCACCCCATTGATACTCACTTACAACGAGGCGCCGAATATCGCGCGCGCGTTGGCGGGTTTGAGTTGGGCCAAAGAGATTGTGGTGGTCGATAGTTTCAGCAACGACGAGACGGTGGAGATCGCACGTTCGGTTCCGGAAGTGCGAGTTGTTCAGAGAGCTTTTGATTGTCATCGCAATCAGTGGGAGTTTGGGCTTAAGGGGACTGCCATCTCGACGCCCTGGGTGCTCGCGCTTGATGCCGATTACGTCGTCACCAGCGAACTCGTCGCGGAACTCGAAAAGCTTCAACCCGATCCTCACGTCACTGGCTATCGCGCGAACTTCATCTATTGCATTAACGGAAAAAAACTTCGCAGTGGTATCTATCCACCGGTCACCGTTCTCTACCGGCGCGATGCGGCTTCTTACATTCAGGATGGGCACACGCAACGAGTCGCGGTTGAAGGAACAGTTGAAGATCTGCGAGCGCCGTTGTTGCACGACGATCGCAAGTCGCTGCGACGCTGGTTCAACTCACAGAAACGCTACACCGAACTCGAAGCGCAAAAATTGCGCGCGGCGGATACGGCAAAGCTGAGCCGCGTGGATCGGTTGAGGCGCTGGCGGGTTGTCGTGCCGCCCGCGATGCTGGTGTATTGCCTGATCGTTCGCGGAGGGATCTTTGATGGCGGGGCAGGGTTTTACTACGCGTTCCAAAGGACTGCAGCAGAGTTGATGCTGGCGATCAATTTGGGCCGCAGATTTACGCCGATAGACGCAGATGTATATTCTCGGTATTAACGCGTATCACGGCGACGCAGCGGCGGCGATTGTTCGTGATGGGAAGTTGATCGCTGCGGCGGAGGAGGAGCGCTTCAACCGGTTCAAGCACTCGGCGGGGTTTCCAGCGCATGCAATCAAATATTGCCTTGAGGCGGCGGGAATTGGGCTTGAAGACCTCGACCACATTGGTATCTCCCGAGATCCATCCGCGCACCTGCACAAGAAGATCTTGTTTGCGGCTACACGGATTACAAAACTTGCTAGTCACCAGATCAAAGATCGACTCGGGAATGCCGCGAAAGTACGCGACGTGAAGGATGAGCTCGCACGGGTGTTTGGCGTCTCGAAGAAACATCTGCACGCGCGCTTTCACAACGTCGAGCATCATCGCGCACATCTCGCCAGTTGCTTCTTTGTCTCTCCGTTCAACCACGCCGCGTTGTTATCAATCGATGGTTTTGGCGACTTCATCTCGACGATGTGGGCGCTCGGCGAGGGAAACTCGATCGACGTTCTGGGCCAGGTCGAGTATCCCCACTCGACCGGCATCGTGTACACGGCAACCACACAGTTCCTCGGCTTCCCGCATTACGGCGACGAAGGAAAAGTCATGGGCCTGGCGCCGTACGGCCAGCCGCGTTTCATCAAAGAGTTTCGCGAGATCATTCGCACCGAAGAGAACGGGCAGTTTCGCTTGAATCTCGACTACTTTCGTCATCACGCTGAAGGTGTGGAAATGACCTGGGACGAGGGCTCACCGGTGATCGGCCGCGTCTTCTCGGATGAGTTTGCGCATCTCTTTGGGCCACCGCGCGCGACCGGCGCCACGCTTTCAGATCGCGAGCGTGATATCGCGGCGAGCCTGCAATTGCGGCTCGAAGAAGTCGGCTTCCACATTCTGAATCACCTGCACCATAAGACTGGAATGACAGACTTAGGACTCGCCGGCGGCGTCGCTTACAACTCGGTGATGAACGGAAAAATACTGCTCAACACTCCGTTCAAACGTGTCTTCGTTCAACCTGCGGCAGGCGACAGCGGGACGGCGCTCGGTGTGTGTTATCAGATTTACAATGGCATCCTGAAATCCGAACGTGGCGAAGTGATGACTGGCGCTTACACTGGTCCACAATTCACTGGCGAAGAGATCAAACAGGCGTTGTCCGAAAGTGATTTGCCTTTCGAGTGTTACTCGGACGAAGAGGTGACAAAGTGCGCGGCACAGGACATCGCAGCGGGTTTAGTCGTAGGATGGTTTCAGGGACGCATGGAGTTTGGCCCACGCGCGCTCGGGAACCGATCGATCGTCGTCGATCCGCGGCGCGCGGAAATGAAAGACATACTCAACGATCGGATCAAGAAGCGCGAGCCGTTTCGACCGTTTGCGCCGTCGATTCTGGAAGAGCGCATGGGCGACTATTTCGAGCAGACGCATCCGGCGCCGACGATGTTGATGGTCTATCAGATCAAGCAGGAGCGGCGCGCTGAGATTCCGGCGGTGACGCACGTCGATGGCTCGGGGCGGTTGCAAACAGTCTCGCGCGCAGTGAATGAGCGTTATTATCAGTTGATTTCGGATTTTGCGGCGTTGACGGGCGTGCCGGTAGTTCTGAATACTTCGTTCAACGAGAACGAGCCCATAGTTTGCACGCCGCAGCACGCGATTGAGTGTTTCAGAAAGACGAAGATGGACGTGCTGTATCTCGGGAACTATGGAGTGCGGAGAGAATAGGGAGAGCGATAATGCGAATTCTAGTCACAGGTGGCGCGGGGTTTATTGGGTCGCATCTTTGTGAGCGGCTCATCAGCGAGGGAAACGAAGTGCTCTGCCTCGATAACTTCTTCACCGGCAGGCGCGAGAACATCTTTCATTTGCTCGATAATCCGCGCTTCGAGTTGCTGCGCCACGACGTCACCGAGCCGATACTCCTCGAGGTGGACCAGATCTACAACCTCGCGTGCCCGGCGTCTCCAGTTCATTACCAGTACAATCCGGTGAAGACGGTCAAGACCAGCGTGATGGGCGCGATTAACATGCTCGGCCTCGCCAAGCGCGTGCGCGCTCGCATCCTGCAAGCCTCGCCTGCCGAAGTGTACGGTGACCCGCTGATCCATCCACAAACCGAAGACTACTGGGGTAACGTCAATCCCATCGGCCTGCGTTCCTGCTACGACGAAGGTAAGCGTCTCGCTGAAACGTTGATGACCGACTATCACCGCCAGAACAGAGTCGACATTCGCATCGCGCGCATCTTCAACACCTATGGTCCAAGAATGTTGGAGAACGACGGACGTGTGGTCTCGAACTTCATTGTGCAGGCGTTGCGCGGTCAGCCGTTGACGCTCTACGGTGAGGGTCAACAAACGCGCTCTTTCTGTTATGTCGACGATCTTATCGAAGGTCTGATCCGCTTGATGAATACCGAGAATCTGCACGACCCCGTTAACCTCGGCAATCCCGGCGAGTTCACCATCAGGCAACTGGCGGAAGAAGTGATTAAGACGTCCGAATCGAAGTCGAGCTTCACTCATATGCCGTTGCCGCCAGACGATCCGCGCCAGCGCAAACCCGACATCACCCGAGCGCAAACAGTGCTGAAATGGAATCCGACGATACCACTGCGCGAAGGTCTGAAAAAAACGGTCAAGGACTTCAAGACCAGAGTGACTTAACCACAAAGGCACGAGACACAAAAATGATTTTTGATTTAGTGTCTTCGTGTCTTTGTGGTTAAGCCGCCTCTCAAGTTGAAAATCCTGCTGCTGAACCAGTGCTTTTACCCTGATGTGGTCTCCACGGCACAACACCTCACGGATCTCGCTACCGCACTCACTGCACGCGGACACGAAGTAACAGTCGTCACCAGCGATCGCGGGTATGACGATCCGGGAATGCGCTTCCCGCGACGCGAACGTTGGAACGGGATAGAGATCATTCGCATCCCATCGCTTTCATTGGGTAAGAGCAGCAGGTGGCGGCGTGCTTTCAATTTCGGAAGTTTCCTACTCGCATGCTCGCTGCGTTTGTTCGTGCTCAGACGTTTCGACTTGGTCGTCGCGCTTACCTCGCCACCGCTCATCTCGTTTCTCGCCGCGCTCTTCGTGAAACTCAATGGCTGCCGTCTCTGTTTTTGGGTGATGGACCTCAATCCGGACGAAGCGATCGCCGCCGGATGGCTCGATGAACGCTCTGTCACGGCCGCCCTGCTTCAACGAATGCTGCGTTACAGCTTCAAGGTGGCAGACAGGACGATTGTGCTGGATCGTTTCATGAAAGAACGTGTCGCGGCCAAGCTCGTCGATCCAGCGCGAATAGCAATCATCCCGCCGTGGTCGCACGACGATCAGGTCGGTTATTCGCAAGCGGGAAGGGAAGCGTTTCGCCAAAAGCACGATCTGTCTGACAAGTTTGTAGTGATGTATTCCGGCAATCACAGTCCTTGTCATCCACTCGACACGCTGCTCGACGCTGCACGTGCTCTCACAGCGCGGTCGGAGATCGTGTTCTGTTTCGTCGGCGGCGGCAGCGAGCAGGTGAAGGTGCGTGAAGCCGGATTGAGCAACGTGAAATGTTTGCCTTACCAACCACTCAACGAGCTTTCCGGTTCACTGTCCGCGGCGGATCTGCACGTCGTGGTTATGGGAGAAAAGTTTGTCGGCATTGTTCACCCGTGCAAGGTCTACAACATTCTTTCCGTGGGCGCGCCGGTTCTTTACATCGGCCCCGAGCCGAGTCACGTCACCGACGTCGCCTCCCGGCAAGGCAAGTTCTTTCTCACGCGTCATGGCGATGCCGAAGGTGTCGTCGCAGCAATTCTTGAAGCAATGCAGTTCCGTGAACGCCAACCCGTAACACCATTCGCAAAACAAAACCTGTTGCCGCAACTGATCGAAGTCATAGAAGCAGGACACGCTTTACAGGATTTTTCATTGCAAGCTTTGCCTCATAGCTCCGGGGGAAATCAACTTTGAAAACCTACTTCGCTCTGTTTTCAATCGCGACTATCGCTTCGCTGATTACGACGCCACTCATCCGCCGCCTCTGCGAACGATACAAGCTGCTCGACGTGCCGAGCGACGGAAGGCACGTTCACCGCAAGGCCGTGCCGCGCCTGGGCGGATTGGCGCTGTACATCTCGTGCCTGGCGGCACTCTCGCTGCTGCCATTTGTGGACAACCTGCTCACGCAAACTTTGAGTGGTCTCAAGCCCGAATTTCTGACGTTGTTCTTGCCTGCCACGCTCGTGCTGCTGCTCGGTGGTTACGACGACTTGCGCGGCACGAACGCAGTCGTGAAGTTTGTCGGTCTCGGGCTCATTGCGACACTGTTCTACGCCATGGGCGGACGCATCGATGCGCTGTCGATTCCGCTTTTCGGTTCGGTGCAATTGCCCCCGCTTGCATCGTTCGTTATAACCGTCGTGTGGCTGGTTGGAATTACCAACGCCTTCAATCTCATCGACGGCCTGGACGGGCTGGCCTCCGGCGCCGCGCTTTTTTCGTCCCTCGTGATTCTTGGCGTTTCGATCTCCCAGGAACGGACGTTGATGATCGTGGTAGCGCTGGTGTTGTGTGGCGCGCTCGCGGGATTTCTTCGTTACAACTTCAATCCCGCTTCGATCTTCCTCGGCGATTCGGGCGCACTGTTCACGGGTTTCCTGCTCGCGGCTTTGTCGGTGTTGGGGACTCAGAAAGCCACAACGGCGGTCGCGATCGTAGTGCCGATTCTCGCGTTTGGTTTTCCGGTCGTCGACACGGCCATGACGATGGGCCGGCGACTGATTAGTCGCAAGCCTGTGTTCCAGGGCGACAGCGAACACATACATCACATGCTGCTGGCGCGAGGCTGGTCGCAGCGGCGTGCCGCGCTGGTGCTGTATGGCGTTTGCGCGCTGTTTGGGTTAGTGGCGCTGATCTTTCCGGCGACCGGATCGAAGCTTACGGGTTTCATGTTGTTCGTGATTTCGGTGGCGGTGATCATAGCGGTGGGACACCTGCGTTATCACGAGGTTGATGAGTTACGTGCGGGCGTCAAGCGTAACGTTGTCGATCGTCGTTTGCGAGTGGCGAATAACATCAGGGTCAGGCGCGCGGCGCTGGCGTTGTCGAAGGCGTCGGATCTTGATGAGATGTTTGACACTACGCGCCACTTGCTTGAATTTGGTGAGTTCAGTTTTGCGAGCGTGCAGGTGGGCCAGCCGGGAGGGCGAGTGCGCTGGTCCTGGTCCAGGGAAGTTAACGGTGATTCTCCTTCACCTTCGGATTGGAGCATTCGGCTGCCCCTGATTAAAGATGGAGTTGAGTGGGGCTGGCTGACTCTCTACCGCAGCGTGGGTAGTGAGCCGCTGTTGGTGGACACAAACTACTTGAGCGATCTGTTCCGGCGCGAGTTCACGGATGCTGCGGCGAGAATATTTACGTCGCAAGATCGGCCAGTGATGCAGAGTTCAAGCCTTGCTTTTGTAGCCACGGATGGACGCAGATAAATACGGATCCGGTTTTTCATCCGCGTCATCCGTGGCTAATAAGATCGTCTTTGGCGCGCTACTTGGCCTCATTGTGATCGCCGCCATTCCGTACGGCACGGTCGAGCCGTGGTGGAAGGCGGCATTTGTTTGTGCTGTCTTCGCGATCTGCATCGTGGCGCTTATTGAAAGTCTGGTGAGTGGTTCCCTCAGAATTCAGGGTGGTGCGATCTTGTTGCCGATGTTAGCGCTCGCGGTGCTGGCGTTCGTGCAGACGCTCTCATTCGGTTCACTCGAAGTCGCCAGTCTAACGGTTTGGAACACGATCAGCGCCGATCCATATCAAACACGTTTTTTCGCGCTTCAAATGCTCGCACTCACCGCGTGTCTCGCGCTTTTCTATCGCTACGCGCACGATGAGCGTCGCATCCGTGTGTTGGTTTACACAATCCTCGGAGTCGCTATCGCCAGCGCAATCTTTGGAATACTGCGCCATACAACACAACACCAAACCGGATTCGTTCTTCCTTTGCTGAAACCTAATCAAGGCTACGGCCAGTTCATCAACAAGAACCACTTTGCGTACCTGATGGAAATGGCGTTTGGACTTGGACTCGGAATCATCATGGGCGGTGTTAAGCGTGAACGTCTCCCGATCTATTTCGCATTGTTGCTTCCGATCTGGACTGGACTGGTGCTGTCGAATTCACGTGGTGGGATTCTCGCGATGCTGATTCAGATCGTCGTCGCTACGCTGTTTTTAATGCGCCGGCAGCCGGTTGCATTAAAAGCGGTGCTGGTGATTGTTTTAGCTGTCGGAATCCTGTTCGGCACGCTGTGGGTTGGTGGCGATCGGCTCGCCAGCAACTTTGAAGCTGCGACGAACGAGTTATCAACTACACGCGCCGGCGCGAGCAGAAACGAGATCTGGCGCGCGACTTTGAAGATGTTTGCAGCACATCCGATTCTCGGCGTCGGTTTAGGTGGTTACTGGATCGGCATCACGGCTTACCACGACGCATCAGGACTCATGACGCCGCAGGAGGCGCATAACGATTATCTTGAACTGCTCTCGAGCGGTGGCGTAATCGGATTTGCCATCGGTGTTTGGTTTGCGGTGGCTGTTGTTCGCGCGGCTCGACAAAATCTCCTGGCTGGAAATATGTCAACAGTGAGGCTGGGCGCGATTTTGGGAATCGTTGGTGTCGCCGCTCACAGTCTCGTGGACTTCGGATTACACATTTTAGTAAACGCGATCGTCTTCCTCGCGTTGATCATGATGGCGACAACGAGAATCGATCCATGTCATCCGCGTTCATCTGCGGCTTAAGCTGCTTCTTGATTCTTGCCACGCTCTGGCAGGACATTGGCGGCACGCTCGCTTTCCAGGGCCAGGACATCATTGGCGGCGCGGCCGTCATATTCAAGGCACCGAAACGTGTTAAAGACCTGGTTGGCGGCGCGGCTGCAATGATGGCGGTGAGGCGACCGCCGAGGTCCGGTCGCTCTTCGGACGTCGCACGGACCAATAGATCAAACAGCGGACCACCTGTAACCGTCGCTGCTGCCCTCGAAACGCCAGGCGAGCAAGCTGAGACTTTCAAGACTGAAGGAGACGCACTCTACGATCGAGGCCAGTATGCACAGGCGCTCGAAGCCTATCAGAAAGCACTCAAGCTTACGCCGCAGGATCCAGAAGCACAGGCATCAGTTGGCGACACCTATCTCACACTCGGTCGTTTTGCCGAAGCCGCCGCTGCTTACGAACAGACTGTTCGCTTGCAGCCTGACAACGCCGGCGCTTACAGCAACCTCGGATATGCGCATGACAAGCTCGGGAAAGTTACGGAGTCGATCGATGCCTTGCGGAGTGCCGTCAGGTTGAACTCAAATGACGCGATTGCTTTCAACAATCTCGGAGCCAGTTTGTACAAGGCCGGACGCTATCAGGAGGCACTTGACGCCTTCAACAATGCGGTCCGGCTCGCGCCCAACGATGCTGAAGCCTTGAACAATCTCGGCGCCGTGTTGTACGTGCTCGAACAATATCCGCGCGCGCTCGATAGTTTTCAAAAAGCGGTTGCCGCAAAAACCGATTCTGCCGACGCGCACTACAACCTCGGCAACGCTTACTACATGACGGGTAAACACAGTGAAGCGACTGTCGCTTATCGCCGGGCGATTCAGTTGCGGAGTGACTACGTCGAAGCACGAACGAATCTCGGCAGCTTGTTGATCTCGCTCGGCGATCTGCGTGGTGCGATCGCTGAGTTGCAGGAGTCGATCCGGCTTCGCGCCGGCAATCCGGTAGCGCACAACAATCTTGGTTACGCGTACGTGAAGCTTGGTGAAACGCTGGATCGCACGGCGGCGAACCAGTATCTACGCGAGGCGGTTGCAGCGTACCAGGAAGCGTTGCGGCTGAAACCTGATTACGTGAAAGCGCAGAACAATCTCGGCGCGGCGTACAATAAACTGGGCCAGTATCAGGAGGCGGCGGAACTTCTCTTGCGCGCCGCGCGCGCCAAGCCGGACTTTGCTGAAGCACATTACAATCTCGGCACTGCGCTTTATAACCGCGGGCAGTTCAAGGAAGCA
>Ga0126307_10003918_pt1 | contig 10260 bp, 8 predicted proteins | sample Plot28_FD_89955 | JGI IMG/M metagenome (GOLD analysis project Ga0126307, IMG submission 89955) | Serpentine soil microbial communities from UC McLaughlin Reserve, CA, USA - Plot28 | ecosystem: Environmental > Terrestrial > Soil > Grasslands | place: USA: UC McLaughlin Reserve, Lake County...
AACGCCGCCTTCTACTACGGGCTGATTCGCACGCTAGTCGCGGAGGAGCGCCCGCTCTGGTCGCAGATGTCGTTCTCCGCGGCCGAGGAGAACTTCCACGCCTGCGCGCGCGACGGCCTCGAGGCGCGCGTGTACTGGCCGGAGGTCGGTGAGGTGCCGGTGTCGGAGCTGGTGCTCCGCCGGTTGCTTCCCGCCGCGCACGCCGGGCTCGAGGATGCCGGCGTGGACGCCGCCGACCGCGATCGCCTGCTCGGGATCGTCGAGCGCCGCTGCGTCACGAGGCAGAACGGCGCCGCCTGGCAGGCGGCGAGCTTCCACCGCCTGTACGACGAGCAGAAGCTCGACCGCCTGGAGGCGCTGCGGCGCATGACCGTCGTCTACCGGGACCACATGCACGCCAACGAGCGCGTGCACGAGTGGCCTCTGCCGTAGGGCCGGTCAGCGAAGGCGGAGCTTGCGGCGAGTGATCGGCGCCCGGCGTCGGACGATCTGGTCCCCGACGTAGGCGCCGCGCACCGAGTGTCGGGTGGCGGCCGTGACTTCTATGAATGCGATTGGGTTCATGAAGTCGAAGCTACGGCCACTTCCGCTCGCGGTCATCGGTGGCGGCTACCCATGTTCGACGCCGGGGTACCTAGCTGATCGACCGCGCCAGGAGCTCCATCGGATGCAGGACCGGGAGTGTCCGGCCGAGGCGTTCGGTGTGCGCGCTGATCTGAAGCGCGCAGCCGGGGTTCCCCGCCACGACGGCCTCGGCTCCCGTGTCCAGGAGGTTGCGCGCCTTGCGCTCGCCCAGCTGGGCAGCGGCCTCGGGTTGCACCAGGTTGTAGATCCCCGCCGACCCGCAGCAGATCTGCCACTCGTCGGGCTCGACAAGCTCGAGGCGCGGAATGCCGCGCAGGAGCTCGCGCGGCTGCGAGCGAACCCCCTGCGCGTGGGCGAGGTGGCAGGCGTCGTGGTAGGCCACGGTCATGCGGACCTCGGCGCGCTCGGCGCGCGGCCCCGCCTCGGCGAGGAACTCCGAAACGTCGCGCACCCGCCCGGCGAACGCGGCCGCCCGCTCCGCCCACGCCGGGTCGTCGCGCAGCACGTGCCCGTAGTCCTTCATGGCCGACCCGCAGCCGGCCGCGTTCACGATCACCGTGTCGTAGCCCTCGAACGCCTCGATCGTGGCCTTGGCGAGCGCGAGCGCGTCCGGGTCCTCGCCCGCGTGTAGCGCGAGCGCCCCGCAGCAGCGCGGCAGGCGCGGCAGGTGCACCTCGAAGCCCTCCGCTGCGAACACTCGGGCGGTGGCCTCGTTCACGTGAGCGAAGAAGACGCGCTGCACGCAGCCCTGGAGCAGTGCCACGGTGCCGCGGCGCTCGCCGCGCGCCTCGAAGCGCGCCGGCAGCCGTGACAGCGAGCGCTTCAGGGACGCCTCGGGCGTCATGGCGGTCATCGCGGCGAGCCGCGGCGCGAGCCGGCGCACGCGCGGCCGGCGCGCCAGGCGCGGCAGGCCGAGCTTCTGGGCGGCCGCTGCGGCGGGCGCCAGCGCGCGCAGCCGGCCCGGCCGCGTGAAGAGCTCGAAGATCAGCCGGCGGTGGGCGCGCTCGAGCGGCGGGCGCTCGAAGTTGCGCTCGATCTGCGGCCGGGCGTCTTCGATCAGCTTGTCGTACTGGACGCCCGACGGGCACGCGGTTACGCACGCCATGCAGCCGAGGCAGCGGTCGAGGTGCGTGACCATCGGCGCGGAGATCTCCTCATGCCCCTCCTTCATCAGCACGATCCGCCCGCGCGGCGAGTCCATCTCCTCGCCCCACAGCACGTAGGTCGGGCAGGTGGGGAGGCAGAAGCCGCAGTGCACGCAGTCGGCGATCAGGTCGAGCTCGGGCGCGCGCGCGGCGTCGTAGCCGCTCATACGCACACTCCGGCCGGGTCGAAGCGCTCCTTGACGCGCTGCATGAGCGAGCGGACGCCCGGGTCGACGGGGCCCACCGGGTCCACCTCGAGGTCCGCCGGGCGGTCCAGGACGACCGCGATGAAGTCGCGCCGCAGGCGCTCGACGGCGGCCGCCGAGGGCTCCTCCAAGCGGAGCCACGAGAGGCCGAGCGCCGCCCGGCCCACGAGCGACCCCCCAAGCTCGTCGGCCGCGCGGAGCAGCTCCGGGAGCCGGGTGGGCAGGCCCGACACCTTGACCACGAGCGGGCCGCGCTGGGCGGCGCGCTGCTCGTCCCAGAGCGAGCCGTCGTCGTCGAGGATCTCGGTGGGAAGCCCCTCGGCCTCCAGCAACCTGGCGGCCGCCTCGGCCTGTGGGCGCGGCGCGGCGCCGGCGAAGCGCGCGAGCACGGCTCCACGGCCGCCATGCCAGCGGACGTCGAGCCCGTGGTGCTCGAGCGGCGATCCGCCCACCGCGGCGGCGCCGCGTGCGAGCTCGCCCGCGTCGCGCGCCTGCCCCACGGCCGTGGCGGTGTCGGGCGCGACCGGATGCAGCCGCACGGACACCTCCACGATCGCGCCGAGCGTGCCGAACGAGCCCGCGAACAGCTTCGCGATGTCGTAGCCGGCCACGTTCTTGATTACCTTGCCGCCGCTCTTGGCGAGCGTCCCGTCGGAGAGCGCCACGCGCATGCCGACCACGAGATCGCGCGGCCCGCCGTAGCGGCCCCGCAGCGGGCCGGTGTCGCCGCTCGCGACGACGCCGCCGATCGTGGCGCCGCTGTCCGGGGGGTCGAGCGCCAGCCGCTGGTCCTCCTTGGCGAACAGCGCCTGCGCCTCGGCGAGCGGCACGCCCGCCTCGAGCACCGCCGTGAGGTCGCCGGCGTTGTGCTCGACCACCTGCGTGAGCCCGGCGGTGGAGAGCTCGATCGCCTCGGGAGGCGCCGCCGGCGCCCAGCCGAGCTTCGTCCCGCCGCCGCGGAAGCGGACCGGCGTGCCCGCCTCTCCGACCGCGGCCAGCGCCGAGCACAGCTCGTCGCGCGTGGCCGGCGCCTGGGCCACGTGCATCAGAACCGCTCCGCGAGCCCGGCCTGCTCCAGCGGGTGCCGGCGGTAGGGACCCGGGACCTCGCCGCACAGTCGCGGGGTGGGCATCACCTTGCCGGGGTTGGCGTGGCCGTCGGGGTCGAACGCGCAACGAAGCCGCTGGAACGTCGACAGGTCCGCCTCGTCGAACATCGCGGGCATATAGCGCTTCTTGTCCACGCCGACGCCGTGCTCGCCGGTGATCGACCCGCCGGCGTCCACGCACACCTTCACGATCAGCCCCGCGAGCTCCTCTGCGCGCTCGGCCTCGCCCGGGTTCGCGCCGTCGTAGCAGACGAGCGGATGGAGGTTCCCGTCCCCAGCGTGGAACACGTTCGCCACCTGGAGCTCGTGCTCGGCGGCCAGCTCCTCGATCTGGCCGAGCACCTCGGCGAGCCGCGTGCGCGGGATCACGCTGTCCTGCACGTAGTAGTTGGGCGCGATCCGACCCATCGCGGCGAACGCCGCCTTGCGTGCCCGCCAGATCAGCTCGCGCTCCTCCTCGTCCTGGGCCACGCGCACGCTGTCGGCGTCCCCGCACAGCTCGATGACGTGCTCGAAGCGGGCCTCGCACTCGGCCTCCGACCCGTCGAGCTCGACCACGAGGGCCGCGCCCGCCTCGACCGGGTAGCCCGCGTTCGTGGCGCCCTCGGCGGCGCGGATCGACAGGTTGTCCATCATCTCGATCGCGCCGGGCACGATCCCCTCGGACACGATCCTGGACACGACCTCGCCCGCCTGGACGGTGGAGCCGAAGAACGCCACCAGCGTGCGGACGTCCTCCGGCTTCGGGATCACGCGCAGCCAGATCCGCGTGGCGATCCCGAGCGTGCCCTCGGAGCCCACGAACGCGCCCACCAGGTCGTAGCCGGGGTGGTCCAGCTCAGGCCCGCCGAGGGAGACCTCGGACCCGTCGGGGAGGACGACGTCCAGCCCGCTCACGTAGTTGGTGGTGAACCCGTACTTGAAGCAGTGCGCCCCGCCCGAGTTCTCCGCCACGTTGCCGCCGATCGTGCAGACGATCTGACTCGACGGGTCGGGCGGGAAGAAGTGCGTGGGCGCCACGGCCTGCGACACGGCGATGTTCGTGACCCCGGGCTCCACCAGCACGCGCCCGTTCGGGATGTCCACCTCGAGGATGCGCCGCAGGCGCGACAGCGCGATCAGCACGCCCTCCTCGACCGGCAACGCGCCGCCGGACAGGCCGGACCCGGCGCCGCGCGCGACCCACGGCACGTCCGCCGCGTGGCACGCCCGCACCACCGCCGTCACCTCCTCCGCCGTGCCAGGAAGCACGACGGCCACCGGCGTCACGGCGTACTGCAGCAGCCCGTCCGACGCGTATGTGGCGAGCTGCCGCTCGTGAGTGACGACGTGCTCGCTCCCGACGACCTCTCTCAGCCGCTCGACGAGCGAGCCATTCGTCACTTCACGACCATCCAGTCCAACACCGCCGTGGATTGCAGGTATACGAGCGCGCACATCACGAGGATCAGCACGAGGCTCCAGCCGACCACCCTACGGAACAGGTCGCCCTCCTGGCCGGCCATGCCGACCGCCGCCGCGCCGATCGCGAGGTTCTGCGGCGAGATCATCTTGCCGAGGACGCCGCCGGAGCTGTTCCCGGCCGCGAGCAGGACCTGGCTCATCCCGTTCTCCTTCGCCGCGGTCACCTGGAGCGCGCCGAACAGCGCGTTCGACGACGTGTCGGAGCCGGTCACCGCCACTCCGAGCCACCCGATCAGCGGCGACAGGAAGGCGAAGAACGCGCCCGCGCCGGCCGCCCACAGGCCGAGCGTGATCGTCTGGCCGGACTGGTTCATCACGTAGGCCAGTGCCAGCACGGCCGCCACGGTCAGGATCGCCCACTTCAGCTGGTCGACGGTCGCCGCGAGCACCCGGACGGCCCGGGCCGGCGTGAGCCCGAGCACGAACATCGTTATCAGGCCCGAGATGAGCATCAGCGTGCCGGCTGCCGGCAGCCAGTTGAAGTTGAACGTCAGGCTGCTCAGGGCTTCCCCGTCCGGGGTCTGCACGTCGAGGCCGGGCCACTGGAAGGTCGTGGTCCACGGCTTCTCGGCGAGCGCGTCCTTGACCGCCGGGATCTGCACGATCGAGAAGATCGCGATGATGATCGCGTACGGCGCGTAGGCCCTGACCACGTCTCCGCTGGAGTCCTTGCGGGAGTCGTCGCGGCGTGCGACCTGCCGCTCCATGGCGGGGTCGTGCACGGACGCACCGGCGGCCGCCGGGCGCTGGAAGCGGCCGGTCGCCGCGCCCGCCTCCGCGAGCAACGGCTCGCTCGGCGACCAGATCCGCAGGAAGCCCACGATGCAGGCCGTCGAGAAGAGGGAGGCCACGATGTCGGTGAGCTCCACCGAGATGAAGTTCGAGCAGGCGAACTGGCCGATCGCGAACGCGAGCCCGCCGATCACGGCCACCGGCCAGGCCTGCCTGATGCCGCGGCGGCCGTCGACCATGCCGATCAGGATCAGCGGCACGATCAGCGCGAGGAACGGCGTCTGGCGGCCGACCATCGAGCCGAGGTCGCCCTTGTCGAGGCCGGTCGTCTCGGACAGGGTCGTGATCGGGACGGCGATCGCGCCGAAGGCGACCGGCGCGGTGTTCGCCACGAGGGCGAGCGAAGCCGCCTTGATCGGCCGGAAGCCGAGCGCAATCATCATCACGGCGGTGATGGCCACCGGGGTGCCGAAGCCGGCGAGCGCCTCCATCAGCGCGCCGAAGCAGAAGGCGATGATCACGGCCTGGATGCGCTGGTCGTTGGAGATCGCGCCGAACGAGCGGCGCAGGACCGCGAAGTGCCCGGTCTCGACGGTCATGTTGTAGACCCAGATCGCCATCACGACGATCCACATGATCGGGAAGAGTCCGAACGCGGCGCCCTCGCTTGCGGACAGCGCCGTCTGGCCGACGGGCATGCTGTAGACGATCATCGCGACGAGCATCGCCACGGCAAGCGAGATGAGCGCCGCCCACTGCGCCTTCATCCTCAAGCCGCCGAGCAGCACGAACAGCGTGATGATCGGCAGCGCGGCGAAGATCGCCGTAAGGCCAAGCGAGTCGGAGACCGGGTTGAAGTCCTGCGTGTACACCGCGTTCCTCCCTCGTAGCTCGTGCCTCGGATTGCCCACCCCGCTCATCGGGGAAACTCCCTTGTGGTGCGCGTCGCCCTATTCGTTACCTGCCTCGGTGACACGCTGTTTCCCTCGACCGGGCAGGCGGTCGTCCGCGTGCTAGAGCGGCTGGGGCTCGAGGTCGACTTCCCGGAGGAGCAGACCTGCTGCGGCCAGATGCACCTGAACAGCGGCTTCGCGGACGAGGGGCTTGCGCTCGCGCGCCGGCTCGCGGACGTGTTCGGCGGCTACGAGGCGGTCGTGACGCCCTCGGCCTCGTGCGCCGGGATGGTCCGCGAGCAACTTGGCACGGACGCGCCGCCCGTGTACGAGCTGTCTAAGTTCCTCGTGGACGTGCTCGGCGTGGACGACGTGGGCGCCTACTACCCGCACCGCGTGACCTACCACCCGACCTGCCACTCCGTTCGCGGCCTCCGCCTGGCCGACCGGCCTCGCCGGCTCCTGTCCTCCGTGCGCGGCCTGGAGCTCGTGGACCTCCCCGATGCGCTCGAGTGCTGCGGGTTCGGCGGGACGTTCGCGGTCAAGAACCCGGACGTCTCGACGGCGATGCTCTCCGACAAGGTCCGCGACGTCCTCGAGACCGGGGCCGAGGTCGTCTGCGCGGTCGACTCGTCGTGCCTCATGCACATCGGCGGCGGGCTTTCGCGTGGGCGCACCGGGGTGCGGACGATGCACCTGGCCGAGATCCTCGCCTCGACGGCGGAGGACCCGTGGCCGTGAGCGGGTTCCCCGCGGCGGCGCGCGACGCGCTCGGCGACAGCCAGCTGCGCGCGAACCTCGCGCGCGCAACGTCCACGATCCGCGACAAGCGCGGCCGCGTGGTGGGCGAGCTGCCCGACTGGGAGGAGCTGCGCGCCGCGGGGGCCGGGATCAAGGACGCGGCGCTGCTGCGGCTCGACACGGAGCTTTCGCGGCTCGAGTCCGCGGTTGTGGCCGCCGGCGGCCAGGTTCATTGGGCGAACGACGGCGACGAGGCCTGCTCCATCGTTGCCGCTGTTGCGCGCTCGCATGGCGTGGATGAGGTCGTGAAGGTGAAGTCGATCGCGACGGACGAGATCGGGCTGAACGAGCGGCTGGCCGCGGAGGGGGTCATGGCCGTGGAGACGGACCTCGCCGAGCTCATCATCCAGCTGGACGACGACTTCCCCTCGCACATCCTCGTGCCGGCCATCCACCGCAACCGCGCCGAGATCAGGGACGTCTTCCGGCGCGAGCTGGGACTCGACGAGCTCACCGACGAGCCGGGCGCGCTCACCGAGGCGGCGCGCCTGCACCTGCGGGCGAAGTTCCTGTCGGCGCGGATGGGCGTGAGCGGTGCGAACTTCGCGGTCGCGGAGACCGGCAGCGTGTGCGTGTTCGAGTCGGAGGGCAACGGACGGATGTGCACGACGCTCCCCGAGGTGCTCGTGACCGTCATGGGGATCGAGAAGGTCGTGCCGAGCTGGCGCGACATGGAGGTGTTCCTCCAGCTGCTGCCGCGCTCGTCCACGGGCGAGCGGATGAACCCGTACACGTCGGTGTGGACGGGGGTTGGCGGCGCAGGAACGGCAAGCACCGAGGATGGACCGCGCGAGTTCCATCTCGTCCTCCTGGACAACGGCCGGGTGAAGACGCTCGCCGACGAGGTCGGCCGGCAGGCGCTCCGGTGCATCCGCTGCAGCGCGTGCCTGAACGTGTGCCCCGTGTACGCGCGCGTGGGCGGGCATGCGTACGGGTCGGTCTATCCGGGCCCGATCGGGGCGATCCTGACGCCGCAGCTGGTCGGCATCGAAGAAGCGCCCACACTTCCCTACGCCTCCTCCCTGTGCGGGGCGTGCGGCGAGGTCTGCCCGGTCAAGATCGAGATCCCGCGTCTGCTCACGCACCTGCGTGCCCGCGAGGTGAGATCGCGCCGGCGCCTCGACCCGGAGAAGCTCACGATGCGAGCTCTCTTCCACACCTTCTCGACACGGCAGCGTTACGAGAGCGCACAGAAGCTCGCGCGAGCGGCGGCCCGGCCTCTGACGCGCCGCGGAACGATTCGCCGCGCACCCGGCCCACTCGCCGGCTGGACGACCTCCCGCGACCTGCCGGCCCCCGCGCACGAGACCTTCCGAGAATGGTGGCGCCGCACGCGCGGATCGGCCCCGACCCGGACGATGTCTGCATTGAGCACGACGTACGTGTCAAATGCAGACACGGTCCGCCCCGAGCGGCCGGCGGGCGGCCCGAGGGTCGACCGAGACGCCCGCGCCGACATCCTTCACCGCATCCGCCAGGCCCTCCGCGGCGCCGCGCCGGCTGACATCCCGCGGGACTACCGCACCAAGGACGCACGGGGGCGTGACGAGATCGTGACGCTGTTCGCCGAGCGGGTCGCGGAGTACCGGGCGACGGTGCACCGCGCCGGCGCCGGGGAGGTGGGCGGGGCGGTCGAGCGGATCGCCGCGGACGCCGGTGCGCGCAGGATCGGGATTCCGGCCGATCTTCCCCCGGAATGGCGCCCCGCCGAGGGGGTGCCGCGGGAGACCGGGCTCGAGGAAATCGAGCTCGTCGAGGACGCCGCCCTCTCGGTGCGGGAGCTGGACGAGCTCGACGGGGCGCTCACCGGCTGCGCGGTAGCGATCGCGGAGACCGGCACGTTCGTGCTCGACGGCGGCGCCGGGCAGGGCAGGCGGGCGCTCACCCTCGTTCCGGACCTTCACATCTGCGTGGTTCGAGAGGATCAGGTCGTGGGCCTGGTCCCGGAGGCAGTGAGCCGGCTCGAGGAGCCCGTGAGGAGCGGGCGGTCGCTCACGTTCGTGGCGGGGCCGTCCGCGACGTCCGACATCGAGCTCGACCGCGTCGAGGGTGTGCACGGGCCGCGCGTGCTGCACGTGGTGGTCGTCGCCTCCTGATGCGGACCGTCTACCTCGGCACGTCCGAGTTCGCCGCGACGGTGCTGGACCGTCTGGCGGCGAGCGCGCACCGGCCGCAGCTCGTGGTGACCCGCCCGGACGCGCCGCGTGGCCGCGGCCGCAAGCTCGCTCCGCCGCCCGTGGCGGAGCGCGCCGGACTGCTCGGGATCGAGCTCTTCCAGCCGGAGGACGTGAACGGCGACGAGGCGCGTGCCCGCATCGCCGCCGCCGCGCCGGGCGCGGTCGCGATCTGCGCCTACGGCGCGCTGATAAGGGAGCCGCTTCTGTCCGAGCACCAGATGCTGAACGTGCACCCGTCGCTCCTGCCGCGCTGGCGCGGCGCGGCGCCGGTCGAGCGCGCGATCGAGGCGGGTGACGAGGAGACGGGGGTCACCATCATGCGACCGACCGCGGAGCTCGACGCCGGCCCGCTCGGCGCCCAGCGAGCCGAGCCGATGGGGCCCGGCGACGACTACGGATCGCTCTCCTCGCGTCTCGCGGCCCTGGGCGGCGAGCTGCTGGTGGAGGCGCTCGACCTCCAGCCCTCCTTTCGCGAGCAGCCCGGCACCGGCGTGACGTACGCGGAGAAGATCGGGCCGGAGGACCGCCACCTCGACCCCTCGCTGACCGCCGATCTCCTCGAACGGCGCGTACGCGCGCTCCGCCCGCACATCGGCGCCTACGTCGAGCTGCCCTGGGACGAGCGGCTCGGGGTGACACGCGCGGCGCTCACGGCGGCCGAGGGGCCGCCGCCCGGCGAGCTCGCCGTCAGCGGCGGCCGGCTTCTCTACGGCGCCGCGAACGGGCCGCTCCAGCTGTGCGAGGTGCATCCCGCGGGCCGGCGCCCCATGGATGCCGAGGCCTGGATTCGGGGCTACGGCGAGCGACTGAACGGGTGAGGCGCTAGCGTGGCCTCTGGCTTCACAAAGGCAAACCTTGGCCGCGTCGAGCGATGAGACCACCCAGCTGGGACCGGAATGCCCGTCATGCGGCGAGCCGTGGCTGCGCGGGACGAACCTGCCGGGGCGCTACCGCTGCCTGTACTGCCTCCACCGCTTCGAGCTCCGCTCCGAGTGCCCGCACTGCGGCGCGCATTCGACGATCGCGCGGATGTCAGACACCGCCAACGTGATCTGCCGCAACTGCGGCGGGTCGATGCTCCAGGCCATCTAGCCCACTGAGCTCCACGGGGATCCCGTTGAGGATCGCGTTGCCGGACAGCGGTTCGAC
>Ga0126307_10003919_pt1 | contig 10259 bp, 9 predicted proteins | sample Plot28_FD_89955 | JGI IMG/M metagenome (GOLD analysis project Ga0126307, IMG submission 89955) | Serpentine soil microbial communities from UC McLaughlin Reserve, CA, USA - Plot28 | ecosystem: Environmental > Terrestrial > Soil > Grasslands | place: USA: UC McLaughlin Reserve, Lake County...
CGCGCGAGTCTGCTCGGTGACCTCGTTGAGCGGCGAGGTCGGCGTAGACCCGATCCCGAGCGCCGCGTAGCGCCGGACGAGGTCGTCGACGAGCTCCTGACGCACGGGCCGCCCGCCGCGGATGTCGTCGTAGTAGGCGGGGACATCCTCGATGCGGTCGGGGGAGCCGTACGCCATCAGGATCACGGCGCGGTCAGACATTCGACACGAATTCGACACCCATACGCGCGTTCTTCGTCGATAGGCTCGCAGTGGGGAGGAGGTTGGTGGCCCCAGGGGACGGCGCGATCATGCCACGACCTCTCGGGCCGTCCGTTCGTGCACGAGCTCGACCAGGCGGCCGAGGACGGCGGGATCGGTGTCTGGATGCACGCCGTGGCCGAGGTTGAAGATGTGGCCGGGGCGGCCGCCCGCGCGCTCGAGGACGTCGACGGCTGCCGCCTCGGCCCGGTTCCACGGGCCGAGCAGGACGACTCCGTCGAGATTCCCCTGGATGCCGCGCGAATCGCCGATCTCCGCCCAGGCGACGTCGAGCGGGACGCGCCAGTCGACTCCGATGACATCACCACCCGCGTCCGCCATCTCGCGCAGCAGCGAGGCGGTGCCGGTCCCGAAGTGGATGGTCGGCGCCTCGACCGCAGCGAGGATGCGCGCGGAGTACGGCGCGACGAACTCCTCGTAATCACCGGGCGACAGCGCACCCACCCACGAGTCGAAGACCTGGATCACGTCCGCGCCCGCGTCGACCGTCGCCTGCACATACGAGACGAACGTCTCCGTCAGCTTCTCCATCAGCGCATGCCAGGCGGCGGGCTCCGCGTACATCATCTTCTTGACTCGGACGAAGTCGCGCGCCGGCTTACCCTCAACGACGTATCCCGCGACGGTGAACGGGCCGCCGCAGAAGCCGACGAGCCCCTTCTCCGGAGCGAGCTCCGAGCGGACGAGCCGCACCGCCTCGAGGATCTCTGGCACGGTCTCGAGTGGATCCGGAACCCGCAAGCGATCGACGTCCGTGGCGCGGCGCACGGGGTCTGCGACCACGGGACCGACCGAATCGACGAGCTCGACGTCGATCCCCATCCCGATGACAGGGAACATGATGTCGGCGAACATCACGGCCGCGTCCACGTCGTGACGGCGGACGGGCTGAAGCGTCACCTCCGCGCAGACGTCGGGCGTGCGGCAGATGTCGAACAGGCTGAATTGCTTCCTCAGCTCTCGGTATTCCGGCAGCGACCGCCCCGCCTGGCGCATGAACCAGACCGGGGTGCGCTCCACCGGTTCGAGCCGGCAGGCGCGCACGAGGAGCGGCTCTGGCACGGCTCTAGACTAGCCTCGTGCCTCCCACGATCGTCCCCGAAACGCCCGTCGCAGGCGGCCCGCTGGCCGCGCGCTGGCTCTGGTACGACCTTCCTCCCCTGCGCGCCGGGGAGACCGTGCATGGGCGCGCTGAGCTCGAGAACGCGGGCTCCGCAACGTGGGAACCGGAGGGGGACGGACAGGTCAGCGTCTCCTATCACTGGCTCGATCCGCTCGGCAATGCGATCGTCTGGGGCGGGATCTTCAGCCCCGTGACCGAGCGCGTGCCGCCCGGCGCTCGGACGGAGCTGTGGTTCGCCGTCCAGGCTCCGCGGCCCCCGGGTCGGTACCGGCTTTCGCTGGACGTCGTCGCCGAGGGCCGGAGCTGGTTCTCCGATCTCGGCAACGCGCCGCTCGACCTCGAGTCCGACGTCGCTCCGCGCATCAAGCGGCGAGCGCTCGCAGTCGACCTTCGTTCCGGCGCGGACGACCTCCGGCAGCTGACTCAGGACGCGCTCGACGCGCAGGAGGAACCGGTCGTCCTGGGAGAGGACGCGGAAGCCGTCGCGCATCTCGTGCCCGGCGCGCAGCCGGTCCCCGACTGGTCGCGCCGCGTCCTCGACGCACACGCTGAGGGCTTCGCCTGCGTCGGTGGCTCTGTCGAGCCGGCGGGGAGCGTGCTCGCCCGTCGCAGAGCGGCCGCCAAGCTCGGGCCGTGGGCTCCGGAAGGAGGGCGCAAGCCGGCGTTCGCACATCCGCTCCTCTGCCCGTCGCTGCTCGTCGGGCTCGTTCCCGACTGGGACGAAGTCGAGGGCCTCCCCGCCCTCCGGACTCCGCCAGACCCGTGGGTCTTCGACGCTCGGATCCGGGTGCGCATACCCGCGTGAGGCAGGCCTTGCTCACGATCCTGCGCTGCCCCGTGTGCGGCGGCGCCGTCGAGCCCGACGAGTACCCGGAGGAGATGGAGCGGGGAACGCTTCACTGCCTCTCCTGCGGCGAGACGTTCGCCGTCGAGCGCGGCATGCCGCTGATGCTCAGCGAGCGCCTTCCCGGCATCGCCGAGAAGAAGCGGGAGATCGGCGGCTGGGTCGAGAAGGCGCGCCGCGAGGACTGGTACGAGCCGGAGGAGGAGGTGGACACCAACCTCCCCTTCGTCTCCAGTCGGCTCGGCTGGGACGATCCCGTCTGGGCCTCGAACGAGTACTCGTTCTCGCGCTTCCTCGAGCGCTGGGTGCGGCCCGGCCTCAAGGTGCTCGAGGTCGGCGCGGCCAAGACCTGGGCCGCGCAGCACCTCCTGCCGCGCGGCTGCGAGTACGTGGCGACGGACGTGCTGGACGACGACAAAATCGGTATCGGCCGCGGCGCCTTCTTCGCCGAGCGTGTCGGCCACTACGAGCGCGTGCAGGCCGACGGCGAGCACCTTCCCTTCGCCAAGGGCGCGTTCGACCTCACGTTCTGCGTGGCGACGCTCCACCACGCGCTCGACCTGCCGAAGATGGTGGCCGAGATGGCCCGCGTGACGAAGCGCGGCGGAGCCGTCGTTGCGCTGAACGAAGGGACGCGACCGCTCGGTTGGAGGGACGACGCGCCGGCCCAGGAAGGGGAAAAGGCGCTCGGGATCAACGAGCACACCCACGCGGTCTGGGCGTACCTGGCGGCGTTTGCGCGGGCGGGCATCATCGTGCGCGAGCTCTACCCGGCCGGCGGGCGGCTGCTCGGCCGCGAGGGTCGTTGGGGCATGCTCCGCACCGTCGGCGCACATACGCTGCTCGGGCGGAAAGTCCGCTACGACGGCATCAGCATCGCCGGAACGAAAATGTGAGGAGGGGCTAGAGCTCGACGGCGATGCGATCGTCGACGCGCCGGAAGACCCACGCGCCGAGCCCGAGCGCTACGACGGCGGCGACGACCAGATAGACGACGTCCCAGACGTGCGGGAGCCGTCCCCAGAACAGGACATCGCGCACGGCCTCGATCGGCGGCGTGATCGGATTGGCCCAGTGCAGGAAGCTGACGAGCGTCGGATGATCCTCGATCGGGCCGCGCAGGATCCCGCCGGCCTCGAACGAGTACATGATCGGAGTGAGGAAAAACCACGGCAGCAGCAGCGCGGCGACGATGTGCTCCACGTCCCGGAAGACGACGTTGGCGGCCGAGACCGCCAGCGAGAGCCCGGCGACGAGCGCGATGACCGGCACCATCAAGGGGAACGTGAGCCAGATCGTCTCCCGCGTATCGGGGATGACGATCAGGTTGATCGGGACGAGTACGGCCAGGATCGCGCCAAGGGCGACGAGCTGCGCGGCGACGGTCGAGAACGAGGTCAGCTGGCGCGGAAAGCGCACCTTCTTGATCAGGTTCGCATTGTCGAGCAGGGACCGCGACGACGTCCCCAGCGCCGCGGCCAGAAAGACCCAGATCGCCAGGCCCGAGAGGAGATAGAGGGGATAGTGAGGAACCTGCGACACGGGAAACAGCACGGAAAACACGAGCGTGTAAATCCCCATGAGCACGAGCGGGTTGACGAGCGACCACAGGACGCCGAGAAACGTGCCCTTGTACTTCGCGCGGAAATCGCGGCGGAACAGGTTCGCGAACAGCTCGCGGTGCTGGAGGATCTCCGCGTACACCGACATCCCTAACAGACTCTAGGTGTAATACCCGGGCGATGAGCGCGCTCGTCTCAGCGATCGCGTTTCCTGTGTGCGCAACGGTTATCTGGATCGCGCTGCGCACGCCGCTTGCCGCGCGCCTGGCCGCGAAGCCGTCGAGCGAGCGCTGGCACACGCGGGAAACCCCTGCTCTCGGCGGAATCGGCGTCTTCTCGGGAATCCTGGCCGGCGTCGGTCTCGCGCTCGCGATCGGGGCAGTCAGCGGGACCGACACGCTGCTTGCGATCATCGGCGCGGCCGGTCTCCTGTTCGCAATTGGGCTGCTCGACGACGCGTTCGGGTTGCCGGCGTGGGCGAAGCTCGGAGCGCAGGGCGGCGCCGCCGCGATCGTGCTCACGAACGGCCTCACGGTGGAGCTCGTCAAGAACGACTGGATGGCGGTGCCGCTCGCCGTCGTCTGGCTGGTCGGCATGACGAACGCCTTCAACCTGCTCGACAACATGGACGGGATCGCGGCGACGGTCGCCGGGATCGCGTGTGCGTACTTCGCGATCGACGCCGTCACGGTCCACTCGGACGAGATGGTCCTCGTCCTCTCCCTCTCCGTAGCCTTCGCGTGCTCGGGCTTTCTCCCCTTCAACGTGCGGCGCCGGAAGCCCGCCGCGGTCTTCCTCGGCGACTCCGGCAGCCAGGTCATAGGCTTCTCACTGGCCGCGATCGCACTCGCCGCGAGCTGGAAGGCGGCCGCGCCGTCGCTCGCGACGGTGCTCCTGCCACTCCTCGTCCTGGCGGTGCCGATCGTGGACACGGCTCTGGTCACGGTCGTGCGAGCGCTCGAGCGCCGGCCGATCCATGTCGGCGGCCGCGACCATACGAGCCACCGGCTCGTCTATTCAGGCCTGTCCGAGAAGCGGACGCTGCTGCTGATCGCCGTCGTCGCGGCGGCGCTCGGCGGAACCAGCCTCGCCTACAACGCGGCGAACAACTCGGTGGTCACGCTCGTCGGCGTCCTCATCACCTTCGCCGTCCTCGTACAGGTCGCCGGCTTCCTGGGCGGCTTCGGCGCGGGGCTCCAGCGCGAGCGGATGGCCGAGATGCTGCTCGACTTCGTGCTCATCTCGGTTGCGTTCGCGTGCGCGTACTTCCTGCGCTTCGAGGGCGTCGGCCCCGAGAACCAGCGGCATCTCTTCCTGGCGGCTTTGCCGTTGATCCTGGCCGCGCGGTACGCCGTGTTCATCCTCATGGGGACGTATTCGAGCGTCTGGCGCTACATGAGCGCGCGGGACGCGATCAAGATTCCGATCGCGATCTTCCTGTCCGAGGGCATCGCCGTCCTGTTCCTGGCGCTCTCGCAGGCCCGCGATTTCGAGTCGTACTCGCGCAGCGTCTTCGTCATCGACGCGATCATCTGCACGCTGCTGATCGGGCTGGCGCGGCTCGCAGAGCGCGCGTTCACGCCCGCCCTCGGCTCGCTGACGCGGCCGCAAGGACGGCGACGCGTGCTCATCGTCGGCGCCGGGCGCGCGGGGCGCAGCATGCTGCGCGAGCTGCGCGAGACCCCCGGGGAGCAGATCGTCGGCTTCCTCGACGACGACCCCGGCCTGCGGCACCGCCGCATCCACGGCGTCCAGATCCTCGGAACCAGTTCCGAGGTGGACTCGGTGCTCGCGAAGCGGAGGCCCGACGTCGTCCTGATCACGATTCCGGACGCACCGCGCGAGCGCCTCGACCTCGTCGTGGCCGGCTGCGAGCGCGCCGCGATCCCCTGCTCGTTCGTGCGGCGCCAGACCGACCTCGACCCCGCGGTCGTCCTCGGGCATACGTCAGAGTGAGCCCGCGGCTTCGGCGGGCGCTGCCCGTGCTCGGCGTGTTCGCGACGCTCGCCGTCCTCTACGTGGTCGAGGCCCTCCTGCACCACTCGCCGTGGATCTTCTTCGACGAGCTCGACTACTCGATGAGCGCGAAGCGAATCGCCGACCTCGGCACCGCAAGCGGGGGGAAGCCATACCACTTCAACGGGCTGTATCCGTTCCTGATCGCCCCGGCGTGGCTCGCTGACGACGTGCACACGGCCTACTGGGCCTCGAAGACAATCGGCGCCGTCGTGATGACGACCGCGATCTTCCCCGCCTATTGGCTCGCAAGGATGCTCGCGGCTCCGAGTCCGGTCGCCCTCTTCACCGCGGCCGCGACCGCGGCCGTGCCGGCGTTCAGCTACTCGTCGACCCTGATGACGGAGACGCTGGCGTATCCCTACGCCGTCCTGTGCTTCGCGCTGATCGTTCGTGCCCTCTCGACACGTTCGCGCGGTTGGATGGTGGCTGCCGTCGGGGCGGCGGTGCTCGCGCCGGTTGTACGCAAAGAGTTGGCCGTCATCCCGGCCGCGCTCGCCGCGGCCGCACTCGCCTTCTACGCCCTTCCCTGGCTCGCGCGCTCGCGCCGGCGCTGGCTACCGGCAGCGCTTCTCGCAGTGGCGGGTCTCGTGCTGGCCGCGTGGCTCTTGCGCTACGTCTCGACGACGTGGCGGGCCGCTGCGGGTCATCCGCTGAAGATGCTCGAGTACGCCCGCTCCGGCGTGGCGTCCGTCGTCATCGGGGTCGCCATTCTCCCCGCGATCGCTGCCCTGGCCGCCCTCGTCCGGCCACAGGGCGAGCGTGGCACCCCGGCGCAACGCGCGTTCGCCTGCCTGTTCGTAACGACGACGGCCGGGTTCCTGCTGTACACGGCCGCAAAGGGCGTCTACTTCGGGCCACTGGCGAACCCGGTGGAGGAGCGGAACCTGATCTACCTGGCACCGCTCTTCCTGGCCGGAGCGGCGGTCTGGCTCGCGCGGCGGAGCGTCGAGCCGGTGTCGCTCCCGATCGCGACCGCGGTCGTCTTCTGGCTTGTCGCCACCGTTCCGCTCCACTTCGGCCCGACGCCGGCATCCGATGCCCCAAGTCTCGAGCTCCTGGGGGCGATCGGGTGGAGCTCATCGGGCATCCACGTCCTGCTCGGCGTGCTCGCCGTCCTCGCGGGCCTCGTCGTCGGCTTCGGTTTCCGCGTTCGGTGGATGCTCGTCGGTGCGTGCACGCTCGTCCTCGTCGGCGCCCTGGCCGGCGAGATCTACGCGTCCCAGCGGTCAGCCGACTACGCCGACGCTCTCGCCGTGTCGATCCCGCGACCGCTCGAGTGGATCACGCACGCGACGGGGGGCGAGCCGGCGGTCTACGTGGGCCAGCAGATCCTGCAACCGAGCGACATCTGGCTCCAGTCGTTCTGGAACCCCTCGCTGGCACAGATGCGGAGCCTCGACGGCACTCCCGGCGGCCCCGACGGCCCACTCAAGGGCTTCAACGGCATTCCGGCGACCGGTGACATCCTCTTGGTCAAGGTTCGCGCGGACGGAAGCCTGCCTGTGCCGGGAGCCATCCGCTACCTAGTGGCCGATCAGGGCGTGCGCGGCGCGGGATCCGAAGTGGCCGACGGCTTGCGCTGGCGCGTCTACACGGGGACACAGCTGCGCTCGGCCGCGGTCGGCATCTACTCGGACGGCTGGACGGGCGACAGGAGCACGTACACGGTCTACGACGGTGCGCAGCGGTACGTCACCGTGCGGCTCTCGCGCGCCGCGTGGTGCGGCGCAGACGTGCCAGGACACGCGACTATGTCCGTCAACGGGAAGATCCGCGCGCGTGCGGACGTCCACGCATGCCGGACGGTGGTCCGGAGCATTCCGGCGCCAAAGCCGCCCTTTCGCGTCGAGGTCGCGATCTCGCCCACGTTCGTCCCGGCCGCCCTCGATCCGTCCTCCCCGGACACGCGGCAGCTCGGGGCGGTGGTCACCTTTTCAGACGCCCCGCCCCACTAGCCGCTCGGGGTGCTTGCGCACGAAGCGGAACATCCCGCGCCAGTGCCACAGCGTCCGCCGCGTGAACCAGCGCCGGTCGGTCAGCCGGTCCCACCGGTGGCGCACCACCGCGTCGGGCACGTACCAGCGCTCCCAGCCGGCGCGTGCGGCGCGGTAGCAGAGGTCGATGTCCTCGCCGTACATGCGGAAGCCGGCGTCATAGCCGCCGATCTCGTCGAGCATCGTCCGGCGCAGGAGGAGGAAGCCGCCGAGCATCCAGTCCGTCTCGACGGGCTCGGTCGGCCGCTCGTCCAGGAGGTAGTGCTCGCGCTGGCGCTCGAGCGGCGGGAACGCACGGCGTAGGGGCGTCCGGCGGACGAGCGTGCCCATCACCGTCGGAAACCGCCGCCGGGACGGCTGCCAGCTCCCGTCCGGGTCGAGCATCTGCGGCCCGGCGATCCCGCAGCGGAGATTGCTCCTCATGAACTCTGCGAGGGTCGCGACCGCGTCCGGCTCCGGAACCGCATCCGCGTTGCAGACGGCGACCAGCTCGCCCGACGTCCGCTCGACGGCCGCGTTCACGTTCGCGGCGTACGAACGGGGACGTCCGTTCTCTATGACCGTCGCGCCGTGCAGGTCACGCGGAATGCTGCCCGGAAGGTTTCCCACGACGACGAGCTCGTCCACCTGCGGCGCCAGAGCGGGAAGCGAGGACTCGAGCTCACGCGCGTGACCGTGGGAGACGACGACGCCGGAGATGCGGCTAGCGGTAGCCATACACGTCCATCCAGCCGCCGGCCTCGCGCTCGAACAGCGCCTCGAGGTCGGGGTCGAACGACTCGCGCCACTCGCCGATCCGACCCCTGCGGAACGTGGGGCTCGCGCTCGAGAAGAGCCGCTCCGACAGCCGCGCGGGCGCTTGCATCCCGAGATGGTCGTAGATCGAGCGGATCGTCTGCTCCTGCAGATGGTCGTCGCCACCACCGCGCGAGCCGATCAGCTCCTCGAACCGCACGACCAGTGCGCCGCTTTCCAGCCAGCCGGCGAAGCCGGCGAGGAGACTCTCGAGCGACGGCGCCGGCGGCCGCGCGTCCGCATCGCCGAGGATCGCGAGCTCGATCCGCGAGCGCGCGTCGGGGCGACCTGTGTACGCGAAGTGGAGCGGGTGGTCGCGGCGTCCTCCGATGTAGTGGGCCAGCGAAACGGCGATGTCGCGCGCGTCGCGGATGGCGAAGAGCGTCTTCACGTCCTCGAGCAACTCGGGGTACGAGGGATCGAAGGGGAGGTGGGACACGAGCACCTGTCCAGGACGCAGCATTCGCACCGCACCGGCGAGGCCGTCGCGGCCGACGTTCTCGGGGTTCAAGGTCGGCAGGAAGCGCCGGTACAGGCGCGGGTGCAGGCACACGGCCCGCTCGACGAGGTGCGTGCCCGCCTTCGGCAGCGATACCACGAGGACGCGCGGAAGCCCCGCGCGTGCGGCCCGGCCGGCGAGCTTCCGCGGAGTGAGGCCGAAGCGCTCGGCCGTCCACCACCGCTTAGCGAGCGCCGAGCGCATCCTGGTAGACCCCGAGCGTCCGGCGGGCGGTCTCGCGCCAGCTGAACGCCTTCGCGCGCTCGATACCGGCAGCCGAAAGCCGATCGCGCTCGCGGACCGCCTGGCGCAGTGCATCGGCGAGCTCCTCCGGCTCGGCGTACAGCGCCGCGTCCCCCGCGACCTCCTGCAACGCCGGCTCCGGCGCAGCCACGACGGGTGTCCCGCACGCCATCGCCTCGAGCACGGGGAGCCCGAAGCCCTCGTAGCGCGAGGGCAAGACGAGACAGGCCGCCCCGCGGTAGAGGTCCGCGAGTGCGGGACGGTCGAGGTATCCGCGCAACTCTGCTCCGCGACGCCGCAGCTCCTGCGCGAGATCCTGGTCGCGGGTCGGACCGGCGACGACGAGCCGCAGCCCGGCCGCCGCAGCAGCATCCGCAGCCGCCAGCGGGTCCTTGCGAGCCTGGATCGCGCCGACGAAAAGGGCGTAGGAGTCGCGACGGCCGCCGGGTGTGAAGGCGGGATCGATGCCGTGGTGCGTGACCGTGATTCGCTCCGGCGAGATGTGGTACAGCTCGACAAGATCGGCCTTCGTCCGCTCGGAGACCGCGATCAGGCGCGCCGCCGTGCGCGCGGCCCGCGGCACGACCGTCCGGAAGACGAGGCGATCTTTTCGGCCGAGCAGCGCGGGCTCGCGCTCGAAGGAGAGGTCGTGGATCGTCACCACTGCCGGGCAGGGACAGCGCAGCGGAATCGCGTGTTGGAAATGCGCAAGGGCCGGCTGGAGGCGCCGCAGGAGGCGCGGCAGCGTCCACGCCATGCGTACCTCCTGGCTCCTCGCGGGCAGGTGCAGCACGTGCACGCCGTCGGGAACGAGCTCCGGATGGCGCGTCACGGCCGCCAAGCGAAGCTCGTCCGTCAGGCACGGCAGCTCCCGCAGGAGGTTGGCGACATACGTCTCCTCGCCCGTCCGCTCGCGGCC
>Ga0126307_10003920_pt1 | contig 10258 bp, 9 predicted proteins | sample Plot28_FD_89955 | JGI IMG/M metagenome (GOLD analysis project Ga0126307, IMG submission 89955) | Serpentine soil microbial communities from UC McLaughlin Reserve, CA, USA - Plot28 | ecosystem: Environmental > Terrestrial > Soil > Grasslands | place: USA: UC McLaughlin Reserve, Lake County...
CCGCGCTTGACGCCCTTGATCCGGACGTCGAGCGACCGCGCGGTGCGCCGCTTCTGGATGCGGAGGCGCTCCGCCAGCTCCGGGCTCGCCGCAGCCAGGAGACGTCCCGATGAGGCGAGGCGCACGCCGGTGACGTCGAACGAGCTCCCGCTGTGGCCCCATGTGAGCGCCACCTGCACCGTCTCGGCACTGGGCGCAACGGCGACGGATTGAGGTTGAGCCTCGTCCGGCGCCGTGAAGGTCTCGGTGACCGTCTTGCGTCGGCGCAGCGGCCGGGCCCGGAATCGGCGCGGGTGGCGAAGGTGGCGGGGGCGGCGGTGGCGGAGGAAGCGGCGCGCGGGTGAACGCGGTGGCCCACGTCGCCGTCGCGCCCGTCGCGACTTCGAGCGTCGCGCTCCCCGTGCCGCCCTCCCCTGTTGGGCGGACGCCGATGTGCAAGGGACGTGGCGCGCCGGCCTTCCAGGAAATCGGTGGTGCACGAGACGACCGGAGCGGGGACGCCTGGCTCGGTGAACGTGCAGTCAAAGATGTTCCCTGGACGCCGTCCGAACCCGGGTTGAAGACGTACTGCGGGGTACGCACGGTCCAGCGCGTCTGCACGGGCTCGACGATCGGCGGCCCCTGGTAGATCAGGGTCACCGTGTAGTCGAAGCGCTCAGGTGCAGCGTTCCTGGGAATCGTGATCGAGCTCGGCCCCGTGATCGACGCACTGACCGAGCCCGGCGCTGCCGCGACGACGTCCGGGCGGGCCGCAGTCGGACGCGCCGAGGGCCCTCCCGCGCGTGCGCCGTCGTCCGGCAGCGCGACCGCAACGCAGGGGCGCCCACGAGGACGACCGCCATCAACCGTTTCCAGCTCGATAGTCGCAACATGCCGCAGTCCCTGAGGCGTCCGACGATAGGTGATTTCCGCGTGCGCTTCCAGCGCGCGGGCGCCGAAAGACCTGCGTCGCCCTAGAGAACCCGAAAGCGACTCACGAGCAGAAAGAACGTGAGCAAGCCGGCGACGAGCAGCAGCGAGACGACGAGGTACAGGGGCTGCACGCCACGACGCCAGGGCGGTGGTCCGCGATAACCGCCCCCTTTCCACGCCGACCAGCCGGACGGCGGGGCGCCGTCCGCGCCGTCCTCGCCCGGCCGATCCGCTTTCACGCGACGCCTCCGTCGCCGAGCGCGTACACGTTGTATGCGTGCCTGATCACCGGCTGCGCGACGTTGCGCACGTGAACGCCCCCAGGCGTCACGCCCTTCTCCACGCCGCGATGGGCATGGCCGTGCAAGACAAGGTCGGCGCCGCCGCGGTCGACCGCCTCGGCGAGGAGGTAGCTGCCCAGGAACGGGTAGATCTCCAGTCGCTCGCCGATGAGTGTCCCCTTCACCGGCGCGTAATGCAGGAGGGCGATGCGAACGTCGCCGTCGAGGCCTGCCAGCGAGCCCTCGAGATCCTCGGCGAGCGAGCGCGTGTGGCGGATGAACGCCTTCATCTCCGGCTCGCCGAACTCGGTCCCACACGCTCCGGCGAAGCCGCCGCCGAACCCCTTCACACCTGCGACGCCGACGCGCGAGGCGTTCACCTCGATCACCGCGGTCTCGCCCTCGAGCACCTGAACTCCTGCCGATTCGAGCGCCGTTCGCACCTCTCCCTCGCGACCGGCGTGGTAGTCGTGGTTGCCGAGCACGGCGAGCACCGGGACGGGGCTGTCACGCAGCTCGTCGGCCAGGACCTCGGCCTCGTCCGAGCCTCCGCACGTCGTCAGGTCCCCGGCCACCAGGAGGAGGTCGGCGCGCTCGGCCAGCTGCTCGAGATGCGGGCGCAGCCGACCGGCGGAGTCCGTGCCGAAGTGCACGTCGCCGACGGCTGCGACGCGGATCATCCGAGCTCCTCCGGCTCGCCGGGCTGCTCCAGCCGCGGAACGCTCGTCTCGTTGTGCACGTCGTACTCGGGGAGCAACTCGCGCACGACGTCGGTCACCGCGGCCCTTCGCTCGTCCGTCGTGACCTCCCCGGTCAGGAACACGCGGCGGCCGGCGATCGTTACGTCGACGTGGAGCTCGTTCGTGCGCGGGTCGCGGGCGAGCGCCTCGCGGACGTGCGCGACGACGTAGGACTTCGGCTCGTCCGCAGGCTCGTCCATCGGCGCCGACACGCTACCGAGCGGCCGGACGCGGGAGCCTCCGATCACCCTCAGTAGCAGCTACAATTTTCGCAGTTACTACTGATGCAGGAGCAGAAAGGCGGAAATCCGTTGAACACGATGTTGCTCGTCCCCCTGGAAGACGTAGTCGTCTTCCCCAACATGAATGTGAACCTCGCCGTTGACGTCGGCGACGAGGACCGCGTGCTGCTCGTCCCGCGGCACGAGAACGCGTACGCGAAGGTCGGCACAGTCGCCGACGTCTCGGAGCGCGTCCGCCTCCCCGGCGGCGGCACGGCGGTCGCGCTCGCAGGGCTGCACCGCGGCGTCGCGGGCGCTGCGCACACGGATGCGAGCGGCCGGCTCCGCGTCGTCGTCGACGAGCGGCCCGACGTCGATCCCCCCGGAATCCAGATCCGGGACCTCGAGCGCGAGTACCGCGCCGTGGTCGAGGAGATCCTCGAGCTGCGCGGCGACGACGGCCGGATTGCGTCGTTCGTGCGCAGCATCACCGAGCCGGGCGCGCTCGCTGACACGTGCGGCTACTCGCCCGACCTGAGCTTTGAGCAGAAGGTCCAGCTGCTGGAGGCTCTGGACGTCGTCGACCGCCTCGAGCTCGCCGTCGAGTTCCAGCGCGAGCGGCTCGCCGAGCTGCAGGTGCGGAAGCGCATCCGCGAGGACGTCGAGTCCGGTGCCGCCAAGCAGCAGCGGGAGTACGTCCTGCGCAAGCAGCTCGAGTCGATCCGGCGCGAGCTCGGCGAGGACGAGGGCTCGGTCGTCGACGACTACCGGGCCAAGATCGCCGAGGCCGAGATGCCCGACGAGGTGCGCGAGCAGGCCGAGCGCGAGCTCGCCCGCTTCGAGCGCATGGGCGAGGCCTCGCCCGAGACCCAGATGATCCGGACCTACCTCGACTGGCTGCTCGCCGTGCCGTGGGCGAAGCGATCGGACGACCAGCTCGATCCCACGCACGCACGCGAGGTCCTCGACGCCGACCACGCCGGCCTCGAGGACGTCAAGGACCGCGTGATCGAGTACCTGGCCGTGCGCAAGCTGCGGGCCGAGCGCGGCGTGCCCGACGACAAGCGCTCCGGCGCGATCCTGACGCTCGTCGGTCCGCCCGGAACCGGCAAGACCTCGATCGGCGAGTCGATCGCTCGGGCGATGGGACGCGAGTTCGTCCGCATGTCGCTCGGCGGCATCCGCGACGAGGCCGAGATCCGCGGTCACCGGCGCACGTATATCGGCGCACTGCCGGGCCGGCTCGTCCGCGCCCTGCGCGACGCCGGGACGATGAACCCGGTGATCCTCCTCGACGAGGTCGACAAGCTCGGCGCCGACTGGCGCGGCGATCCGTCGGCCGCGCTGCTCGAGGTCCTCGACCCCGCGCAGAACCACTCCTTCCGCGACCACTACCTCGACGTCGAGCTCGACCTGTCGCAGGTCTTCTTCATCGCGACCGCGAACTGGACGGAGACGATCCCGGGGCCGCTCCTCGACCGGATGGAGGTCATCCCGTTCGAGGGCTACACGGTCGACGAGAAGGTCGCGATCGCCCGCGGCTACCTCTGGCCGCGGCAGCGCGAGCGGAACGGCCTGCGCGAGGACGAGGTCGAGATCGACGACGCGACGCTTCGGCTCGTGATCTCCGACTACACCCGCGAGGCGGGCGTCCGTCAGCTCGAGCGCGAGCTCGGCAAGGTGCTGCGGAAGACGGCGACGAAGGTCGCCTCCGGCTCGGTCGAGGCACCGGTCGCGATCGGCATCGACGAGGTGCGCGACGGGCTCGGACGCCAGCGCGTCTTCCACGAGGCCGCCGAGCGGACGGCGGTGCCCGGCGTCGCGACCGGCCTGTCGGTGACAGGCAGCGGCGGCGAGGTGCTGTTCGTCGAGGCGTCGGCCATGAAGGGCTCCGACGGGCTCGTGCTTACCGGCCAGCTCGGCGACGTGATGAAGGAGTCGGCTCGCATCGCGCTCTCGTGGGTGCGCGCGCACGGGGACCAGCTCGGGATCGACGAGCAGGCGCTCGACGACCGCAGCTTCCACGTGCACGTCCCGGCAGGCGCGATCCCGAAGGACGGCCCGAGCGCGGGCGTCACGATCACGACGGCGCTCGCCTCGCTCCTCACCGGGCGGCCGGTCAAGCACACGGTCGGGATGACCGGCGAGGTGACGCTCCAGGGTCGCGTGCTTCCCGTCGGTGGCATCAAGCAGAAGGTGTTGGCGGCACATGCAGCCGGCCTGACCGACGTCGTCGTCCCGGAGCGCAACCGCGCCGACCTCGACGACGTCCCGGCCGACGTGCGCGAGGCGCTTCGCTTCCACCCCGTGATGACGCTCGAGGAGGTCCTCGAGCTCACGCTCGAACGGGCGCCCGATGTCGTCGCGCTGTCGTAAGTGCACTCCCGTCCCCGAGGAGGTCCGCCGAGCGGCGGACCTCCTCGAGCGGCGCTGGACCGTCTCGATCCTCTACGCGGCGCACACCGGGTCCTCGCGGTTCAACGAGTTCCTCCAGTCGGTCGGCCGCATCCCACCGGGGACGCTCGCCGCCCGCCTTGCTGACCTGGAGGCCGCCGGCATCCTCGAGCGCCGCGTCCTCGACTCGCGCCCGCCGCGCGTCGAGTACACGCTGACCGACCGCGGCCAGGAGCTGAAGCTCTTCCTGCAGGCGATCCAGCAGTTCGCGCGACTCTGATCCGCCCCCGGAATCGCTCGTCGGCTCGCACGCGGGCGGTACATTCGGCAGCGTGGCCGCGTGCGTCCTGCTCAAGGTCGGCGAGATCGTCCTGCGCGGCCGCAACCGCTGGCGCTTCTACGCACAGCTCCAGCGCAACGTGAAGCGCTCGTTTCGCGACCTGGGGCCGCTCGACATCCGGCAACGCGGAGGAGTGCTCGCCGTCGTCGGCCGGGAGGAGCACGCCGACGAGCTCCTCGCGCGGGCGCTCGACGTCATCGGGGTCAACCTCGTCCATCCGGCGCGGGTGCTCGACAAGACGCCCGACGCGGCGGCGGAGGCCGCCGTCGACCTGCTGCGTGACCTGCCCGCGCGGACGTTTGCGGTGCGCGCGCGTCGCCGCGACAAGCAGTGGCCGCTGACGTCGCACGAGCTCGCGACGATCGTGGGCCGAACGGTGCAGGACGAGCTCGACCTCGGCGTCGACCTCGACGCGCCCGATGCCGAGATCTATCTCGAGGTCGATCGCAGCGAGATCTTCGCCTACACGGAGAAGCTCCGCGGCCGCGGCGGGCTCCCGGTCGGGACGAGCGGGCGCGCGCTGGCGCTTCTGTCCGGCGGGATCGATTCGCCGGTGGCGGCGTTCCGGATGCTCAAACGGGGCCTCCGCTGCGACTTCGTGCACTTCAGCGGCAGGCCCTTTACGGGGCCGGAGTCGATCTACAAGGCGTATGCGCACGTGGCGCAGCTCGACCGCTTCCAGGGCGGCTCGCGGCTCTTCGTCGTCCCGTTCGGCCGGGCGCAACGGGCGCTCTCGACGGCCGGCGCCGGCCGTCTCCAGGTGCTCGCGCAGCGGCGGCTCATGGTCCGGGTCGCTACCGCGCTCGCACGCCGGGAGGACGCCAAGGCGTTGGTGACCGGGGACTCGCTCGGCCAGGTCTCGAGCCAGACGCTGCACAACCTCGGCGTCGTCGAGGAGGTGAGCTCGCTGCCGCTGCTGCGGCCGCTCCTCGGCTGGGACAAGGCCGAGATCGTGGCCGAGGCCGAGACCATCGGGACGCTCGAGGTCGCGAATCTGCCCGCGGAGGACTGCTGCACCCTCTTCGCCTCGCCGCTCGCCGAGACCCGCGGCGACTCGGGCCGACTTGGACGCATCGACTCGCGCGTCGACGTCGACCGCGTCGTCGAGGAGCTCGTCGCCGCCGCGGAACTCGTCCGGCCGCGCTCGCCCGCGCCGGTGCCGATGAGCACCTAGGCGCCGGCTCGGGGGCGCCGACGCTCAGCGCGACCGGCTTTGCCGGTCTTGCGTCTGAAATGACCGGTCGACACGATCGGGATTCGCCAAACGCTTCTACTAGGACGGGTCGCCCGGCCGATCGACGATGGGCACTGTCGCTTTCAGGGGTGTGCCGAGCCAGTCGGAGAGCGCCTCCCGCAGGGCGGGCGCGGCGGTGGCGGTGGGCTCGTCGATGGTTGCGGCCCAGGCGATGTAGCCGTCCGGGCGGATCAGGAGGGCGTCAGCTGGTCGGTGCCCGGCTTCGACGGTCTGGATCTCGAGGCGATGCTGCCAGTCCCGGGCGGTCTCGCGGAGGTCTGCGCGGTCGGCGAGGTCGAGGAGGATGGGTCCTGCGGTGTGCACGAGCTCCGCGACGCTGGCTGTGCCGCGGTCGGTGTGCAGCGTGAGGACGGGTGCGAAGGTCCCGATCAAGACGTGGTGGTCGCCGCCGGGTAGCGGATAGCGGATGTCGGTGCCGGCCATGAGGGCTCCGAGCCGGCGCAGAGGCTGCTCGTCGACGAGCAGCTCCTGGAAGAGCTCGCGGAGTGCTTCGGCGGCAGGGTCGTGTCCGCGCCGTATCGCCACCTGAGCTTGGGTGTGCAGCATCGTCCGCGTCGCGGCGAGGTGGCGTTCATCGTGGTACGTGTCCAGCAGGCCGGCCGGCGCCCAGCCCTGGATGGCGGCGGCGAGCTTCCAGCCAAGGTTGACGCTGTCGATCAGGCCGGCGTTAAGGGCCACTCCCGGGGCCGGGAACAGGTGGGCAGCATCGCCGGCCAGGAGGATGCGCCCGTCGCGGTATCGCTCGGCCTGTCGAGCATGGAAGGTGAAGCGCGTCAGCCGGGTCGGTTCTCCCAAGGGCAGCTCCACCCCGAGCACGCGGCGGATGCTGTCCCGGAGCTCGGTCAGCGTCATCGGCTCCTCGTCGTCGTAGTCGGCGGCCTCCTCCTCGCTGGTGAAGAGCCCCAGGAGCGCAGGGTCGGTCGACCCCTGGGCGAACTCACCGCGCTCGGTTCGTGTGAACCCGAAGGCGATCCTGCCCACCCCCGCGACGTCGAGGTCGCCGTTGTCGAGCACGCTGACCGACTCGGGCACGGTGACCGCGGCGAGCCGCTGGACCTCTGGGTACGTGATGCCGGGGAATGGGATGCCGGCCAGGTCGCGCACCCGGCTGCTCGCGCCGTCGCAGCCGACGAGATATCGGGCGGTCACCCGATGCTGCCGGTCCCCGCGCACGTCCGCGCTCACCGTGTCCTCGTCCTGACTCAGCCCGACCACCTCCTGTCCGCGGCGGATCTCAGCGCCGAGCTCGCCGGCGAGCTCCGCGAGCAGGCGCTCGAGTCGCGGTTGTGGGAGCGGCATCGCCTGCATTGGGGGATCGGCCAGGGGCGTGAAGTCCACGTGCATGCCGCCCCATGGGAATCGGGGAGCCGGACGGAGGCCCCGGCCCGTGCTGGCTGCTTCGAACCGCTCCAGCACGCCCCGGTAGCGCAACAGCTCCAGGGTCTGCCCGCTGAGACCGCCGGCCTTCGGGGTCTCGTTGGACTGCGGTAGCCGCTCGAGCACCAGCGGTCGCACGCCGGCCAGGCCCAGCTCACCGGCCAACATCAGGCCGGTCGGGCCGGCGCCCACGATGATCACGTCGGCGTCCATCAACGACCACTCCCCTCGCAGTCTTTCGTCGCGTCCCCGCGCGACCCATGTGTCGTCGCCAAGCCACGCATCTCACGACTCCAAGTCCGTCGGTTCCGGCTTCGGTCGGCGATTATGCGGCACGACCGCCGGCTTGCTGCGAGCCCCCCTGTGCGGGATAAAATGAAGGCGGAGAGGTGCACGCAGCGCCTTTTTCGCCTCGCCGCGCAGGGCCGGGAATCCTCCGCGCGCCCATGGCGTTCTAACTCCTGACGCATCGCGGCGTCGTTGTTTGTGCGCCGCGGCGTCGCTCTCACGAAGGAGGACTGTGACCAACCATCCAACCCTGTTCCGCTCGACTGTCCGCTGCAGCACGTGTGGCGCCGGCTTCGAGATGCGCTCGACGCGACAGCAGGTCGCCGTTGACGTATGCTCGCAGTGCCATCCGGCCTACACGGGCCGCGAGCGCTCGATTGCGGGCAGCGATCGCGTCGAGAAGTTCAATCGCCGCTGGGCGCAGGCGCGCCAGGCGGCCTAGCAAGCAAATCGAGAAGGAGTGAGTCACCTGAACGTGTTCGATCTTGTCGCGTACATCGACGACGCCGAGGAGCGCGGGCACGTCACCGTGGCCGAGCTCGAGGCCATCGTGCTCGAGCACGACCTCGACGAGGCCGAGTTCCGGACCGAGCTCGAGGCGCGCGACATCGCGGTCGTGGACGAGACCGAGGAAACCGAGTCCGACGACGAGCTGCGGGCCGCTGAACAGCGCGCCGCCGCTCGTGCATCCGTTGCCGCCGCCGAGGCGACGGGGACGACCGACGCGCTCGCTCTGTTCATGCACGCGGCCGGCCGCTATGAGCTGCTCACCGCCGCCGACGAGGTCGCGCTCGCCAAGCGCATCGAGCGCGGGGACGCAGCCGCGAAGGAGCACATGATCAACGCCAACCTGCGTCTCGTGATCTCGATTGCGAAGCGCTACCAGGGCCACGGCGTTCCCCTGCTGGACCTGATCCAGGAGGGCGTGGTCGGGCTCAACCGTGCGGTCGAGAAGTTCGACTGGCGGCGCGGCTACAAGTTCTCGACCTACGCCACCTGGTGGATTCGGCAGTCGTGTCAGCGCGCGATCTCCGGCCAGTCCCGGACGATTCGCGTGCCGACGCACGTCGACGAGCGGCGCCAGAAGCTGCGCCGGGCGCGCCAGCGGCTCGAGGCCGCGGGCCGGCCGGCGACCCGAGACGCCCTGGCGGCCGAGACCGGGCTCAGCCGGCTGCACGTCGACGAGGCGCTCGACGCCGTCGAGGCCTCCGTATCGCTCGATCAGCCGATCGCGGACGAGGGCGAGGGCAGCTTCGGCGAGCTGTTCGCCGACGACAACGCGCGCGACCCGGTCGAGGAGGCCAACGCCGCCCTGCGGGAGGCATCCGTCCGGCGCGCCGTCGGCCGTCTGCCAGATGACCACCGGCGCGTGCTCGAGCTGCGCTTCGGCCTCGACGTCGAGCCGCAGTCGCTGGAGGCGATCGGCCGGGAGCTCGGCATCAGCCGGGAGCGCGTGCGTCAGCTGGAGGGCGAGGCGCTCGAGCAGCTCCAGGTCGAGCTCGCGCCGCTGGCCGACGAGCTCGCCCGGGCCGCGTAGCTCGGCGAAGGAAGGAAAGGGTCCGCCTGTGCGGGCCCTTTCTCGTTCTTGGAGGCTTTCGACGGGCGATGCCGCTGCAGAACCGCGTCACGCCGCTGGGTGAGCTGATCGCAGACCCGGCACGCGGACTGATCTACGGAAACCGCGGCTGCCTCCACGACGACGCGGGCCGGATTCGCAGCCGTTACGACGGCAAGCGCTGGATCGCCTGCCGCCTGCGCTTCCGCGGCTGGCGAAGGGGGCCGCTGCAGCAGCCCGGGCGCTTCACCGAGCTCTTCTTCCTCGACGAGGCGACGGCGTTCGCCGCCGGGCATCGCCCCTGCGCCCTGTGCCGGCGCGACGACTACCGCCGCTTCGTGACGATCTGGCAGGGGCTGCACGCCGGAGAGGCGGGCGCCGACGCGATCGACGCTCGTCTCCACGCGGAGCGCGTCGCACCGGGGACGCGCTCGCAGCTCCACCACGAGGCGCCGCTCGACGAGCTTCCGGACGGGGCGTTCGTCCTGCGCGAAAGCACGCCCCACCTCGTGCGTGGGCCACGGCTCCTGGCGTGGAGCCCCGCGGGCTACGTCGCGAGCGTGCCGCGCCGCAGCGAGGGGCGCGCGCTCGTGATCACGCCGCCGAGCCTCGTGTCCGTCCTGCGGGAGGGCTGGACGCCCGTGGTGCCGCTGTTCCACCCGTCGGCGCTGTGACCGCTTCGGCTCACACGCGTCCGTCCTCCAGGATCTCCTTGAGTCGCTCGAGATCCTTACGGTTCGCCCGGCGCATCGCCGCCGCCATCATCGGCGCCGCCACCCTGGAGAAGCCGGTCGGTTCGCCGCCGTTTCGGAGCGTCATCCGGGTCCGGCCGTCGGCGGCGTTCGCCCAGGCGTAGGTCGTCTCCATCGGGAAGGGACCGTCGGTCGTGCTCATC
>Ga0126307_10003921_pt1 | contig 10257 bp, 9 predicted proteins | sample Plot28_FD_89955 | JGI IMG/M metagenome (GOLD analysis project Ga0126307, IMG submission 89955) | Serpentine soil microbial communities from UC McLaughlin Reserve, CA, USA - Plot28 | ecosystem: Environmental > Terrestrial > Soil > Grasslands | place: USA: UC McLaughlin Reserve, Lake County...
GCGACGACGTACGTCTCGTGCGGGAGCACGTCGAGCGTGTCGACCCACCAGGCGCCGCGCACCCGCCGGCCGTCGCGGCTCAGCACGCGCACGTGGTGACCGTGCAGGTGCATCGGATGCACGGCCGGCGTGCCGTTCTGGATCTGGATCTGGACGACGTCGCCCAGGCGGACGTGGTACATCGGCACGTCCGGGTAGATCTTGCCGTTGACCGACCACTGCATCCCCGGGCGTCCGTCGAGGAAGCCGGGACGCCGGCCGATGTCGAGCTCGAAGCGCCGGTCGGGCCGCGCGAGCTCGCCGAGGGGCGCGCCGGCCTTCCCGTACGCCGCGGGGTCGAACTCGTCCGCGAACTCCACGGCGGCGGGCGCCGCGCTGCCGTCGCGGCTCAGCGCGATGCCGGCCTCGGTGCGTTCGAGCGAGAGCCGGACGGGCGTCGCCGGCATCGTGAAGGCCACGTCGTAGCGGCCTCCCGCGGCCACGACGAGCGCGCGTCGGCGGAGCAGCTGTGGCCCGTCGAAGTCCGCGCCGTCGACGGCCGCCACGCGGAACGCCGTCCCGGCGAGCGTGAACCGCCGGGGGACGTTGTCGGTGTTGACGAGCCGTAGGCGCACGGGCGTCCGAGACGCGACGGCCCGCCGCTGGAGCGTGTCGCTCGCGTTCAGGACGTCCGCGCCGCCGAGGTTGTGGGCGACGGCCGTGAGGTCGAGCGTCCCTCGCGGGAGTGGCCGGGCCGGGAGCACGACGAGGGCGCCGTAGAGGCCGCGCCGCACCTGCTTGGCGGAGCGCTGGTGCGAGTGGTACCAGTACGTCCCCGCCTGGTCGGCGCGGAAACGATAGGTGTGCCGGTCGCCCGGCAAGACTGCGTCCTGGGTGACGCCCGAGACGCCGTCCTCCCCGTTCGGCACGTCGACCCCGTGCCAGTGGATCGACACGCCGTCGTCGACGTCTCGGTTCACGAGTGTGACCTCGACGAGCTCGTGCTGACGAACGCGGATTTCCGGCCCCGGCACGCTGCCGTCGAACGTGAGCGCCTCGATGGTCTTGCCGGAGCTGAGACGCACCGATCCCTGCTCCGCCGCCAACGTCATGCGGACGTCGGGCGCGGCCACCGGGCCCCGTAGCGACGCCACGCTGACGTGGCCGGCAGCATGGTGGTGCGCGATCGTCGCGCCGCCACCGTCGTCCACGCTGCCATAGTCCGTCACGCTGTAGGTCGTCGGCAGCCTGCTGTCCCACCACGCGTGGGAGATCCACGCCAGCGGGACGAGGGCGAGCAGCGCGCCCCCGATTGCGAGGAGCTTCGGGAGCCGGGAGCTCGGCGCCTCCTCGGCCGTGCGCGGGACGGTCGGGGCGGAGAGCGGTTCGGACACTCAGGCGAAAGTAGCCGCTCGCGGCCGCGTGTACAACGGCCGCGCCGCCTCCCTCTCGCCCGGGCGAGCCCTACTCGGCTGCAGAGATGCCGTCGAGCAGTGCCCAGTTCCCGTCGAGTGCCCGTTCGCCGGCGGCGACGAGCCGATCCTCGTCGTCGGCCCGCGCGTGGCGCTCGAGCAGCGCGCGACCCTCCGCCGCGTGCGCGCGATCGCGTTCCGCGTGCAGCTCGAAGTACGCCGTCGCGGGCGTGTCAGGCGTGTAGCCGTAGTGCGCGACGAGACCGGCGAGCTTCGTCTGCGAGACTTCGGGCTGGCCCGCCTCGACGGCATACAGGACGGCGAGGGCCTCGAGCGGATCGCCGGCGCCCGTCCACGTCGCAACGCAACGCTTGGTCCCCGGTAGCGGCGCGCGACCCCGATCAGCCCCGGTCGCTTCCGCGAAGCCGTCCCAGAGCGCGAGGTGGGCGTGCTCCTCCTCGGCATGCACGCGCCCGGCGAGCGGCGAGGCCTGCTCGGCGGCCCGAGCGAGGGCGACCACTGCGTGCCGGTACTCGCCGGCGTATGCGGCCAGCTCCTGCTCACTCAGCTCGCCGCGCTCCCAGCGGACGTAGAACGGGTGCTGCAGGATGTTGCGGCGGCTGCGAGCCGCGTCCAGACGATCGATCAGGCCCATCGTTCCTCCCTCGCCGACGGCTAGTCCGCGATCGTAACGTGAGGCGCCGACACGGTCGCGGAGGCGCCCCCACGAAGGATGTTTGCGTCAGGGGCTTCAGGGAGATAAGCTCCTGACGATGCTGACGTACATCCTGCGACGGCTTCTGTACAGCATCCCCGTCCTGATCGCGGCCAGCTTCCTCACGTTCACGTTCGTCGTGCTGACGGCGGACCCGCTCCAGAACCTCAAGGGGTCGGTGCGCGCGGACCAGACGCAGATCGAGCGGATCAGCCACCGCTACCACCTCGACGAGCCCGTCGTCGTGCAGTACGGCTACTGGTTCAAGCAGGCCGCCACGCACAAGCTCGGCAACACGCTGGTCGGCAACACGCCGATCTGGCCCGACCTTCAGCGCGTCCTCGGCCACACCCTCCAACTGCTGCTCCTGGCGGAGATCTTCGCTCTCGTATTCGGAGTCGCCTTGGGGGTGTACTCGGCGATACGCCAGTATTCGCTCTTCGACTACACGACCACGACGTTGAGCTTCGTGGGGCTCGCCATGCCGATCTTCTGGCTCGCCCTGATGCTCCAGGTGCTCGTGACCAACGCGTACCTGAAGTGGGACATCCGGATCTTCTACACCGCGGGGCTGAGCTCGAACGATGCCGGCACCGGCATTGCTTTCGTCATCGACCGCCTGCAGCACCTCGCGCTGCCGGCGTTCTGCATCGCGGTCGTGAACCTGGCCACGTATAGCCGCTTCATGCGCGCGTCGATGCTCGAGGTCGTGAACTCGGACTACGTGCGGACGGCACGGGCGAAGGGGTTGAAGGAACGGCGGGTCGTCATGCGGCACGCCTTCCGCAACGCGCTGATTCCGATCATCACGCTCGTCGGGCTCAACTTCGGCGCGCTCTTCGGCGGCGCGATCGTGACCGAGACGATCTTCTCGCTCGACGGCATGGGCGCTTACTTCATCCGCGCGCTCGCGGACGGCGATCCCTACCGCATCCAGGCGTGGTTGCTCGTAAGCTCAGTCATGATCATCATCGGCAACCTGTTCGCCGACATCGTGTACGGCTACCTCGACCCGAGGATTCGCTATGAGTGAGACCGCACCCCCACGCACCGACGACCACGAGGACGAGCCGCGCCCCTTCGCTCCGAACTCCGGCTCGACCGTTCCGGAGAGCATCCATACGGGCGAGCTCGTCGAGCCCGGCATGCCGCTCGAGATCAGCGAGGAGATGGCGCTCGCCTACGAGCAGGGGGTCGACATCGAGGCGCGCAGCCACTGGGCGTACGCCCGGAAGCGCTTCCTCCGCCACCGGCTCGCCATGGCGAGCCTCGTCCTGCTCATCATCATCCTCGCCGCGGGGATGTTCGCGAACTACGTCGCCCCGTACGGGTACGCCGACATCGACCTCCTCAACACACAGGCGCCGCCGAGCATCCACGGTAACGAGACGCTCAACCCGATTACCGGCGAGACGGCGCAGGGTAAGCCGCACCTCTTCGGCACCGACCTCCTCGGGCGTGACTACTTCAGCCGCGTCCTGTACGGGATCCGAACGTCGGCGCGCGTCGCCTTCGTCGTGGCGACGCTGTCGACGCTGATCGGCACGGCGATCGGGGCGATTGCCGGCTACTTCGGCGGCTGGGGCGACAACCTCCTGATGCGCTTCACCGACCTCATCCTGACGGTCCCGGGCCTCGCGATCCTGCTCGTGGCGGCGGCGTTCCTGGGGAACGGCTCGCCGTACCGGGTGGCGGTGATACTTGCCTTGCTCTTCTGGACGGGGCTCGCGCGCATCGTGCGAGGCGCGTTCCTGTCGCTGCGCGAGAAGGAGTTCGTCGAGGCGGCGAAGGCCTCCGGCTCCGGCGACATGCGGATCATCGTCAAGCACATGCTCCCGAACACCCTGGGCCCGATCATCGTCACCGCGACGCTGACCGTCGCGGCGGCCATCCTCACCGAGGCGGTCCTGTCCTTCCTGGGCTTCGGGATCCAGCCGCCGACGCCGGCGCTCGGGAAGCTCATCTCCGACGGCCAGGGGCAGATGATCGAGGCATGGTGGCTCGTGACGTTCCCCGGCCTCGTGATCGTGGGCATCGTGCTCTGCATCAACTTCATCGGTGATGGTCTGCGTGATGCGCTCGACCCGACCCAGCGGAAGGTCGGCTAGCCAGCGCCATGCCATGAGCCGCGAGCCGCTTCTCTCGATCCAGAACCTGACCGTCGAGTTCGCGACGGACGACGGCATCGTCCGCGCCGTCACCGACGTCAGCTACGACGTGTTCGCCGGCGAGACGCTCGGCATCGTCGGCGAGTCCGGCTCCGGGAAGAGCGTCAGCATGCTGTCCGTGCTCGGGCTGATCCCGTCGCCGCCCGGGCGGATCGTCGGCGGCGAGGCGTACTTCAAGGGGCGCAACCTGATCGATATGCGCGCGGGCGACCTGCGCCGGATCCGCGGCGGCGACGCGGCGATGATCTTCCAGGACCCGATGACCTCGCTCAATCCGGTCCTGCGCATCGGCAACCAGATCGCCGAGGCCATCAAGACGCACCAGCCGAGCATCAAGGACAAGGCCGCCCGCGACCGCTCGATCGAGCTCCTCCGGCTCGTCGGCGTGCCGAATCCCGACCAGCGCTACGACCAGTACCCGCACGAGTTCTCGGGCGGGATGCGCCAGCGCGGGATGATCGCGATGGCGATCGCGAACTCGCCGTCGCTCCTGATCGCGGACGAGCCGACGACGGCGCTCGACGTGACCATCCAGGCGCAGATCCTCGAGGTGCTGAAGGCGGCGCAGGAGGAGACGCACGCCGCCACGATCCTGATCACTCACGACCTCGGGCTCGTCGCCGAGCTCGCCGACCGCGTCGCGGTCATGTACGCGGGTCGGGTCGTCGAGCTGGGCGACGTCCACACTATCTTCGCGAACCCCCGGCACCCGTACACGATCGGCCTCATGGAGAGCCTGCCGCGCCTGACGGGAGAGGACGACGAATGGCTGCAGCCCATCCCCGGCTCGCCGCCGAGCTTGATCAGCGTGCCGCCCGGCTGCGCCTTCCACCCGCGCTGCTTCCTCTCGCAGGGGCGCGCGAAATGCCGGCAGGAGGTGCCGCCGCTTCGTCAGATCGGGACGGGCGTGCACCTCTCGGCGTGCCACTTCGCCGAGGAGCTCGAGGGTCGGACCGGCCTCACGGCGGCACCCGCCGTGCCGGAACAGACGACGTGATCACGGACGAGCAGGCGAAGCAGGCTCCGGACCACGTCCACGAGCGGGCCGCGAAGGGCGAGGAGATCCTCCGCGTCGAGGGCCTCATCAAGTATTTCCCGATCCGAGCCGGGATCCTCAAGCGCACGGTCGGCCAGATTCACGCGGTCGACGGGGTCGACATCGCGCTGACGGCCGGCGAGACCGTCGGGCTCGTGGGCGAGTCGGGCTGCGGTAAGACGACGCTCGCGCGCACGATCATCAAGCTCGCCGAGCCGACCGACGGCAAGATCATCTTCAACGGCCGCGACATCACGCGCTTCGGGCGCCGGCAGATGCGCGAGGTCCGCCGCGAGCTCCAGATCGTCTTCCAGGATCCGTATGCGTCGCTCAACCCGCGTCTGACCGTCCGGGAGATCGTCGCAGAGCCACTTCGCATCCACGGGCTCTACACCCGCGGCCAGGGTCGGCAGCGTGTCAACGAGCTGCTGCGCACCGTGGGCCTGAGCCCCGAGCACGCGAACCGCTTCCCGCACGAGTTCTCCGGCGGCCAGCGCCAGCGCATCGGCATCGCCCGCTCGCTGGCATTGAACCCGCAGCTGCTGATCCTCGACGAGCCGGTCTCGGCGCTCGACGTCTCGATCCGCGCGCAGGTGATCAACCTGCTCGAGTCGCTGCAGCGCGAGTTCGGCCTCACGTACCTGTTCGTCGCGCACGACCTCTCCGTCGTCCGCCACGTCTCCGACCGCGTGGCGGTGATGTATCTCGGCAAGGTGATCGAGACGGGCAGCCGCGAAGAGATCTACGAACGCCCGACGCACCCGTACACGCAGGCGCTGCTCTCGGCGGTTCCGATCGAGGACCCGTCGCTGCGCGGCAAGCGCGAGCGCATCGTTCTCAAGGGCGACGTGCCGAGCCCCGCGAATCCGCCCTCCGGTTGCCGCTTCCGGACCCGCTGCTGGAAGGCGCAGGAGATCTGCGCGGAAGTCGAGCCGCCGCTCATCGACCGCGGCCACGGCCACCCGAGCGCCTGCCACTTCGCCGAGATCGTCAAGCCGACTTAACCGCCGCTGCGGGTAGCGGTGCACGTTGCGTGTGTTCGGCACGCCGAAAGCTGCACGTTCCTTCCGCCGAGTGCCAGCGAGGTGCGGGCTCGTCTGCGCAAACGTGTGCCTAACTTTGGCCGTTGTCGGCCGTCAGAGGTAACGTGAGCGCCATGCTCCCTGTTGTCTGCGAGCGCTTCCGGGCGTACGTCTCGCTGTCGCTGGACGGCGAGCTTGCCGAGCTCGAGCAGCTCATGCTCGACTCGCACCTCGAGCGCTGCGCCGGCTGCGGTGCCTTCGCCGTCGAGGCCGGTGCGTCGACGGCGGCGCTGCGTGCGGCCGAGCCGGTCGCGCCGCGGCATGTGATCACGGTTCCGGCGCTCTACCGGCGGACCCCGCTGCGGGCCTTCCAGGCCGCTGCGGCAGCGGCCGTCGCGGTGGCCGCTGCGGCCGTCGCGCTGACGGTCACACCGGCGCCCTCGCGCACGCCGCAGCAGACGACGATCACCCCGGCGCAGGCGCTCGCGGTCATCGGCGCACAGCGGCAGTTCGTCAATCTGAACGGCATCGCGCGGAACGCCGGCCGCAATCGCACCTTCCCAGGCTGAGTCCCGGGCTCGGTTAGACTCCGGCCCGAGCGGGGGGAGACCCCCGAACGCGCACTAGGAGGGTCATGGCCGCTCAGGGCGACGGCCGGCGAAACGCCGGCAAGCTGATCGAGATCAAAGGCGTCGTCATCGACGCGGTCTTCACGGGCGGCCTGCCCCAGATCAACACGGCGCTCGAGATCGAGGTGCCCGCGCAGGAAGGCGTGGAGGCGCGGACGCTGATCGCCGAGGTGCAGCAGCATCTGGGCGACGACCGCGTGCGCGCGGTCGCGATGGACTCGACGGACGGGCTCGCGCGCGGCGTCGACGTCGTCGACACCGGAGCGCCGATCACGGTGCCCGTCGGCGAGCCGACGCTCGGGCGCCTCTGGAACGTGATCGGCGAGCCGATCGACCGCAAGGATCCGCCCGAGGAAGGCGAGCGTTGGTCGATCCACCGCGACCCGCCTCCGTTCCGCGAGCTGTCGCCGAAGATGGAGATCTTCGAGACCGGCCTCAAGGTCGTCGACCTGATCGCGCCGTTCGTGCGCGGCGGCAAGGTCGGGCTCTTCGGCGGCGCCGGTCTCGGCAAGACCGTTCTGATCCAGGAGCTCATCCACAACGTCGCGATGCAGCACGGCGGCGTGTCGGTCTTCGCGGGCGTGGGCGAGCGCACGCGCGAGGGCAACGACCTCTATGTCGAGATGCAGGAGTCGGGCGTCCTCGACAAGGTCGCGCTCGTCTACGGACAGATGAACGAGCCGCCCGGCGCGCGCCTGCGGGTCGGCCTCTCCGGGCTGACCATGGCCGAGTACTTCCGCGACGAAGGCCAGGACGTACTGCTCTTCATCGACAACATCTTCCGCTTCGTGCAGGCAGGGTCGGAGGTCTCGGCGCTGCTCGGCCGCATGCCGAGCGCAGTCGGCTATCAGCCGACCCTGGCGACGGAGATGGGCCAGCTGCAGGAGCGGATCACGTCGACACAGACCGGCTCGGTGACGTCCGTGCAGGCGATCTTCGTGCCCGCGGACGATCTGACGGACCCCGCGCCGGCGAACACCTTCGCCCACCTCGACTCGTCCGTAGTCCTCTCGCGCCTGCTCGTCGAGCAGGGGATCTACCCGGCCGTCGACCCGCTCGACTCGACCTCGCGGGCGCTCCAGCGCGGCGTGATCTCGGACGAGCACTACGACACGACCACGCGCGTGCAGGAGATCCTCCAGCGCTACAAGGACCTGCAGGACATCATCGCGATCCTCGGCATCGACGAGCTCTCCGACGAGGACAAGCTCGTCGTGGGCCGCGCGCGCAAGATCCAGCGCTTCCTCTCGCAGCCGAACTTCGTCGCGGAGCAGTTCACGGGCACGCCCGGCCAGTACGTGAAGCTCGAGGATACGATCAAGGGGTTCCAGGAGATCATCGACGGCAAGCACGACGAGCTTCCCGAGCAGGCCTTCTACATGGTCGGCACGATCGAGCAGGCGGTCGCGAAGTCCCGCGGCGAAGACGCGGAGCCGGAGGGCGAGCCCGAGGAAGAGCGCGAGGAGGAATCCGAGCCCGCCGCCGCGCCGGCGTAGCGTGGCCGACCGCCGCAAGTTCGACGTCTCGCTGGTGACGCCCGAGGGCGCCGCCTTCGAGGGGCAGGCCGAGATGCTGGTGGTCCCGGGAGCGGACGGCGACATCGGCGTGCTCGCGCGTCACGCGCCGCTGGTCGCGACGCTGCGGGCCGGCTCGACGCGCGTCTACGTCAACGTGGATGCGGACGAGATTCAGGAGTTCGCGACCGGAGCCGGGTTCTTCAAGGTGGAGCTCGACCGCGCGATCGCCCTCGTCGACGACGCTGTCTCCGCCGCCGAGATCGACCCCGAGCGGGCTCGGCGACAGCTCGAGGAGGCGCAGGCCGAGCTCGAGCGGGTCGAGGCGGACGAGTCGGACGCCGACCGGTGGCAGCTCGAGCAGCGCATCCGGCACGCCGAGAACCAGCTCAGCGTGAGCGGCCGCTGAGAACACGGCGGAAACGGCCGGTTTTCCCCGTGTGCCCCCTTCCCACGACGGGCGTCCCGCGCGAGAACGCTCCCGGCCGGCACAGCCGGCCTCCGCTAATGCTTTCCCGGTTCCGGCCGGGGGTAAGAGCTCGCCGACGGCCTATGAAGCTCGACCTCGCGGCGTTGACCGACGACCAGCCCTTCTGCGCGGGCGTTGTGCTCGCGCGCGACGGGCGGCTCGTGGTGACGCTCAACGACGACCACCTGCCGGCGGAGGTCAGGCGCCCCGCGCTCCGCGTCGGCGGCGTGGGCGGCGGCCAGGAGCCACGGGAGAATATTTGGGAGTGCGCTCTCCGTGAGGCGCACGAGGAGCTCGGGGTGGCGGTGGATCTCGTCCCGTCACCCGCCACGTATTTCCACGACTGGGAGACGCAGAAGCTGGTCGAGGTCGAGCGCGTGGAGGACGAGCTGGCGCCGGTACTCGTGGAGCGGTGGGAGCGTCCGAGTCCCGACGTGCCGTTCGCGCCCGGCCTGCCGACCGGGCCGTACGTCTACGGCGCCACCTTCCTGGGCGTCGCGGGCGCAGCCGCCGATCTCCGCCCGTGCGACGTCGTCGCGCTGCTACTGGTCGAGCCGTCGGTCTGGCCGTTGCTCGAGGAAACGCCGACGCTCGGGGATGCAGCCGCGGCCGGCGCGCAGCTTGTGACCGGGGATCCCATTCCCGAGGACGCCGTCCTATGGATGCATCCGCACGAGAGCCTCCGCGTGGTCGTTCGGCTGCTCGACCAGCCGTCCGTCCGGGCGGCTCTTGGCGTGTAAAGTCGGCCGCGTGCAGGCCTTCGCACCAGGCATCTACGCGCGCTCGGAGGAGCTCGTTCAGGCGACGCGCGACCTCGACCGCGGACGGACGACGCCCGAGGTCGCCGACGAGGCGTTCGAGCGCGACCTCGCAGCGGTGATGCACGTCCAGGAAGAGGCTGGGCTGGATCCTCTCACCGACGGCATGCTGCGCTGGCAGGACCTCTGGCGCCCGCTCGCCGACGCGTCCGACGGCCTCGAGGCGAGACCACTCGTCCGCTTCCTCGACACCAACACGTTCTACCGCGCCCTGCTCGTGGACGGCGAGCCACGGCTGCGTGCGCCGCTTCCCCCGCCCGACCTGCCGGAAGGACGCTGGCTGGGAACGCTGCCGTCGCCCTACGGGTTCGCGCGCGCGGCCAACGACGAGACCGAGCCGGTCACGCTGGCCCGTAACGTCCTCGCGCCGCAGATCGACGCGTGGGCCGATGCCGGGTGCGCGCTCATCGTCCTCGACGAGCCGTTCCTGGCACGCGAGCCTGACGGTGTGGCCGAGCTCGCCGATGCGCTCGCATCCCTTCCCCGGCCGGTGCC
>Ga0126307_10003922_pt1 | contig 10257 bp, 11 predicted proteins | sample Plot28_FD_89955 | JGI IMG/M metagenome (GOLD analysis project Ga0126307, IMG submission 89955) | Serpentine soil microbial communities from UC McLaughlin Reserve, CA, USA - Plot28 | ecosystem: Environmental > Terrestrial > Soil > Grasslands | place: USA: UC McLaughlin Reserve, Lake County...
CACCTCCTCTGACGCCCAGAGGGCTGCGATCGACTCGCCGCGGGCGCGGACGTCCTCGAGCTGCGTCCGCATCATCTCCGTCAGGACGTGCCGCCGGCGGTGCGTCGGCAGGACCCCGACGACCGTGACGCCGCCGCACGGCACCACCGCACCGGGAACAGAGAGCTGGAACGGGAACGCGCCGGCGCCGCCGACGATCCGGTCGCCGTCGAACGCGGCGTGCATCCGCTCGAGCGGCAGGTTGCTGGAGAACCGCTGCGCCGCCTCGTCGTCGGCAGGCCAGCCCCCGAAGTAGTGGCCGATCGCGCCGACTGCGCGCTTGAACTCGCCCAGGTCGGCGGTGGGGCGAACCTCCCAGGCCACTAGAACACCTCCGGGCAGAACGGCGGCAGGTCGGTGCGGAAGAGGAGCGTGGCCGCCTCGGCGGCTCCCGGAGCGCGCTCGTCCGCCAGGCCGGCGTGCACGAGCGCGTGGAAGTCGTAGCCGCCGAGGTAGACCGAGCCGAGTTCGGCGACGTCGAGCGCGAGGTCGGCGGTGTCCTCCGTCCGCCCCGCGTCGTCGCCGACCCGGTAGCGGCCCTCGTTCCAGGGACAAAGCTCGTCGCGGACCTCGAGGACGAGCGACCGCCCCGGCTTGTACGAGCGTGCCCTGACCGCCGCGTCGACGTCGACGAGGCGCAGCCAGAGCCCGTCGCTGACGCGGGCGTTGAGCGCGCGCGGGTCGCGGACGAGCAGCGGCAGCGGGGAGCCGGGGTCGAAGATCGAGACCTCGACCCGGATCGTGAGGTCGATCCCGTGCAGAAAGCTCCAGAGCGTCGTCTCCGCCTCCGGCGACGTCGCGATCGCCTCGACCACCCGCACCTCGCTGCGGGACATCCCGTCGGCCCAGTCGTCCTTGATCCGGTAGTAGGCGTAGCCCGCGACCTCCCCGTCGACCTCGACCACCGCGTAGAACTTCCTGCTCGCGCCGCGGCGCCAGCTCTCCGGGTCGGCGAGCCGATGCTCCTTCCACCAGCGTTCGTCCCGTGACGGCATCCCGGCGCGTTCCGCCCGGACTTGTTCGTACACCGGCCTGAAGAGCGCAAGCGCCTCGTCGGCGTCGACGAGCCGCACCGAGCCGCGCGCAGGCTCGCGGAGCCCGAAGCGCGCCTTGTCGGACTTGACGTGGAGACTGGTCGCGGCGTGCCCGTACCCGAAGCGGCCGTAGATCGCAGCCTCGGAGGCCCAGAGGGCCGCGATCGGCTCGCCCCACGTGTGCACGTCGGCGAGCTCCTCCCGCATCAGGTCGCGGAGGATCCCGCGGCGCCGGTGCGTCGGCATGACGCCGACCCAGGTGACGCCGGCGCAGGGGAGCTCACCGCCCGGAATCGAGAGATCGAAACGGTAGGCGCCGGCGAGCGCGACCGGCTTGCCTCCGTCGAAGGCCGCGTGTGCACGCGATGCCGGCAGCGCCTTTCGTTCGCGCTCCCAGTCCTCGTCCTCGACCGCGCCGCTGCCGAATGCAATCTCGGCCGCGGTCATCGCAGCCTTCAGCTCCTCCTCGTCGGCCGGAGATCTGATCTCGATCGCCATGCTCCGATTAGATCAGTCGATCTTCTCGAGCGGAGCGTAGTCGAGCATCAGCTTCCGCTCGCTGCCATCGCTCGCGAAGCGAACCGTGACGACGCCGCCCGGCTCGATCCGCGTGATCACGCCCTCCCCGAGCGTTCCGTGGCGAACGCTGTCACCCGTCTGGAGCGCGGGACGGTCGCTGCTGGGCTGGATCTCGCGGGTCTGCGCCGGCGCCCCGTAGCTCCGCCACGAGGCCGGCCGCAGGCGCTCCCGCTCGACGTGCCGGTCGGGGAGCTCGTCGAGGAAACGGGAGGGCAGGTGCGCCGTCGTCCGTCCCCAGAGCAGCCGCGAGGACGCATGCGTGAGCGTCAGCTTCTCCTCCGCGCGCGTCAGCCCGACGTAGAAGAGCCGCCGCTCCTCCTCGACGCCCTGCTCCTCGATCGAGCGGGAGCTCGGAAAGATCTCCTCCTCGACGCCGACCACGAAGACGGCGCGGAACTCCAGCCCCTTCGCGTTGTGGATCGTCATCAGGGTCACATTCGACTGCTCCTCGCCGAGTGCGTCCTGGTCGGAGTAGAGCGAGATCTCCTGGAGGAACCCGGAGAGCGTCGGCTCCTGCGCCTCCTGCACGTACTGGCGCGCACCGTCGACGAAGGCCTCGAGATTCTCGATCCGGCCGCGCGCCTCGATCGTGCGCTCGGCCTCGTACGCCTCGAGCGTGCCAGAGCGCTCGAGCACCGTCTGCAGCAGCTCCGGCACGTCGACCTCCTCGGCGGCCGTGCGGAGCGAGTCGAGCAGGGTGCGCAGGCCCGTGACAGCCTTGACCGCGGCCGTGCCGAGGCCGGCCTCGGTCGGAAAGCCGAGCGCCTCGTAGAGCGTCTGCCCATGCGACTCGGCGTACGTGACCAGCCGTGAGATCGTCGTGTCGCCGATCCCGCGCTTCGGCCGGTTCGCGATCCGCATCAGACTGACCGCGTCGGCGGGGTTGTCGAGCACCTGCAGGTAGGCGATCGCGTCCTTGACCTCGGCGCGCTCGTAGAAGCGCGGCCCGCCGATCACCTGGTACCCGATCTGGTGCAGCCGCAGCGTCTGCTCGAGCACGCGCGACTGCGCGTTCATCCGGTAGAAGACCGCGATCTCGCTGCCAGAGAAGCCCTCCTCGACGAGCCCGGCGATCTGCGCGGCGACGTAGCGCGCCTCGGCCTGCTCGTCCTCGACCTCGATCACGCGCACCGGGTCGCCGTCGCCGAGCTCCGACCAGAGCCGCTTCTCCTTCCGCTCCGAGTTGTGCGCGATCACGGCGTTCGCCGCCTCGAGGATCGCGTTCGTGGAGCGGTAGTTCTGCTCGAGGGGGATCGTCCGCGTCTCGGGGAAGTCGCGCTCGAATTCGAGGATGTTGCGGATGTCGGCGCCACGGAAGGCGTAGATCGACTGGTCCGGATCGCCGACCGCGCAGACGTTGTGGTGGTGCTCGGCGAGCAGCTGGAGCAGCCGGTACTGGGCGTGGTTCGTGTCCTGGTACTCGTCGACCATCACGTAGCGGAAGGCGTTCTGCCAGTGCTTCCGCGCGTCGGGGAAGTTCTCCAGGATCTGTACGGTCAGCATGAGCATGTCGTCGAAGTCGACCGCGTTCGAGGCCGCCAGCTTCTTCTGGTAGAGCGCGTAGGCCTCGGCGATCGTCTGGTCGTAGAACGAGCTGATCTGCTCGGCGTAGCGCGCCGGCGTGATCAGCTGGTTCTTCGCGTTCGAGATCTGAGCGTGGACACCGCGCGGGACAAAGCGCTTTGGGTCCTTATCCAGCTCCTCGAGCACCTGCTTGACGAGCCGAACCTGGTCGGCGCTGTCATAGATCGTGAAGTTCGACTTGTAGCCGAGCCGTTCCGCCTCCCGGCGCAGGATTCGGCCGCACGCGGCGTGGAAGGTGAGGATCCAGATCGCCCGCGCGACGGGGCCGAGCATGTTCATCAGGCGCTCGCGCATCTCGCCCGCGGCCTTGTTGGTGAAGGTGATGGCGAGGATCTCGTTCGGCTTGACCCCGACCGCCGTGAGCAGGTGGGCGACGCGGTGCGTGAGCACGCGCGTCTTCCCCGATCCCGCGCCCGCGATCACGAGCAGCGGGCCCTCCGTGTGGAGGACTGCCTCGCGCTGGGCCGGATTCAGGTTCGCGAGGTACTGCTCGGGCGAGGCGACGGACACTCGTCGATGCTAGCGGCCGGTAAGGTCGATGGATGGAGACGCACGCGCTCCTCCGGGAGGCGACGCGGGCGGACGATGCAGGCGCCTTCGCCATCCTCCGGGACACCTTTCCCGAGTTCGTGACGACGCTGGCGGGCTTCACCCACAGGCAGGGACGAGCGGCTCGGGTTTCGCGCCACAGCGTGCACTACACCTACGTGCGCGAGAGCGGGAACGGCTTGCGCGCGAGCGCCGGCAGCACCTGAGCAGTCACCCAGAGCGGCGTCGTCACGTGGCGGGCGCTGTAGCGGTAGCTGCCGTCTGCCCGGCGCATCTTCGCGAGATAGCGGTACGCCGCCGCGCCGGGCGTCCTGCCCGCCGCAAGCAGGGCCTGGATCGCCCACGCCGTCGACTGCGTGTCGGAGCCGCGGGCGAGCGCGAGCTCGAAGCCGCCGTCGCGGTTCTGGTGCCGGCGGAGGAAGGCGACGCCGCGGTCGATCGGCGGTCCGGTCACGCCCGCGGCACGGAGCGCCTGGATCGCCGCCGCCGTGTCGTTCGCGTCCGCGGCGCCGCCGGCGAGCCACGACCAGCCGCCGCTCGGCCGCTGCGCGCGGCGGAGCGCCTGAACAAGGGCGAGCGGAGCCGGCTCTCCGGCCTGCCGCAGCGCCAGGATCGTCCAGATCGTCGCATTCACACGCTTGCCCGGGTGGTGCGCACGCAGCGCCGGAAGCAAGTCGTCGGGCGGGTCGCCCGCCGCCGCCCGCGCCATGGCGAGCAGCGCGCGGTCGGTCGCGGAGGCCGGCTGCTGCCTCGCGAGGTACGCCGCCGCGCCTCCCGTATCGGCACCGGCCGCGACGAGGCCGAGCGTCGCCCAGGCCGAGAGCTGGGCGTCACCGAAGCCGCCGTCCTCGCGTTGCTGCGCCTGTACGTAGCCCGCGGGCGTCGCGAGCGTCGTCGCGGCAGCGAGCGTCGCGAGCAGCTTCACGCCAACACCACCGTCGTGCGCGACCGACGCTCGTAGCGTTCGAGCACGCGTCGCAGCTCCGGCCCGACGACGAGCGCGAGGACGACGTTCCCGGCCGCGTGCGCGATGTTGAAGGGGACGCCCGCCGCCAGCCGCGCGAGCAGCGCAGCTTCGGTGTGGGGGTAGAAGGCCAGCCACAACCAGACGTCCATCAGCACCCCGAACGCGAGCCCGAGCCCGAGAACGAACGCGGCGAAGGCGAGCCGGCGGCGGAGCAGCCGCCTGGCAAGCCCTGCCAGGAGCCCGCAACCGCCCCAGGCCAGCATCTGCCACGGCGTGTGCGGCCCCTGGCCGAGGAAGAAGTTCGAGGCGATCGCGGCGAGCGCTCCGGCTGCGAAGCCGCGCCGCGGCCCGAGCGCCACGCCCGCGGCGGCGACGATCACCGTGACCGGCTGCACGCTCGGGATCGGCGCGAAGAGCACGCGCCCCGCGGCGGCGAGGCCGCCGAGGGTCGCGACGAGCGTCAGGTCGCGGGCCGACAGCGTGCCGCCCTCGAGCCAGGCAAACCCCGCTACGAGCACTGCGAAGGCGGCCAGCAGCGTCGCGATCCCGCCCCTGGCGGGATCGAGCGCGGCCCAGACGGCGAGGCCGAATGCGGCCCCGGCGGCGGCGACAGCGACCCTAGACGCCAACGCGTGCCTCTCGACGAGCCGCTTGTGTTTCTGAAACACAAAGTCCGATCCGGCGGTGCGCGGGAAGGTCACGGTCGTGCGTGGCGACGACGACCGCCTTCCCGGACGCGGCGTACTCCTCGAGCCAGGAGCCGAGCGCAGCCTTGCGCTCCGGGTCGACGCCTCGCGTCGGCTCGTCGAGGATCAGGACGTCCGGCTCCGCCACCGCGACGGCCGCGAGCGCGAGCCGCTCGCGCTCGCCGCTGGAGAGATCGCGCGGGTGCCGGTGCGCCGCCCATGCCAGGCCGACTCGCTCGAGAGCGGCGCCAGCCCTCTGTTCATCCCGATTCACGGCCAGCGCGACCTCCTCGATTGCCCTCTCCTTGACGAGGTAGCGGCCGGGATCCTGCGCGAGATAGCCGGCGCGGCCCGACACCTCGACCCTGCCGGCCTGCGGCGCCAGCAGCCCGGCAGCGATCCGCGCGAGCGTCGTCTTGCCCGATCCGTTCGGCCCTTCGAGCACGACGATCTCCCCGCGCCGGACCTCGAGGTCGACGCCGTCGAGCACCGGCAGCGCCTCCCGGTACGCAAATGACACGCGCGAGATCGAAAGCGCGACCTCGCCCGAAGAAGCTTGTGTTTCAGAAACACAAGGCTCCGACCAGCCCGGGCGCTCCGCCGCCAGCCACTCGCGCGCCTCCCGCGCCGGTGCGTCGAGGACGACGCGGCCGCCGTCGACGAAGACGACCCGGGTCGCGAGCTCGAGCGCGCGCGGGACGCGGTGCTCGGAGAGGACGACGGCCGTGCCGAGCTCTTCCACGGCAGCGAAGAACAAGGCTGCCGCCTCGGCGTCGAGCTGCGACGTCGGCTCGTCGAGGAGGAGCAGGCGCGGCTCGAGCGCGAGCGCCGACGCGAGGCAGACTCGCTGGAGCTCGCCGCCGGAGAGCTCGATGGTCTTCCTGCCCCAGAGGTGCAGCGCGTCGACCGAGGCGAGCGCCCGCTCGACGCGCGGCCAGATCTCCGCCGGAGGCGTGCCCAGGTTCTCGAGCCCGAAGGCGACCTCGTTCGCGACGATCGTCATCACGACCTGGTCCTCCGGATCCTGGAACACGGTCGCGACCGTGCCGGCCAGCTCGGCCGGCCGCGCCGCGCGCGTGTCGAGCCCGGCGACGACGACGCGGCCCGAGAAGCGGCCTCCGTGGAAGTGCGGCACGAGCCCGCTCAGGGCACGCAACAGCGTCGACTTGCCCGATCCGGACGGCCCGAGGAGCGCCACGATCTCCCCGCGCTCGAGCTCGAGCGAGATGCCTGCCAGCGCCGGCGGCGCCGCCGGATAGCTGAACGACAGGTCGGCGACGGACGCTAGAGCCACAGCACCGCCACCACGACGAGCAGACCCGCGGCGACGACGGCGAGCCGGTCGCGCCAACTCCACGGTGGCCGCGGCGCCCGAGTCGTGCCGGCCCGGCCGAACCCGCGCGCCTCCATCGCCTCGGCCAGGTTCGTCGCGCGCTCGAGCGATCCCGCGAGGAGCGGCGAGAGCAGCGTCGCGTAGCCGCGCACACCTTCGAGCTGCACGCCCCGCCCCCGCACCGACTCGGCGAGCCCGACGGCGTCGCGCTCGAGCGAGGGCACGAGCCGGGTCGCGAGGGCGACGGCGAGCGCAGAGCGGCGGGCCGCTCCGGCCGCGGCGACCAGCCGGTCGTGGTCGAGCAGCAGCGCGTAGGCCGCGAACGCCAGCGCGAGCGCGGTCAGCCGGAACGCGTTGAGCGCCGCCTCGAACAGCTCCGTGGTCGTGATGTCGAGCGGGCCGAGGACCGGCACGACCGGCCCCTCCCAGAGCAGCGTCCCGTCCGGCGCCGACCAGAGAAACGGCGAGAGGACGAGCACGCCGAGCCCGGTCGTCAGCGCGCCGAAGAGATAGACCGAGCGTCGCTCGGCCGGGGCGCGCAGGCAGACGGCGAGCAGGATCACCGTCAGCGTCGCGACCGCCCACAGCCGTTCGGTCAGCAGCGCCGTGATCCCCGCCGCGGCGAGCAGGGCTGCTGCGGGCCCTGGGCTCACGGGGCCGTGTACCTCCGCGTCAGGTCGGGGTCGCCGGTGAGGACGAGCCGGACGGGATCGCCGGCGTTCTGGCCCAGCAGCTCTGCGATCGCCCCGTCGGCGCCGCGCCGGACCTCGAGCACGTTCGCCCCCTCCGGCGCGGGCGTCCCGAGCGGCTCGATCGAGTCGGCCCCGATTCTGCGCGCGAGCCGGGTCGCGAGTGTCCTCGAGCCCTCGAAGCGCACGACCGCCGGCCTCGTCCGGCCCCCGTACCCGTGCAGGAACGGCTCCGGGAATGCGCCGACGACGACGCGAGCCTCTCCCTCGCGCTCCCAGGCCCGGTAGTCGAGCCACGCGATATCGCCGTCGCGCAGGCGGTAGGCGGACGCGCTCCGGTCGCCCTCGTAGCCGTTGACGAACCAGAACCAGTCGCGCTGGCCTTCCAGGCTGCCCTCGAGGCCGTCGATCGCCTGCACGTAGCGCCCGCCGTAGCGCGTCTCGAGGTCGACCTCCGCGTCGAGCGCGCGCATCAGGGTCTGGCCCGCCTCGACCTCGGCCTCGAGCAGGAGCTCGGCGCCGCGCTCGCGCGTGACCCACAGCGTCGCCGTCCCCTCCTCCTCGCCGGCACCACCACAGCCGGCGAGGAGGATGAGGACGGCGAGCGCGGCGAGCGGGCGCCGGATCACTGCAGCGCGTTCGAGCGCACGGCACCCGGGGCGACTGCCCGGACGAGGCCGGCGTGCTTGCCGACGCAGCCGCGGCCGTTCTGGGCCCGGAACCGCTTCCCGTCGACGACGAGCGTGGCAGTCGCGGCGCGCGCCTTCTTGCCGGCGTCGTTGACCGACTGGACGACGTAGCAGTTGCCCGGCAGCCGCTGCAGCTCGAGCGTCGGCGGGCCGCCGGCCGTGCCGAAGGTGGCGAAGTACCAGAGCACGACGTCGCCGTCCTTCAGCGCCACCTTGTCGGCCCCGACGGGCGGCGAGACGCCGTTGACCTTGAACGCCCAGCCCGACGTGCCGGCGGCTGGGTACTTGCCGATCTGGCTGACGTAGTCGCCGAAGCTCGACGTCGTCATCCCGTAGTAGAACTCGCCGGCCGTACTGGCCAGGTCGAGCGCTTGGAGTGCGTTGTCCGCGGTCACGCGCGGCTGCGCGGCGCCGAAGATGGTCGTTGTCTTGCCTTCGACGCGGATCTTGACGTTGGCGGCGAGCGCAGCGGGCGCCAGCGCCACCAGGAGCACGATCGAAAGCGCGATGAGTCTGCGAAGCACGAATCCTCCTTCCGCGAGGGGTTCGAGTCGGGGAGCGCGGCAGGTCTTCTGACTCGGGGCTCCCCCTTCGCGGCCTTCCCGGCCTCTCGGCCAGTGGCGTTTCCGCGTCGGGCGTCTCCCCTCACAGCGGCGGGACCGTCCCGGATTTGCACCGGGTTCCCTCACCGTGCTCCGTGTGTGTGGGGCGGGAGCCTACCATGGCCGGATGCCGATTTCCGCCGCCCTGCGCCTGTGGGCGCCGGTCGTCCTCTGGGCCGCCGTCATCTTCGCGTTCTCCTCCGTCCCCGACCTCGGCACCGGTCTCGGGACGTGGGATCTCGTCCTGCGGAAGATCGCGCACGCGTGCGAGTTCGCCGTGCTCGGAGCCCTGCTCCTGCGCGCGCTCTGCGAGGAGCGAACCGCGCTGGCCGCCGGAGTCGCGTACTCGATCTCGGACGAGCTGCACCAGCACTTTGTCCCCGGCCGGGTCGGCTCGCCGCTCGACGTCCTGATCGATTCGCTCGGCGTGGCAGTGGGGGTGCTCCTCTGGCGGCGGTACGGTCGCTAGATTCCAGGTATGGACGCGAAGGAGATGCCCGACCGGCAATTCGAGGCCGTGCTCGAGCGCCTCGACCGGATCGGCGACGAGCTCGCCCGCCTCAACCGGCACGCGGAGAACGCCGAGGGTTTCCAGCTGATGGCGCGCGAGCTGCGGAACCTGAACGAGTCGCTGAACGCGCTCGCCTACGCGGCGCTCGGGCAGAGCCCCCGCGTCCGGCGCGCGAAGTAGCTCAGGGCGTCAGGCGGTAGATCGTGCCGTCGTGCGAGACGGCATAGAGCTCGCCGGCGAGGTCCTGGCCGAACGAGCTGACGCTGTCGACCTTGAAGCGCTCGCGGCGAAGCCCCGTCGCCTTCCCGCTCGCGAGCTTGAAGCTCCAGATGATCCCGCTGCAGTAGTCGCCGTAGATGTAGCGGCCGCGCAGGGCGGCATTCGAGCCGCGGTAGACGTAGCCGCCGGTGACGGAGCAGCCCTGCGAGTGAGAGTACTGGGCGACGGGCTGGACGAGCTTGCCGGGGCCGAGCGGCTTGTCCTCGAAGGTCGAGCGGCCCTCGTACACGTCCCAGCCGTAGTTCTCGAGGCCCGCACTGTTCGCGGGCGTCCAGTCGATCTCCTCGAACTCACCCTGGCCGACGTCGCCGATGTAGAGGTCCCAGTTGGCGCGGTCGAAGGAGAAGCGCCAGGCGTTGCGCAGGCCGAGCGCCTCGATCTTGACGCCCTTGGTCGCAACGTTGACGGAAAGCAGCTTGCCGAAGAGCGAGCGCATGCTCTGCGCGCGGTTCTCCGGGTCGCCGCCGGCGCCACCGTCGCCGAGCGTGAAGTAGAGGCGGCCGTTCCGGCCGAACGCGAGCATGCCGCCGTTATGGTTCGCGTAGGGGTCGCCGCTACGGAAGATCTGCCGCGGCGCCGACGCCTTGCTCCCATTCGTGCGGTACTCGACGAGCCTGGTCGAGCCGTCGCGGGCGGTGTACTGGACGTAGAGCTTGCGCACCCTCGGGTAGGACGGGTGGAAGGCGAGGCCGAGCAGGCCCTGCTCGCCGCCGGCC
>Ga0126307_10003923_pt1 | contig 10256 bp, 9 predicted proteins | sample Plot28_FD_89955 | JGI IMG/M metagenome (GOLD analysis project Ga0126307, IMG submission 89955) | Serpentine soil microbial communities from UC McLaughlin Reserve, CA, USA - Plot28 | ecosystem: Environmental > Terrestrial > Soil > Grasslands | place: USA: UC McLaughlin Reserve, Lake County...
AGGACACCCGCTCATGATCGACATCGTTCGCGAACTCGAAGCCACGCAGCGCGAGGTCGGCACCGGCCCGCTGGCCGCCGGCGAGGGCCGCGTCGTCCGCCTCCGGCGCACGTACGACGCCAGGATGGAGGAGGTCTGGGACGCGCTGACGACACCCGAGCGCATCAGCCGCTGGTTCCTGCCGGTCAGCGGCGAGTACCGGATCGGCGGCCGGTTCCAGCTGGAAGGCAACGCGGGCGGCGAGATCCTCGCCTGCGACCGGCCGTCGCGCCTCCGGGTGACGTGGGCCTTCGGGGAGGTGACGAGCCCCGCGGACGTCTCGGAGGTCGAGCTGCGGCTGACGCCGGCCGGCGAGGAGTCGACCACCGTGGAACTCGAGCACACCGCGATCGTGCCCGACGAGTTCTGGACGGAGTACGGACCGGGGGCGGTGGGCGTCGGCTGGGACGGGGGCATGCTCGGGCTCGCGCTCCACCTGCGAGGCAGGTCGATCGACGACCCGATGGCATGGCAGCTGTCGGAGGAGGGACGGGAGTTCTCGGCCCGGAGCAGCGAGGCCTGGGGCGCGGCCAGCGTGGCCGCCGGCACGGATCCCGAGGCGGCCCAGCGGTCCGTGGCAAGCACGACGGCCTTCTACGCGCCGCCGCCCGAGGCGTCCTGACCGCCTCCGAGCCGGTGACCTCGCGCCGCGACTAGCCCGCGTCCTTCTTCTGGGTGTCGGCGAGCTTCTTCCGGCTCTCCATGCTCCCCTTCAGCGCGTCGCCCATCGACGCCATGGGCGGGTCCGGCCGGCCCTTCTTCCGCGCGCGCTCCGTGCGGGCCTGCGCACGCGCCTCCATCCGGGCGGCGATGTTGGCCTCCTGGCCCTGGTCGCCCGGGTGGTAGTAGCGGCTGCCGGCCAGCTCGTCGGGAAGGTACTGCTGGTCCACGTCGTCGCCCTCGTAGTCGTGCGGGTACCTGTACCCGACCCCGATTCCGTGCGCCTTCATCCGGCGGTCGCCGGCCGTCCGGAGGTGGTTGGGCACGGGGAGCGACCCGAGACGCATCACATCGGCGAGGGCCGCGCCGTACGAGCGCCCGATGGAGTCCGACTTCGGCGATGAGGCGATCAGGACGGTCGCCTGGGCGAGCGCGTACTGCGCCTCCGGGAGCCCGACGTAGTCCAGCGCCTGGGCAGCCGCCACGGCGACCTGGAGGGCCCGCGGATCCGCGTTCCCGACGTCCTCAGAGGCGCTGATGATCAGCCGCCGGGCGACGAACTTCGGGTCCTCGCCGGCGGTGATCATGGCGCCCAGCCAGTAGAGGGCCGCGTCGGGGTCGTTGCCCCGGAGGCTCTTGATGAACGCCGAGACGGTGTCGTAGTGGCCGTCGCCGGCCCGGTCGTACGCGAGGACGCGCTGCTGGGCGGCAGCCTCCACGTCCGCGAGGGTGGGGGAGACCGTCCCGTCGGCGCGGTGGTCCTCGTCTTCCGCCAGCGCGACCGCGCCCTCGAGCACGTTGAGCGCCTGGCGCGCGTCGCCGCCCGCGAGATCGACGAGATGGTCGAAGGGCTCGGCGGCCAGGGTCACCCCGCCCCGCGGCCCGAACGGCCCGTTCAGCCCGCGTTCTGCGTCCTCGAGCGCCCGGCGGACGATCGAGGCGACGTCCTCGTCGGTGAGGGCCTCCAGGCGCCACACACGCATCCGCGACAGCAGGGCGGAGTTGACCTCGAAGTACGGGTTCTCGGTGGTCGCGCCGATCAGCGTCACCGTCCCGTCCTCGACATGGGGAAGCAGGGCGTCCTGCTGCGCCTTGTTGAAGCGGTGGATCTCGTCGATGAACAGGACGCTCCGGCGCCCCTCGAGCGCGAGCCGGTCCTGCGCAGCCGCGATCATCGAGCGGACCTCCGCGACCCCCGACATCACGGCGGACACGGTGTGGAAGTCGGCGCCCACGGCCTCGGCGAGCAGGCGGCTGAGCGAGGTCTTGCCGGTGCCCGGCGGGCCCCACAGCAGGAGGGAGGCGAGGTGGCCCCGGCCGACGGAGCGGCGGAGGGGCCCGCGCTCGCCGACGAGGTGCGCCTGGCCGACGAACTCCTCGAGCCGGCGTGGACGCATCCGGGCGGCGAGGGGCTGCCGCTCGGGCGGCGGGGTGAACAGGGCTTCGGGGCGGGCGCCGGGAACGGTGCGCCGGGTCGGCATGGGGCGATGGTAGCCCGTGCCGGTTACCCGATCTGGATCACCCCGAGGACGTCGATCAGGATCCAGAGGCCGAACAGCACCGCGAGCAGGAGGGCCGCGATCCGGATGATGTCGCGCACGTCGCGCGCGACGTAGGCGTACTCCTCCTCGAACGCGAGGGTGCGGGTGGGGGCACTCTCGCGGATCGCGCCTCGCTCGACGGACCGCTTGCGGGCGACCTCGGCCGCACGCTCCTCGGCGAGCAGCTGGGACTCGAGCTCGGCGGCCCGGGCGAGCTCCGCCTCGCTCAGGCCGGTCGCGCGCGGGATTGCGGCCGCCGCGGCCGCGGACGTGCCCGGGGTGACCGGTCGGCGGTCGATGGGCCGTCGCTGGCCGGGGCGGACGCTGCCGCGAGCGCGCTTCGCCATGAGGGGAGTGTGCCTCCACAGAACGGGGCGCCCGCGGGCGCGGGCCGTCGGCGGCAGAGGATACACCGCGCGCGGACCGGGCGGCGTCGAGTCCTCCGGGAGCGGGCTTTGACACGTGGCGGCCAAGGGGCGGCTGCTAGACTCGGGCGGTCTCCCCGGAGGACCCGTTGGCCGATCTCAACGCGCTCATCGACCCCGCCCTCGGCGTCATCGTCATCGCCCTCGCGGTGGCCTGCCTGCTCCTGCTCCTCCTCGTCATCGCGCTCATCCGACGCACCTCCGCGCTCGATCGCCGCCTGGCGGGCCTGACCCGCGGCGCGGACGGCACGAGCCTCGAGTCGATCCTCGACGCCCACCTGGGCAGGGTCGAGGCGGTCCTGCACGAGCTGGACGGGCTCGCCGCCCGCTCCGCGGTCCTCGAGGCGGCGCAGCGCAAGGCGTTCCAGCGCATCGGGCTCGTGCGCTTCAACCCCTTCGAGGACACGGGCGGCAACCAGAGCTTCGCGCTCGCCCTCCTCGATCAGCACGGCGATGGATTCGTGGTCAGCAGCCTGCACGCGCGCGCCGGCACGCGCGTCTACGGGAAGGCGATCACCAGGGGCACGTCCGAGTCGAACCTGTCCGAGGAGGAGTCGGAGGCGCTGCGGCTCGCCCTCGCGTCCGGCGCCGGGACGGGCGGGGAACACTGAGGGGCATGCGGGCCGTGACACTCGAGGTGACACGAGCTGCCGGCACCGTGAGCGCATGGCCTCCCCCCGAAGACCCAGCCCGGCCGCTCCTGCCTCGAACCGTGCCCGCGTCCCCGTGGGTCCTCCCCCCGACGGCACCCGCCGCGTGAGGCGTCGATCCCTCCGCGGGGAGCCCGCGTCGCTCGTGCAGATCCCCGTCTGGGGCCAGGTCGAGGCACCGGCGGAGCCCGCGGGCCTCGACGGCCTCGACGAGCTGCTGGCCGGGCTGAACCCGGAGCAGCGCAAGGCGGTCACGCACGCGGACGGGCCCCTGCTCGTCGTGGCCGGGGCGGGCACGGGCAAGACGCAGGTCATCACCCGCCGCATCGCCTGGCTCATCGCGACCCGCAGGGCCCGCCCGGCGGAGATCCTCGCCCTGACGTTCACGGACCAGGCCGCGGACGAGATGCAGGCCCGGGTGGACCAGCTGGTGCCGTACGGGTACACGGACACCGCGATCTCCACCTTCCACGCCTTCGGCGACCGCCTCGTGCGTGAGTTCGCCCTCGAGCTCGGCCTGCCGAGCGACGTCCGGGTGCTGTCGAGACCGGAGACCGTGGTCTTCCTGCGCGAGCACCTGTTCGAGCTGGAGTTGGACGAGTACCGGCCGCTCGGCGATCCGACGAAGTTCCTGGACGCGCTGGCGACGCTGTTCTCGCGCGCCAAGGACGAAGACGTGTCACCCGACGCCTACCTCGCGCACGCCACGCGGCTCGTCAGCGAGGCCGCGGCGGCGACCGCCGCGGTCGCCGAGGCCGGGGAGGCGGCGACGGAGGCGGACCGGGACGCGGCCGCCGCCCTCGAGGAGGAGGCGCGGCGCCAGGGGGAGCTCGCCCGAGCCTACCGCTCCTACCAGCGGCTGCTGGCGGAGAACGGCGCGATCGACTTCGGCGACCAGGTCTCGCTCGCGCTCCGGCTGCTCCGGGAGTCGCCGGCGGCGCGGGAGCGCGTCCAGGCGCGCTTCCGCTTCGTGCTCGTCGACGAGTTCCAGGACACGAACCGGGCCCAGTCCGAGCTCGTCGCCCTCGTCAGCGCGCCCCACCGCAACGTGACGGTCGTCGGGGACGACGACCAGTCGATCTACAAGTTCCGGGGCGCAGCGATCAGCAACATCCTCGAGTTCCGCGAGCGGTATCGGAACGCCCGCGTCGTCGTGCTCCGCCGGAACTATCGCTCCCGGGGGCCGATCCTCGACGCCTCCTACCGCCTCGTCCGGCACAACGACCCCGACCGGCTCGAGGTGAAGGCGGGGATCGTCAAGAAGCTCATCCCGGAGCGAGGAAGCGATGGCGCCCCCGCCGTTCGCAACGAGGCCTTCGCGACGGGCGCGGAGGAGGCGGACTGGATCGCCTCGGACATCGCCCGCCGGATCCGGGAGGGAGCCTCCCTCCGGGATGTGGCGATCCTCGTGAGGGCCAACGCCGCCGCGGATCCCATCCTCCGCTCGCTGAACCTCGAGGGCATCCCGTGGCGCTTCTCCGGGACGTCCGGGCTGTACACGCGGCCGGAGGTCCGGCTGCTGCTCGCGTTCCTGCGCGCGATCGCCGACCTCAACTCGTCGGTGGACGTGTACGCCCTCGCGGCCTCGAAGCTGTACGCCCTCGGCGGCGCGGACCTCATCTCGATCGTCACGTCGGCCCGGCGCCGCAACCGCTCGGTGTACGAGGTGCTCGAGGAGCTGACCCGCCAGCCAGGGATCCTGCGGCTCTCCCCCGAGACGCGGGAGGCCGGCGCGACGCTCGTCGAGGACCTGCAGGGGTACGTCGCCCTCGCCCATGAGCGACCCGCCGGCGAGGTGCTCTACGCGTTCCTGCGCAACTCGGGCTGGCTGAAGCGCCTCGCCGAGAGCGAGTCGGTCGCGAACGAGGAGGCGCTGTCGAACATCGCGCGCTTCTTCGACATCATCAGGGCCCAGTCGTCGCTGCTCGCCGACGACCGGGCCGTCTTCGTCGCGCGCCACCTCCAGACCCTGATCCAGGCCGGGGACGATCCGCCGACCGCCGACATCGACCCGGACGCGAACGCGGTCGCCGTCATGACGGTCCACAAGGCGAAGGGCCTGGAGTTCCCCGTCGTCTACCTGCCGGGGCTCATCAGCGGCCGGTTCCCGGCCATCGGGCGGCGCGAGCAGCTGGCGCTGCCCCTCGCGCTCGTCAACGAGACGCTCCCCGAGGGCGACTACCAGCTCCAGGAGGAGCGGCGGCTGTTCTACGTCGGGATGACCCGTGCCCGCGACGAGCTGGTCATGACCCATGCCGCGGACTACGGCGGCCAGCGGGCGCGCCGGGTGTCGCCGTTCGTGCTCGAGGCCCTGGACCTGCCCGTCGCGGCCGGAACGGCGGGCGCGGGCGCGAAGCCTGCGTCCCCGGTCGAGCGCCTGGCGGGCCTGGAGCGGACCGAGCCCGCCCCCGCGACCCGGCGAGGCCGCGACGACGAGCCGCTCTGGCTGTCGTTCTACGCGATCGACGACTACCTGACCTGCCCCCTCAAGTACAAGTTCGGGCATGTTCTCCGCGTGCCGCTGGCACCGCACCATTCGCTGATCTACGGCTCCGCGCTGCACGCAGCCGTCGCCGAGTTCCACAAGCGCCACGCCCGCGGCGACGTGATGTCCGACGACCAGCTGTTCGCCGCGTTCCAGGCGGCCTGGACGAACGACGGGTTCCTGTCCCGGGAGCACGAGGAGGCCCGGCTCGGCGCGGGTCGCGAGTCGCTCCGCCGCTTCCGGGAGGAGCAGCTCGAGCCGGGCGCGGTGACGCCCGCCTGGGTGGAGCGCGAGTTCAGCTTCTACCTGGACGGCGACAAGGTCAGGGGCCGCTTCGACCGCGTGGACATCACGCCCAGGGACCCGAACGAGCCGGTGCCGGTCATGGGGGACGACGTGGACCCGGCGAGCGGCGCCGACGTGGTCGAGCCCACCCTCAACCTGTCCCCGGAGAAGGTGGTGATCACCGACTACAAGTCCTCGGACGTTCGGGACCCGGCGAAGGCCCGCCAGCGAGCGAAGGACTCCCTCCAGCTCACGATCTACGCGATGGGCTACGAGGCGATGACCGGGCGCCTGCCCGACGCCGTGGCGCTCCACTTCCTCGACTCGGGGCTCGTGGGCACGGCACCGGTCGACCGGCGGCGGGTGGAGAAGGCACGGGAGACGATCCGGACCGCGGCGCGTGGGATCCGCGCCCGGGACTTCGCCCCGAAGCCCGACTACCTGGCCTGCAGCTTCTGCGCCTTCCGGGAGATCTGCCCGTCGAGCGTCGTCCGCTGACGGATGGGGGACGTGGCGCCGACCCTCCAGGACGAGGTCGCGGCCGTGCTCGGCGGCCACCTGCAGGGCACGGTGATTGAGACGGACAACCTCGCCCTCCTGCGGGCCCTTCCCGAGGGCGTCATCGACCTCTGCTACGCCGATCCGCCGTTCGCGACCGGGGACCGCCAGCGGCTCGAGTCCATCCGCACCGGGGAGGGCGAGCGCACGCGCCGCGGCTTCGCCGGGCGCGACTACCGGTACGAGGTGGTGAGCGACCTCTCCTACGCGGACGACCTCCCGCTCGATGCCCACCTGGCAGCGCTCCGCGAGCGGCTCCTGGAGGTGCACCGCGTGCTCGCGCCGCACGGCTCCCTCTACCTCCACGTCGACTGGCGGACCGCCCATCACGTCCGGCTCCTGCTCGACGGGGTGTTCGGTGCGCACCGCTTCCTGAACGAGATCGTGTGGGCGTACGACTACGGCGGGCGGGCGCGCGACCGGTGGCCCCGCAAGCACGACACCATCCTGTGGTACGCGAAGGGGGACGCCTGGCTGTTCGACCGCGAGGCGATCGACCGGGTCCCGTACATGGCGCCCGGACTGGTGGGTCCGGAGAAGGCCGCCCGGGGAAAGCTGCCGACCGACGTCTGGTGGATGACGATCGTGCCTCCGGCCTCGGCCGAGCGGACGGGCTATCCCACCCAGAAGCCGCTGCGTCTCCTGGAGCGGATCGTGGCCGCGTCGTCGAGACCCGGAGACCTGGTGCTCGACCCGTATGCCGGAAGCGGGACGACAGGAGTGGCGGCGCAGCGCCTGGGGCGTCGCTGGCTGCTCGCGGACCGCAGCCCGGAGGCGGTCGCCATCGCGAGGGCCCGTCTCGCGGCCGAGCAGCCGGCTGCGGGCGAGGACGCGAGCACGAGCCGATGAGGATCGAGGCCGTCACCCTCGACTTCGGGAACACGCTCGTGGCGGTGCCGGCAGGCGCGCTGCACACCGTGGTCGCGGAGACGGCGACGGGGATCGCGGAGCGCATGGGCCCCTTCGACCCGGGCGAGGTCCGCCGGGCGTGGGCGGAGGAGCGCGAGCGCCAGTTCCGCGAGGACGTGCCCGAGCTGCGGGAGGTGGACCTGGAGCAGCGGGTCGCGCGCATCCTCGCCCGGCTCCGCGGCATGCCGGCCCCACCCGCCGACGGGCGGTGGGACGACGAGGCGGCGGCGCGCCTGAGCGACGAGGCGGAGGTCTCCTGGGCGGTCCAGCGGTACTCGGCGCTGTTCGTGGAGCTCGTGCCCGCGGACCCGGCGGTCGAACCGCTGCTCGCCCGGTTGGCCGCCCGTCACCCGCTGGCGATCCTGTCGAACTGGCCGCTGGCCTCGACGATCGACCGCTTCGTGGAGGCTGCCGGCTGGGCGCCCCATCTGCGGGCCATCGTCGTCTCCCAGCGGGAGGGGACGATCAAGCCGCACCCGGCGATCTTCGCCGCCGCCCGCACCGCGCTGGGCCACCCGGAGCCCGCCTCGATCCTGCACGTCGGCGACGACTGGGCGGCGGACGTGGTCGGGGCGAAGCGGGCGGGCTGGCGGGCGGCCTACCTGCACGATCGCCCGGGTGACTCGCCGCTCCCGGGATCGGCGCGCGACGAGACGGTGGTCGCCGACCTCGAGCTGCGACGCCTGTCCGACCTGGTCGAGGCGCTCGAGGGACTGGCCGCCGGCCGCTGACCGGGGTGGACCGGTCCGAGCCCGTCCCCGTCGGTAGACTCGGACGCGATGGAGGCCCGGGACCGGATCGTGAACCTCGCGCTGCTCGCCGCCGCGGGCGTCGCCTGGATCCTCGTCGGGATCGTCGTCACGACCCGGGACCCGTACGCGGACGCGATGGCGGGCTATGTCGGCGCCCTGCTGATCGGGCTTGCGATCGGCCTCACCGCGATCCCGCTGTGCTGGCTCGTGGTCTTCGCCCGTCATCGCCGGATCGCCTACCAGGGCGACTGGGCGCGCGCCGCCCGGCGGGGAGGCTGGATCGGGATGTTCGTCGCCGTCCTCGTCGTCCTGCGGCTCGTGGATGCCTTCCAGGCGCCCATCGTCCTGTTCCTCGCCGCCATCTTCGTCGTCGCCGAGCTGACCCTGTCCGCTGAGCGCTAGGAGGTTCCATGGATCCGCTCACCGCCGCCCGCCCGGCCGAACCCTTCGCGGACGTCAAGGCTCGAGCTGCGGCGGCGGTCGAGGCCGCCCGGGAGGAGATCCTCGAGCTGTCGCACCGCATCCACGCGAACCCCGAACCCGCGTTCGAGGAGCACCAGGCCGCCGGATGGGTCGCGGAGGTCCTCGCCCGGCACGGGTACGCGGTGGAGCATCCGGCCGGGAGCCTGGCGACGGCCGTGCGTGGCCGCCTCGCCGGTGGGCGCGGCGCGGACGGGCCGCGGATCGGCGTCCTGGGCGAGTACGACGCCCTCCCGGGGCTGGGGCACGGGTGCGGCCACAACACCATGGCGGCCTCGGGGGTCGGTGCGGCGGTCGCGCTCGCGGCGGTGCGCGACGCGTTCGCCGGCGAGGTCGTCTTCCTCGGCACACCGGCGGAGGAACGGGGGAGCGGCAAGGCGTTCATGCTCGAGGACGGCCTGTTCGAGGGCCTGGACGCGGCGCTCCTGTTCCACCCCTGTGACCGCAGCCACGTGGACATCGCGCCACTCGCCTCGGAGGACGTGGACGTGGTCTTCACGGGCCTCCAGTCCCACGCGTCGTCCGAGCCGTGGGAGGGACGGAACGCGCTCGACGCGATGATCGGCCTGTTCGTCAGCGTCGGGCTGTGGCGCCAGCAGCTCCCGCCCCACTGCCGCGTCCACGGGATCATCCAGGAGGGTGGCACCGCGGCCAACATCATCCCCGACCGGACGCGCGCCTGGTTCATGATCCGCAGCGCGGACCAGGCGTACTACGAGCGGATGAAGGCGCGCTTCCGGGAGCTCGCCGAGGCGGCCGCGCTGGCCGCCGGGGTGGACGTCGAGATCGGGTTCTCGGGCTACGCGAGCACGATGAAGTCGAATCGCCTCCTCGCCGGGCGCTGGGTCGCGAACGCCGCGGCATACGGCGTCCAGGACGAGGGGCCGGACCCGACGTCGGGGTCGACGGACATGGCGAACGTCTCCTGGGCCGTGCCCGCGATCCACCCGGAGCTCGCGATCACGGATCGCCCGACCCCGGGCCACTCGACCGAGTTCCGGGACGCGGCCGCCCGTCCCCGCGCGGATGAGACGGTCCTGCTCGCGGCGACGCTCGTCGCCCAGACCGCCCTAGACCTCTACCTCGACCCGGGGCTCGTGCAGGCGGCGTGGGCGGAGTTCGCGGGGCAGCCGGAGGCCGATCGGAGGGGCTGAGGACGGACCGCGGCCCGCCACCGCCCCTGGGGCCGCGTCCCCCGCACTGCGGCAACCGGGTACGATGCCGCCCGGCGCCCCGCTGGACGACGGACACGCACCGGCGGCGCCCGAGCTGAGGCGGCGTGACGCGGGGTCGGACCCCGCGATGCCAGCGCCTCGGGAGGATCACGTGGCCGAGCGTCCCCACGACCCGGGCGACGTCGACTTCGCCGCGCGCAACGGCTGGGACAGGCCGTACGAGACGTTCGACGACTTCGATCTCCCGACCTACGTCGGCCTGCCGACGTTCATGAAGCTCCCCTGGGTGCCGGACGC
>Ga0126307_10003924_pt1 | contig 10255 bp, 8 predicted proteins | sample Plot28_FD_89955 | JGI IMG/M metagenome (GOLD analysis project Ga0126307, IMG submission 89955) | Serpentine soil microbial communities from UC McLaughlin Reserve, CA, USA - Plot28 | ecosystem: Environmental > Terrestrial > Soil > Grasslands | place: USA: UC McLaughlin Reserve, Lake County...
CCGGACTCGGAGGCGATCCGCCGCAGCCGGATTCGATCCCCTCGGGCTGTTCGTTCCACCCGCGCTGCCCCGTCGCGTTCGACGAATGTCCCACCGTCGTTCCCGACCTGTACGAGACCCGAGATGGGCGGAAGGCCGCCTGCCTGCTCGTCAGGGACCAGACACGGGTCTCGACATGAGCGAGGCCGCCCTCGACCACGTCCCTGCGTCCGGGCAGGACGATCCTGTCCTCGAGGTCCGCGGCCTCCACGTGTCCTTCGAGGGCCGTGTGGGCCTCGGCGCCGGCGTGGCCGGCAAGAAGGCGGCCGTCTCGCGCGCGGTCGACGGTGTCGACCTGACGCTTCGGCGCGGCGAGGTGCTCGCACTGGCGGGCGAGTCCGGGTGCGGAAAGACGACGCTGGCGCGAACGGTCATGGGACTCGAACAACCGAAGCAGGGCGAGATCCGGTTCGAAGGCGAGCCGCTTGGCAAAGGCGCGAAGATCCTGCGTGAGTACCGGCGGCGCGTCCAGATCGTGTTCCAGGATCCGACGGCGGCCCTGAATCCGCGGCAGACGATCTACGAGTCGGTCGCCGAGGGACTGCGGATCCACGGGATCACCGACCAGGACGGGTTGCCCGAGGAGAAGCTCGTCGCTCGGGCGCTGGCGCGCTCGGGCCTCCGGCCGCCGGAGCGGTTCTACCTCGTCTACCCGCACGAGCTCTCGGGGGGGCAGCGACAGCGGGTGGTGATCGCGGGTGCCCTCGTGCTCGAGCCGGAGATCATCGTGGCCGACGAGCCGGTCTCGAGCCTGGATGCCTCGGTCCGCGGCGAGATCCTCAAGCTGTTGCTGGGCCTTCGGGACGACTTCGGGATCGCGATGCTGGTCGTCACGCACGACCTCGGCCTCGCCTGGACGATCGCCGATCGGGTGGCGGTCATGTACCTCGGCCGGATCGTCGAGATCGGCCCCGCCGAGGACGTCCTCACCAAGCCCCTGCACCCGTACACGAAGGCGCTGCTCGAGGTCGTGCCCGAAGCCGGAGGCCTCTCCCGGCCGATCCTGTCCGGGGAGGCGCCCGACCCGACCCGCATCCCCGAGGGCTGCCGCTTCCATCCCAGGTGTCCCGAGGTCGTCTCGGGCGCGGCTGGGCGTGCCGGCGTCGAACCCCGGTGCCGGGGCGAGGACCTCGGGCTGATCGAGCTCCGGCCCGGACACCTCGCCGCATGCCACCTGGCGGCCGCCCGGCGCGGCGACGTGGTGCCGTCGACGACCTGAACCTTGGGATACGACGTCGCGATCGTCGGTGGGGGCCACAACGGGCTGACCGCCGCGTTCTACCTCGCGCGCGCCGGCCTGCGGACGATCGTGCTCGAGCGTCGCGAGATCGTCGGCGGCGCCTGCGTCACCGAGGAGATCGCGCCGGGCGTTCGCGCCTCGACGACCTCCTACATCGCGAGCATGCTTCGCCCCGAGATCGTCGCCGACCTCGGGCTTGCCGAACGCGGGCTGCGGATGGTCCCGTGCGAGCCCGGGCTCCAGGTCGTGTTCGAGGACGCCCGGGTGCTGCCGTGGTGGTCGACGCACGAGCGCACGGCGGAGGAGATCCGGCGGATCTCGGCCCACGACGCGGATGCGTTCGTCCGCGTGACCGGGCGGCTGCACGAGCTCGCCCGCTCGCTCCAGCCGTTCTTCCTCGAGGAGCCGCCGAACCTGTTCGCGACCGGCTGGAGCAAGCTGCGCGAGGGGCGGCGACTGTTCCGCCGGTTCCGGCACCTGTCGGGCGAACAGCTCTCGGATCTGGTGCGGTTCGCGACCGGCTCGCTCGGCGAGTTCGTCGAACGGCACTTCGAATCCGATGAGGTTCGGCGCCTGTACCTGGCGAACAACGTCTACGGGATGCACGCGCCGCCCTACCGACCGGGGACGGCGATCGGGTTGCTGTTCCACATGCTCTCCGGCGGGGAGCACCACATCCAGGGCTTCAACGGCCACGTGATCGGCGGGATGGGTTCGATCACGCACGCGATGGCCTCGGCCGTCCGTGACGCCGGCGGCGAGATCCGCACGGGCTCCGAGGTCGCGCGCATCGACGTCCGCGGGGGCCGGGCGACGGGGGTGACGCTCGAGGACGGAACCGAGATCCCGGCCCGCACCGTGCTCTCGAACGCGGACCCGAAGCGCACCTTCCTCGGCATGGTCGAGAAGTCGCAGCTGTCCGAGGACTTCCGTGCCGACGTCGAGGCGATCGCGATGGCCGGACCGTGCGCGAAGGTGAATTTCGTCCTGGACGACGAGCCCCGATGGAACGGCATGCCCGAGGACGCCGGCCCGAACCAGCGATCGCTGGCCACGCTGGTGCCGACGCTCGAGGGGGCGCAACGGATGTACGACCGGCACCGGTGGGGCGAGATCCCCGACGAGCTCTGGGTGGACTGCGTCACCTCCTCGAACGTGGACGACACCCTCGCACCGCCCGGCACGCACGTGATGACGGCGTTCGTGCAGTACGTGCCGTTCGCGCTGCGGTCGGGCACCTGGGACGAACGGCGGGAGGAGCTCGGACGCAAGGTCGTCGAGACGATCTCCCGATACTCGGGCAACGTGGCGGCGTCGATCCGCGCGATGCAGATCGTCACGCCCCTCGACCTGGAACGCACCTACGGGCTCACCGAGGGCAACATCTTCCACGGCGACCTGAACGTGGAACAGCTCTTCTTCATGCGCCCGCTGCCCGCGTGGTCGCGGTACCGGACGCCGATCGACGGGCTGTACCTGTGCGGGGCCGGGACGCACCCGGGTGGCGGCGTGACCGGGGCGCCCGGCTACGTCTCCTCGCGCGCGGTGTTGAAGGATTTCAAGCGGCGGCGGCCGTGACGCTCGAGATCACGTGCCCGAACTGCGGCCCCCGCCCGCACACGGAGTTCGCGTTCGGCGGCGAGGATCGCCCGCACGCCGCGCCCGACCCGGCGACCGAGTTCGAGTGGGTCTTCTACCCCGCCAACGTCGAGGGTTCGCAGCGCGAGCGCTGGTACCACGCGCTCGGCTGCCGGAGCTGGTTCGTCGTCACCCGCGACACCCGGACCAACCGGATCGGATGACGCCGGACCCGTTGAGGTTCGAGGGACGCGAGGTCCCGGTGCTCGATGGCGACACCGTCGCCTCGGCGCTGTTCCGTGCCGGGGTGCGGACGTTCTCGCGCTCGCTGAAGAGCCGCCGCCGCCGCGGTCTGTATTGCGGGACCGGCGAGTGCCCGAACTGCACCCTCACGGTCGACGGCGTCCCCGGGGTGCGGTCGTGCATCACCCCCGCCGCGGGTGGCATGCGCGTCGAGCGCGGCAGGGGCTGGCCCTCCGCCGAGCACGACCTCCTCCACGTCGCGGATCTGGCGCACACGCTGATGCCGGTCGGCTTCTACCTGAAGACGTTCATCCGACCCCGGTTCGCGTGGCGGATGGCCGAGCGCGTGATCCGGCGCGCGACGGGTTCGGGGCGGCTGCCCCTGGATGCGCCCGCCACGCGAACGGTGGCCCGGTACGCCCGATGCGACACGATCGTGGTCGGCGCCGGTATCGCCGGTCTGACCGAGGCGCTCGCGGCCGAGGAGGGCGGCGAACATGTCCTGCTGTGCGACGAGTTCGCGATCGGCTCCCGGCTCGCGCCGGGTCCGACGCTGGACGCGGTCCGGGCGCTCGAGACGCGAGCCCGGGCGACCCCGGCGATCCAGATCCTCGAGCGGCATGCCGCGCTCGGCCTGTTCGACGGGCCGACGGTGCCACTCGCGACTTCGGACGAGCTCGTGCAGGTGCGCGCCGACCGCGTCGTGGTCGCGACCGGGGCCACCGAGTCCCACCAGCTCTTCCCCGGCAACGACCTCCCCGGGGTGATGCTCGGTCGCGCCGCATCGGCGATGGCGGCGCTCCACGGCGTTCCCGTTGGCCGGCGCGTGGTCGTCGTCGCGTCGACGGCCGAGGGCGTGGAGCATCTGCGGGTGCTCGTCGCGACGGGGGCCCGGGTCGTCGCGCTCGTGCCGGCCGCCTTCGTGGACGAGGTCCCGCACGAGGCGGAGGCGATCCTGGACGGCGAGCTCGTCGAGGCGCGCGGGCACGGACATCTCCGGTCGGTGATCGTGCGCGAACTCGGCGAGCGGCGCCGGATCGCGTGTGACGCGCTCGTGCTCTCGACGGGTCTGCGTCCTCGCGACGAGCTCGCTCGGATGGCGGTGGACGAACCGGTGCGGCTCGTGGGAGACGCGGCGCTCGAGGCCGACGAACCCTGGCTCGTTGGCGGCTACCTGTGCCTGTGCGAGGACGTCGCGCTGCACGACGCCGAGCAGGCGTGGGCGGAGGGCTTCCACTCGGCCGAGATCCTCAAGCGCTACACGACCGCGACGATGGGGCCGTGCAAGGGCGCGATCTGCGGCCACGCGCTGGCGTGCTTCGCTCGCCCCCGCGCCGACGCGGCCGACGTGTCGGGCACGCGGCCCACGGCGCGGCCACCCCTGCGGCCGGTCGCCCTCCAGACGCTCGCGGCGCCGGTCCACGAGGTGATCGAGAAGCGGACCGGCCTGCACGACGCGCATGTCGCGGCGGGCGCCGCGGTGGGATGGTCGAGCGGGTGGACGCGCCCGATCTCCTACTCGGACCCGGCCGACGAGTATCGGGCGGTACGCGAACGGGTCGGCCTGATGGACGTCGGGACGCTGGGCCGGTTCCTGGTCGGCGGACGCGACGCGACGACGCTCGCCGACGCCGTCTTCGCGGGACGGGTCGAGGATCTCGCACCGGGGGCTTCGCGCTACGTGCTCGCGCTCGACGAGGGCGGGTACGTGGTCGACGACGGGCTGCTCTGCGCGCTCGAGGACGGCTCGTACCTGCTCACGTCGACCTCCGGCGGCGCCGAACGGATGGACTCCCGCCTTCGCGAGTGGGCGGAACGGCTCGGACTCCACGTCCACGTGCTCGACCGAACCTCCGAGCTCGGGGCGATCCTGGTGGCGGGTCCCCGTGCGCGCGACCTGATGGGCGCTCTGACCGAGGATCCGATCGACGCGGCATCGCTCCCGTACCCGGGCCACCGCGAGTTGACGGTCGCGGGCGTCCCGTGCCGGGCGATCCGGAGCGGCTTCGTCGGCGAGCTGGCCTTCGAGCTGCACCACCGGCGATCGTACGGCCCGCAGCTGTGGGACTCCCTGCAACGGGCGGGGCGAGACGTGGGGGTCTCGCCGTTCGGGCTCGAGGCGCTCGAGCTGCTCCGTCTGGAGAAGGGTCACGTCTACCTCGGGCAGGACACGCTGCCCGACGACACGCCGGCCAAGCTCGGGCTCGCCCGGGCCGTCGACATGACCAAGCCATGGTTCGTCGGCAAGGCCGCGCTCGAACGCCTGGCCGAGCTGCCGCCGACCCGAAGGCTCGCCGGGCTGATCTTCGAGGAAGCAACCGACTACGGCGCCGCGCTCCGGGGCGCTCCGCTCACCGTCGGCGCCGCCGTCGTCGGTCGCGTCACCTCGGCCGAACGCTCGCCCGTGCTTGATCGAGCGATCGGGCTCGGATGGATCCGGCGAGCCGGCGACGGGTTCCCCGACGAGCTCCGGGCGGGGAACACGATCGCCCGGACCGTGCCCACCCCGTTCTACGACCGCGAGGGAACGAGGGTCCGTGGCTGAGCTCCGGACCTGGGCGCCGACCGTGACGAGCGTGCTCGCCTCGGTCGAGGCGTGCGACCGGGTGGGCGATCTGCCCGGGGCGTGCCGCGTCTCGCCCGGCGAGGTCGCGCTTGTCGGCGACGTCTCAGAGGCGGCCGTGGCGGCGGCGGTCGTCCGCCTGGATCCGGACGGGGTCGTGCTCGACGTCGCGGACGGCTGGGTCGCACACTCGCTCGACGGGCCGGGGTCGCGCGAGGCCTTCGGACGCCTGTCCGAGCTCGAGCTCCCGATCGCCGGCTCCCGGGTCGGGGAGGTTGCCGGGGTGGGCGTGCGGATCCTCGTCGACCGGGACCGGATCGATCTGCTTGTGCCGTCGATGGTCTCGGCGCACCTACGCGAGCGCATCGAGACCGACTGCGCGGAGCTGCTGCGATGACCGGCCTGCTGCGGAAGGTCCGGTTCCTCGAGCGGCACGAGCTCAAGCCTAGCTACGACGTCGTCATCGTCGGCGGTGGCGTGAACGGCCTCTCGCTCGCGTACCACCTCGCCGAGGTCCACGGCATCCGTGACGTCGCCGTGCTGGAACGCTCCTACCTGGGCTCGGGCGCATCGGGCCGCAACACCCAGGTGCTCCGCGCCAACTACAACACGCCCGAGACCGTCCCTTTGTACGAGGCGAGCCTGCGGATGTACCGCACGCTCTCCCAGGAGCTCGACTTCAACGTCCTGTTCACCGACCAGGGCGAGCTCGACCTGTGCCACACGCCGGATTCGCTCCGGGTCGAACGTGAGAAGTCCCTGCTCAACCGGGCTCTCGGCGTCCAGACCGACATCCTCACCCCCGAGGAGGCCCTGAAGATGTGCCCGCTCGTCGACCTCACCGGCGGCGGCGAGCTGCCCGTTCTCGGGGCGTCGTACCACCCGCCGGGCGCGTTCGCGCGGCACGATGCGGTCGTGTGGGGATACGCCGCCGCGGCGCAGCGACGGGGGGTGGCGGTACACGAGGGCGTCATCGTCACCGGGATCGACGTCCGCGAGGGCCGCTGCGTCGGCGTGCGGACGGACGCCGGACCGATCGCGGCCGGCCACGTCGTCTCGGCCGTCGCGGGCCACACGAGCGTCGTGGCGGCCATGGCGGGGGTGCGCGTCCCGATCTCGACTCACGCCCTCCAGGCGTTCGTGACCGAGCCTTATCGTCCCGTGCTCCGCGGGCTGGTCTCCTCGATGGACCTGTACGTGTATGTCTCGCAGACGGTGCGCGGCGAGCTCCTGGTCGGGGCCGAGGTCCTGCCGTACCCGACGTACTCGACCCGATCCACGTTCGGGTTCCTGTGCGAGGCGGCCAAGCGCACGATCCAGATCCTCCCGTTCACGAGGACGGCACGGGCGATGCGGCAGTGGACGGGCCTGTGCGACATGACACCGGACTCCTCCCCGATCCTCGGGGCCACCGAGGTGGAACGCTTCTCGCTGATGGCCGGCATGGGGACGTGGGGGTTCAAGGGAGCGCCGATCTTCGGCAGGACGATGGCCGAGCTGATCGCGACGGGTCGGGCGCCCGAGCTGATCGCCCCGTTCGCCGCGACGCGGTTCCGCGAGGACCGGATGGTGCCCGACGCCGCCTCGGCCGGGACGCACTGAGCGGCCCGAGTTAGGCGGTCTCGCCCGCTCCCGACGCGTCGGCCGTCTCGCGTTCGACGGCGACCGCGGGCTGGTCGGCCTCGCCGGGTTCGCCGGGTTCGCCGGGTTCGCCCGGTTCGCCCTTGAGGACGCCGAGGATCGCCTCCATCTCGGTGTCGCCCAGGGTCGCGTCGCGCCCCGTGCCCCTGGCCGCGGCGAGCAGGGTGCGCAGGTTGGTCTCGGCCATCTCGGCGCGCGCCTCGAGCTCCTTCACCTTGACCGAGAGCCGCTGGGCCCGGCGATCGGCCTCCTCCCAGGCCTCCCTGGACTCCCGAGCCTCCTCACGAGCCGCGCGCAGCGAGCCGCGCAGGGTCCCCACCTCGCGCCCGAGCTCGATCGTGCGCTCGACGACCTCGCGCCCGAGCTCGGAGTAGGTCGGGCGGCCGCCGGGCTCCTGCCGGCTCGGCCGCGGCTGGCGCCGGGCTGCCCGGCGGGGCCTCGGGACCTGCTCGCGTTCGCCCGCCTCGATCGGGGTCACGTCCAGCAGGCGGTACCGGCCGTCGACAGCCTCGAGCCGTCGCCGCGCGAGCAGGGCGCGGACGGCCCTCGCGGCCGCGAGCGGCTCGACCACGCCGATCTCCTTGCCGAGCTCGGCCGGCGAGAGGTCGACGAGCTCGCCCGGCGTCGCCCGGGCCGCGACGGCGGCGAGGAACGCGTTGGCCCGCTGGAGGCTCTCCTCGTTCACGCAGGTCATCGTGTCGGATTCCGCGTCGGTTGGCCACCCCCCGGCCGCCAGCCGGGCAGACCGACCGATCCGATCGCTCGGCCGTCGCCGGGCACCGTCGACAAAGAGTGACAAAAGCGGACGAACGATTTGACCGCCGGACCGCGGCCGGTGTACAAATCCCTTGGTGCCGCTGGAGCCTTCGGGCTCCGGCGGCGCCGCTCGTTTGACCTCCCATCTAGGAGCTCCTTGCCACCCGACGACGCCGTCCCGACCGGACTCCCGCTTGCCGGGATCCGGGTCGCGGACTTCTCCCGGGTGCTGGCGGGTCCGTTGGCGACGATGCTGCTCGGCGACCTCGGCGCAGACGTGGTCAAGGTCGAGCGTCCCGTGACCGGCGACGACACGCGCGGGTGGGGACCGCCGTTCGTCGGTGGGGACGCCGCCTACTTCCTCTCGTTGAACCGCAACAAGCGTTCGGTCACGCTCGACCTCGGAACCGAGGACGGGCGAGGGGCCGCTCGCCGGCTCGCCCTCGCCTCCGACGTCGTGGTCGAGAACTTCCGCCCCGGCCTGATGGAACGGTTCGGGCTCGATCATGCCTCGCTGTCGGCGGAGCAGCCCGGCCTCGTGTACTGCTCGCTCACGGCGTTCGGCGAGGGCGACGAGACCGCCCGCCCGGGCTACGACATCATCGTCCAGGCCCTGTCCGGCCTGATGAGCTTCACGGGGCATCCGGGTGGCGAACCCACGAAGGTGGGGGTCGCGCTCCTCGACGTGATCTGCGGGCTCTACGCGTGTAACGCGATCCAGGCGGCGCTCCTGGGGCGGAATGTGACCGGACGTGGGTCTCGAGTGAGCGTGTCGCTGTTCGACGCGAGCGTCGCCGCGCTGGTCAACCAGGCCGCGAACTACCTGCTCGGCGATCTCGTCCCACAGCCGCTCGGCAACGCGCACCCCAACATCGTGCCCTACGAGCTGTTCGAGGCCGCCGACCGGCCGTTCATCCTGGCCGCGGGGAACGACCGGCTCTTCGAGCGGACCTGCGGCGTGATCGGGCGGCCCGAGCTCGCGTCCGACGAGCGGTTCGCGACCAACGCGGCACGCGTACGCAACCGCGAGCGGCTGATCCCGATCGTGTCGGAGGAGCTCGCGCGACGCCCCGCGGCCGAGTGGCTCACGGCGCTCGAGGCCGCGTCGGTCCCGTGCGCGCCTGTCCGAACGCTCGACGAGGTCTTCGCGTCCCCCGAGGGCGCGGCCACGATCCAGACCATCCACGACCCCGAGCGGGGATCGCTCCGGCTGGTCGCCGATCCGATCCGCGTCGACGGCCTCGTCCCGCCCGCCCGGATGCCCCCGCCCCGGCTTGGTGAGCACACGGATGACGTGCGGTCGGAGCTCGAGCGGTGAACGCGCTCGAACGCTGGCAGGGCGGGGTCTGGGCCGCGGAGCCCTCGAGCACCCGATCGCCACGATGTGGTGGGACGGCCGCGCGACGTGACGGTCCGTCGGCGCTGGACCGCTAGGACGCCCGCCGGCGGACGAAGTCCCGCAGCACGAACGACCCGAGCTCGCGGTCGTCCATCAGGAAGACCCGCCCCCCCGTGAGCTCGGCCAGCCGTTCCATGAAGCCGATCAATCCCGGCGAGTCCTCGAGCATGAACACGTTCAGGGTCACGCCGGATCGCGAGAGCTTGGTCGCCTCTGCGAGCGTCAGACGGATCGTCTTGGGGATCGGCGGCCACGCGAAGCGCGCACGCTCCCCCTCGAGATGCGCGGTGGGCTCCCCGTCGGTCACCATGATCACCTGCCGCGTCGCGCGCGGGTGCTGCGCGAGCAGCCGGCCGGCGAGGTGGAACGCGTGGTGCATGTTGGTCCCGTAGACGCGCTCCCAGCCCGCGGCCGCAAGCTCCTTCGGTTGCATCCGGCGCGCGTAGTCGCTGAAGCCGATCAGGTACAAGGTGTCGTGCGGATAGCGCCCCTCGATCAACGCGTGCAGGGCGAGGGCCATCCGCTTCGCGTGGACGTCGTGGCCGCGGAGCGGCATCGAGAACGATAGGTCCAGCAGGAGCGCGGTCGCCGCCTCGGTGCGCTGCTCGGCCTCGAGCAGCTCCAGATCGTCGGGTTCGAGCCGCACCCGGGCTCCGGGGCCGCCTCGGACCACGGCGTTGAACACGCTCCGCTGGACCGCGATCTGCCCGGCGTCGCCGAACCGCCACGGCCGGGTGGCCCCGGTGGGCTCGGCGAGGCCGCCGGCCTCGCGGGCCTCGTGCACGCCCTCCCGGTC
>Ga0126307_10003925_pt1 | contig 10255 bp, 8 predicted proteins | sample Plot28_FD_89955 | JGI IMG/M metagenome (GOLD analysis project Ga0126307, IMG submission 89955) | Serpentine soil microbial communities from UC McLaughlin Reserve, CA, USA - Plot28 | ecosystem: Environmental > Terrestrial > Soil > Grasslands | place: USA: UC McLaughlin Reserve, Lake County...
AAGCACGTCCCGATCAGGGCCGGCAGCGACATCGCCTTCCTCGGCGCGCTGATCAACCACGTCATCCAGACCGAGTCGTACTTCAAGGAGTACGTCGTCCACTACACGAACGCGGCGACGCTGGTCAGCGAGAAGTTCCAGGACACCGAGGACCTGGGCGGCGTCTTCTCGGGCTTCGACGCGGAGACCGGCACCTACGACCCGACGACCTGGGCGTACGAGGGCGGCGAGGTCGCCTCGGCCGCCGGCCAGCGCGAGCACGCGTCTCAGGCCTTCGAGGAGAAGACCGGCGCCGGGATGATGACCGGCAAGGTCAGGCGTGACCCGACCCTGCAGCACCCGCGCTGCGTCTTCCAGATCGTGAAGCGCCACTTCTCGCGCTACACGCCGGAGATGGTCGAGCAGATCTGCGGCATCTCACGCGATGACTTCCAGTACGTGGCGGACGCGCTCGTGGAGAACTCGGGGCGCGAGCGCACGACAGCGTTCGTGTACGCGGTGGGCTGGACGCAGCACACGGCTGGCGCGCAGATGATCCGCACGTCGGCGATTCTGCAGCTGCTGCTGGGCAACATGGGCCGCCCCGGCGGCGGGATCATGGCGATGCGCGGCCACGCGTCGATCCAGGGCTCGACCGACGTGCCGACGCTGTACGACCTGCTGCCCGGCTACATCCACATGCCGCGTGCGCGGGAGGGCGAGCAGTCCCTACGCGAGTACGTCGACGCCGGGGGCGCCGACAAGGGCTGGTGGTCCCACTTCGACAAGTACATCGTGTCGTTGCTCAAGGCCTGGTTCGGCGACTCGGCGGCCGAGGAGAACGACTACGGCTTCGGCCACCTGCCGAAGATCTCCGGCGTCCACTCGCACTTCGCGACGATGCTGCGCGCGCTCGACGGCGGGCTCGACGGCCTGTTCCTGATGGGCCAGAACCCGGCCGTCGGATCGCAGCATTCCGGACTCCAGCGGCGCGCGCTGGCCTCGCTGCGCTGGCTGGTCGTGCGCGACTTGTCCGAGATCGAGTCGTCGAACTTCTGGAAGGAAGGCCCGGAGATCGACTCCGGTGAGCTGAAGACCGAGGAGATCCCCACCGAGGTCTTCCTGATGCCCGCCGCGACGCACGTCGAGAAGGAGGGCAACTTCACCAACACCCAGCGGCTGCTGCAGTGGCGGGACAAGGCGCTCGAGCCGCCGGGTGACGCGCGCTCCGAGCTGTGGTTCATCCACCACCTGGCCAAGCGCGTCCTGAAGCACTACGAGTCGTCGACCGAGAAGCGCGACTGGCCGCTGCAGAACCTGAACTGGCCGTACCCCGAGCACGGGCCCGCGCGCGAGCCGTCGGCCGAGGCGGTCCTGATGGAGATGAACGGCTACCGGGTGGCCGATGGCGAGCCGCTGTCGCTGTTCACCGACCTGAAGGCCGACGGGTCGACCGCGTGCGGCGTGTGGATCTACTGCGGCGTGTTCGCCGACGGCGTCAACCAGGCGCGGCGCCGGAACCCGGGCGACCCGCACCACGAGGAGGGCGGCTGGGTGTCGCCCGAGTGGGGCTGGGCCTGGCCCGCCAACCGCCGGATCCTCTACAACCGCGCATCCGCCGATCCCGAGGGCCGGCCGTGGTCCGAGCGCAAGAAGTACGTCTGGTGGGACGAGGAGCAGGGCAAGTGGACCGGCTTCGACGTCCCCGACTTCCCCGTCGACAAGCGGCCCGACTACCGCTCCGACGACGACGCCACCGGGATGGACGCGATCGACGGCGACAACCCGTTCATCATGATGGCCGACGGGGTGGGATGGCTGTACTCGCCGAGCGGCCTGCTCGACGGGCCGCTGCCCGCGCACTACGAGCCGTTCGAGTCGCCGATGCCGAACCTGCTCTACCCGGACCGCGACTCGGACCCGGCCAAGCTGACCTGGCGCCGGCCCGAGAACCCGTACAACCCGATCGCCGACCCGCGCTACCCGTACGTCGCGACGACGTTCCGGCTGACCGAGCACCACACGGCAGGCGCGATGAGCCGCAACCTCCCGTGGCTGGCCGAGCTCCAGCCGGAGATGTTCGCGGAGATCGACCCGGTCCTGGCCGCGAAGCACGGCATCGAGGACGGCGGCTGGATGACGATCTCCACCGAGCGCGCCGACATCGAGGCGAAGGCCAAGGTGACCGACCGCATCCGGCCGCTGCGCCTGGGCCACGGCCGCGTGATCCATCAGGTGGCGATGCCCTGGCACTGGGGCTTCTCGACCACCGGGCACGGCGGCGTGGTGGGCGATACCACCAACGACCTGGGGGCGCTCACCGGCGACCCGAACGTGGGCATCCAGGAGTCGAAGGCGTTCACCTGCAACGTGCGCGCCGGGCGCCGCGACGGCCCATCCACCGTGAAGCTGTCCGGCGCCCACCGGTCCGGCGAGCCCGCGGCGGTCAACCAGGACCACGACGCCGAGGAGCTGCCGCGGCGATGAGCGTGCAAGACCGGGGACGGACCCCTTCCTTGCGCGCGCCCGAACGCGAGCGCTCCGTACGCCGTGACGCCGAGCGCGTCGGCTTCTTCACCGACACCACGGTGTGCATCGGCTGCAAGGCCTGCGAGGTCGCCTGCAAGCAGTGGAACGATCTGACCTCCGACGGCGGCGAGCTGGTCGGCGGCGGCTCGTACGACCACACGCGCCGCCTGTCGGCGTCGACGTGGCGGCACGTGCGCTTCGTCGAGAACCCGGCGCTGCCCACCGCAGCGGTCGCCGGCGGCGACGGGCTGCCCGACCTGGTGCAGATGGCGGAGTCCGCGTCGCCGCCACTCGACTCCTGGCTGTTCATGTCCGACGTGTGCAAGCACTGCACGAACGCCGGGTGCATGGACGCCTGCCCGACCGGCGCGATCATCCGCACCGAGTTCGACACGGTCGTGATCCAGGCCGACGTCTGCAACGGCTGCGGGTACTGCATTCCCTCCTGCCCGTTCGGCGTCCCCGACCGCGACCCTGAGGACGGCCGGGCCGCCAAGTGCACGCTTTGCTACGACCGGCTGGAGGACGGGCTCGAGCCGGCGTGCGCGAAGGCCTGCCCAACCGACTCGATCGTCTTCGGCCCCTACGAGGAGATCGTCGACCTGGCCCAGAAGCGTGTGGCCAAGCTGCACGAGCGCGGCATCACGAAGGCCTACCTGTACGGCGCGGGCGATCCGCCGGAGGCGTCACTCGCCGGCGGGCTCGGCGCGTTCTTCCTGCTCACCGAGGCGCCGGAGCGCTATGGGCTGCCCGCTCAGGCCGACTCGCCGATCCAGGAGAACGTCGTGCCGGCGACGACCGCGGCGGTTGGTGCCGGACTTCTGGCCGCGGCTGGTGTGGCGGCGGCGTTCCTGATCCGGCCCGCTCAAGTCGGGCGCCGCGATCGCGTGCGCGCCCGCCTGTGGCAGGGAGGGCGTTGACCGTGCCGCCCGAGCGCGCGGACATCCACGAGCCCACGGGTCCCGCCGGCGGGCACCCGGCGACGCGAGATACGACACCGGCGCTCGGAACGCGGGGCGAGCCCGGCCGCTGGCAGCGCGCGGTCGACGGCGCGCGCGTGGCGCTGCACAAGCGGAACTTCGAGGACGGGCGCTGGTCGTTCCTGTACTCGTACCGCAGCGACTACGCGGCGGACGAGGCCGATCCCGAGCAGGTCGCTGCGGCCGCCGAGCGGGCTCGCAGCGGGCCGCCACCCGAGGAGATGCAGGGGCCGCTGATGAACCCGGCCGTCTGGACGTGGGAGGTCCCGGCCTACTTCTGGTTCGGCGGGATCGCGGCAGGGTCGTCGTTCGTGGCGCTGGCCTGTGACCTGTCGGGCGACCACCGCTCCGCGCGGATCGCTCGCAAGGTGTCGCTCGCCGCGCTGATGCCCTCGCCGCCGCTGCTCGTCATGGACCTCGGCCGCCCGGAGCGGTTCGTGAACATGCTGCGCATCTTCAAGCCGCGGTCGCCGATGTCGATGGGGGCGTGGTGCCTGTCGGTGTTCGGCGGGTTGGCCAGCGCCGCCGTCGGCGCCGACCTGATCGGGCGCAAGCGCGAGGCGCGCGCGCTCGGCGGCGCGAACGCGATCGTCGGCGGCTACCTGGGGTCGTACACGGGCGTGCTGCTCGCATCTACCGCCGTGCCGCTGTGGGCACGCAGCAAGATGTTCCTGGGGCCGATCTTCGTCACGACCGCGGTGGCCACGGGCGCGGCGGCCACGCGCTTGGTCCTGGTGGCGGTCGGCCTGCCCGAGGGCCACCGGACCAGGAACGCGCTCGGCCGGGTGGAGACCGCCGCGATGTCGATCGAGCTGGGCATGTCGACCTGGAACGAGCATCGCCTGGGCGACACCGGCGACGCGCTCGAGCGCGGCCGCGCGGGGAAGCTGTTCCGCATAGCCAAGTGGAGCGTCCGGGCGGGGCTGGCGCTGCGCGCGGCCCGGCCGCGCCTCGGGGCGAACGCGCACAACGTGGCGAGCGTCCTCTACCTGGCCGCTGGACTGGCGTTCCGTTACGCGTGGGTGGCCGCCGGGCACAACTCGGCGACCGACGACAGGGCGGTGGCGCGGATGGGCCGCGAAGAAGGAGGGGAGGCGTGATGTCGTTCAAGGATCCGAAGGAGATAACCCAGGCGGGCATCAAGACGGGGACCGTCAAGGCCAAGCTGTCGTGGGACAAGGCGCTGGTGGCGAGCTTCCTGGCCGGCGCCTACATCGCGTTCGGCGGCCTGCTGGCGATCACCGTGACCTCCGGCATGCCGAAGGAGACGTGGGGATCGCTGCCGACGCTGTTCGCGGGCGCCGTCTTCGCGCTCGGCCTGATCCTGGTGGTGATCGCGGGGTCGGAGCTCTTGACCGGCAACTTCGCGCTCGTGCCGCTGGCGGCCTTCACGAAGCGCGTGCCCCCGCGCCAGCTGTTCCAGAACTTCGGGATCGTGATGTTCGGCAACTTGCTGGGATCGCTGTTCGTCGCCTACTTCCTGGCCGACCAGACCGGCGTCGTGACGCAGGACCTGCAGCTGGCGCGGCTGGAGGAGATAGCGACGCTCAAGGGGCAGACGGAGACCGAGTGGCAGATCTTCCTGCGCGCGGTGGGCTGCAACTGGCTGGTCTGCCTGGCGGTCTGGATGGCGCTTGCCGCCACCGACATCGCGGGCAAGATCCTGGCGATCTTCTTCCCGATCATGGCCTTCGTGGCAATGGGCTTCGACCACGTCGTGGCCAACATGTTCTTCCTGCCGGCGGCTATCTTCGCGGGCGCCGGCGACGTCACCTGGGGCGACGCCCTGCACAACTGGCTGTTCGCCGGACTGGGCAACTTCGTGGGCGCCGCGATCTTCGTCGCTGGCGCCTACTGGTACCTGTACGCGCGGCCTGAGGAGGAGGCGGGCGCGGGCGCCGGCGGCGTGCGCGAGGAGGTCGATACGGCGCGCGCGGGCGGCAACGGCGCGCGCGAGGAAGCTGGCGCGGTTGGCGCATCTTCGCAGCCGGCTGGTTAAACCCCGGCGCTGGGCGGGTACGCCGAAAGGGACCGTTCGAAAGGAGCCAAGAACATGGGCTTGATGGACAAGATCAGTGGCCGGGCCAAGAAGGCCGCCGGCGACGTGACCGGCGATGCCGATACCCGCCGCCAGGGTCAGAAGGAAGAGCGCAAGGGCGAGGCCAAGGACGATCTGGCTCGCACCGAGGACAAGGCCGACCGCAAGGCTGACGAGGTTGCCAACCTCGAGCGAGACACATGAGCTGAAGCCTTCGTGAGTTTCGACGGGCCGGCTTTCAGCCGGCCCTTCGTCTTTCTAGAGCGGCTCGTCGCCGTCCGGGTCGTCCTCGGCGAGGTCGTCCGGATCGATCACCCGGTGGTGCGGCTCGGAGATCCGGCGGTACTCGTCCGGCGGCTCGCCGTGCAGCACCCAGGCGCCGTCGGCCGCGCGGTTCAGCGCGCCGCGGTCCGTCAGCGTCTTGAGCGCCGTCGTCACCGACGGGCGCTGCGCGCCCACGATCCGGCCCAGGACTTGGTGCGTGAGTTTCAGAGGGATGACGATGCCGTCGCGCGTGACCTTGCCCCAGCGGTCGGCCAGGTGCCAGAAGAGCACGAGCAGGCGCGAGTCGACGCGCGTCATGTGGCCCACGGCGATCTGGTAGGTCAGCGCGTGTGAGCGGCGGACGGCGCAGCGGACCACGGCGGCGGCGACCTCCGGCCAGCGCGCGGTGACGATCAGGAAGCGCCGGTCGAGCACGGCCAGGCGGGTCGGCTCCAGCACGTTCCAGGCGATGTCGAACTGGACGGGCGATACCGCGCCCTCGTTGTCGTTGGGGCGCAGCAGGTCGCCGGCGCCGACCAGTTCGGACGCGGTGGTCTGGCCGAGGACGATGTCGCGCGTCATCAGGCCGTCGACGACGAGGAGGCCGTAGCCGCCCTGCTCGCCCAGGTCGCTGGCCTGCGCCTGCCAAAGGCCGGGGGAGAGCTCGATCGTCGCGGCCAGCGCGTGGCGGCGGGCGCCGTCCAGCCGCTCATCGCTCAGCTCGTCGCCGAGCTCGGGCACTGCGTCGAGCACGCGCACGGCGGCCCGGCGCTCCGGCATCGGCTGTTGTCCCGGGCCCGCCATGGGTTCGTGATGCTACGAGAACGCGCGGCGTTTAGCTTGCGCTGACGATGGAGCTGGTTTCCGACGCGCAGACGCTCGCCCTTTACGCGCGCGATGCGTCGCCGTTCGAGGTCCGGCCTTCGGCTGTCGCGCGGGTCGGTGATACCGCCGAGGTAGCGGAGTGCATGACGGCGGGGTTCCCGGTCACCGCACGGGCGGGCGGGTCCAGCGTGGCCGGCCAGTGTCTGGGGTCCGGGCTGATCGTCGACACCTCCGACCTGGGCGGGGTGGAGCTGGACGGGGACTCCGTCTGGGCGGGCGCCGGGGTGGTGCTGGATTCGCTGAACGAGTCGCTGGCTGCGTCGGGCGTGATGATCGGGCCGGACGTCACGTCGTCGCAGTGGGCGTGCGTCGGCGGGCTGGTGGGGACGAACGCCTGCGGCTCCCGCTCGCTGCGCTTCGGTCGCTTCGGGGATGCCTTGCTGGAGGCCGAGGTGGTGCGGGCGGATGGATCGGTCTCCGCGTTGTCGCGCTCCGCCCCGGCGTGGCCTGAATTGCAGGCCGTGTTGGATGGCCTGGGGAGGGAGGTGGCTGCGGCGTGGCCCGCGCAGCACCGCGGCTTCGGCGGGTACGCGCTGGACGCGTTCGCCGCGCGGGGCGACCCGCTGTCGCTGGTCCCCGGGTCCGAGGGAACGTTGTGCGTGGTGACGCGGGCGCGGCTGGCGGTGGTCCCGCGACCGGCGTCCCGCGTCGTGTCACGCGCGGAGTTCGGCTCGTTGCGCGCGGCTTTGGACGTCGCTCCGTCGTGCGCCGCTGCGGGCGCCTCGGCGGTCGAGGTGCTGGACTCGCACCTGACCGGCGGCGCGCCGGTCCTGCTGGTCGAGCATCTCGACGACCCGGACGGGCCGTCGCGGCTGCCGCGCGGGTTCAGCGCTCTGTCACCCGAGGACGGCGAGGCCGCCTGGGCGATGCGGCGCGAGGCGCTGAAGCGGCTCGAATCGCGCGGCACGACCGCGGTGGCGCTGTTCGAGGACCCCGCCGTCGCCCCAGAGCGAGCGGGAGCATTCGGCGACGACCTGCTCGCGCTTCTGGAGCGCCACGGCTTCGACGCGGTCGTCTACGGCCACGCGGCGGCGGGCTGCCTGCACGTTCGGCCGCTGGTGCGCGGCGACGAGCCCAAGCTGGCCGCGCGGCTACTGGCCGCCCTCGACGAAGTGGCCGGCCTGACCGCCGCCTACGACGGGGCGATCACCGGCGAGCACGGTTGGGGGCTCGCCCGCTCGCACCTGGTCGCCCGTGCGATGGGCGCGGAGCTCTACGAACGCTGCGTGGCGGTCAAGCGGGCGTGGGACCCGGAGGGGGTGCTGAACCCCGGCCGGATCGTGGACGGCGGCTACTCGCCGCCGTGCCAGCCGAAGTGCTTCGAGCCGCGCTCGCAGTAGCCGCCGCCCTGGAACTTCGATCCCGACGAGCACGAGAAGCCGGCAGGCTTGCTGCGCCCGCGAGAGGCCGCCAGACGCCGCACCCAGCGCTTCGACCAGGTGCAGGGGACGTCGAGGCGGTACATGACGTACGCCCGCTCGCTGACCTTGACCACGTTGCACGAGCTCGTCGTCAGCTCGCGCGGCGCCCGCTGCGGCTCGCCGGCGGCCGCCGTTCCCGCGAATGCCGCGGACATGAGGGCCAGGGCCAGAAAAACGAACAAACGTCCAGTCACCGGGCCAGAGTAGGGGCGCGGAGTGGCCTCCGCCAGGGCTGCAACGTTCCTTTCGACGAAAGGACCAAGTCAGGGCCGCGCCGGGCGCCGGCCCTCGACGCCCTCGGGCGGCGGCACCAGCTTGTCGCCCCCGCTCACGAGCCGCGGGTACTTGTTGCCGTCCCACAGCGAGCCGGGGGCGATGTAGCACGGCGGCTCGCCTGCGCTCGGCTCCCTCTTCACGCCGATCGGCTTGCAGTCCCACGCCTCCTGGATGCCGAACGCGTTGGCCCGCCGCAGATAGTTCGGCGCCGGGTAGGCGTTGCCGCGGTCGAACGACTGCCGCTGCGAGTTGAAGGCCAGTCCGCGCGAGTTGATGATGCTCATCTGGCGCAGGTAGTGGCGCGGCCCCGTCTGGTCGTTCAGCGGTGGCAGCTGCCCGCTGATCGATCCCGACCCGTTCATGATGAAGTCGCTCACCTGCTCCTGGTAGTAGTTCAGGAACGAGATGATCGGGTTGAGCTCCTGCAGGTAGGGGTGCAGGCTCTCCCACACCGGCACCGTGCCGCGCAGGAAGGCGGCGGCCCGCGGCAGGTTGCGCGGCGCCTCGTCGATGAGCGGGTCGAGGTTGCGGAACAGCCGCTCGAGGTCGGGCGCCAGCCGCCCGACGTCGCGCAGCGTCGGTCGCAGGTCGGTGGCCACCGGTTGTAGGTCGCGCACCAGCGGCCGCGTGTCGATCGAGAACTCCTCGAGCCGCGCGACGGTCGTGCGCGTCTCGTCCAGGAACGTCGGCAGGATCTCGATGATGTCCGACAGCCGTGCGTTGCGGTCGGCGAGCGTGCCGAAGAAGCGGTCGGCGTTGACGATCAGGTCGCGGAACTGGCCGCGCCGCTCGTTGAGCGCGCCGAGGGTCACGCCGGAGTTGCGCACCAGCCGCCGCAGCGCCGGCTCCTCGTCGTCCAGCACGCGTAGGACGTCGGAGCCGCTGGCCACGAACTGCGGCAGGTGCCCGAGAGCCTGGTTGAAGTCCTGGCCGCGGCCCTTGTCGATCGCCGTGGCCAGCTCGCGCATCCACCCGCGCAGGTTCTCGCGTGTGTCGCGGTCGAACAGCGTCAGCAGCTCGTCGATCTCGACGGATTCCTCGATCTGGTTGTCGTCGAGCATCTGGCCTTCGGGCAGTGGATCGCCCTTCGTCCCGGGCTGGAGCTCGACGTAGGTCTGGCCGAGCAGCGACTTGGGCCGCAGGATCGCCCGCGCGTTGCGGCCGATCGGCGCATAGCGCTCCTTGATCTCGATCTCGGCGATGAGGCCGCCGTTCGCGGCGCGCGAGGTCTTCTTGACCTTGCCCACGTTCAGCCCCGCGATGCGGACGTCGGCCTCGGTCACCAGCAGCGGCGCCTCGGTGAACGTGGCCTTGAAGCGGTAGCCCTCGGGCTTCAGCGGCACCGGGCCGCCGAACGTCAGCCACATGTAGATGAGCACGCCGAAGCACGAGAACGTGAAGACGACGATCGCGAGGAGCCGGGGGAATGTCGGAGCTTGCTTGTTCATCTGCCTATGGCGGGCACAGTCCGACGTCGGTGAGGATTCCCTGCAGCCCGAGGATCTGCTCGAGCGTCGTCACGCCGTTGGCCGCCGCCAGCGCGGAGTAGGTGGAGCAGGAGCCGAGCTGCACGGTGCGCCGGATCGGGCCGCCGGCATCGGAGGTCGCGAACAGCGAGTTCGTGTTGTGCACCAGCCAGCCCAGCCAGAAGAGGTAGCCCTCCTGGCGTGCGCGGTCGACCTCCAGGTTGCCGGTCACGCCCAGGCGACCGCCCGGGTTGTAGGCCGCCATGTTGAACAGGCGGTTGAGCTCGAAGAAGCTCTGGCGCAGGTCGGGGCTGGCCGTACGGAGGTTCTCGGCCGCCGGCCGGAGATCGCGAACGTAGGGCCGCGCTTCGCGCACGAAGGGGCGGATCTTCGTGCGCAGGACGGGCTCGATCTCCT
>Ga0126307_10003926_pt1 | contig 10254 bp, 12 predicted proteins | sample Plot28_FD_89955 | JGI IMG/M metagenome (GOLD analysis project Ga0126307, IMG submission 89955) | Serpentine soil microbial communities from UC McLaughlin Reserve, CA, USA - Plot28 | ecosystem: Environmental > Terrestrial > Soil > Grasslands | place: USA: UC McLaughlin Reserve, Lake County...
GAGGAGCTGCCCTTCGAGGACGCCGGCGTCGACTTCGCCCTCGCGCAGCTGGTCGTCAACTTCATGTCCGATCCGGTAGCCGGGGTGGAGGAGATGAGGCGCGTGACGCGGCCGGGCGGCACCGTGGCCGCCGCGGTGTGGGACTACGCCGGCGAGATGACGCTACTGCGCCGCTTCTGGGACGCGGCGGCGGCCCTGGACCCCGCGGCGGCCGAGCTCGACGAGGGGCGCGTGATGCGCTTCGCCACCCCCGACGAGCTGGGCGAGCTGTGGACCTCGGCGAGCCTCGACGATGTCGAGGTCAGCGCGGTCGACGTCAGCGCGGGCTACACCGGCTTCGAGGACCTCTGGGAGCCGCTGGAGAGCGGCGTGGGGCCCTCGGGCGCCTACGTCGCCTCGCTGCCGGCGAAGGCCAGGGCCGCCTTCAAGGAGGAGCTGAGGACGCGACTAGCCGTGGGCGAAGAGCCGTTCTCACTCCCCGCCCGCGCCTGGGTCGTGATCGGCCGGGTCTAGATGCGGCATGACGGCGACACGGCTCACCCGTCCTGGAAAGTCCTCAGGCGGCTGACGGGTTTCCCGCATGAGTGCCCGCCTTCCGCGGCCGGCGCCCTCGGGAGCCAACTGCGGGGCCTGGCCCTTAGCCGATAGAGCCCGTCATCTCGAGCTGGATCAGGCGGTTCAGCTCGACGGCGTACTCCATCGGCAGCTCCTTGGTCACCGGCTCGATGAAGCCGTTGACGATCATCGAGGCCGCCTCCTCCTCGGAGAGACCGCGCGACTGCAGGTAGAAGAGCTGCTCGTCGGAGATCTTGCCGACCACGGCCTCGTGGGCCACGGTGACGTGCGGGTTCTGGATCTGGATGTCGGGCCAGGTGTCCGAGCGCGAGCGGTCGTCCATCATCAGGCCGTCGCACTGCACGTGGGACTTCGAGCCCTGCGAGTTGTGGCCCATGCGGACCAGCCCGCGGTAGCCCATCACGCCGCCGTCCTTGGAGATCGACTTGGCGAGGATGTTCGACGTGGTGTTCGGCGCGAGGTGCAGCACCTTGGCGCCGGTGTCCTTCCACACGTCACCCGAGGCCACGCCGACGTTGAGGTGGTCGGCTCGCGCGTGCTCGCCCATCAGGAACGAGCCGGGGTAGAGCATCACCTTCTTGGCGCCCATGGAGCCGCCGACCCACTCGACGGTGCCCTCGGCCTCGACGATGGCGCGCTTGGTGTTCAGGTTGAACACGTCCTTCGACCAGTTCTGCACCGTCGTGTAGCGGGCCTTGGCGCCCTCCTTCACGAAGATCTCCACCACGGCCGAGTGCATCGAGTTGGCCGAGTAGGTCTGCGCCGTGCAGCCCTCGATGTAGTTCACCTCGGAGCCGTCGTCGGCGATGATCAGCGTGTGCTCGAAGGTGCCCTCGCCTGACCCCTCCATGCGGAAGTAGGCCTGCAGCGGCAGGTCGACCTTCACGCCCTTGGGCACGTAGAGGAACGAGCCTCCCGACCACACCGCGCCGTGCAGCGCCGAGAACTTGTTGTCCTGCGGCGGCACGCACTTGGTCATGAAGTAGGGCTCGACGAGCTCGGGGTACTCCACCACGGCCGTGTCCATCGCGCAGAAGATGATCCCGAGGTCCGCGTACTCCTTCTTGAGGCCCTCGTAGAAGGGCTCCTGGCGCCACACGCCGACGACGCCGGCCAGGTGCTCGCGCTCGGCCTGGGGAATGCCGAGCTTCTCGAAGGTGTCCTTCTGCTCGTCCGGGACGTCGTCCCAGGAGTCGTAGCGGCCCGCCGTGGGCGGGGAGTAGAGGACCAGGTCGCTGAGGTCGAGGTCGCTTAGGTCGACACCCCACGTGGGGATCGGCTTGCGCTCGAAGATCTCATAGGACTTCAGCCGGCGCTCGCGCATCCAGTCGGGCTCGTCCTTGATCCTCGACAACTCGTCGATGACCTCGCGGGAGATGCCCTTCTTGGCGATCAGCTGTCCCTGATCGTCCTCGGCGATCGCGCTTGGCTTGGCGATTCTGGTCTTGTCAGTGGCTGCCATTCAGTACCCCAGATACTTGATCGAGTGGCGGTGCTCGCCCGGCCAACGCCCGGCCTGCGCTCCGTCCACTAATTCCGTTCGAGTGAGTCGGATATCGGCCTCCGAGTCTAGCGCTGTGGTTGGATGCCCACCATGAAGCTCTACGTCTGTTACGGCACCTTCCGGCACGCCCCCCGACCCGGCGGCCACCCCTGCGGAGTGGCTCACGAGGCCCTGCGGGAGGCCGGCTACCACCCGGAGGTCATCAAGTCCTACGGGTGGGGGATTCTTCCCGATTTCCTCAACCCGTCAAGCGGTCGGCGGGAGGTGCGAAAGCTGACCGGCTCCAGCACGGTCCCGGTGCTGGTCACCGAAGACGGCGAGGTCATCCAGGAGTCCAAGAAGATCAAGGAGTGGGCGGAGGCGCACCCCGCGCGGGCGACCTCCGCTGCCTAGGTGTTCGACCGGCTCGACTTCGTCTATCTCCCCAGCGACGACGTCGCCGCCGACATCGAGTACTACACCGCCGGCCTGGGGGCCGAGCTGGTCTTCGCGATCGAGCGCTTCGGCACCCGCGTGGCCATGGTCCGCGCGGAGCCCGAGGGACCGGCGCTGCTGCTCGCCGAGCACCTCGAGGGCGAGCAGCCGGTCCTGATCTTCCGCGTCGACGACCTCGACGCCGCGACCGAGGGCCTACGTGCGCGCGGCGTCACGCTCGGGGCGCCGTTCGGGATGCCCTATGGGGACGGAGTGCTCCTCCCGATGCCGGGCCCCCAGCGTGTCGCGATCTACGAGCGGACCCGCGGCGAGCGCGGCGACGGCCTGGCCGGCCGGCGGGACTTCTGAGCCCTAGGGGACCGGCTGTGGTGCGGTGGTGGGCCCGGCGATCCTGAGGGAGCCGTCAGCGGCGGTCCGCACGGCGTCGATCCGAAGGGCCGCACAGAGCCCAACGGCTGAGGCGGCAACCGACAGAGCTGTGAGGACCCCGCTCGCGTGGAGCAGAGTGTAGGTCTCTGCGTCGCCGCTATTCGGGCCAGGAGGCGTCGCCCGTCGAGGCGCCGCGCATGACCTTCAGCGAGAGCAGCGCGCACTTGCGCCGCGTGGGGGAGATGTCGATCCCCAGCAGGTCGATCAGCCAGTCCGCCGAGAGCTCGGGAAGCTCGTCGACGCGCTTGCCGATCAGCTCCTCGGAGACGATCGAGGCCGCCGCCTGGGAGATGGCGCAGCCCTGGCCGTGAAAGCGCAGGTCGGCGACCCTGCCGTCCTCGACGTGCACGTGGACGCCGAGCTCGTCGCCGCAGAGCGGGTTGTGGTCGTGCCAGTCGAGGTCGTGCGGCTCGAGCGTGCCGAAGTTTCGCGGGTTCTTGTAGTGGTCGAGGATGTAGTCGCGGTAGAGGGCGTCCACTAGAGGGCGAACACCTCCCGGGCGCCCCTCAGAGCGTCCACCAGGCGGTCGACGTCCTCGCGCGCGTTGTAGACGTGGAAGCTCGCCCGGGCGGTGGCCGGCACGTCCATGCGGCGCATCAGCGGCTGGGCGCAGTGGTGGCCGGCGCGGATGCAGACCGCCTGGCGGTCGCACAGCTCGGCCAGGTCGTGGGGATGGATGCCGTCGATGGCGAAGGAGACCACGCCGCCGCGGCGCTCGGGGTCGGGCGGGCCGAAGGCGCGCAGCCCCTCGACCTCGGCCACGCGCTCCAGCGCGTAGGCCGTGACGTCCCTCTCGTGGGCGCGGATGCGCTCCATGCCGATGGCGTCCAGGTAGTCGATCGCCGCCCCGAGGCCGATGCCCTCGGCCACGGGCGAGGTGCCGGCCTCGAACTTGAACGGCAGCTCGTTCCACGACGAGCCCTCGAAGGAGACCGACGAGATCATGTCGCCGCCACCGAGGAAGGGGGGCATCTCCTCGAGCAGCTCGCGGCGGGCGTGCAGCACACCCACGCCGGTGGGCCCGAGGGCCTTGTGGCCGGTCCAGGCGTAGAAGTCCGCGCCGAGCTCGGACAGATCGACCGGCATCTGGGGCACGGCCTGTGAGCCGTCGACCAACGTCAGCGCGCCGACCGCCCGCGCCCGGGCGGCGATCTCGGCGACCGGGTTGATCGTGCCGAGCACATTGGAGACGTGGGCGACGCCCACCAGCTTCACCCGGCCCTCGCCGAGCACGGCGTCGAGCTCGTCGAGCGACAGCTCGCCGGTCTCGCTGACGCTCAGGTAGCGCAGGGTCGCGCCCGTCTGCTCGCAGAGCAGCTGCCACGGTACGATGTTCGAGTGGTGCTCCATCTGGGTGATGAGCACTTCATCGCCGGCGCCGACGTTGCCCCTGCCCCACGAGTAGGCCACGAGGTTGATCGCCTCGGTGGCGTTCTTCGTGAAGATCGTCGTCTCGTAGGAGTCGCCGACGAAGCGCGCGATGCGCTCGCGCGCCCCCTCGAACAGCTCGGTTGCCTCCCGGGCCAGCGCATAGACCCCGCGGTGGACGTTGGCGTTGGTGCGGCGATAGTGGGAGTCGATCGCCTGGATCACCTGCTCCGGCTTCTGCGAAGTGGCGGCGGAGTCGAGGTAGACCAGCCGCCTGCCCTCGAGCTCGCGCCCGAGAATCGGGAAGTCGGCCCGGACGTCGACCAGCGGCTCTGTGGCTGCGGTTGTCACGCCCGCTCCCCGATGAACTCCCGCACCTGCTCCTCGGCGGAGGCCAGCTTCTCGGCGATGCGCCGGCGCACCAGGTCCTCCAGGCCCGGGTCGTCCAGCCGCATCACGACCTCCTCGAAGTACCCCTCGACCAGCACCCGCACCGCTTCGGCGCGCGTGATGCCGCGGGTCTCCATGTAGAAGATCTGCTCCTCGTCGAGCTCCCCGACGGTGCCGCCGTGAGAGGCCGAGACGTTGTCCACCTCGACGATCAGCGAGGGTATGGCGTCGCCCTTGGCCTTCTGCGAGAGCAGCATGGAGTGCGTCTGCAGGTAGGTGTGGGTCTCGCTGGCCTTCGGAACGATGTGGATCAGGCCCTCGTAGGACGCGCGCGACTCGCCGGTGAGCGCGCCCTTCCACACGGTGTCCCCGGTGGTGTGGCCGGCCTCGTGCTTGTCCGAGGTGAACAGGTCCAGGTGCTCGCCGCGCTCGGTGAAGTACAGCCCCGAGTGGCGCATGTCCGAGCCTTCCTCGGCGGTGATGATGTCGAGCGTCTGCTTGGTGAGGTGGCCGCCGAGGTGGACGGGGACCCACTTCACGCGCGCGTCGCGTGCGACCTCCACCCGCTTGACCGAGACGTCGTGCACCTGCCCGCGGCCCCAGTCCTGGTAGTGGGCCAGATCGACCTGGGCGCCGGGCCGGGCGTAGAGCTCAAAGGCGCCGGCGTGCAGCGCCTGGCCCTCGAAATCAGGCGCCAGACAGTACTCGCGGATGCGGCACTCCGCGTGCTCGCCGACCACTGCCAGCGTGTGCGCGTACTGCGCCGTGCCGGGCTCGTCGATCAGGTAGACGACCTGGATCGGCTTCTCGAGCTGCGTGTTCTTCGGGACGTGGACGAAGGCGCCGCCCGTCCAGAAGGCGGCGTTGGCGGCCGCGAACTTGCCCTCGTCGACGGGCAGGCGTCGGCCCAGCCAGGGCTCGACCAGCTCGGGCTGCTCCTCGACTGCCTGCTCGAGCGAGGTGACGGTGACGCTCGGGTCGTCGCAGTGCGCGTAGATCACGCTCGCGCCTCGCTGGACGATCAGGCCGGCGTGCTCCTCTTCGCCGAGGTGCTCGCGGACGATGTCGGGCAGCTCGTCGACGGCGTCGTAGCGGCGGGGTTCCAGAGCATCGAGCTCCAGCTTGCGCAGGCTCGTGGTCCAGAAGCCCGAGCGCCGCCAGGTGGGGATGGGCTCGGCCTCATAGGCCTCGAGCGCCTTGGCGCGGCGCTCTTCGAGAAAATCGGGCGACCGGCGGTGCTCGGCCGGCCCACGCCCGGCCTGCGCTCCGGCGGTAGTCGGCTCAGGCACCCGCGGAGACCTCCTCGCGGACGAACTCGTAGCCCTTCTCCTCCAGCTCGCCGGCGAGCTCGGAGCCGCCCTCGCGGACGATCCGGCCGTCGAGCATGATGTGGACGAAGTCGGGCTTTACGTAATTGAGGACCCGCGTGTAGTGGGTGATGATCAGGAAGCCGCGCTCGTCGCCCCGCATGGCGTTCACTCCGTCGGCGACGACGCGCAGGGCGTCGATGTCGAGGCCGGAGTCGGTTTCGTCGAGCACGGCGAAGTCGGGCGCGAGCATTGCCAGCTGGAGGATCTCGGCGCGCTTCTTCTCCCCGCCGGAGAAGCCCTCGTTGAGGTAGCGGCTGGTGAAGGCTCGATCGATCTTCAGCAGCTCCATGTTCTGCCCGAGGACCTGGCCGAACTCCTTGACCTTGATGTTCTCCTCGCGCCTGGCGTTGACCGCCATGCGCAGGAAGTTGGCCACCGAGACGCCGGGGATGGTCGCCGGGTACTGGAAGGCCAGGAACAGGCCGGCCCGGGCGCGCTCGTCGGGGTCGGCCTCGGTCAGGTCCTCGCCATCGAGCAGTACCTTGCCCTCGGTGACCTCGTACTGGGGGTTGCCCATCAGCGTGTTGGCCAGCGTCGACTTGCCCGACCCGTTGGGCCCCATGAGGGCGTGGGTCTCGCCGCGCTCGACCTTGAGGTCGACGCCCTTGAGGATCTCGCGCTCCTCGGTGCGCACGTGGAGGTTCTGGATTTCCAAGCTCATACGGGGGTGGGGCTCCTAGTCAGGTCGGCAAGGGTCATGTCGGACAGCGTGCGGACGATCGATCCCTGTACGCGTGTCCACAGCAGCTTCGTTGGGCAGGGCTCGTGGCCGACCTCGCCGTCGCGGGCGCAGATCAACCGGCCGTCGGCGTCGGCGCTGATGCACTCGATGGGGGCGATGTCGCCCTCCAGCGCGCGGACGACCTCCGCCATAGTGATGGCCTCCGCCGGGCGCGACAGCGAGTAGCCGCCGCGCGCTCCCCGGCGCGACTCCACCAGGCCCTCGCGGCGAAGCCGCTGGACCAGGTGCTCGAGGTAGGCGAGGGGAAGGCCCTCGGCCTCGGCAATCGAGCCGAGGGGCACCGGCGCGTCGTCGTCGCGCTTGGCGAGGTGCGCCATCACGCGCACCCCGTACTCGGCTTTGGTGGAGAACATCATCGGCGTGGAATACCTACCGCGCAACTAGGATAACGGCCGGATGTCGGCTCTCCCGGACGAGGTCGAGAGCTATCTGAACGCGCTCGTCGAGCGGCTCTGCGGGGCCCTCGGGGAGCGGCTCGTCGCCGTTTGGCTGATCGGGTCGGCGGCCATGGGCGCCTACCGGCCCGGGGAGAGCGACCTCGACGTGGCGGTGGTGGTGACGGGGCCGCCCGTTGACGTCGACGTGGGGGACCTGCCCGTGCCGGCCACCAAGCTCGAGCTCGTCTTCTACGACGAGGAGATGGGGGTGTTGCTCGACCCGAACCCCGGCTCCGGCGATCACTGGTACGTGATCGACCTGGCGATTGCCCGTGAGCACGGGCGGGCGCTCTTCGGCCCGGAGCCGGCCGAGCTGATCGCTCCGATCCCGCGCGCGGCGGTGCTCTCCGCTCTGGAGAGGTCGGATCGCTGGCACGCCGAGCACGAGCCCGACAGCGCCAACCTCGCCCGTGCGCGGGTCTTTCGCGAGACCGGCCGCTGGGTGCCGAAGGAGCGCTAGGCGGCCTGGCGGGCGAGCTCGTCGCGCACCAGCGGGGCGACCTCGGTACCGAGCAGCTCGATCGCGCGCAGCGCCCGCTCGTGCGGGAGGTCGCCGACGCTGATCTGGGCCAGGAAGCGACTGTGGCCGAACAGCTCGTGCTCGAAGAGGATCTTCTCCGCCACCTCCTCGGGGGTGCCGACCACCAGGGCGCCTCGGCGCTCGCGCAGAGCGTCGAACTGGGGCCGGGCCATCGGGGCCCAGCCGCGCTCGCGGCCGATCCGGGTCATCATGCGGGCATAGGCGGGGAAGTACTCGTCGCCCGCACGCTGGGCGTCGTCGGCCACGTAGGAGTGGGAGTTGATGCTGACCGGCAGCGAGCCGTCGTGGCCCGACTCCGCGAGCGCGCGGCGGTAGAGGTCCACGAGCGGCACGAAGCGCTCGGGCTGACCGCCGATGATGGCCACGGCGAGCGGCAGCCCGTGGGTTGCAGCGCGGACCACGGAGGGCGGGTTGCCGCCCACCGCGAGCCACACCGGCAGCGGCTGCTGGAGGGAGGGCGGGTAGACTCCGGCCGCCGCCGGGTCCTCGCGCAGCTCGAGCAGGCGGGCGAGCTTGGTGGAGAAGAGCTCGTCGTAGTCGTCGAGGTCGAATCCGAAGAGCGGGAAGGACTCGACGAACGAGCCGCGGCCGGCCATCACCTCGGCCCGGCCGTCCGAGAGCAGGTCGACCTCGGCGAACTGCTGGAACACGCGGACGGGGTCGTCGGAGCTGAGGACGTTGACGGCGCTGGTCAGCCGGATCCGCTCGGTGGCCTCGGCGGCGACGGCCGGGGACGACACGGCGAAGTCCGGCCGGTGGTGCTCGCCTACGCCGAACACGTCCAGGCCGGACTCATCGGCCACCCGACCCTCCTCGACCAGGTTTCGCATGCGCTGGCGAGGCGAGAGCGACGGCGCCAGCTCGGCGAAGGTGTAGACCCCTATCTCCACGGGCTCAGGCTCCCGCCTCGAGCAGCCGGAGGTCGTGGGCGATGCGCTCGGGCGTGGCCTGGTCGATCGGGTAGGCCACGCGCTGCAGCCCATTCCCGTCCACCAGCACCAGGCGGCCGGTGTGCTCCAGGTTCTCGCGTTGGGGCTGGACCGAGAAGCCGTCCCATACGGGGCGTAGCTCCCGGCGGCTGCCCAGGACGAAGCGCAGCCGCTTGCGCATGCGCTGCTCGGTGAGGAAATTCTGGGCCCGGGCCGGGGTGTCGCGCGGCGGGTCGACGGCCACGGCCACGGCGGGCAGGTCGCGCCCCAGCTCGGCGAAGGCGCCCTTGATCACCTGCGCCTGGCCGGGGCAGGTGTCCTCGCAGGTCGTATAGAGGAAGGTGACCACCGTCGGCCGCCCGCGGAAGTCGGCCATGCGGACCCGGCGTCCCTCCTCGTCGTGGAGGGTGAAGTCCGGCGCCCGCAGGCCGGCGGGAAGCGTCGAGCCCTCGAAGCGGCGAGGGCGCGCGCTGCGCTCGGGGTCGTTGCTCACCGCTGAGGCGGCCAGGACGACGGCCGCCAGGGAGGCGACGCCCACCAACGTCAGCGCGACTACGACCCGAGGGTTCACCGCCCCCGAACGCTAGCCGTGGCGAGTTGACCGCACGGTGCGCCGTGAACTCGCCAAAGCCGGCGGGATCAGGGCTCGATCAGCCCGCGGCGGATCGCGTAGCGGACCAGCTCGACGCGGTCGCGCATGTCCAGCTTGCTCAGCAGGTTGGCCCGGTGGGACTCGACGGTCTTCTCCGACAGCATCAGCGTCGCGGCGATCTGGCGGTTCGTGTGGGCCTCGGCGATCAGCTTGAGCACCTCGAGCTCGCGCGGGGTGAGCGAATCGTCGGTCTCGGCCGTGCCGGCCTCCCACTCGCGCAGCAGCTCGCGCTGGGCGGAGGACGTGAGGAAGGGGCGTCCGCCGGCCACCGAGCGCAGGGCGTCGACCAGGTCGGCGTCCGCGGCCTTCTTGAGCACATACCCGGAGGCCCCCGCGTCGAGCGCCTCGAGGAAGTAGCGGTCGTCGTCGTGCATGGACAGCATCAGCAACGCGATCCCGTCGTCGTGGGCGCGGATCTCGCGCGCGGCCTGCAGGCCGGTCATGCGCGGCATGGACACGTCGTGTCCACCTCGCCGGCCCCCGAGTGGCGGCCGGCGTTGGTCATCGCCTCTTGGGCGATCCGGTAGACGGCTGTTTGGCGGTCGCCGTCCAATGCGGTCGCGTCGCCGCGGGCGATCATGCTCGTGCGCACGCCGCTGCGCCCGCCGAACAGCTTGAGCTGGGCTTCGATCGCCGAGGCGAGGCCGTGGTCGTCAAGCGCGGCCGGACGAAGCTGGCGAGCCAGGCCGATCAGCTCCTCCATCGCCTGGTTGGCCAGACGTTTGAGCTCGGCCACCTCGGGGGCGCGCTCGGGCGGTGAGTCGTAGGCCAGCGCCTCCAGGCGCAGGAGGATCGCGGTGAGGGCCTGGTTGACCTCGTCGTGCAGGTCGCGGGCGACACGCCGGCGCTCCTCCTCCTGGGCGCGGAGCACGAGACGGCCC
>Ga0126307_10003927_pt1 | contig 10254 bp, 10 predicted proteins | sample Plot28_FD_89955 | JGI IMG/M metagenome (GOLD analysis project Ga0126307, IMG submission 89955) | Serpentine soil microbial communities from UC McLaughlin Reserve, CA, USA - Plot28 | ecosystem: Environmental > Terrestrial > Soil > Grasslands | place: USA: UC McLaughlin Reserve, Lake County...
CGGCAGACCGCCCCGATCGTGAGCACGCGGTCGCTGCGTGGCGGTGTCGGGGCGGTAGTGCTCATCGCGAGAGGAAGGTCAGGCGGTACTTCCCGATCTGCAGCTCGTCCCCGTCGTCGAGGCGCGCCGACTCGATCCGGCGGCGGTTGACATACGTGCCGTTGAGGCTGCCGAGGTCCTCGATGTAGTACTCATCGTCCCGGGCGACGAGGACGGCGTGGCGACGCGACACCGTCACGTCGTCGAGGAAGATGCCGCAGTCCGGCGACCGCCCGATGGTGGTGCGCTCGCCCTGCGGGTGAAAGACCTCCCCCGCCCGTCCGCCGCCCGAGCGGACGACGAGCGCGGGGCCCTTGACGCCGGCCTCCTCGAGTACCTCGGACGGCTCGAGCTCGCCTTCCTCCGGCGTGAACGTCATGGTCGTGTCGACGTTGGCCTCGTCCTTCACCAGGTGCGCGCCGCACCGTGCGCAGTAGTTCGCCGCCTCCGGGTTCTGGAAGCCGCACTCGGGGCAGTAGACATGGCTCATAAGGTCGTCACTCGCGGCTGGTGCGGGCAGCGTGTTCGTAGGGTCACGGCGTCCATACGGGCAACCCAATCGCGTAGCGTTGGCTCATAAGGCTGCCGCGACGCGGAGCATGGGACTCACGCCGTCGGCGGAGCGGCCTTCCCGGCCAGAATCGCGCTCAGCCGCTCGAGGTCCACCTCGTCGAGCACGCTCTTGCCGCGGGACTGCTTCCGACGCTCGACCAGCTCGGCGCGCAGGATGTCGATCTTCCCGTGCAGCACGCGGCGCCGGTAGGAGATCTCGTTTTCCTCCTTCTCGAGCTCGTCGATCAGCTGCTTGAGCTTGTCGTCGGAGAGGGAAGGAAGGTCCGGAAGCGGTTCCACTCGGAGGCCCTTTCGTCGGGGTCGGTCTCAGTAAAGCAGCACGCCGGGCAAGGGGTCAAGCTCTAGTTGAGGTTTCGCGTTGCGTAGGCGGCTCCCCCTCCCCCGCGAGAATGTCCTCGATCACTGCACGGATCTCGCGTTCCAGGTCGACCGAGACCTCCTCCGTCTCGCCCTCCGTGTAGACGTGGAGGAGCGGCTCGTCGGGGTCGGGGAGCACCTGGATCGAGCCGCGCTCGTCGAAGACCTTGATGCCGTCCGTGAGGTCGACGTCATGACCCTGGAAGCGCTCGTTCAGGACGCGCATCACCAGCCCCTTGGCCGCCCACGGGCAGCGGATGCGGCGGTGGATCAGCGTCGGCTGCGGCAGCTCCTCGACGAGCGCCGACAGCGGCGACGCGACAGGCGCGAGCAGCTCGAGCAGCTTGCACAGGCTCGCCACGGCGTCGTACGCGGGCAGGAACTCCGGAAAGACGTAGCCGCCGGACAGCGCGCCGGCGAAGATGACCCCGTTGGACGCCGCCACGCGCGTCAGGTCGGCGAGGGAGGCGGGCGTTCGCACCACGTCGAGCCCGCTGCCCGCGACGATGCGCTCGACGAACGCGGTGACGGTGACGGGAAAGGCGAGCCTGCCCTCGCTCCGGCGCTCCGCGATCAGGCGCAGGAAGAGCAGCAGCGCCTGGTCGACCGGCACCTCGTGCCCGCGCTCGTCGACGAGGTAGAGGCGCTCCGCCGCGCGGTCGAACACGGCGCCGAGATCGGCGCCGACCGCACTGACCAGCCGCTTCGTCTGGCCGATCGACTCGTGCAGGTTCGCCGGGGCCTCCTGGCGGTCGCTGATGAACCCGTGGGCCGACACCGCCTCGACCCCGAGCGGCCCGAGCACGAGCGGGAGCACGAACGACGCGGCCGAGTAGCCGTAGTCGACGACGATCCGATACTTCCGGTCCCGGATCGCCTCGAGGTCGATCGTCTCGAGCAGGTCCTGGGCGTAGCTCTCGCGCACGCGCGCCGGATACGCGATCCCTCCGACCTCGTCGAACGCGGCACGCCGGAGCTCGTGGCGGGTGAACGACTTCTCGATGTCCTTCTGCAGACCGGACGTGAGTTCGATCCCGGGCGGCTCGAAGAAGCGCACCTCCACGACCTCGGGGTCGGCAGCACTGGTCCCGACGTGCACGCCGGCGGCGTACCCGTGCACCTTCAGCATCTGGCGCGTGACGGGCGACGGCAGCACGCGGAGATCCGCGACGTCCACGCCGCTCGAGATCAACCCGGTGATAACGGCGCGCTTGATCATCCGGCACGGAGCCGGCGGCTCGCGGCTCGCCCCCACGCTGGCGCCGCGCTGGAGCGCCGTCCCAAGGGCGGCGCCGAGGCGAACCGCCATGTCCGGCGTAAGGTCGACGTTGACGAGCCCGCTCACGCCGTCGCGGCCGAACAGGCGGGAGGTCGCGCGCGACTCCCAGATCAGGCTTTCGTGGATCTGCGCGCCCGATTCGACCTCCTTGAACGGGTAGATGCGGACGCCGGGCATGACGACGCTCTGCGCGCCGATGGTGACGTCGTCGCCGACCGCGACCTGCTCGTGGAGGCGGACGTGCGAGCGGATGTCACAGCGGCGACCGACGATCGCGCCCTCGATCAGCGCGCTGCGCCCGATGTGCGTTCCCGAGTCCACGATCGAGCGGGCGATCCGAGCGCGCTCGCGGAGCGTGACGCTCGAGCCGAGCACGCTGTAGGCGCCGACCGTCGCGTCGGTCGACACGCGGACGTTGCTGCCGATGAACGCCGGCGCCTCGATCACGTCGAGGTCGCCGATCTCGACCTCCTCCCCGAGCCAGACGTTCCCGCGCAGCCGGATGCCCGGAACGTCGAGGCGCACGCGCTCGTCAAGGGCGTCGAAGTTCGCCTGCCGGTACTGGTCGAGGTTTCCGATGTCCTGCCAGTAGCCCTCGGCGACGCGCCCGTAGAGAGGCCGCCCCATCTCGAGCAGCAGCGGGAAGAGCTCCTTCGAGAAGTCGAACGGGCGGTCGGTCGGGACGTGGCGGAGCACCTCGGGCTCCAGCACGTAGATGCCGGTGTTGATCGTGTCCGAGAACACCTGGCCCCACGAAGGCTTCTCCAGAAAGCGCTCGACCTTGCCGTCGTCGTCGGTCACGACGATCCCGAACTCGAGCGGGTTCTCGACCGACTTGAGGCCGATCGTGACCGCCGCGCCCTTCTCGCGGTGGAAGGCGACGAGATCCTGAAGGTCGATGTCGCACAGCGCGTCGCCCGAGATCACCAGGAACGTGTCGTCGAGCTGGCCGCTCGCGAGCCGCACCGAGCCCGCGGTGCCGAGCGGCGACTCCTCGATCGAGTAGTCGATGTTCAGCCCCAGCGCCTCGCCGTCGCCGAAGTAGCCGCGGATCGCCTGCGGCAGGAAGGCGACCGTCACGATCACGTCCTCGAACTCGTGGCGCTTGAGCAGGTCGAGGATGTGCTCCATGCACGGCTTCCCCACGATCGGCACCATCGGCTTCGGCTGATTGGACGTCAGGGGACGGAGCCGCGTGCCCTCGCCGCCGGCCATCACGACGGCCTTCATTGCGTCCGCACCTCACGCACCGCCTTCGCGAGGTAGAAGACCGCCGCGAGAACGGCCAGCGCGACGCCGGCCCAGAAGATCCAGAGCGGCCAGTCGGTGCCTTTCCGGGTCACCATCGTGAAGAAGAGCGAGGCGTAGAGCAGCCAGGTCGCCGCCTTCCCGAGCAGGTTGACGGAGAAGTCGTAGCCGCGGGGCACAACGACCTTATACCCAGCGACGAGCAGCAGATCGCGCCCGAGCACGATCGCGAGGGCCAACCACGGCAGGCGGTCCGCGAACGACAGCAGCACGACAGCCGCGTCGATCATCAGCCGGTCGGCCAGCGGGTCGGCGACCTTGCCGAACGCAGACTCCACGTGCCAGCGGCGGGCGAGCCACCCGTCGATCTGGTCGGTGATCGCCGCCACACCGAACACGATGGCCGCGGCCCAGCTGTAGCCCCCCTCCGCCGTCAACATCAGCGCGACGAAGACCGGCAGCAGGACGAGACGCATGACGGTGAGCGCGTTCGGCAGCTGCGCGAGCGGCGCCGCGACGTCGCGTGTGGGCGCCGACACTGCTACTCCGCGTCGAGCTCGTCGTACGCGGCGAAGGCCAGCTTCTGCGCTCCCTTGCCGACGACCTTGAAGCGCAGCATGTGGCCGTGCGTGCGGAATCTCGACTGGCCCTCGAGCGTCCCCGTCACGATGTCGAACTCGATGCGGTCGCTGCGGACGCGCTGCTGGACGTGCGTCGCCAGTTCCGCGACCGCGCCGACGAGGGCGAAGACGTCGCGGCGCAGGTCGCCGAAGGTGCCGTCGTCGCGCTGCCACGCGAGGGTGATTGCGTAGACCGCGCTCAGCACGACGTCGTCGACGATCCGAAACATGGCGCCCGGTGCCTGCAACGCCGCCTCGATGTGCGGGAGGAGGTGCACCTGCGGGTCCTCGGTGACCCAGTCGGCCATCGTCATCTCGTGGAGCAGGCGGCGGACGTAGCGCGCGAAATCGCCCGCGTCGCCTACACCGGTGCCGATCTCGTCGCCCTCCCAGCGCGGCGTCGCCATCGCTCGGTGAGACTACCGCAGCCATGTCGCGGTGCCTGGCACCCGGACATGGCCGTGACGCCCGATGGCAGACACTGTGACGCTCCCCGGGTTCGTCGACGCGCACTCGCACGCGTTCCAGCGCGCGCTGCGCGGGCGCACCGAGGGCGGCGACTTCTGGGCATGGCGCGAGGCCATGCTGGACCTGGCCCGCAAGCAGACTCCGGAGCGGGTCCGGACGGACTACGTGGCCGTCTACCGGGAACTGCGCGCCGCCGGGTACACGGCGGTCGGCGAGTTCCATTACCTCGGATTCGACGAGGCGCTGGCCGCCGCCGACGCCGCAGGAGACGCCGGGATCGCATTTGTGCTGCTGTACGCCGCGTACGGACGCGGAGGGCTCGAGCGCTTCCGCCAGCCGTCCGTGTCCGCCTACCTGCGCGACGTGGAGCGCCTGCGTGATCGTGGCCTCGCGGTCGGGCTCTCCCCCCACTCCGTCCGCGCATGCCCGCGTGACTGGCTCGCGGAGATCGGTCGCTACGCGCGGGAGCACGAGCTCGTCCTGCACACCCACGCCGACGAACAGCCACGCGAGGTCGAGGAGTGCCTGGCGGAGCACGGCCTCCGCCCGATCGAGCTCCTGGCCGAGACCGGCTGCCTCGGCTCGCACACGACGGTCGTGCACGCGACGCACGCCGATGACCACGAGCTCGAGCTGCTGGCCGCCGCCGGCGCGCGCGTGTGCGCCTGCCCGACGACCGAGGCCAATCTCGGCGACGGGTTCGCCCCGGTGTAGCGGCTGGTCGAGCACGGGATCGCGCTCTGCATCGGCTCCGACTCGAACGTCCGGATCGACCCACTCGAGGAGCTGCGCGAGCTCGAGGGCATCGCGCGGCGTCAGGCCCTCCGGCGGAACGTCCTGGGCGTCGACCGGCTGCTCCGCTTCGGGTCACACGAGGGCGCCGCGTCCCTCGGCCTCGCCTCGTGGGACGACGTGGAGATCGACGCGGACCATGCGTCGTTGCAGGGCGTCCCGCCCGCCGAGCTGCGTGCCGCCCTCGTGCTCGGCTGCAGCGCCGATGTCGTCCGTTGATGTGTACCGCTGGCTCGAGCACACGGCCGAGCTCGGGCTGCTGATCGAGGCGGCGAGCGACGAGGACGTCTTCCGCGAGGCTCTGGCCGCGTTCACCGAGCTGATCGGCGACGGCGACACGCGCGAGGGCGATCGGCTCGACGTCCCGGTCGCGCTCCGAGCGGCGACGGTCGCGGATCTCCTGGTCGCGTGGCTCGAGGAGCTCGTGTTCCTCGCGGATACCGAACAGCTTGTTCCGGACGCGGCGCAGGAGCTGCGCCTCGAGCCCGGCGAGCTCCGAGCGATCGTGCGCGGCAGGCGCGGAGCCCCGCGGCCGATCGTCAAGGCGGTCACGTACCATGGCCTGGAGTTCGTCCGAGAGGGAGGCCGGTCCCGAGCGCATGTCGTCTTGGACGTTTGAGCTGCGGCGCGTCGAGGAGACGCTGTTCGAGATCCCTGCGGACGCCAGGCCCGACATGCGTGTTCCAGCACGTGTGTTCGCAAGCGGCCCGCTGCTCGACGCGATCGCCGCCGACCGCTCGCTCGAGCAGCTCCAGAACGTCGCGACGCTGCCCGGGATCGTCGAGGCCGCGTATGCGATGCCCGACATCCACCAGGGCTACGGCTTCCCGGTGGGCGGGCTCGCGGCGATGGAGCTTCCCGACGGCGTCGTGTCGCCGGGCGGCGTCGGCTACGACATCAACTGCGGCGTACGCCTCCTCGCGCTGCCGCTGTCGGGGGAGGAGCTCGCGGAGCGCCGCACCGCCCTCGTGCACGAGATCTCGCGTTCGGTCCCGGCCGGCGCCGGCAAGACCACCGCCACCCGGCGCGGGGACGCCGACCGGCTCGAGCGCGTTCTGCGCGAGGGCAGCCGCGCGGTCGCTGAACGCTCGGACGACGTGACGCTGACGGAATCGGAGGGGCGAATCGACGGCGCCGATCCCGCGGCCGTGTCCGAGCGCGCGAAGCAGCGAGGCAGCGGGCAGCTCGGCACGATGGGATCCGGGAACCACTTCGTCGAGGTGCAGCGCGTCGACGACGTCGTCGACCGCGACGCCGCCGATGCGTTCGGACTCACGCCGGGACAGGTCACCGTGCTCGTCCACTCCGGCTCGCGCGGGCTCGGCCACCAGGTCTGCGGCGACTACGTCCGCCTGATGGACGGCGTGCTCGCGCGGTACGGCATCGAGCTTCCCGACCGGCAGCTGTCCTGCGCGCCCGCCTCGTCGCAGGAGGGGCGCGCATACCTCGCAGCCATGGCGGCTGCCGCCAACTTCGCGTTCGCGAACCGGCAGGAGATCGCCAACCGCGTGCGGCGCGCGATCGAGCGCGTGCTCGGGCGCGAGACCGCAGAACGCACGCGCCAGGTCTACGACGTCGCGCACAACGTCGCGAAGGTCGAGCGGCACGACGGGCGACAGGTGCTCGTCCACCGCAAGGGGGCTACGCGTGCCTTTCCGGCCGCCTCCGACGACGTGCCTGAGCCCTATCGCGCGGCAGGTCAGCCGGTCCTCATCCCGGGCAGCATGGGGACGGCGAGCTGGGTGCTCGCGGGCGCACAGAACGGGCCCGTGCGGGCCTTCGCGACCACCTGCCATGGAGCCGGGCGCCGGCTCTCCCGCACGGCGGCCAAGCGCGAGGTCGCGGGCGCTGAGCTCCGCCGCCAGCTGGAGTCGCGCGGGATCGTCGTCCGGAGCCCGTCGAACAAGGGTCTCGCCGAGGAAGCGCCGCTCGCCTACAAGGACGTGGACGCCGTCGTCGCGATCGTCGAGCGCGCTGGCCTCGCGCGGCGCGTCGCCCGCCTCGTTCCGCTGGGGGTGGTCAAGGGTTGAGCCCGGTCGAGGTCAACGACGCGACGTTCGACGCCGACGTGCTCGAGCGCTCGAAGGACGTTCCCGTGATCGTCGACTTCTGGGCCGAGTGGTGCGCGCCGTGCCGCATGCTGGCGCCCGTACTCGAGGGAGAGGTCGAGAAGCGCGCGGGCCGCGTTCGGCTCGCGAAGCTCGACACCGACGCGAACCCGTCCACCGCGGCCGAGTACGGGATCAGCGGCATCCCCGCCGTGAAGGCGTTCCGGAACGGCCACGTCGTCAGCGAGTTCGTCGGCGCGCTTCCCGCACAGGCGGTGTCCGAGTTCCTCGATGCGCTGCTCGAGCCGTCGGAGGCCGACCGCCTCGTGGACGAGCTCGGCGGGTCAGGGGAGCTACCGGAGGTCGTCGCGGCGCTCGATGCCGGGGACGACACGCGTGCGCTCGAGCTGCTGCTCACCGAGGCCGAGCGGGCGGAAGGCGCCGAGCGTGACCGCATCCGCGACCTGATGGTCGCCCTCTTCGCCGAGCTCGGCCCCGAGCATCCGCTCGCGATGGACTACCGCCGCCGCCTCGCGAGTATTCTCTACTGAGGACGGGTCGGGGCGGTCGCCGCCCGCCTGGCGCGCGCCGTCCAGTGGGCGGTCCGGACGAGGTAGGCGCGCTCGGCCGCATGGCCGCGTCTCCCCCACGCTCCGGCGTAGCTGAGGTACCCGCGCCTCGGACGCGCCGCTTCGATCTGCGTCCCCTCGTGCCACTCGTTGTAGCTCGTGATCGTCACGACGTCGGCCCGTACCCGCAGCGCGGCCCGCCACATCGAGTCGTACGTGAGGCCGCTGCGCCGCGGCTTCGTCCGGCGGTCCGGCGTCGCCCGGCGGGCGTCGTACCCCGGCCCCACCGACGGCGCGCAGAGGAGGTGACGCCTCCGGGCCTGGTCGCAGATCCGCGCGAAGTCTCCCCCGCCCCAGACGAGCACGTCGTATGTGTAGACGCCGTCGAACCCGGCCGCCGCGGCGAAGCCGGTGAGCGTCGTCTGCGCGAAGGTGCGCGTCCCTGCGATGCCACGGAGCTGCGATCGCCATGCGCCCGCAGTCGCACGCTCGGGCCCGTAGACGTAGAGATCGGTGATGCCGAAGCGGCGCAGGTACGGCGCGTCGGCGCGAACCGTTGCCGGGGTGCGGTCTGGGTACGGCTCTACGTGTGCGGCGACCCGTAGGCCCGCCCGTCTCGCCGCGCGGGCGACCAGCGAAAGCCATCGTTCCTCGACTGACGCCTTGCCCCACCACGAGACGACGACCTCGTCCACCCTAGCCTCGGCGATGTCGCGCATCTGGGCGCGAACGACGGCCGGATCGCCGCTCGAGTAGACGCCGCGAGCCGGATAGAACGAGGACGCGATGCGGCGCGGCGGCGTCGCACCGCGCTGGTTCCAGTGCTGGAAGCGCCTGTCGTGCCGCGGCGTGCCGTACCACGGGTAGTAGAAGATCGCCGTCCGCGCGGGCGCCGGGGACGCAGTACGGGTCGCCGCGGCCGGGACGAGCGCGAGGGCCGCCAGCACGATCACGGCCAGGCGCACCATCGGCTGGCCACCTTAGCTTCGCGTATGGCGGTCCAGGAAACGGTAGGGTCGGTGAGCGTGAGCAGGGTCGAGGAAGCGACGCCGCCAGGCCAGGTCGCCACGGCGCGGGCGTTGCCGCGGTTCGAGCAGTTCTACGCCGTCCGGCGCTTCCAGCCGACGCTGACGTTCACGCCGGACGGGCGCGAGATCCTGTTCTCGACCGACATCTCCGGCCAGTTCAACGTCTGGCGATCGTCCGTGGAGGGAGGGCGAATCGACCAGCTGACGGCGTTCGACGAGAACGCAGTCCGCGAGATCACCGTGTCGCCTGACGGAGAGAGCGTCGTCTTCACGGCCGACCACCACGGCGACGAGTTCCACCAGATCTACTCCCGACCCGCCCGCGGCGGCTGGCCCGAGCCGCTCACGGACGCTCCGCAGGTGCAGCACTTCGTCTCGCAGGGCAACTGGTCGCCCGACGGCTCGCGCTTCGCCTTCGCAGCGAACGCCGAGACCCCGACCGACATGGACGTCTGGCTCCACGACCTCGGCACGGGAGACGTGCGCAGGCTCTTCGGCGGCGGGATGTACGCCGTCCCCGTCTCCTGGTCACCGGACGGCCGGCACCTGCTCGCACTCGACGTTCGCTCCAACACCGACATGACGGTCTACCTCGTCGACGCGGAAAGCGGCGAGGGGCGCGAGCTGACGCCGCGCGAGGAGGAGGCCCGCTACCTGCCCGGCCCGTGGGCCGCCGACGGCTCGGGCTTCTACATCCTGAGCGACGAAGGCCGGGAGTACGTGGGGCTCGCGTTCTTCCGCCTCGACGCCGGGGAGCTCGAGTGGGTCGAGACGCCCGACGCGGACGTCGAGGACATCGCAGGCTCGCGCGACGGGCGCGTGCTCGCGTGGCTCGTCAACGAGCGCGGCTGGTCGCGGCTCTACCTGCGCGACCTCCAGTCCGGCGCCCTGCTTCCGACCCCGGAGCTTCCCGCCGGTTGCGGCGACCGGATGGGCTCGGCCCTCACCGTCTCGCGCGACGGCCGCTTCGCCGCGCTGCTGTGGGCGCAGCCCCGTCGCCCGGGCGAGCTGTACGTGATCGACACCGCCACAGGGCGCACGACCCGCATCAGCGAGAGCATGCTCGGTGGGCTGAGCATCGACGACCTCGCCGCGCCCGAGGAGATCACGTACGAGAGCTTCGACGGCCGACAGATCCCGGCCTGGCTCTACCGCCCACCGCACGGCGACGGTGAGCTCCCGGTCGTGCTGTCGATCCACGGCGGCCCGGAGTCGCAGGAGCGCCCCGGGTAC
>Ga0126307_10003928_pt1 | contig 10254 bp, 8 predicted proteins | sample Plot28_FD_89955 | JGI IMG/M metagenome (GOLD analysis project Ga0126307, IMG submission 89955) | Serpentine soil microbial communities from UC McLaughlin Reserve, CA, USA - Plot28 | ecosystem: Environmental > Terrestrial > Soil > Grasslands | place: USA: UC McLaughlin Reserve, Lake County...
CGCCATCACGGTGGCGGTGGACGACCCCGCCGCCGCGGCGGCCCGGTGGGCCGACGTGGTCGGCTGCCCCCTCGACCCGATGCCGAGCGGCCAGCGGGTGCGCTTCGTCGAGGGCGACGTCGGCATCGTCGACGTCGTCCTCGCCCTGGGCCACACCTGCGACGTGGTCATCGGCTCGACGACCGTGCGCAGCACGAAGGGGGAGCGCGGGTAGATCGTCCTGGTTCCGGCGAACCGCTTGTCGGGGCAGCTACGCCGCCCCGACAGGGCGCTGTGCTTGTCCGATCGCCTCGCCTGTCGGCTCGGCTCGGAAGGGGGAGCGCGCGTAGCTCGTCCTGGTTCCGGCGCGCTGTGCTTGTCTGGTCGCCTCGCCCATCGGCTCGGCCCGGAAGGGGGCGCGGTGACGGAGATCGACACGGGGACAGGCGACCTGCTGGCCCGGCGCGACGCCGGGGTGCTGGTCGTCACCCTCAACCGACCGGAGCGGCGCAACGCCCTCTCCGACGACATGCTCGAGGCGCTGGCCCGCGTGCTGGCGGCGGCCGAGACGGACGACGACGTCGGCTGCGTCGTGCTGACCGGCGCCGGGGGCGCCTTCTGCGCCGGCGGGGACGTGAAGGCCATGGCTGCCGGTGGCGGCGCCGGCGGCGGCCCCCGGCGGTCGTACGACACCGCCGTGCTGCGGCAGCGGGCCAACCAGCGCGCCACCGCCGGGCGCCTCTGGGAGATGCCGAAGCCGACCATCGCGGCCCTCCCCGGGCCGGCAGCGGGGGCGGGCCTGTCGCTCGCGCTGGCCTGCGACCTCCGCTACCTGGCCGACTCCGCCTTCCTCACCACCGCCTTCGCCGGGGTGGCCCTGGCCGGTGACTACGGCGGCACCTGGTTCCTGACCCGCCTCGTCGGCTCGGCCAAGGCGCGGGAGCTCTACTACTTCAGCGAGCGGGTGCCGGCCGTCGAGGCCGAGCGCCTCGGGCTGGCCAACGGCGTCTTCCCCGCCGCCCGGCTCGAGGCCGAGGTCCTGCAGCGGGCCGTCCGCCTGGCCGAGGGCCCGCGGGTGGCCCTGCGCTCGATGAAGGAGAACCTCAACCGGGCGGTGCACGGGCCCCTGGGGGAGTGCCTCGACCTCGAAGCCACGCTCCACATCGCCAGCAGCCGCACGGAGGACCACCGGGAGGCGGCCACCGCCTTCGTGGAGAAGCGCTCGCCGAGGTTCGCAGGTCGCTAGCCCCCTAGGTTCTGCGCATGCGCGTCCTCGTCACCGGAGCCGCCCGGGCCATCGGCGCGGCCACCGCCCAGGTCTTCCTCGAGCAGGGCTGGGAGGTGGTGGCCACGGCGCGCCGCCCCGAGCGGCTGGAGGACGTGCCCGCCACCCTCCGCCTCCCGCTCGACGTCACCGACGAGGCATCCGTGCGGGCGTGCGTCGACCAGGCGGGCCCGGTCGACGTGCTCGTCAACAACGCCGCCATCTCCGAGCCGGGCCCCCTCGAGCGCTACCCACTCGACCGCTTCAGCGCCGTGCTCGACACCAACGTCGTCGGTGCGCTGCGCATGGTGCAAGCCGTCGTCCCGGGCATGCGGGAGCGGGGGAGCGGTGCCATCGTCAACGTCAGCTCCGTCAACGGTCGGGTGGCCTCGCCGCTCGGCGGCGCCTACGCGGCGTCGAAGTTCGCCCTCGAGGCGGTGAGCGAGACCCTCCACTTCGAGCTCGGCCACTTCGGCATCCGGATCGTCGTCATCGAGCCCGGCTTCATCGCCCCTGGCATGAAGCCCGGCACGGCGTGGGGCATGGAGCCGCCCTACGACGAGCTGCAGCGCCAGTGGACGGGCGCCGATTCGTCACTCCTCGCCGGTGAGGGGAGGCCGGGGCCGGAGCTGGTGGGCCAGGCGATCCTGCGTGCGGTCACCACGGACGAGCCGAAGTTGCGCTGGCCCGTGGGCGCCGACGCCGAGCTGGTCCTCGGCACCCGCGCCGCGCTGGACGACGCCGCCTTCGAGGCGGCCATGCGGGAGACGCTCGACCTCACCTGGTGAGGGTCATCGGGGCCCGCCGGTTCACTCGCTCGGCTCGAGCGGGGGGACGGGCACGGAGATGGCGGGCGCCTCCGTTCCCCCGTCGACCTGCACCACCTTGCCGGTGACCCACGAGCCCGCCGGCGACGCCAACCACAGGACGGCGCAGGCGATGTCCTCGGGCGTCCCCGGCCGGTGCATGGGCGTGCCCGCCTCGAACTGCCGGCGCAGCTGCTCGTCCGTGAGCACGACCTGCAGGCCCTCGGTGGCCACCCCGCCGACGGAGATGGCGTTCACCCGCACTCGGGGAGCCAGCTCGACCGCCATGTCCCTCGTCAGCATGTTGAGGGCCGCCTTGGCCGCCCCGTAGGCCACGAAGCTGGTCTGCACCATGTCGCTCGACCGGGAGGAGATGTTCACCACGGCGCCGCCGCCGGCCGTGTCGACCATGGGCCGGGCCGCCATGCGGGTGAGCAGGAACGCCGACGTGGCGTTGAAGCGCAGCGCCGTCTCGAAGAACCGCTCGCTGGTGTCGAGGGCGGCGCGCGGCATGGTGCCCCCGGCGTTGTTGACGAGGACGTCGAGGCGGCCGAACCGCTCGAGGCAGGCGGCCACCAGCCGCTCGAGGTCCTCGGTGCGCATCACGTCCGTGGGCACCGCCAGCGCCTGCCGGCCCCGCTCCGCCACCTCGGCGGCCACGGCCTCCAGATCGGCCGCCGTGCGGGCGGCCAGCACGACGTCGGCTCCGGCCTCGGCCAGGCCGAGGGCGATCCCACGGCCGATGCCCTTGCCGGCGCCCGTCACGACGGCCACCTTCCCGTCGAGGCGGAACCGGTCGAGGATCACGGGCCGGAAGCTAGAGCGCGGCGCCCGCCGGTCGGTAGTCGTGCCGGCGGGCCGGGCGCCGCCCGGGGCTCAGCTGATGCGCAGGGCCTCGAGACCGCGGCGGCCGTGGTACCAGACCTGCTTGAGCCCGAGGTCGGTGACGCTGCGGATCACCTGGTTGGCGTCGTCGCGGTGGGCCAGCTGCACCCACAGCGCCGAGCAGCCCTCCTCGCCGTACCGGAGGTAGGTCCCCATCAGCGGGTTGTCGTCGACGATGGTGCCGACGACCTTGCCGGCCAGCCCGCGCTCGTCCCGGAACGCCTGGTCGTACGCGACGATCTGCTCGGAGGTGTACAGCCGCAGGCGCTCGTCGGCGAACCCGAGCTCGCGCACCGCGTCGAGGCCCCGGCGGCCAGCCTCGTCGTCGGGCAGGACCATGATCAGCACGTCCTCGAGGTGGACGACGAGCGGCCGCGTCGACGGGCCCCCGTCGGTCGCGCCGAACGGCCATCCGAGCTCACGCTCCGCCACCGGGCCCCAGGCTACGACGGGAGCGGCGGCGGGGCGTTCCAGAGGCGGACGACCCGGGCCTCCCGCTCCGTACCGAGGACGCTGACCGTGGCGGTGTCCAGGGCGAAGCGCCGTCCCTCGACCGGAGGGAGCTCCAGCCACCGGGCGGCCAGCACCCGGAGGAAGTGCCCGTGCGACACGACGGCCGCGTCTCCGCCGGCCTCGAGGAGCCGCGCCACCACCCGGTCGGCCCGGGCCGCCACGTCCTCGAGTCGCTCGCCGCCGGGCACCGGCCCCCGCCACACCGTCCAGCCGGGGACCTCCTCCCGGATCTCGGGCGTCGTCCGCCCCTCGTGGTCGCCGTAGTCCCACTCCCGCACGTCCTCGACCACCGTGCCGTCCAGCCCCGCCAGCCGGCACGTCTCCGAAGCCCGCTGCAGCGGGCTGGTGAGGACCTCGGCGAAGTGGCGGCCGGCGACGGCCGTCCCGAGGGCGCGCGCCTGCTGTCGCCCCTGCTCGGTGAGGGACACGTCGGTGCGGCCGGTGTGCCGCCCGGATGCGCTCCACTCCGTCTCGCCGTGACGCAGCAGCACGACCTCGGGCGGGTGGGTCATCGGGGGGAGCCTCGCACCCCCGGGGTGGCCGGGACGAGGCCGGCGCTAGTCTCCGGCATCACGCCGACCACCGACGGAGGCGGTGCCGTGGGGGAGCCCGTGGAGAACGCGACCGGGCCCGTCGCCCGCTTCAGCGTGGTGATGTTCACCGACATCAAGGGCTCCACCGCCTACTACAGCGCGTCCGGTGACGTGGCCGGCCGCCGCAAGGTGCAGCGCCACGACGAGCTGACGTGGCCGATCGTGGCCGACCACGGCGGCGAGGTGCTCGACCACACCGGCGACGGGCTGCTGGCCGTGTTCGACGAGCCGGACGACGCCTGCCGGGCGGGCGTGCGCATGCAGGAGGAGCTCGTCCGCCAGAACGCCGACCTGGCCGACGTCGAGGAGCTGCACATCCGGGTGGCGCTGCACGCCGGCGTCGGCCTGCGGGAGCACGACCGCGTCTTCGGGACCATCGTCAACACCGCCGCCCGCATCGAGGCGGTGGCCGACGGGGACCAGATCGTGCTGTCGGAGGCGGTGTACGCCCACCTCGAGGACGGCCTGCGCGCCCGCTGCCGCTTCCTGGAGGAACGGGAGCTGCGGGGCACCGGCCGCGTGCACCGGCTCTACGAGCTGGTGTGGCGGGCCGAGCCCACCATGGCCCGGCCCGGCTGGGGCGCCGAGGCGTGGCTGGCCACCGAGGCGGGGGCGCCGCTCGAGGCGCTGGAGGTGCCCCGCCTGGGCCCGGCTGTGACGGCGCTCTGCACCGACGTCGAGGGCAGCCGGGCGCTGGGGGAGTGGTCGCCATCGGCCGTGCCCCTCGCCCTGCGCCGGATCCAGGGCGTGGTGCGGTCCTGCGTCGCCCGCTACCGGGGCGAGGTGCAACGGGCCATCGGGGACATCGTCCATGCCACCTTCCGCGACGGGGTGCTGGCCTGCGACGCCGCCATCGAGATCCAGCGGGCGGTGAGCGCCGAGCGGTGGGGCGATGCCGGCGGTGGGCTGGCCCCGCCGCGGCTGCGGGTCAGCATCCACACCGGTGATCCCGGCGAGGGCGAGGAGCGGGTGGTCGAGCGGGCCGCCCGCCTCGGCTCGGCCGGGCACGGCGGGCAGGTCCTGCTCACCGGCTCGGCCTGGCGGGAGGTGCGCGGCCGCCTCGCCCCGGGCATCGAGGCCCGGTCGCACGGCACCCGCGCGTTGCAGGACAGCCGCTACTCCGAGACCATCGTCGAGCTGCTGGTGGCCGACCTCCCGGCGCCCGACCCGCTGCTGCGGACGCCGGCCGGGGACGCCGGTCCGGCCCGCATCGTGGTCGACGAGGCGGAGCTCCGGCGCCCCGCGGTCGAGGCGGCGTCCGAGGCGCTCACCGCCGTGCGGGTGGACGGCCCCGCCGTCCGCCTCAACAGCGAGCAGGCGCGCGAGCTGGCCCGGGGTCGTCCCGCCGACTTCGAGCAGTACCTGCTGAGCCGCGTCCTCGAGTGGTCGCAGCCGCGGTGGCAGCTCGACGCCCGCTTCGTCGAGCTCAGCCTGCTGGTCGACCGCGGCGAGGACGTCGACGACGAGCGGTGGCGGGTGAGCGAGCAGGCCCTCGGCGATGTCAACGACCTCCTGGACGGGGTCCCGCAGCCGGCCCTCGTGGTCCTGGGTCCGCCCGGCTCCGGCAAGAGCACCATCCTCCGCCGCCTGGAGATGGAGGTGGCCCAGGCCGGCCTGCGCCAAGGCGCCACCGGTGGGCTGGTGCCGTTCCTCGTCGAGCTCAACCTGTTCGCCCCCGTCGACGGGGACGCCTTCCCCTCGCCCGAGGCCTGGCTGGCGGGGCTGTGGGCCGATCGGTTCCCGGACCTGCCGCCCCTCGACTCGCTGGTGGCGAGCGGGCGGCTGCTGCTCCTGCTCGACGGCCTCAACGAGATCCCCGCCAACGGGGAGGCCGCCACCCGGCGCTGCATCCGGCAGTGGAAGGTCTTCATCGAGCGCACGGTGGGGCGGTCCCCGGGCAACCGCTTCGTCTTCTCGTGCCGCAGCCTGGACTACTCGGCACCCCTGTCGTCGCCCACGCTGCGGGTGCCACAGGTGCGGATCGAGCCCATGACGGACCAGCAGGTCCGCCAGTACCTCAAGCTGTACTCGCCGCTGCACTGGGCCGAGATCTGGGCCGAGGTCAACCGCTCGTCGCAGCTGCGCCTGTTCCGCTCGCCCTTCTTCCTGAAGCTCCTCATCGACCAGGTCGAGGCCGAGGGCCGCATCCCCCGGGGCCGCTCGGCCCTGTTCACCGGGTTCGTGCGCCAGTCGCTCAAGCGCGAGCTCGAGCGGGACAACCCGGTCTTCGACGACGACGACCTCGTGGCCGTGCGCGACCGGCGGCGGGTGGTGGCCTGGCAGTGGCGCGACGCCTACGCCCTGCCCGACCGCGGCGCCCTGATCCCGCTGCTCGAGCGCCTGGCCTACCGCATGCAGGAGGACCGGGGCGGCGGCCGGGGCGGGCAGGTGCGCATCGACCTCGACGAAGCCATCGGTCTCCTCGACTCCGAGCACGCCGAGGCGGCGCTGGCCGCCGGCGGCGAGCTGTCGGTGCTCGACGAGGACACCGCTGGCGGCGAGGTGCTCTTCACCCACCAGCTGATGCAGGAGTACTTCGCCGCCCGCCGTCTGGCCCGGGCCCCCACCGAGGCACCGCTGTCCGTCCCCTGGCGCGACGGCGAGGTGGCGCCGCCCCTGCGTGACCTCCTGCGCACACTGCCGGCCGCCGACCGCCTGCCGCCGCCTCCCGCCAGCGGCTGGGAGGAGACCGCCGTGCTGGCCGCGCCCATGGCCGCCGACCCGGCGGCCTTCCTGCGGGCCGTGGCCGACATCGACCTGGTGCTCGCCGGTCGCTGCGCGGCGCAGCAGGAGCTGGACGGTCGCCTGGAACCGGAGCTGGTCGACGACCTGCGGGGCCGGCTGTCGGCTCGCACCCGCGACCTCGGCGCCGACCTCCGGGCCCGGATCGCCGCCGGCCTGGCCCTGGGCTGGCTCGGGGGGCCGTGCTACGAGGAGGGCCTCGGCCCGGCCGGGCGCTACCTACTGCCACCGGTGGTGCCGGTGGCAGGCGGCGAGTACGTCATCGGCAGCGACGAGCCGTACCGCTGGCGGGGCGCCGAGCACACCGAGGAGCTGCCGGCCACCACCGTGGTGCTGGCCCCGTTCGCGCTCGGTCAGTTCGCGGTCACCAACGCCGAGTGGGCCGCCTTCATGGCCGGCGGTGGCTACGAGGACGAGGCCTACTGGGAGGGCGACGAGGCCCGTGCCTGGCTGCAGGGCGAGGGCACGGTGGTCAACGTGCGCCGCATGGCCCAGTGGTGGCGGCGGCGGTTCCTGGAGGAGCCCGGCCTCGTGGACCGCGAGTTCGAAGGCGACCACATGGACCAGGCCATGTACGAGCTGTGGCACCGGCGCCTGTCCATGGACGAGGAGCGCTTCGAGCGCCACCTGCTCGACTACTACCCGGCCGGCCCCCTGCGCGAGCCGAGGTACTGGCGTGACCCCCGCTACAACAACCCGATGCAGCCGGTCATCGGGATCAGCTGCTTCGAAGCCCGCGCCTACGCGGCCTGGCTGGCGGGCCAGTCGGGCCGGCCCTTCCGGCTGCCCACCGAGGCCGAGTGGGAGGCGGCCGCCCGCGGCGCCGGTCGGCGCGTCTACGCCTACGGCGACGGCTTCGACGCCCTCCGGGGGAACACGGTCGAGACGCACGTACGGGCCCCCACCCCTGTCGGGGTCTTCCCGGAGGGCGACACCCCGGAGGGCATCGCCGACCTGACGGGCAACACCTACGACCTCACGTCGAGCCTGTGGGGCGACGACCCGTTGCGCACGAGCTGGCCCTACCCCTACTGCGCCGACGACGGCCGGGAGGCGGTGGACGTCCCCGTGACGGTCAGCCGGGTGGGCCGGGGCGGCGCGTGGTATCTCGGTGCCGTGCACGCCCGGGCCGCCTACCGGGGGCGGGACCGCTACGACCTCCGACCCGACGAGTGGCTGAACTTCCGCGGCTGCCGCGTGGCCCTGGACGTCGACCCGTGAGGGTGGCGGAGGAGGTCCCCGTCGCCACGCCGCTGCGCACGGCCTGGCGTGCGCTCCTCGCCCTCGCCGTGGTCGCCTACGTCGCCACCGGCATCCCGCTGTTCTTCGCCCCCTCGTGGTCGTCGGAGCACTTCGCCTGGAAGGTCTCGCCCTTCGTGGCCATGACCGCCGGCGCCTGGTGCCTGGGCACCGCCGTGTTCGCCGCGTGGGCCGTGCTCGGGCGGCGTTGGGAGCCCATCCGCCCCTGCATCGTCTACGTGCTCAGCTTCGGTGCCACCCAGCTGGCCGTGGCGCTCTACGAGTCCGACGTGCTGCGCACCGACGTGGCCCTGGCGTGGCCGTACCTGGCCGCCCTCGGCCTCTCGGTGGCGGGCGGCGTCCTAGCGGTGGTCGACGGGCGCGCCCGCCTGGGGCCCGACCGGCGACCGGGCGGCTACCGGGTCACGCCGCTGATGCGGTGGTCCGACGTGGCCTTCGTGGCCTTCGTGTGGTTCCTCGCCGCCGTGGCCTTCTGGGCGCCGGTCAGGGCCACCAACGGGGCCATCTTCCCCGAGCCGCTCTCGCTGTTCTCGCTGCGGGCCTTCGGGGTCTTCTACCTGTCGCTGGGCGTCGCCTTCGCCGTCCTGGTGGCCGACCGCCGGGCCGACGCCGTCTTCGTGGGCATGTGGTGCGGCCTGGCCCTGATCGTCCCCATCCTCGTCGCCACCGCCGTGTACGCCGACTCGTTCGACCTCTCCGAGCACCCCGGCCAGCTGGCCTACCCCACCGCCTACGTGGTGGCGCTGGTGGGGGCGGTCCTCATCCTCGGCCGGGGGTGGCGGCACCGGGACGATCCTCCGCAATCCGCCCATCGCCCCATGGGGTAGACCTTTCGGGCACCCGAGGTCGAGGAGGTCGGCGGATGAGGTCGTGCGCGCGAAGAGGTCCCGTGCTGGCCGCCCTGGTGGCGGCCCCCCTGGCGGCGCTGCTGGCCCTGCTGCCGGCGGCGCCGGTGTCCGCCGGCGGGGAGCCCGTCGTCATCGGCCACCGGGGCGCCGCCGGCTACCGGCCCGAGCACACCCTGGCCTCCTACCTGCTGGCCATCCGCCAGTGCGCCGACTTCATCGAGCCCGACCTGGTCGCCACCAGGGACGGCGTGCTCGTGGCCCGCCACGAGAACGAGATCGGGTCCACCACCGACGTGGCCGACCACCCCGAGTTCGCGACCCGGCGCACCACCAAGGTGGTGGACGGCATCTCCACCACGGGCTGGTTCACGGAGGACTTCACCCTGGCCGAGCTCCGCATGCTCCGCGCCCGGGAGCGGATCCCCGGCATCCGCCCGCAGAACGCCGAGTTCGACGGCCAGTTCACCATCCCGACGTTCCGGGAGGTCATCGACCTCGCCCGCCGCTACCAGACGTGCGACGGCGGGCCCGTCGGCATCTACCCCGAGACCAAGCACCCCTCGTACTTCCGGTCGATCGGGCTCCCGCTGGAGGGCCGCCTGGTCGATGCGCTGGAGGACAACGGCTTCCTCGACGAGCACGCCCCCGTCATCATCCAGAGCTTCGAGGTGGGCAACCTCCGGCGCCTGGCGGACCTCACCCACGTGCGCCTGGCCCAGCTCGTCAACTGCACGGGCCGGCCGTGGGACTTCACGGTGTCCGGCGACCCCCGCACCTACGCCGACCTCGTGAGGCCGTCGGGGCTCGACTTCATCCGGAGCTACGCCGATCTCGTGGCCGTGTGCAAGGACCTCCTGATCCCCGTCGGGTCCGACGGTCGCCTGGGTCACCCCACGCCGGTCATCGCCGACGCCCACGCCCGGTGCCTCCCGGTGCACGCCTGGACGTTCCGGCGGGAGAACCTCTTCCTCCCGCCGAGCCTCCGCAGCAGCGCCGATCCCGCCGCCCCCGGCGACCTCGTGACGGAGATCCGCACCTTCCTCCGGGCCGGGGTCGACGGCGTCTTCACCGACAACCCCGACATCGGGGCCCAGGCGGTGGACCAACCCAGTCCCAAGTAGGCCGGGCGCTCGAGCGGGCGCCGGACCCGGCTCGGTGGCCGTCCTCATCCCCTACGCCCGCCAGGTCCGCTCGTGGCTGGCCCACCGGAAGGGTGCGCCGGTGGTGACGTCGCCCTACGTGCCCTTCCCGCCGGGGGCCCGGCCCCGGCTGCGCATCGCCGTGGCCGGTGACGTGGGGGACCGCGGCCGGGGCGTGCAGCGGACGGGGGCGGCGGTCGCCCGACTGGCCCGGGTGGCGGAGGA
>Ga0126307_10003929_pt1 | contig 10253 bp, 11 predicted proteins | sample Plot28_FD_89955 | JGI IMG/M metagenome (GOLD analysis project Ga0126307, IMG submission 89955) | Serpentine soil microbial communities from UC McLaughlin Reserve, CA, USA - Plot28 | ecosystem: Environmental > Terrestrial > Soil > Grasslands | place: USA: UC McLaughlin Reserve, Lake County...
CTGAGCACTCGACCCGCGACTGAGCACTCGACCCCCGACTGAGCACCTCGACCCCCGACTGAGCACCTCGACCCCCCGACTGAGCACCTCGACCCACGACTGAGCACCGGCAAGCCGTGAGTTCCCCTGGAGGAGGGCTTCCGCAGCGCCGACCCGCGGGACGCCGCCGCGCCGCCGCTGCCCAACTGCCACCCGGCCGAGGCGAGCACCTGGCTGGCCTTCACCGAGGCCGAGCTTGAGGCGCTGTCTGCCAGCCGAAGTCCTCAGCCGGCGCGGGCGGCTCAGTGGCGGCTCTCACTGGCGGCTCACTGGCGGCTCAGTGGCGGCCGAGGAGGGCACGCCGCAGTGCCGCGAGCTCGGCGGCCACGGCGTGCGCCGCATCCCGGTCCCCGGTGCGCAACACGTCGTCCACCACCACGGCCAGTTGGTCGGCGAGCACGGTGTCGGCGAGCCGCGGCACCGGCCGCGGCGGCCGCCCCTCGGCAGCCGCGCCGAGGTCCGCGATCCGCTGCACGGCCGCCGCGGCCGCCTCGGCCCTCGTCGCCGCCCCGCCGGCCGCGGCCGATCCGCCCGACCCGGCCAGCCCGCCGGTCGGACGAGTGGGGCGGGGCGGGCCAGCGGGCAGCGCCCAGCTCGCGGCGGTCCACCGCCGCAGCCGGCGCACCAGGTCGTCCGCCACCCGCCGCGGCTCGGCCGGCGGAGCGGGAAGCGAACCGACCCCAGCCGGATCGCCGGGTGGGGTCGGGTCGTCGCCGGACAGCCGAATGCCTACTCCCGGAAGTAGCTGAGCAGCCGGAGGATCTCCAGGTAGAGCCAGACCAGGGTCACCGTGAGGCCGAAGGCCGCGTACCAGGCGAAGCGCTCCGGCGCGCCCTGCTTGATCGCCCTGTCGATCATGTCGAAGTCGAGCAGGAAGGTGAACGCCGCGACGCCGATGCACACCAGGCTGAAGACGATGGCCAGCGGGCCGCCGTCCCGCAGCCCCAGCCCGCCCTCGGTGAAGAACGCGGCGATCAGGTTGACCAGCATCAGCGCCACGACGCCGATCAGCGCGCCGAGCAGCCACCGGGTGAACTTCGGGGTGACCCGGATGGCGCCGGTCTTGTAGACGACCAGCATGCCGGCGAAGACGCCGGCGGTGCCGACCACCGCCTGGATCGCGACGCCGTCGTAGAGCTGGTTGAAGACGTGGCTGATGGCACCGAGGAAGAGGCCCTCGGCCGCCGCGTACGACAGGATCAGTGCCGGGTTGGTGCTCTGCTTGAAGCTGATCACCAGCGCCAGCACGAAGCCGACCAGCGCACCGACGATGGCCAGGCCGCCCAGCTCGAAGATCCAGGCCACCGCGCCGGTGGCGACGACGACGCCGAGCGTGGCGGCCGTCTTCATCACCACGTCGTCGAGGGTCATGTAGCGGGCGGGCGCGTACGCCGGCCGGTTGTACATGTCCTGCAGGTCGCCGGCCGACGGCGCCGGCGCGTTCCAGCTCGCGTACTGCTGGCCCTGCCCGAAGCCTCGACCGAGGACGGGGTTGTTGCTGTTCACGAGTCACTCCTCAAGTGGCGCGCGGAAGACGGCGGGTCAAGCCCGTCGCCACCGTAACGGTCCGCGCACCGGCCCGGTTCCCGGCACCGAGGGCGTGTCCGTCGATCCGCGGTGGATGTGGACAGCGTCCCGGCGCCGTCCGACCGGACGGAGGAGCCGCCGGCGGTCGGGAGACACGCCCTAAAGGCGCTCCCCCACTGCGCGCAGCGTCTCCAGCCGCTTGCAGAAGGCGAAGCGGACCAGCCCGCGGCCGCTGGCCGGGTCGCTGAAGAAGACCGACGCCGGGATGGCTGCGACCCGGTGCTCGGCGATCAGGTCCCGCACGTACGCAACGTCGTCGCCGTCGCACCGGGTCATCACGAAGTACGTCCCCTGCGGCGTGCTCACCTCCAGCCCGGTCCCGCGCAGGTGCTTGAGCAGCAGGTCACGGCGGTCGGTGTAGTCGGAGACGAGCTGGTCGTAGTAGTCGCCCGTGGCGGCCGAGTCGAGCATCGCGCCGGCGGCCCGCTGCAGCGGGGTGGACGCGGTGAACGTGACGAACTGGTGCATCGAGCGGATCGCCGCGGACACCGCCGGGGGCGCCACCGCCCAGCCGATCCGCCAGCCGGTCGCGCTGAAGGTCTTCGACACCGACGAGATCGTGATCGTCCGGTCCCGGCTGGCCGGGTCCGCGGCCACCGGCCGGTGCCGCAGCCGGTCGAAGACGATGTGCTCGTACACCTCGTCGGAGACGATGTACGCGCCGTGCCGCTCGGCCAGCTCGCCCAGGGCCCTGGTCTCCTCCGCGCCGAGGAGCCGGCCGGTCGGGTTGGTTGGCGTGTTCACCAGGATGACCTTGGTCCGGTCGGTGACCAGGTCGGCGAGCCGGTCCAGGTCCAGCCGGAAGTCCGGGAACGAGGTGGTCAGGAAGCGCGGCACCCCGCCGGCCGCGACGACCGCGTACGGGTAGAGGTCGTAGTAGGGCTCGACCAGGACGACCTCGTCGCCGGGCTCCACCAGCGCCAGCAGCGTCGCCGTGATCGCCTCGCTGGCTCCGACGGTGATGGTGACCTCGGTGTCCGGGTCGACGGCGAGGCCGTACTCCGCCTGCTGGTGCTCGGCCACCGCCTGCCGCAGCACCGGGTCCCCGACGCTCGGCGCGTACTGGTGCAGCCCGCCGGCCACCGCCTCCGCGGCGGCCTCGACGAGGCGTTCCGGCGGCTCGAAGTCGGGGAAGCCCTGGGCCAGGTTGATCGCCCCGGCCGCGATGGCCTGCTCGGTGACGGTGGAGAAGATGGAGGTCCCGAAGCCCCGCAGCGACTCGCGCAACACATTCGACACGCCACCGATCCTCTCGCACCGCGGGATCAGAAGCGCGGCGGCGGGTTTCCGATGTGGCCCGGCGGGCCAAGACAGAGTGGTGGACGAGCAGGCGGCGCCCGGGAGCGGCGGGGATCCCTCCGTCCTTCAGCTTCAGCTCGCCCTGCTGCCGTCCCGGCTGCCCGAGGTCGATGGCCTGCCGCTGACCGCCCGCTACCTGCCCGCCGGCTCGGGGCGCACCCTCGGTGGCGACTGGTACGACGTGGTGCCGCTGGAGGGCGGCACGGTCGCGCTCATGGTGGGGGACGTGGCCGGCGGCGACCTGGTCGCCACCGCGCTGATGGCGCAGCTGCGCAGCGCGGTCCGGGCGTACGCCCTGGAGGGGCACCCGCCAACGGCGGTGGTGACGCGGGCGAACGAGTTCCATTTCACGCTGGACTCGGACCGGCTCGCCACGCTGGCGTACGCGCTGGTCCACCCGGTCGAGCGGCTGGTCACCGTGGTCCGGGCCGGCCACGTGCCGCCGCTGCTGATGGTGCCGGACGCGGACCCGTGCTTCCTGGACGGCGTCGGCGGGCCGCCACTCGGCGTCCGCCGCGGACAGGTGTGGCGGGAGTCGACCACTCAGCTGCCCTCCGGCAGCACGCTGGTCCTCTACACCGACGGGCTGGTGCGCGACGGCGGCCCGCTCGGCGCCGGCGTGGGCATGGGCCATCTGCTCACCGCGATCGCCAGCGGCGGGCCGGGCGCCGCGCCCGAGGAGGTCGCCGACCTGCTGGCCCACCTCGTGCCGGACCGATCCAACGACAACACCGTGCTGCTGGTGGGCCAGCTGGCCACGGCCGGCGAGGACCCGATCTCCGAGCTGCGCCGCACCTTGCCGCCCACCCCGGAGAGCGCCACCGTGGCCCGGTGGCTCGTCATCGACCTGCTCCGGGACACCGTGGAGATCGACACCCAGGACACCGCGGCGCTGCTGACCACCGAGCTGGTGTCCAACGCGATCCGGCACACCCGCGACGAGCTGGTGCTGACCGTGCGGCTGGCCGCCGGCCGGCTGCGGGTCGGCGTCGCCGACTCCAGCCACCGCCGGCCGCAGCTGGTCCAGGTCGGCAAGCGGGACACCTCCGGCCGGGGACTGCACCTGGTGGAGGTGCTGGCCGACCGGTGGGGCGTCGACCCGGACGAGCGCGGGCTGGGCAAGACCGTCTGGTTCGAGCTGCCGGCCGGGACCGAGGGCTGAGCCGACCTCACGTTCGGCGCCGCCGGGGCGTTGACCTGATGTGAGCCTGGACAGCATCTCCGCATCGGCCGGCACCGGCATCCGCACGCTGCCGGCCGGCCCCGGCTTCGAGCCGTTCGAGGCCGTGGTGGCCCGGCACGGTCCACTCGTGCTGCGGGTGTGCCGGGCCGTGCTCGGCCCGGGCGCCGCGGACGACGCCTGGTCCGAGACGTTCCTGGCCGCGCTGCGGGCCTACCCGGCGCTGCGGCCGGGCAGCAACGTCGAGGCCTGGCTGGTGACCATCGCGCACCGCAAGGCGCTCGACCAGCTGCGGGCGGCGGCCCGCCGCCCGGTTCCGGCCGGCGACCGGCCGGACCGGCTGGACCGGGCCAGCCGCGACGGGGTGCCCGGCGGCTGGGAGTCCGACCTGTGGGCGGCGCTGCGCGCGCTGCCCCCGAAGCAGCGGATGACCGTCGCCTACCACCACCTGGCCGGCCTGCCGTACGCCGAGGTCGCCGAGCTGGTCGGCGGCACCCCGGCGGCCGCCCGCCGGGCCGCCGCCGACGGCATCGCCGCGCTGCGCCGCCACTACCTGACCGAGGAGGACCCGTCGTGACCAGTCCCACCACGGCCGCCGGCCTGTTCACCGCGCTGCCGGACACCGACGCCGACGCCCAGCGCCGGCTGCACGCCCGGCTCACCGCCGCCGCCGCCGGCGCCGGGATCCTGGACGTCGCCTACCGCACTCTGGACAGCCCGTACGGGCCGCTGCTGCTGGCCGCGACCGAGCAGGGCCTGGTCCGGGTCGCCTGGGCCCGGGAGGACCACGACCGGGTGCTCGCCCAGCTGGCCGACCGGGTCAGCCCGCGGATCCTGCTGGCGCCGGCCCGGCTGGACCGGGCCGCCCGGGAGATCGAGGAGTACCTGGACCGCCGGCGGACCGCCTTCGACCTGCCGCTGGACCTGCGGCTGGCCGGCGGCTTCCGGCGGACCGTGCTGGCCCGGCTGACCGAGGTCGGCTACGGCCGGACGGTCAGCTACGGGCAGCTTGCCGCCGCCGCCGGCAGCCCGCGGGCGGTGCGCGCGGTCGGTACCGCGTGCGCCACCAACCCGCTGCCGCTGGTGGTGCCGTGCCACCGGGTGGTGCGCGGCGACGGCTCGCCGGGGCGGTACAACGGCGGGGCGGCGGTGAAGCGGGCGCTGCTCGACCTGGAGGCGGCCGCGTGAGGCGGCCGCGTGAGGGCCCGCGGGCCCGTCGCGGTGAACGGCCCGCCACGCCGGCCCGTCGCGGTGAACGGCCCGCCAGGCCGGCCCGTCACGTGAACGGCCCGCCAGGCCGGCCGCATCCGACCGGCCCGGCGGGCCCGGGACACCGCGGGGGTCAGGCCACCGCGGCGGGGAAGCGGTCGTCGGCGGCCAGCTCGGCCAGCTCCTCGGCGGAGAAGACCGGCCGGTCCAGCGCGGGGATCCGCACGTTCAGCACGCCGAGGCCCTGCGCGACCAGCACCACGGTGCCGTCGGGGCGGCGGTAGCCGGCCCACTGGCCCTCCCGCCGGTCCATGCCGCGCACCTCGGCGTCCACCACCGCGACCCGCTCGCCGCCGGGGGTGCCGACCACCCGGCAGGACACGCCGGTGTTCCAGTAGATGCGCTGCAGCACCACGCAGGGGTCCTGGCTCCACGCCGGCACGCGGTTCCAGACCCGGACGCCGAGGGAGCCGACCTCCGGCCCCTTCGAGGCGATGGTGTCGGCGAAGTACTCGTAGCCCTGGTAGCCCTCGTACGGACCCTCGTACCGGACCGCCTGGAAGTAGGCGGCCGGCATGCCGGACCCGTCCGGGCCGATCGTCGGCAGGCTCGAGCCCGGGCCGGAGGTGGGGCCGTAGTCCTCGCCGGGGCCGAGGCCGCCGTCGGGGACCGTGTAACCGGCCGGCACCGCGCCCTGCAGCGCCGCGAGCAACCGCTTGGCGCGGTCGTACTCGGGGCCGGCGGAGGCGGTGTGCTCACCCGGGGACGGCTTGTGCTCGCCCGGGGACGGCTTGCTGTCCCCGCCGCTCGGGGCGGTGGTCAGTCCCGCCGACCCGGGCCGCGGCCCGAAGTCCGGGCCGGCGCCGCCGACGGCCGCGGCCAGCCCGACCACCGCGACCACGGCGGCCACCGAGGCGGTCACCGGGAGCCAGCCACGGGCCGGTGGCCGGCTGACCCGGACCGGCGGGGCCGCCGGCCGGCCGGTCAGCCCGGCCCGGACCGCGGCGAGCGCCAGCGGGCTGGTGTCGACCGGCGGGGCCGGCCGGCCGGCGGCCGGGTCGGCGGCCCGCACGAGCCGGTCCAGGTCGGCGTCGAGCGTCATTTCGTTCCCCTCTCCGCAGTGGGCAGCACAGCGTGCCGGACAGCGGCACCGCCGGTCGGGTGCGCCAGCTCGGCGCCGAGGCGGCGGCGGGCCCGACCGAGCCGCAACGAGGCGGCGTTCGCCGAGCAGCCGAGTACCCGGGCGATGTCCTGGACCGGCAGGTCCTCCCAGACCGCGAGCCGGATCGCCTCCCGGTCGGCCGGCTTGAGCCGGTCCAGCGCGGCCAGCACGTCCGCGTGCTCGGGCGGCTGCGGGTCGGTGGCCGGCTCCCGGCTGTCCCGGAGCCCGGCGAGCCGGCCGGCGAGCCGGTGCCGCCGGCCCGCCGCGCGGGCGTGGTTGGCCACCACCCGGCGGGCGGTCGCGTAGAGCCAGAGCACCGTCTCCGGCTCCGACGGCACCCCGTCCAGCCGCCGCCAGGCGACCGCGAACACCTCGGCCGTGGCGTCCGCCGGGTCGGTCCCAGCTGGCAGCCGGCGCAGCGCGTACGTCCACACCGCGGCGTGGTGCCGCCGGTACAGCTCGGTGAAGCGAGTCTCGGCGTCCACTCGGCTCCTCGGGGTCGGTGGGTCCCATCCTCCCGATGTCCGGCCGCCCCGCGGATCTGTCACGGCGCACGACAGCGGGCGCAACAGCGGGGCCGGACCTCCCGCCCGAGCCCGCTGTCCCGCGTCAGGCGGCGGCGCGCTCCCCGTCCGCGGCGGCCGCGACCGCGCTCCGGCCGGCCCCGGAGGTGACGACCGGCGCGGCGGCTCCATTCACCGGTCCGTTCGGCCGTCGGGGCATCACCGGTGTGGTCCGAGGGCAGGAGTCCGGCATGACCGTGACCTTCTGGTTCGACCCGTCCTGCCCGTTCACCTGGCGGACCAGCCGCTGGCTGCACTCGGCCGCGGCGGCCCGCGGCGAGCCGGTGCGCTGGCGGCTGATGAGCCTGGCGGTGCTCAACGCGGAGAAGGAGATCCCGCCGCAGTACCGGGAGCCGATGCGGCGGGCGCAGCTGGCCTCCCGGGTGCTCGCCGCCACCGAGGCCGAGCACGGCAGCGAGGCGGTCGGTGCCGTGTACACCGCGCTCGGCACCCGGGTGCACGAGCAGGGCCGGGACATGGATCGGGCCGCCGTGGAGGCGGCGGTCGGCGAGGCCGGGCTGCCGGGCTCGCTGCTGGCCGCCTACGACGACGACCAGCACGACGCCGCGGTGCGGGCCAGCCACGAGGAGGCGCAGCAGCGGGTCGGCCAGGAGGCGGGCAGCCCGGTCGTCGCAGTCGGCGACGGGCCCGGCTTCTTCGGCCCGATCGTCACCGAGGTGCCGGCCGGGGCTGCCGGCGACCGGCTGTACGACGCCCTGTGGCTGCTCTCCTCGGTGCCGGAGTTCAGCGAGCTGAAGCGGGCGCGGTAGCCCGGCCCAGTCAGCCGGCCCAGTCAGCCGGCCCAGTCAGCCGGCCGGGTCAGCCGGCCCGGTCAGCCGGCTGGGTCAGCCGGCCCGGGAGTCCAGATATCCGGCGAACTCGTCCAGCGAGATCAGCCCGTCGCCGTCGGCGTCCATGAGCTCGACCGCCTGCCCGGCGGCCTCCTCGGTCACCTCGTCGCCGAGCGCCTGCATCAGCCGGACCAGCTCGGTCGCCGAGATGAGCCCGTCGCCGTTCGCGTCGATCAGCGCGAAGCTGTCCGCGTACTGCCTCGTGTCAGCCACGGCCGCCGACCTACCCCGCCGGCCGCCCGGCCAACCGGTCGGGTGGCGGGCGGGTCTGCGTACGCGCGCGCGCCGGACGGTCCGGGGACCGGCTTCGGTCGGACGGCCGACCGGCCGGACGCGGTCCAGGCGGTGGATCATGTTCTCCTGGTGACGGACGGGTGGCAGGCTGGCGGGATGGCCGGTGCCGAGGAGCGGGACGGGATCAGCTTCAGCTCGCTCGACGAGCCCCTCTTCGACGGCGGCGGGGCGACGAAGCGGGACCTGGTCGACTACCTCGACGCGGTCAGCGACCGGATCGTGCCCGAGCTCGCCGACCGGCCGCTGTCCGTGGTCCGGGTCCGGCCCGGCCAGGAGCCGTTCATGCAGAAGAACCTGCCCGGATACGCGCCGGGCTGGATCCGCACGGTCGGCGTGTGGGCGGAGCGGTCGCATCGGGAGATCACCTACGCGCTCTGCGACGACCGGCGGACCCTGCTCTGGTTCGCCAACCAGCGGGCGGTGGAGTACCACCCGACGCTGACCCTCGCCGGCCGATCGGACGCGCCGACCTCTCTGGTGCTCGACCTCGACCCGCCGCCCGGGAACGGGGCCGGCGCCGGCTTCCGGGCCGCGGTGGCCGCCGCGCACCTGGTCCGGCAGGCGCTCGCCGACGCCGGGCTGGCCGGCGCGGCGAAGACCAGCGGCGCCAAGGGCGTGCACGTCTTCGTACCGCTGGCGGCCGGGACCACCGTCGAGGAGGCGGCCGCGGCCACCCGCGCGCTGGCCGTCCGGGCCGAGCGGATCGACCCGGCCCTGGCCACCACCGCCTTCGTCGTCGCCGACCGCGGTGGCAAGGTCTTCGTCGACTCCACCCGGGCCGGCGGCGCCAGCCTGGTCGCGGCGTACAGCCCGCGGGTCCGGCCGGGGCTGCCGGTCTCCTTCCCGGTGCGGTGGGACGAGCTCGACCGGGTCACCCCGGCCGACTTCACCGTCCACAGCGCACCCCGACTGCTCGGCGACCGGAACCCCTGGGCCGAGCTGCTGCCGGCGCCGCAGCGGCTGGATGCCGACCTCGTCGCCGAGGGCCGCACCATCCCCGTCGCCCGGGTGCAGGCCATGCACGAGGGCAAGCGGCGGGCTCGCGAGCGGGACCGCCAGGGCGGCCAGCCCTAGCCGACCGACGGCTGCGCCGACCCGGTCGAGTCGGCGGTGCACCGCCGGGCCGACGGGTGCGGTGGCCGGCCGGGTCAGCCGTGTGGGTGCCCGGATCGGGTCAGCCGCCAGGGTGCCCGGATCGGGTCAGCCGCGTGGGTGCCCGGATCGGGGTCAGCCGCCAGGGTGCCAGGATCGGGTCAGCCGCCAGGATGCCCGGATCGGGTCAGCCGGCGCGGTGCGCCGGCCGGGTGCCGACCACGACAGTCGCCTCGAGCTCGTCGGAGGTCGCCGTCCGGGCCGCCAGCTCGGCCGCGCCGACGATCGCCGCCGCGACCGCCGCCTGCCGCTCGCTGGTCTCCAGCAGCAGGTGTCCACCCGGCGCCAGCCACCGCGGAGCCGCGGCCACCACCCGGCGCAGCAGGTCCAGGCCGTCCGGCCCGCCGTCCAGCGCGGTCCGCGGCTCGTGCAGCCGGGCCTCGGCGGGCAGCAGCCCGACCTCGCCGGTCGGCACGTACGGCACGTTCGCCAGCATCAGGTCCACGTGCCCGCGCAGCTCGGCCGGCAGCGGCGCATCCAGGTCGCCGGCGTAGACCCGGCCGCCGACCGGCTCGACGTTGCGCCGGGCACAGGCGACCGCCGCCGGGTCGATGTCCGTGGCGTGCAGCTCGGCGCCGGGCAGCGCCGCGGCGACCGCGACGCCGAGCGCACCGGACCCACAGCACAGGTCCACCACGACCGTCCGCGACCGGGTCACCTGCCGACCCAGCGCGACCGCCTGCCCGACCAGGAACTCGGTCCGCCGCCGCGGCACGAAGACGCCCGGGTCGAGAATGATCCGCAGTCCGCAGAACTCCGCCCAGCCCAGCACCTGCTCCAGCGGCGTGCCGGCGGCCCGCTGGTCGACCATCGCCGCCAGCGCCTGGGCCGTCGGCGCGGCCGCGGCCAGCAGCGTCGCCTCCTCCTCGGCGAACACGCAGCCGGCCGCGCGGAGCCGGGACACCACGTCCGGCGGC
>Ga0126307_10003931_pt1 | contig 10251 bp, 12 predicted proteins | sample Plot28_FD_89955 | JGI IMG/M metagenome (GOLD analysis project Ga0126307, IMG submission 89955) | Serpentine soil microbial communities from UC McLaughlin Reserve, CA, USA - Plot28 | ecosystem: Environmental > Terrestrial > Soil > Grasslands | place: USA: UC McLaughlin Reserve, Lake County...
CTGAGATATCTGCGTAATTAGTGCTTGCGTATATCGCAGCAACAAGCGCTGGAACTCACCACCCAGGGCAAATTCCGTCTGCAGCACCTTGGCCCTCATACGAATTGCGTCGCCTGCACTTTGAACCACGGCCCGGTTGGGCATGGTTCCCCCTCCCATGAAGAGAGCAATCCCCACTACACCGTCATTGCCAGTCAATCCCATTTCGGCGCTGGCGCCGTTTTCCATGGTGTAAAGCAAAGAAATAATCGCCGTGGTTGGGAAGTAGACGTAATCCAAATGTCCGCTGAATTCGTAGACGACATCGCCAAGTGAAAATGAGATTTGTTGAAAGTTTGGGAGCAGGCGTTCGACTTCGTCTGGTGGCAGAGCGGCCAACAGCCGATTCTTACCGGGATCTACAGGTCTTGGAGCAGCTCGCACGGCTAATCTCCACTTTCGCTTGCACTGGCACCAAGAGGAGGCCGTTGGTTCCGCAAGTTAGGCAGAGCATATCACGCATGCGCGCTAGCACACATATGGCCATTTACCTGAAATCGGCGTTTCAGAGTGAAAAGAAAAGCCTCCGGGCCAAAGTTCTTACCCGGAGGCTTTGTCTTAAAAGAGTCGCCGGAATTGTCCAGCAACAGAATTAGTAGCGAGAGCGACCGCCGCCGCCATTATTGCGGCCCCCGCCGAAACCGCCACGACTGCCACCGCGATCTTCGCGAGCCTTGGCCTCGTTGACGTTTAGTGTGCGTCCCCCGACATCATAACCGTTGAACTGCTGAATCGCTGCGTTGCCTTCTTCTTTCGATGACATTTCGACGAATGCAAAGCCGCGCGAGCGACCTGTTTCGCGATCTTCAATAACGTTTACTGATTCGACCGTTCCCGCTTTCGAGAACAATTGCTGCAAATCTTCGCTCGAAGTTTGAAACGAAAGATTGCCGACATATAGTTTCATAGACATGTGTGTGTGTGTACCTTTCCTGCTTTCAGGAGTAAAGAGAAGCTTTGAACCAGGTGTGCTTCGACGAAACGGAACCGAGCGAAGAAACGAGCGTTCGAATGCTTAATTGAGCAACTTCTACGGGTTATAAAACCAACCTGCCCTCGAATCATTCAAACGCCGAGCTTTCGTTAGCGTGGGCGCATCACCGTTAATGCGCGAGAGAAGGAGTAGACACTACGATGTGCTCCGTTGAGACTGGGGTTGCAATGCGCGACTTTGATTTCGGAATATATTGTTATGTGTGTTGCCGCACGGACGTAATGAATACCGACCTGTATGGTTCCACTAAAGCCTAAACCTCCGACTTTCCTTCAGATGAGGTGGAGATCAGATATAGACATGAGAGTAGTTAATTTTAGAAAAGTTGAGAAAAGCCGGCTGATTTTAGTAGTGGAAGATGTCTATGAAACGCGCGCAGGCATTGACACGTTACTGAAGGCCAACGGTTATCGCGTGGCCTTCGCACGTGCCGAAGGAGAACCAATAAACAGCACCAGGCCTGAGCGACCCGACCTGATACTAGTGAGCGGGACGGGATTACCAAACAAGGTTTTCGGCAACGTGGGTCGTATGCGAAAGGAAGCCGCCGTTGGTGATGAGGTTCCAGTTGTAATCTTTTGCGCTCAGGACATCCCTGAAGGTGAAGAAGTCGCAATCGGTAGAAACGTACACCTAACGAACCCTGATAACTTCAATCAGTTGAGAAGTCTTGTCGCCAGACTGTTATTAGATGCTTCGCACGGTGACGTTACCAACGAGAAGAGCAGACACTGAATATGACAAGTAACAATACAAGAGCGCCTTTGGTCATCAGGTTCATGGATACTCGACCGCGAATGCTGATGGAAATCACCAACACGACCGCGAAGACACTCAAGTCGATTGAGATTTTGACAGTGTTTTTGAAGGACGAGCAGGGTTCCTCTGCTCCTTCCTGCGCGCATATACGGTTTGACGCCATCAAATGTGTTCAACCAAACGAGAAGGCCGTTGTTTCTCATAGAACCTGGATCAATGGAAGACCGGCAAGTGACGCACAGGATCAAATCGGACGGCTTGAAATCATAGCCGGCGCGGTTAAGCCCTACGTGCTGGATATTTCATGGGAAGATGTGGATGGGAAAACCCAGTTTCAAAGAATTGCGGTTGGTCATTAGTTCGGTGTCATTATTGTCGAGGCAACCCCCCGAGTCCCTTGCAGACTGCTGAAGGCAACCTCAAAAATAAGACTCATAATTTATTCTTGATTCGATGCACCCATCTGAGTCTTCATAGATTGCTGGGAGTGCGTTGATCGTGTCTCGCTTGCGACCACTTTTTGAACATCGCCTGATGACACCTTCGAGCGAAGGAGCGCTGCACGGATGGTGTTTGGCTGCTGGGTTTGACAGAACCGTTCATCGGTGTTCTGTCATCTGCCTGACCACCTGAGAGCCATGGGTTCAGTTGCGCCCAGCGCATCGGATCAAACGCTGCTTGTGCCGGCAAATTAGTTTCGTCCTTCGAGTTCTGCATGGGATGGATAACGTTCATTGAAGTTCTAGACAGTTTTAAGTTATGCAGGTGAAGCCGTCTGTGCGGTAGACCGCTTATTGTGGTATATATGTCAAACATGAAATATAGTCTGGATAGAGAATATGTTTCGTATAGGGTAAATACCCTTCATGTCAGGAGACTCAATGATTGAGGTTCGCATCGATCAACTACTTAAAGCGCGCGGCCGAACGTTTTATTGGCTGGCGAAAGAGACAGGTATTAGTCATACGACGTTGTGGCGCTTGAAAAAAGACAAGGCACTGGGAATCAACTTCATCACGCTCGACAAGCTATGTGAGACCCTCGATTGTCAGCCTAGTGATATGTTCACGTTTATCAATCAGAAAAGGCAACGCACGAGACAACCTCTTCGAAGACACCCGCCAGGCAGATCCGCATCAAGGTAATCAATTGATCCCTCTTAACAACTGGTTAATTTTAATGTGGGTCGTAGATCGGATTGGTGGAACTGACATGGAAAATGTCTCTTGTGACAACACCGACCGTATCATAGGTCGTGCTTATCAAAACGCCCGGGTGCTTTAGGACGCATCAGCTTCATCATCGTACTTGTCTGAAATCTATCTTTCATGAGATCAGGCGCATAGCGCGCCATAACCGAACTGTCATACTGCTGCGCAGTACCGTTGAGCATCCTGCCAACTAAACACAAAGAGCGCGGCCAATGCCCCCAAATGCAAGAGTGCTATGAAAAAGGCTGTATGCCAGTTAATGCCTGTCCGCACTTTTTTAATCATCAGTTCGTTGCGCATTTCGAATTCTCTAATTATCGGTCTTCTTACATAGACAAATAATATACATATGCAATATATCCTGTACTTGACATATACTCCCTGGCTAACATAAGGTGGCGTCGAATCGAGTCCGCTTACTCCCTTCTCAGTTCCTCTGGAATTTTCCAGATCACCTGAAGTCAATAGCTCAACAAGAGAGGGGAAAGAGATGTTTGGACGACAAGTTACTTTAAAGTTAAAACCCAATTCAGCTACAGAACTCAACCGCATCGCCGAGGCCGAGATTCTTCCGATCCTGCGCAAACAAAAAGGATTCCGCGATGAAACTACCTTTATCGCACCGGAACGCTCAGAAGCGATCGCCAACAGCTTCTGGGACACGAAAGCAGATGCGGATGCCTGCGTCCGCACGGCGTACCCGGTAGTGCTGAAGACCCTTTCGAGTGTGATCGAGGGTACACCGAATGTGAAGACGTTCGAGTTCGCCAGTTCGACGTTCCAGCAAGTAGCTACTTCCAAGTTGGTGTAAAGCAGATAGATGTTCCCCCCGCGGAGGGGGCGGGCAATGTCCGCCCCTAACCGCAAATGCCTGGTTATCATCCAGGCTTTGAATGAAACGCAAATGATCAATCTTTATATCAATGAGCGCAGGGTCGAAGACGTGACGATCCTCGATCTAAAGGGCAGGGAGAGAATTCGCGGTGTCACCTTGGCATTGCACGAATCGATTCGTTGCCTTGCTCGAGAAGGAAAGATTCAGGTTCTTTTGGATCTCGCCATGGTCAAGCACATTGATTCGGGTGGGTTGGGCGAGCTTATTTCAAGCCATCAAACTCTCGACGAAAAAGGCGGAGCGCTCAAGCTAATGCACATGACCGAGAGTGTGCATGAACTGATGACAATCACAAGAGTTCTAACGATCTTCGATGTTTATGACAACGAGCCGGAAGCCCTTGCCAGCTTTGTAGGCAAACCCTTAAGGATTGTTGAGCGTCAGCCTATGTAGTCGAATTCCACTGAACGCCGAGGAGCGGGGCAGGATAAAGATTGAGTCTCACACAATTCGCTCGGAGTCGCCCCTGGGCCATGTTAGTAGTCACGCAATGCCCTACAGACTCAGGTATTTCCCATCCCTGTTAGAAGTGAACAGTTACTACCAATGCCGACGCCAACATACTTCGCCCCAACAGACGAGAACCTTACATCATTCAACATTCCGGCTGGCAAGGTGCTCATCATAACGGACGTCAACTGGCAGATTGAGTCGGGGAACCCTGGAACTGTTGCACGCTTGTCACTTAGGATCGAGAATCTTGCGAACCCGATCTTTATCCGCAATGTCCACAACTCTGTGTTGACGCTCAACAGCGCTGGAGTAAATGGATTGAATGAGCGTTTTGGGGCCGGCATTGCGTTTCCTCCGCGGCGAAAATTACTGCCCACCTGACTACTCCTTCGGGAGCCTTAGGGAGTCTTTACCTTATCGGTTATCTCGCGCCGGATGAATAGACGGTTCGTGTAGCGTGAGCAGTTGAGGCCAGCGCCTCCGGCGTTGGCCTCGGGGCTGAATTCGCCTCCTGTTATTTCCGCGCACGAAATTCCAGTGGACGTTCTTTGCTTGCGCTCGAGAGCGCTGCTCTAACGCCGGCGTCATCGAAGTCAGTACCGTAAACGGGTGTACCCGGTTGCTGTCGCCATGAATCGTCGAGGTTACCTGCATCGACGCCATCGAAACCGAGTTCATCAATAAGCTGTAAAACTATTGCTTTGGCGTTGGTGTCGTCCCCGGCAACGGGCAGAGCAATCCGGCCGGGAGTGCCTTTAGGCTGGCCTTTGCTCAGAAGGTGTTCGGCGTAGATGTTATTGAATGCCTTCACCACAGGCCGGCCTAGTTGTTGCGACACCCAACGGCTCTCGGTCATGCCGTTTTCAATAGCATCGATCCGGCCGTCGCGTTGTTGCGGATAGTAGTTACCTGTATCGACCACCACCACCTCATTGCCTATACCAGCGAACAATTCACGCGGTAAATCCTTGATGCTCTTTTCGGGAATCGTGACGATTACGACCTCGCCGTTGTGTGCGGCCTCAGTGGCTGTGACTGCCTTCGCCCCGGTTTCCGATGCCAGTGATGCAAGAGTCTTGGGACCACGGGAATTTGCAACAAAAACCTCGTGACCTAATTTGGTAAATCTTCGGGTCAGATTTCCGCCGATATTACCGGCGCCGATGATTCCGATTCTCATGACGAGTCCTCCTGATTATTCGTTTAGTGCTTCTTGTTCACGACCTAAAAAGTAAATATGGTCGCGAACTCAGACAGCCCGACTCTGATGAAGTTCCCGAAATCGCAACTTTTGTAAAGCTCATGGGCGTAACCTACCACGCGTACTGACTACGCGCAATTTAAGCAAAAGTGGGTTTAGGATCTTTCTTATATTGCTGAAATTCTCAGCCTCTTGCGAATCGTAGGAGGGAGACACAGGCCTGCCTGCCAACGCAATTAACAGTAACAAGGCGCAACGGCTTGAAAGAAAACGAATGACAGGGGCACTAGCATCGCGTTCAGTCGCACAGACTTAGGTCTGCTTACAAAGGGTGATTGTGCGTGTCACGGGCCCGGATGGTGGTTGGATGAACGGACAAGTCGTCCGGGCAAACGGTGGCTTTGCGTAAAATGTGAAAATGAATGTTGTCTGAAGAGTTGATGAAACCAAGTTAGAACATCGGAGTTAGAGATATGAATAACGTCATCATCATTACCGGGGCTCCGAGTGGATTTGGCGCACTCACCGCTCGTGCGCTGGCTCGAGCAGGTCACACAGTGTACGCCAGCATGGGAGAAACGAATGGGCGTAACAAACCACAAGTCGAGCCAGTACAAAAGTATGCTACTGACAACAGAGTCGATCTGCGGACGATCGAGCTCGACGTTTCTTCTGAACAATCCTGCGAAGCAGCAATCAACGGGATTGTCGGACAGCATGGTCGGCTTGACGTTGTGATTCATAACGCAGGTCATATGGTGTTTGGTCCATCAGAGGCGTTTACACCTGAACAACTCGCGGAGCTTTACGACATTAATGTGCTCAGTACGCAACGCGTAAATCGTGCAGCGTTGCCTCAATTGCGCAAACAAAGCGACGGCGCAGCAGTGGTCTTTCCGGTGATGGACCGCGTGCGTGCTGAAGTTCTTCGACGCATCGGGCTTGAAGATGTACTTATGCCGCGTGCTTTGCGCGCCGACTCGCAATATGCGAGTGACTATTAGCAGGTAATTTCCACGCTGCCTTGTCCGCACTAAGTCAAGAGCAGAGTATTCCCTGCTCAGTTGCCCAGCAACGCGGCGAGGTTACGGACTTCGACACGGTCGTCCGTCGCTGGTTGTCCGAAGCCAAGCGCGTACAGAATCGCCTCCTCTTCCTGGTTGATCTCGAAAAGTTCCGCGACAAAGCTGTCGAAGAAGCCGCCCAAAGGCAGGACGCCGAGATTCAAGCTCGCTGCGGCGAGGCACATATTCTGCGCCGCGTGGCCCGCTTCCAATAGAATGTAGCGATACCCGCGGTCGCCATACTTGTGCATTGATCGTTCCACCATGGCTGTGATCAACAGCACCACCCGCGCGCCAACCAGGTAAGGTTGATTCATGAAGATCTGCGAGATGAAAGTGTCGGGGAATTCCATCAACTTCAGTTGTTCCAGTTGGTGCATGAGCGGCGCGTAATGATAAAGGCCGGGCGCTAGACCTTCAACCTGACGAACGATCAGATAAAACTCAAGCGGGTAAAGCCCGCCGCCTGACGGCATGGGCCGTTCGAGGTGCTCGTGCGCGCCAAGTTGCACCACGCCTTCAACTCCATTTCCCACCGCCAGGATCGTGCTCAACTCATTGAGTGTTAGCGGCGATGAGCTGAAGCTCCGACATGTAAGTCGGCGGCGGATTGCCTGGCCCAACGGCAAGTTCAAGTCGCTCAGCACCGGCAATTCGATCGCTGGTTGGCCCGGATACTCTTTGAATAGAGGCCCGGCCCACGGTTCTTCTTCCGGGTTGAGTGTGTTGAAGGGCCAGCGGATCGTGTTGTGATGAAACAACCACGCTGCAGGATATCGATCGCGGAACATGGAATCTACTCCTGAGATTTGCGCCGAGTTAAGCCAACGGGTGTGGATCGTGATTCAGGTTATCCCAGTTGGAATGCTCTGGGCGCAGTCCGAGTTTGAAAGGTTGACTATAAATGCGACGTCCGCCAAGGCGGCGCTCCTTCCAGCCAAAGTCGATTGGCTGGAAGCCCGGCAGGATGGCGCGTGCGGTGTAAAGACCAAGCTCGGCCATGTCCGGCGGAGTAAGGTTGACGTAAAGCAGGTCGTGGCTGCCCTCGGGAGACTGAGCCTTGAGCCAAGCGACCAGATCTGCAAGCTTCTGCGCCGGTGTGTCGGCGCATCGAGAAGTCACGTCGAAAGGTTGTTCATCTATGTCCAACCAGAAATGGAGCCGAGGCAGCGACTGAGAACTTGCATAAAGTAGATCGTGATCATCGATCGTGGCGACGAGGTGCGGGTCGTCGAGAAGTTCCTGCATGCGAGTCTGGATTTTTGGGTTGCGCATGCGGCGTCTGAGGGCGGGACGCACCTGACAGACTTCCAATACCGCTTTGCGTGACGCCAACACTGGATCAGGATCCGCGCCAAGCCCGACGACTGCCGCAGGTCCGCCCTGTCCTGGAGCTTCCAGGGCTATGCCGGCGAACACTGCGCAGTCGTGATCCGCCGGCAAGCGATAGAGTCTGATCTCGACCCCGCGTCGAATATACAACTCGGCCAGTTCGGTGATATCAGCGTCGGGGTGCGCGCGCGCTGAAAAGCGTTGCGCCGGCAATCGATTAAGCCAGGCAATCATGATCGCGTCGCGTTCGAGCACTTCATTGGCCGCGTTCCAGACGGCTTCGAGGAGCGTACGTCCGGTCGCGAGTCCGTTTGAAGTGATTGGAAAAAGAAACTCTTCATTTGCGTGGGCGTGGTAGTTCATGAACACCGACATGGCGGGCACCAGCACTTCATTGCCGCTCACGAGTGAGCGCGCCGGAACCCAACCGAGACGATTGTCTTCATAAGGAGCGTAATCAAGATCCGGATATTGCGACGAATGATAGAGTGCGAGCTCCCGCGGATCGAGAGACGCCACACCCAACTCTGATCGCCGGGCGTATTGCACCTCTTCCGTCGAATGCACGGCGCCTGAATAGCGCTCAACGGCTTCTCCGAGTGCGCTAACACGCGCGTCAGCGAGCGTCAATCCTTTGCCGGAGCAGATGTCGCCATCGTCGTCGCGGTTGCTGATGAAAAGATGGTTGGCGATGTCAGCGCGCACGATGTAAGGGACGGCCGGCTCAACCGGATCTTTTGCGAACGGCTCGAAGCGACGCACGATTCCCGTGCGCGGGCTCACCAGACGATCTCTGAGAACGCGAAGGTCGCCGGATGGAGAACTTTGCTCGGCCGCTCTTAGCTCAATCAGGTTTGGATTGTTGCGGGTCTTTTTTTTTTCGGGACCACAGACTGGACAATCCGGCTGGAGCAGGACGGTGTGAAAGCGACTCTCCAGCGTGAGTGCATCAAACTCCATGACCCTGCCGGCGAGCGTCGCCGGGAGCGTAAGCGCCACCAGCTTCACGATTTCGCCGGTAAGTATGCTCGCGACGTGCGCCGGCAGGAAAGGAGCGGTGGCGCGCGATGAAAGCGAAGGTTGATTGGCCTCGTTGAGGAAGCGTTCGTAAGCCATCGCCTCGTCGTAATTTTCCTCGCAGGCGACACGCCTCATCCGGTAACACATGTAACAGGCTGCCTGGTTGGGTAGCACACATGGTCCAATAGTCGCAATGTGGGTGCTGATCTCCGCAAATAGCGCGGGCGTGTTCGTGGCGATCGCCGCACGATTGATCCAATGGTGTGCCGTTTCATAACCACGATCGAAGCAGCCGACAAGTAGATTCGCGCTTTCCGCGATTTCGCGCACAGAGTCGCGCGAGAGTTCGCCTGCCAAAGTCACAGTCATCGACGGAGCGAGCGACTTGATCGCATCCGCGACGCTTTGTTGGCGGGTGACTCCGGGTCGAAATGCAGGCGGCGGCAGGAGCAGCGCGTCGCTTTTCCGACTCGGAAAAGGATCCGCCAGAATGCAAGATCCCGCGCCGAGCCGGGCGAGTTCGAGAGCGAGATGAGCGCCGTGTGCCTCAAGGCCGAAGATACCGACTCGTAACGCGCGCAGGCGTTCGGCAGCAGCGGAAGGTTTAACACCGAGATTTTCGATGAACGCGGCGAACGGCCGATCCGTCTCCGATGTCGCGGCTTCGGTGGAACGCTCCAGCACACGCGCTTCAACGAGGGAATCGAGACTTTGCTTCAGGTCACTGGCAACATCGCCGAGTTGTGATTCGAGATCGTCGAGCGAGCGAGGACGGTCAAGGAGCGGCAGTACACGCGCCCTGAGCAAGGCTGCCATTGAGCCTTCTACTTTCACGACAAGAGTGTTCGAACGGAACAGGACACACTCTTCTGTCAACGGCACGACGTCGACGCCGGCCGCGAGTTTGTAATAGACCAAATTTTGCATTAGAACTGCGAGCTGAATCGTCAGCCGCCAAAATCCGAGAATCCACCACCACTGCCGCCCATTCTGCAGATGTTGCAGGGTCCGCAGGTGCATTCATTGATGCAGGTGCGGCAAATGCGACAAATGCGGCAGCCGCTACATATACGACAGATCCCGATCGGTTTACATTCGTTGATGCCGCATCCCCAATCATCAAGAGCTGATAACGCTGAGCTGACTTTGCGATAGGCGGCGATTTCTTCCTTGGTGAGTTCCTCCGGCGCAGCGGTAGTCTGGAATTCTTTCAATTTGTTTTCGAGTTCGCGGATGCGCAGTTCGAGTTTCTTGACATCTTCAGACATGGTTCACTCCCTTTC
>Ga0126307_10003932_pt1 | contig 10251 bp, 9 predicted proteins | sample Plot28_FD_89955 | JGI IMG/M metagenome (GOLD analysis project Ga0126307, IMG submission 89955) | Serpentine soil microbial communities from UC McLaughlin Reserve, CA, USA - Plot28 | ecosystem: Environmental > Terrestrial > Soil > Grasslands | place: USA: UC McLaughlin Reserve, Lake County...
CTCTCCGGTCTCGTCGCCGCCGGCGCCACGTCTTTCGATCTGCGGAACACCGAGGCCGTCCGCGCGGCGATGCTGCCGCGCGACCCGTCGTGGATCGACCGCACCCATGCCGGCCGGGTCACGGTTCTGCGCACGCCGGGCGGCGTGCGCACAGAGACGCTCGAGCAGCTGTTCTGGAACCGGTCGGTCGACCGTGTCGCGGTGCTGCCCGGATCCGTGAGGCTCGATGCCTTCCAGGCCGACGACGACCCCGTCGCGCCCGACGGGGCGATCGACGTCGGCGACGAGGCGCTGCTCGTCGAGACGCGCGGTTCGTGGGTCGAGCTCCGCGGAGCACGGCCGCTCGCTTCGACGGACGGCTTCGCGCTCTGGAAGCCCGCAGGCCGTCCGCGCCTCGCCCTCGTTCTCGAGGGGCGCTACGCCGACGGTTGGCTCGCCTCCGCGGGTCGGATCACCGTCTGGCCCGACAGCACCGGGGCCGCCGTCGCCGGCCGCCTCCGAATCGAGCTCTCCGCTCCAGACGCCGTGCGGGAGATGACGTTCAGCTTCCGCAGCCCGGGCCGCCGCGCCCTCGAGGCCGTTGTGCCCGGCGGTGAGACTCGGGTCGTCACGCTGACGGTCTGCTCGACCGCGCCGTGGCGTGCTCGCTACGGCGCCGACCAGGCGGGGTTCGTCGGATCTCGCCTGGTCAGCGGCCGCGCCTCGGCGCCGGTCTTCACGCCGGACGCCGGCGCCTGCAAGGCGCCGAAGCCGCGGCCCACGACGCTGTGAGCTCGACCCTCGCGCCGGAACGCGCACGGGTGGCCTCGACCCCGGCCGACCCGGTTCGGACGGCGTGGCTCCCGCTCGTGGCCCTCTACGTCGGCGCGGTCGCGTACCACGCGATCCAGTCGCTTGGGCACCGGACGCCGGCGGTCTTCACCGACGAGCTTTTGTTCACCAAGCTTGCGCAGTCGGTTGCGGCGGGCGACGGCTTCGTTCTACGCGGCGAGACCTACTTCTTCCCGGCGCCCGTCGCCGTGCTGATCCAGGCGGCGGCGTGGCTCGTGCCGAACGCGGAGACCGCATACGAGGTCGCGAAGCTGCTGAACGCGCTCGCAATGGCGGCGGCCGTGTTCCCCGCGTACTGGCTGGCCCGCCAGGTCGTTAGCCGGCGCTCCTCGCTGCTCGTCGCGGGCGCGGCCGGCGTCGCTCCGGGTCTGATCTACCACTCGTACCTCATGACCGACGCGGCCGGCTACCCCGCCTTCCTGCTCGCGCTCGCGGTCATGACCCGCGCGCTCGCACGACCGTCTCGAAGCTGGGATGCGGCGGTCGTAGGCGTCTCGCTCCTCGCCGTCCTCACCCGCACGCAGTTCGTCGTCGTGCCGCTCGCGTATCTCGTCGCGGTGGGCGTGGTCGGCCGTTCCACGCGCGAGGGGGTCCGCGGCTCCTTCGGGCGCCACCGCCTGTCGACCGCGACGCTGGCGGGGCTCGGGGCCGTTACCGTCATCACGGGCGGAGCCGTCTTCGGGCAGTACGCAGGTGTGGTCGCGCTCGAGCTCCCGCTGGGGGAATTCGCCCGCTGGGGAGTGCTGACGGCCGGGATCCTGCCCTTCTCGCTGGGCTGGCTCGTGGCCCCCGGCGCCATTGTCGGCCTCGGCGTGCTTCTCGCCCGCCCGCGCACGCGAGCCGAGGCCGGCTTCGCCGCTCTCACGGCCGCGGTCGTCCCCTTCTGCGTCTTCGAGGCGGCGCTGATCGCGACCGGCGACGCCGGGCGCGTCATGGAGCGCTACGTCGTCCACCTCGTGCCGCTCGCGTTCGTCGCGTTCCTCGCGTATATCGAGCGCGGCGCCCCGAGGCGTCTGCTCCACGCCGGCGTCGCACTCGCGCTCGGCGCCGTCGCGCTCCTGTATCCGCTTGCGACCGAGGCGGACTACCGATTCTCGTTCGACTCGCCGACGCTTTCGGCGTTCGGCGAGGTCGCCTGGCGCCTGACCGACGGCGACGCCGCCGCGATCTTCGCCGGCACGGCGCTCCTGGGAAGCCTCGTCGTGGCCGGGCTCGCCGTGTCGAACCGAATGGGAACCGGCGTGGCCGCGGCCGCAGTTGTCCTGCTGGCGGTCGTCGGTGTCGCCGCCTACCAGGCCGATCGCGCCATGACCGCCCGGACGCTCGCGACGTTCGCCGCGTCGCAGCCCGACTGGCTGGACGGTAGCGGGCTCGGCCCCGCCGACTACCTTGCGCTTCCAGGGGCTCAGGCGCACGCGGGCTGGAACCTCGAGACCTGGAACCGTGACTTCGGCCGGCCGATCAGTCTCGGGCCCGAGGAAGAGGACAACTATTCCTACGCGCGCGCGCGTCTACAACAAGACGGCGGGCTCGGCGTCAGGACGACCACCACGCTCGTGGTCAACGACTACGGCAGTGCGGCCCGGCTCGCAGGGACGGTCGTGCGGCGCCCGCGGCCGGGCCTCACGGTGTGGCGGCTCGCGGGGGAAGCGCGCCTCCGGTCGCTCGCGGAGGGCCTGTATCCGGACGGCTGGGCCGCCGCGATCCTCCGCTACCGGGTGTGGGGCGAGCAGGGCGGAGGCGTCTTCCGCGTCCGTCTCTCGCTGCCGGCGGGCCGGCAGTCGCGAACCGTGCGCCTGCATGTCGCTGGTGGGGCGGCCAGGACGATCACGCTGCGCGCTGGCCACCACGCGGATGTCGAGCTCCCCTCCGGTGCCTCGCCGCCGCCCGCGCCGCTCGAGATCCGGACCGACCGGAGCGACTTCGAAGGGCGAGGTGGACCGGCCCCGAGACTCGTTGCCGTACGGGTTTCCGGCCTGGACTACACGGCCCTTTAGAAAGCCGTCGGCGCTGCCGATAGCCCCAATCGAGGGAGCCATGCCTGAGAGTACGTACTCGATCGACACCCTGCTCGAATGGATGGTCGGACGCAACGCGTCCGACCTCCATCTGACCGTGGGCTCGCAACCTGCGGTCCGCGTCAACGGGCATCTCCACCGGATGGAGAACTTTCCGGCACTGTCACCGGAAGACACGCGCCAGCTTCTGTACCGCATCCTCAACACCGAGCAGCAGAAGCACCTCGAGATCGACCGCCAGATCGACCTCTCGTACTCGATCCCCGGCGTCGCGCGGTTCCGCGTGAACATCTACTCGCAGCGCGAAAGCCTCGCGGGCGCATTCCGCATGATCCCCGACGCGCTCAAGACACTCGAGGAGCTCGGTCTCCCGAGCTCGCTCTACCAGCTCGCGAACAAGCCGCGTGGGCTCGTGCTCGTCACCGGACCGACCGGCTCCGGCAAGTCGACAACGCTGGCGGCGCTGGTCGACGAGATCAACCGGACGCGCGCCGATCACATCATCACGATCGAGGACCCGATCGAGTTCCTGCACCGCCACAAGAAGTGCGTGGTCAATCAGCGCGAGATCGGGCCGGACGCAACGAGCTTCGCCGACGCGCTCCGCGGCGCGCTCCGCCAGGACCCCGACGTGATCCTCCTGGGCGAGATGCGCGACCTCGAGACGATCTCGACCGCGCTGACCGCGGCCGAGACCGGCCATCTCGTCTTCGCGACGCTGCACACCCAGGACGCCGCGTCCACGATCGACCGCGTCATCGACGTCTTCCCGGCCGGCCAACAGGGCCAGATCCGAACGCAGCTCGCCGGCACGATTCAGGGGGTCGTCGCGCAGGCACTGCTGCCGACGGCCGACGGCCAGGGCCGCGCTCCGGCGATCGAGATCCTGCTCCCCGACGACGCCGTCCGCAACCTCATCCGCCAGGCGAAGCTCGAACAGATCTATTCGGTCATGCAGACCAACACCGGCCGCGGGATGCAGACGATGGAGCAGGCGCTCGGGGACCTCGTCCTGCGCGGCGTCGTCACGCGAGAGCTCGCGCTGACGCGCTCGAGCAAGGCCGAGCAGCTCGACGCGCTGCTCGCCCGCGGCGGGATGGCGGCCGCGCCGGCGTCGCTCGACGGCGCCACCGCGGCGGTCGGCGGCCTGAGGGCCGCGGGAGCGTAGGGCCATGGATCCCTGGGAGACGAGGTCCGCCGAGGGCGAGGAGAAGTCCGTGTGGAAAAAGGAGATCAGCTTCCGCCGCAAGCCGAAGCCGGCCGCGGTGGCCGACGAGATGCCCGAGCGAAAGCCGTCCCGCAAGGAGCGGCGCGGCGACGGGCGCCGCGCGAAGCAGGAAGCCAAGGAGGCGAAGCGCCAGGCCGAGGCGGACGCGAAGCTCGCCAAGGAGGAAGCCAGGGCTGAGGAGAAGCTCGCCAAACAGCGGGCCAAGGACGACGCGAAGGCCGCGAAGGCCGAGAAGCGGGAGAAGCCGGCGAAGGAGCCGAAGGAACGGAAGCCCTCGCGCAAGGAGCGCCGCGTCGAGGCCAGGCGCGCGGCCGACGAGCGGAAGCAGCTCGAGCGGGAGCGCAAGCGTCAGGAGGCCGATCGCCCGCGCGCCTCGCGTTCCGGGCTCAAGCGCAAGAAGCGCCTCGTCGGCCTCAAGATCGGCAGCTCCCAGCTCGCCGCCGCCCGCGTCGTGAACAACGGGTCGGCCGACCTCGTGCAGGTCGCGCGCGAGCCGCTCGAGATGGGCATCGTCGTCGGCGGCGAGCCACGTCAGCCCGACGAGCTCGCGAACGCGCTCCGCGACTTCTTCAAGAAGCACAAGCTCCCGCGGACCGGTGTCCGCCTCGGCATCGCGAACAACCGGATTGGCGTGCGCACGCTCGAGGTGGCGGGCATCATCGATCCGAAGCAGCTCGACAACGCGATCCGCTTCCGCGCGCAGGAGGCGCTGCCGATCCCGCTCGAGGAGGCCGTCCTCGACTACCAGGTGCTCAGCGAGCGCGTCGACGCCAGCGGCCGTCCGGTTCGCCGTGTCCTCCTCGTCGTCGCCTATCGCGACCTGATCGACCGCTACGTCTCCGCTTGCCGCAAGGCGGGCATCCGCCTGTCCGGCATCGACCTCGAGGCCTTCGGGCTGCTGCGCGCGCTCACCGTTCTGCGAGACCCGGAGGAGACGCCGAACGCGGCGACCGTCGTCGTCAACGTCGGCCACGACCGCTCGACGTTCGGCGTCTCCGACGGCCTCCACTGCGAGTTCACGCGCGTCCTCGACTGGGGCGGCGCGAAGCTCGGGGTGGCGATCGCCCGCGCGCTCGATCTCGCTCCCTCCGAGGCGGCGCCGATCAAGCACGCCCTGTCGCTGACCGAGCCCGTCACGCCGGCGGGCCTGACAGCCGAGCAAGCGCAAAAGGCGCGGGAGGCGGTTCAGCGGGAGCTGCATGCGTTTGCCCGCGAGCTCGTCTCGGCGCTCCAGTTCTACCAGAACCAGCCCGGATCGCTCGGCATCGGCGAGGTTGTCCTGACGGGCGGCACCGCCGACCTTCCGGGGATCGACACGGAGCTCCGGCGCCTGATCGGCGTGCCGGTCCGCGTGGGCGATCCGCTCGTGAACGTTCGTCTGGGCAAGAAGGTCGACGTCCCCGAGGGGCTCGGCTCGCTCGCCACAGCGATCGGTCTCGGGATCGAGCTGTAGTGGTGTTGCAGTGATGCGCGCCGTCAACCTGCTCCCGGCGAAGAAGGACACGCGCGATCGTCGTCGCCAGCCGAATCTCGTGGCGCTCGGCGGGGTCGTCGCCGCCGTTGCGGTGACGGCGGTGATGGCGATGTGGTTCCTGAACGCCAGCGGCGCGGTCACGGACCGCCAGAGCGAGGTCGACACCCTGCACGCCGAGCTTGCCGCAATCCCCGCTCCGAATCCCCGCGATACGAGTGGCGACGCGCTTGTGACCGAGAAGAGCGGGCGCCTTGCCGCGCTCTCCGCCGCGCTCGGCGGCCGGGTCGCGTGGGACCGCTTGTTCCGCGAGATCTCGCTCGTTACTCCGGACGATGTGTGGTTCACGTCGCTCCAGGCGAGCGCGCCGGCGGCGGCCGCGGCGGATGCGTCTGCGCCTGCCACCCCGGGCGCCTTCTCGATCGCAGGCCGCACCTACTCGCACGACGCCGTGGCGCGGCTGCTCTCGCGGCTGTCGATCGTTCCGCACCTCGACGACGTCAAGCTCGAGAAGAGCATCCTCGGTAAGGCGGACGGTCGGACCGTCGTCGAGTTCACGATCAGCGCCGCCGTCCGCTCCCCGGGAGCGACCTCGTGAAGCGCAAGCCTTCCCAGAAGGCGCTCGCGGGCGTCCTCGGCGCGCTCCTCGTGCTGGCGGCCGTCGCGTCCTACTTCCTGATGATCTCGCCCCAGCGCTCCAAGGCCGCCGAGCTGCAGAAGGAAGCCGACGCCACGCGCGCCGAGGTGACGCGCGTCCGTCAGCTCGCAGTCCAGGTGCAGAACACCGAGCCGATCCGGGTCGCAGACCTGTTCCGCATGACGAAGGCGATGCCGAGCGAGGTCGACATGCCCGGGATGATCCTGCAGCTCAACCGGATCGCCCGCGAGACCGGGATCCGGTTCGACTCGATCACGCCCCAGGCGGCCGCGGAGGCGAACGGCGCCGAGACCGTCCCGATCAACCTGGTCTTCCAGGGCAACTACTTCGAGCTCGCCGACTTCCTCTTCCGCGTTCGGAGCCTCGTCAGCGTGCGCGGCGGCACGCTCGACGCGACCGGACGGCTGTTCGTCGTCAATTCGGTCTCGTTCTCCGAGGGCGAGAAGAAGTTCCCGCAGATCGCCGCGACCCTGACCGTCGCGGCGTACGTCTACGGCTCGTCGGCGAGCGCCGCGGCCGCGGCCGCCCCGCCCGCCACGGCACCGCCGGCGAGCCCGCCTCCCGCGAACCCCGACACCCCGCCCGCCGCGAGCGCGGCGCCGGCCGACGCGACTCCCTGATGGCACGCGCACTCGACCCCAAGGCGAAGGCCAAGCGCCAGAAGATCGTCGCCGCCGTCGGCGGCGTGATCCTCGTCGGCCTGCTCGTTTGGCGCGTGCCGCCGATGATCGCGCTGATGAACAAGAAGCCGGCGACCTCGTCGGCGACGCCCGCCGCTGTGGCTCCTGCGCCTGCAACGCCGGCGCTCCCGGCCACCGGGACGCCCGGCGGATCCGATGAGCTGATCGACTCGGACCGCTCGCCGGTCGCGGGCCCCGGCCAGCTGGTGTCCTTCGGGCGGTTCGTCAGCAAGGACCCGTTCGTCCAGCAGGCCGGCAGGCGTTGCGCGGACTCGGCCGGCGTCATCATCACCTGCCCGGCTGCGCGCACGGGCGCGTCGCGCTCGAAGCCGAAGCGGCCGATCAAGGGGCCCGACCTCGAGATCCATGTTCCGGTGACCAAGCCGTCGAGGAGCTCCTCTGCACAGGTGAGTGCCCGCATCTCGGTGAACGGCGCGGCCGACGGTGTTTCCGTGGGCGCCACGTTCCCGGTGTCCAACCCGGTCTTCCGCCTCGTGTCGGTATCCGGCAAGACCGCCAAGATCGCGATCGACGGCGGCAGCTACGCGAGCGGCGAAGCGACGATCACGCTGACCAGGGGCCGGCCCGTCACGCTCGTCAACACGGCCGACGGAACGAGATACCGCGTCCTACTCCTCTGAAGTCCGCCCGGCTTCGCCGGGCATGACGACTTCAGAGGAAAATCGGTTCCTTCTTGCCGCAGGTGCTGTGACGGCGAATCGGCCGCCTGATTCCGTCCGTCGGCTTAGCGGGCGCGGGTGCAAGCACCCACACCGGGTCAGAGCACGAGCCGCCCGTCGGCGCTGACCCTCGCGCGATCGCGACGTCACGATCTCATCCGGCAAAGCGCTCGGTCCTCGACTGAAACTCGTCACGGCGCACCGAAGCCGCGCCGGACTTTCAGCCGGTGGACTGGTCGAACGTTGAGACCTGGCGCGAGTAGACCTTCGCCAGGTTGTTGCCGTCGCGCACGACGACCGTGACCCTCTTGACCGGGCGTCCTTCGTTGGAGCCGCCCTGGTTCGGAATCTCCTGGACGATGTAGGTGTCGACCCGGTAGGCGCGGTTGTCCGGGCCGGTCACCGTCTGCTGCGGCATGCACTCGACCACGAGCGGGCTGCAGGCGCCGGTCACCTGGGCCGCCGGATACTGGCGGCTCGCGTCGCTCCGGTAGGGAGTGAGCTCAGCGTCCGCGGTGGTCGCGGCCGCGGGCTCGAGCCGGATGTTCGCCCAGGAGATCGCCCGGTAGAGCTCCAACTGCTGGTCGGCGAGGACGGCGCCTGTAGTAATTCGGCTCGCGCGCTGGAGGGTGACGATCCCGGAGTTGAAGGAGGCGACTAGCGCGAGCAGACCGACATTGAGCAGCACCATCGCAATCAGGAGCTCGATCAGGCCGAAGCCGTCGTCGGACCGCAGTCGCGCGCGCACCTGATCCCTATCGGCAGCCGCCCTGGATCCCTCAAGCGAGGCCATCCCTCTGCCGATAGGCCATTCGTGGCCGCGTACGCGTACAACGCGATCAATGCGGACGGCCTCGAGCTGAAGGGCGAGATCCATGCGCCCGACGCGGACGCTGCCCGCGAGCAGCTGCGCGTCCGCGGACTGCTCGCACAGGTGCTCGACGAGCTGCCGGCGAGCGGCGAGCAGAGCGTCCGCACCGTCTTCAAGAAGATCAAGCCGAAGTCGATCCAGATCTTTTCGCGTCAGTTCGCGACGATGATCGAGGCCGGCCTGTCGGTCGTCGGGGCCCTCGCGATCCTCGAAGACCAGACCGACGACAAGCACCTGGCGGCCGTCGTGAAGGAGCTCCGCGCCGACGTCGAGGGCGGCCTGCTGCTCTCAGAGGCGATGAGCCGTCACCCGAGGGTCTTCAGCCGCCTCTACATCGCGATGGTCGAGGCCGGGGAGGCGGCCGGGATCCTCGACGAGGTGCTCGACCGCGTCGCGTACCAGATCGAGAAGGAGACGCAGATCAAGCGCCGCGTGAAGGGCGCGATGATCTACCCGACGATGGTGCTCGCCTTCGCGACCTGCGTCCTGACGGCGATGCTGATGTTCCTCGTCCCGGTCTTCGTGAAGATCTTCGCCGACCTGGGCGGCGACCTGCCGACGCTGACGCAGTGGGTCGTGAACGCGTCGAATCTGCTCAGGACCAAGTGGTACATCATCTTCCCGGCGGCGCTCGCACTCGGCTTCGCGATCCGCAAGCTCAAGCGGACCGAGAAGGGGCGTCAGGTCTGGGATCGGATCAAGCTCGGCCTACCGATGAAGATCGGCGGCGTCGTCCTCAAGGTGACGATGGCGCGCTTTTCGCGCACGCTCTCGACGCTCGTCGCGTCGGGCGTCGACATCATCAAGTCGCTCGAGATCACCGGCACGACGTCGGGCAACTGGGTCGTCGAGGAGGCGCTCGCCGACGTGCGCGCCCGCGTCCACGAAGGCGTGCCGATCGCGCAGCCGCTGCTCGACAACCCCGTCTTCCCGCCCATGGTGAGCCAGATGGTGAAGATCGGCGAGGAGACCGGAGAGCTCGAGAAGATGCTGAGCAAGATCGCCGACTTCTACGAGGACGAGGTCGACTCGGCGGTGCAGGCCCTGACGTCGATCGTCGAGCCGATCATGATGATCGGCGTGGGCCTGATGGTCGGCGTGATCATCATCTCGATGTACCTGCCGATGTTCAAGATGCTGACGCTGATCAAGTAGCGGATCTGGGCGGAGATCGAGCGTGCAGCGCGCTCAATCACGTTCGCGGTGCAGTTCTGCCTCGCGTGGCGGCCGCTCCCAGCGTTAGCATCGTCGCTTCGACGATCGCGCGAGACACGAACGGAGGGAGATGAACATGGCTATGGGTCGAGACCGCGGTGGCTTCGGCGGCATCACTCTCGGCGGGATCCTCGTGATCATCGGGATCATCGTCGCGCTCTTCTGGAGCCTTTGGGTCGGGATCATCATCGCGCTGATCGGGCTGATCGCCTTCGGTGGGTTCGCCAGAGGCAAGTGGTACTGAGCGGCTAGCGCGGATCCGACGCGGATAAACCCGTGGACGCGCGGTCAGTCGAATACCAATCGTGCTCACTCATCCGACGAGCCACAGCTCTCGCTGCGGTCTGCTTAGCCACTCGACTCCATCCGACGTGACGAGCACGTCCTCCTCGAGCCCGACATAGCCTCGCCCCGGAACCGGGACGCCGTACTCGAGGGTGAAGACGTTGCCCTCCTCGACGGTCCCCAGCGGCGCGGAACCGTACCGGTCCCAGCGTGGGCCGAGAATGGTGCCTCCGTCGTGAGCGGAGCGGCCGAGCTGATGGCCGAGCGCGTACTTCGGCTCGGGGAAGCCGGCGGAGACGAGGCGGGCGCGGGCA
>Ga0126307_10003933_pt1 | contig 10250 bp, 9 predicted proteins | sample Plot28_FD_89955 | JGI IMG/M metagenome (GOLD analysis project Ga0126307, IMG submission 89955) | Serpentine soil microbial communities from UC McLaughlin Reserve, CA, USA - Plot28 | ecosystem: Environmental > Terrestrial > Soil > Grasslands | place: USA: UC McLaughlin Reserve, Lake County...
CCAGACCGGATGGGACCGCTGGAAGCCTCGAGCGCAGCTTGATCAGGCCAGTCCGATTCCTTCTAACCTCAGGATCCGGTACGTCTCGTCCACAGACAGGTCGGTGGTGTCGATGGTGCGGCGGGAGCTCATGGCGTCCGACGCGAGGATCCGGATCTGGTGCTCGACCTTGCGTCGACGTTCCGAGAGGTGCTGCACATCGCATGGCCTGCCCCTGGTGGCGATCCGTCGCAGGATCGCGGGAACCGTGGGCTTCAGCACCACCACATCGACGGCGACGAAGTGATCGGTGAGGGCCTTTTCGTAAGCGGTCATCGGGTTCGGCGGATCGGAGTAGAGGATGAACTCCAGTACAGCGCTCCGGGCCCAACCCGCATATCGCCAAGAGGTCGAGCACCACCTGTCGCTGGACTAGTTGCTCCTGCGCAGGGCTTCTGCGCTCCGACCCCCAACCGTTCTCGACCCAGTATGCGTCCTCGCTGAGCCTGTCCCATCCCAGCTGTTCGGACAGATACTCAGCCAAGGACGATTTTCCGCTGCCCATCGGGCCGGTGATGAGGAGCACCCTTCCCGGCGGCGGCATAGCGCATAATGGCCCGGCCCTGACTGTCTCGTCCAGCGGGGGATGCGAGATTCGAACCCGCGAGGGCTTGCACCCAACCCGCTCTCCAAGTCAGCAAATCGAGGTTAGTGACGATTCGACGACGGGACCGACGCAGCGGTTGACCGACTGGATGCGCTTCGTGGGCTAATGGCCCCGTTCGCCGACCGCTCTTCCTCGGCCTCCCCGTTGACCAGCCAATCTTGGTCTTCGGGTCGGCGGTCCAGGGTGAGCGAAGCGAATCGCGCAGCGACGGCGTAGCCGCCCTTGACCGGCGGGCCGAAGACCAAACAATCAACGGGCGGGGACGCCGAGTTCTCCATCGGTACGCTTTCGCAAGACACTGGCACAGACCGATCGCGCTTACCGCGCAGGTGCGTCCGGGCCGCGGCCGACGAGCTCCCGTCCGTAGCCCAGCTCCTGGGTGGGGCGGGGCGCATGGAGGCGGCGCCGCACGTCGGCGGCGGTCTGCTCCTGCCGGCGGACAGTGGTTGCCGAAGCGGCGAAGCTGCTGCGGGACAGGACACGCTGCAGCAATTCGGCGGCGGTGGGCTCACCGACCTCGGCGTGGAGGATGCCGTGGAGGTCGCCGTCGCCACCCATGATCAGGTAGAGGTGGTTCGCCGTCCGGCCGCGGGACACCATCGTGTAGAGCTGTTCGCGGGTCATCAGCTCGTCGACGAGTCCGTGAGTGGTGTCGGTGGTGACGCCTTGGGCGGCGTGGATGGTGGTGGCGCAGCCGAGCTCGACCGCCTCCCGCACATAGTCGGCAGGCAGCGTCACGGGTTTCCCGGTGCGGCGATGAAGCGCTCGGATGCCGCCGTCGGGGGTGAGGGCGTTGACGATCCAGCGGTCTCCGTTGCGGACCCAGTCCCGACCGGTGGTGAGGCGGCGGTCGTTGCGGCGGGTGATGATCAGGTCGTCGACGCTGGCCCGATTCCCGTCCGCCAAGTCGACCTCCAGCATCGGCCGGTGGCCGGCAAGCCGTGCGGCGCGGGCGTGCTGGTTGAGGTCGGCGACCTGATAGCGGGCCGGGGCGAGCATGAGCGCGTCCAGACCCTGCTGCTGGTCGTGCTGCCACGCTGCGAGCAACTGGTCGGGGAGACCGGTCGGGTCTCCGACTCGGATCCGCCCGCGGTCACTGTAGAAGTCGACGGCGTCGGGGCTTCCGTCGCGCACTTGGAGGGTGGCGGCGGCTTCGTCGGGGTCGGCGAAGCGGTGCAGCCGGGTGAGCCGGACCGCCCCGTAGGTGCGCTGGAGGTCGGTGAGGATGCCGCCGGCGCCGATCGCTGTGAGTTGCTGGTCGTCGCCGACCAGGCACACCCGGCCGCCTTGTCGCAGGGTATGACCAATGGCGGTGTCCAGAGCGCGGGTGTCGGCCATCCCGGCCTCGTCGATCAGCAGCAAGGTCCGGGCGCCGATCCGCTCGGCCCAGTCCGGCAGCGGCCGCTGGTGGTCGAGCGCCCAATTGAGCCGGGCCAAGGTGTCGGCGGTAGTGCCCGTCGCGTCGGCGAGCTGAGCAGCCGCGGCAGCGGACGGGGCAAGACCGAGCACATGGCCGCCTCCCGCGGTCCACATGTCCGCGAGCACCTTGAGGGCGGTGGTCTTGCCCGCCCCGGCCGGGGCGAGGACCAGCTGCACTCGGCGGCGGTCCGTGGCGACCGTCCGCACCATCTGCTTCTGCCCCGCGTCCAGGATGGTGCCGGTGGTTTCTGCTTCGGCTAGGGCGACGTCGACGGCTACGGCTTCCAGAGCCGCCCCATCGGTGAGGGCGGCGGCATCCATGAGGTGTTGTTCGGCGGCGAGGATCCGGGTTGATGTGTACTGGGTGCTGCCGGCCATGGTGAACACCGATGCCCCATCCGCCCGCCGCTCCTCGGGCGGCAGGTCGGCGGGCTCGTCATTCGGATTGAGTCGGACAGACTGAGTGATCGCCTCCTCCACCACGGACGCGGCAACGTCCCGGAGGTCAGGGGGATGGATGACGGCGCCGCGGAGCTGCCGTTGGGTTTCGGCCCACAAATGCCAGAACTGCCAGGTCGCCCGGTGCTCCTCAACTGTCGCGAGCACCCGGTCCGCCGTCCGCGCCCGCCAGGCCGGCGTTGCGGCCGGCATCGGCGTGATCGCCGGATTCAGCACCTGGCGCAGCATGGCGTCAACCCGGTCGGGGCCGCCGAGGGTCACCTCAGCCTCGGCCCGCCAAACGGTGCGCTGCTCGGCCAGGGTGCGGGGTTCGTGCTTGCGGTCGCGGGTGTCAAGGGTGGCCTGCTGGGCCAGCTGCAGCATCTCGACCCGCGACGGCGGCCGCCCATGATCACGTGTGAAGGCGGCGGCGAGCTCGGCCCGGCGGAGATCGATCACCTGCCGCCGGCGCGACCACCGATAGTTCAGCTGCGAGTCGACGCCGACGATCTCCCGGACGGGGCGTTTCGACCCGTCCCGGCCGGGCCGTTCGGCGAACCGCACCCCCAGCGCCGTGGTGAGGTGGTGCTCGAGGGCGGTGTTGTAGGTCTCCGAGACGGCCACGGCGGCCGCGTGCAGCACCCGGCCGTCGATCGACAACCACCGCCCGCCCAGGGTTTGAACCTTGTTTGCCACCGCGACATGGGTGTGCAGGTCGGGGTCGCCGGCCCGGCTGTCGCGGTGAGTGAACGAGCAGGCGACCAGCCCGGTGACGTCCACTTGACGTACCCCGCCCGTACCCTCCCGGGTATACAAGGCGTGATCCTCGACGAACCGGAGCGCCGCAGCGACCGCAGCATGATGGGCCTGCTCGATCTTCGCCGCGATCGGTGGTTTGGCTATCGCCCACAAGGTGGATACGGACTTCACCGGGGAGAACGTCAGGTCGTACCCCCCGACCGCCGTTGTTGCGGGCCGTGACCAGCGGATCAACGCAGACACCAGCTCCAGCTGGTCGCGGGGGGTACGGCCGTGCTCCTGCTGAAACCACTCCGCGGCCAGCTCGCTCCGGATCCGCGCCCGCGTCTCCGCCGCCACCGCCGCATGCGGATCGAGGCCCAATGCGATGTTGTGGGCGGCGAACCGATCCCGCAGCGCCGCCAGGAACGGCTGCTCCCGCCCACCCTGCCGGTACGGCAAACCAAGGGACATGGCCGGTCCACCCGCGACTCCACGTGTCGCGCCGGCCAGCGGATGGCGGCCCTCGGCGAACAGCAGTCGCATCTGCTCGCCCGTGACGACATCACCCACCTCGAGGCCGTCGATACCGGCGAGGCCACGGCCGACCCAGCGGCCCGGTGTCTCACCTCGCCCCTCGTAGTAGCTGGCCAGGTCCGTCCGGCCCCGATGAGTCGCATCCAACGCCGCTACTTGACGGATCAGATAGTCGTAGCCATGCCCGGCCGACAGCTTGTGCAGGCTCATCGTCATACCTACGTAAGTCGCCAGCAGATCGGCTGGCGCTCACGTACCCCGCACCTCGTGCAACGGGTGTGTCCCAGTTGCATCGTCAAATATCAATGGAGGTACGCGAAACAGGTCGTGACAATCGACCTGGCCACTGATTGGGGCCAGTAGCGGTTTTCTCTATCGGGATTCAAATCGACTAACACATCGATGTCGCTGGCAACGGTGGGGTCGCCTCACGCGACCGATCCGCGTCCTCGCAGCTCACTCGGCCCAAAGTTCACGGCATGCTTCCATGTTTTCTTGACACGTTAACGTGACTTGTATTATCGTCATCGTGACATGACCACGACCCGCCCGTACGAGAGCCCGCTCCGAGCTGAGCAGCTGGAGCAGACGCGCCTTCGGATTCTGGAGGCGATGGCAGATGTGCTCGCAGACGAGGAGGTCGCTGAGGTCACAGTTCCACTGGTTGCGATGAGCGCGCGTGTGTCGGTGCGCACCGTCTACCGACACTTCCCGACCAAGGAGGCGCTCTTCGACGCGTTCAGTGAGTGGGCCGAGGAGCACCTCCGGCTGACCCTTGTGTCCTACCCGGAGACGCTCGACGAGTTCCGCGAGATGGCGCCTGCGCAGTATCGCGGGTACGAGGACAACGCGCCGCTGATGCGCGCGCTCCTCTCCAAGCGCGGACAAGAGATACGGGCCCGCACCCGGCGTCAGCGGCTGAGAACGTTTGAGAAGGCGATGCGGGAGGTGACGGCCGCCCTCGGCCCGGCCGAGCGGCAGCGCGCTCTGGCCGTCGTTTATCTGCTCGTGAGCGCCCCGGCCTGGCAGGCGATGCGGGATCAGTGGGGCCTCGAGGGCGAGGAGTCGGGCAAGGCTGCCGCCTGGGCGGTACGCGTCCTGACAGACGAGCTTCGCCGTAATCCGGCGAGCATCAAGGAGGTTGATGACGATGATCATCGTCGCTGAGCGGACGTTTGTCCCACCTGGACCCGGTTCGTGGTTCCTCGATCCGACTCACTGGACTCGGCCGGTGACACGCTTCTCCGCGGAGATCTTCCCCGAGGCATTCAAGCGCGGCTTCGGCGAGAGCCTCCGTCGCTACGGATCGTTGCTCGACTACCTGGAGGCGGGCTTCGTCAACGGCTTCACCTATCTCTGCGCCCGTCCCGTGGGTGCGCCGAGGGAGGCGGTCGGCCATCCCCCGAAGGAGGGCTGGGAGGAGCTCGCGGGCAGTCACCCCGAGATCCGGCGGCGGCTCGCGACGAGCGCGACTGTGTTCGAGCGCAAGCTTTGGCGCGCGGACCTCCAGCGCTGGGACCTGGAGGTGAAGCCCGCGGCGATCCGGGCCCACCTGGCGCTGCTCAAGATCGATCCCGACACGCTCGATACGACTGGACTCTTGGAGTACCTCGATCGCTGCCGCGAGAACCAAATCCAGGGGGCGTATATCCACCACCTCTTCAACGTGACCGCGCTGCTGCCGGTCGGCGACTTTCTCGTGTGCGCGCAAGAGTGGACCGGCCGCGCGCCGGCCCAGCTACTCGGGCTGCTCCAAGGAGCCAATCCGGACCCGCTCGGCGCCGATCAGGAGCTCGAACAACTCGTCGGCGCTCTCCGGCATGAGGCTGCCGCGTGGAGGGTGCTCACCTCGGAGAGGGAGCCGGGCGAGGTAGTTGCCGCGCTTCGCTCGTTCCCGGGCGAGGTCGGAACATTCGCTTCCGCCTACGTTGACCGCGTCGCTTACCGGCCGGTTAACGGCGAGGATGTGGGTGAGCCGTCCGTGCAGGAGCTTCCTGAGCTCATCGTCGGGGCCATCCAGGCGGCGCTGGAGCGTGTCGACGTACCGCTGGCGAACGATCTCGAGCGGCGGACTTCTGAGGTGCGCGACGCGGTACCCGCCCTGCACCGCGTCGCCTTTGACGAGCTGCTCGGGGAGGCTCGGGCGACCTACCGGCTCCGCGACGAGCGGGGCACCTACGCCGACCTCTGGGCGATCGGGATTATGCGGCGTGCAATCTTGTCGGCTGGCCGCAGACTCGCGGCTAGTGGGCGGCTGCTCGATCCGACCCATCTTGTCGAGGCGAGCTACGCGGAGCTGCGAAGTCTGGTCGAGTCCCGCGACGGTCCTTCGGGCGAGGAGCTGGCCGAGCGTGCGCGCTACCGGCTGGAGGCTAGGTACGCGGATGCGCCGCCGTTTCTTGGCGGCGAGCCTGGCGACCCACTGCCTGCCGAGTGGCTGCCGCCCGCCGCGGCGAGGTTGGAATGCGCGCTGGGAGCCGTCGTGCAGGCGATCTTCACCGCGCCGCCGCCACGCACGGAGGAGCAGAAGGTGCGTGGCCTCGGCGTCAGCCGGGGCGTGTATGAGGGCACCGCACGGGTGATCCGCGGCACCGAGGAGTTCGCTCGCATCGAGCAGGGGGACGTCCTGGTTACGAACTCGACGACGGCGGCCTTCAACATAGTGCTGCCGCTGCTCGGTGCGATCGTGACGGATCGGGGCGGTCTGCTATCGCACGCGGCGATTGTCGCGCGCGAGTACGGATTGCCGGCGGTCGTCGGCTGCACGGATGCCACCTCGGTACTTCCCGACGGGGCGAGAGTGATCGTCGACGGGACGGCGGGGCAGGCCGAGGTCGTCGCATGACCGAAGCCGCCGCGCCGATCGAACACGTACTCCCAGATGTGCTGCCGCCCATCACTCCCGCGCAGGCGGCTGCCTTTCAGGACGCATGTGCGGCCGCCGCCGCTATCCATTCGGCGCGAGAGCTCGGCGTGATCGCGCGTCTTACCGAGGCGCCGGCCGATCCTGCGGCCGTGGCCGCCGACTGCGGCCTGACGCTGCAGGGCGCCGAAGTGCTTCTCTCAGCGCTCGCCGGCCTCGACCTCCTCGAGCTCGGCGGCGACGGTCGCTTTCGGCCCGCGTATTCGGGCCTCGTCCAGCTCGTCGAGCTGTTACGGCCATGGACCTCTCTCCAGCCCGTGCTGGGTGGCCGGCCGCGGCCGGCGAATGCAGCGACGGTCGCGGGGGCGGAGTCCCTTTATCCGAGTCTTGTCTCGCAGATCGGGGCTCTCTTCCGCCCAAGCGCCGAGCGGGCAGCCGAGCTGCTCGCGCAGCCGGGACTCCGTGTGCTCGACATCGGCGCCGGTGCTGCTCCCTGGAGCCTCGCCATCGCCGCGCGCGAGCCCAGTTCCACCGTCACAGCGGTGGACCTGCCGGCGGTGATGAGGAGTACGCGCACCGCGGTTCGGCAAGCTGGATTCGAGGATCGGTATGAATTCGTGGAGGGAAGCGCTTTTGATGTCGACTGGGGCGAGCCGGCGACCTACGACCTCGCGCTCATCGCGAACTTTGCCACCTCTTCGGCGAGAATGCGAACCTGCAGCTGCTGCGACGGGTCGCCGGGGCGCTGCGACCGGCCGGGAGGGTAGCGATCGTCGACATCGTTCCGACCGAGCGTGGCGATGGGCCGCGGCCTGCGGTCCTCTACGCCCTCGGGCTCATGCTGCGCACGAGCAGCGGCCGGATCTATCCTTATTCGACCTTCCGTCGGTGGCTCGGCCGAGGGGGCTTCGAGGATCCCCGCCGGCGCGATCTCCCCGGCCCGTTTCCGTTCACCCTGATAACCGCGACCCGACGATGAAGCCCTTGCCACTCACCGAGCAGCTCGAGGAGTGCCTCTTCGGCGGCAAGGCCGCATCGCTAGCGGTTGCTACCCGAGCGGGCCTGCCCGTTCCTGTGGGTGTCGCGGTTCCGTTCGGGTTCGTCGACGCGGTCGCGGCGGGCGATGCCGAGGCAAGACAGCAGCTAGCTGCGATATTTCGTACACTCGGTGCCCCGCTCGTGGCCCGCTCGTCCGCGGTCGGTGAGGACTCCGAGCAGGCGACCTTCGCGGGGCAGTACTTGACGCGGCTAAATCTGCGTTCCGAGCCCGAGCTGGTCGACGCCGTGCTCGCGATCTGGGATTCGGCGCGCTCGCCTTCCGCGTTCGCGTACCGCGAGCGCCTGCGGTTGCCCCGCGAGCCGAGAATGGGCGTCGTCGTTCAGGAACTCGTCGAGGCAGATACCGCCGGCGTGCTCTTCAGCCGTAATCCCATGACTGGTTCAGACGAGCTCGTGATCGAGGCGGCGTGGGGGCTCGGGGAGTCGGTTGTCGCGGGTCTTGTGACCCCCGATCGGTTCCGATTAAGGCGTGACGGTGCCGTCGTCGAGCGAATCGCGGGACTAAAGGACGTCGCAGTACGGATCGACCCGGAAGGCGGCACCCGCGAAAGGGAGGTTCCCGAGCGGCTCGCACACATGCTCTGCCTCGACGACCGTCAGCTCGCGGCGCTGCGCGCACTCACGCTGCGCTGCGGCGAGGTCTTCGCCGGTGGCCACGACCTCGAGTGGGCGTTCGCCGGCGACCGGCTCTATCTGCTGCAGCGGCGAACGCTCACTGCAATCCCAAATCCAGCTTTTGCTGCTGCCGATCGAGCCGGCACCCGTTAACGGGCGATGCGACTCGACCTTAGGCCCGTGGGCGCGGCCGGCCGACAAATCACCGCCGAACATGGGACAGTTAGTCGGCCTTGCGGACGCTGGGTTTATATCCATGTTCGGTAGCTAGCCGAACATTTTGGCGATAGTCATCAGAGCTTCACGGCACTTGATCATGCGGATCGACAGTCCTACGAGGCACAGGTGCCTAGACCGGCAGCGCTCCTGGTGGCCAATCTGCACAAGATCATTGAACGCGAGAATACGCCGACGCGGCTCGTCAACAAGGATGCTCACGACCTCTACCGCATCCTGCGTGCCGTCAGCACCGATGAGCTTGTGGCTGCGTTTTGAGCAGCTCCTGCACAACGACCGGAGTCGACAGACAACCGAACAGGCGCTGGTCTTCCTCGCGCGCCTGTTCTCAACTAGACCTGAGGCGCTCGGCTCAGCAATGGCCGGTCAGGCAGAGGAAGGCATCGGAGATCCGGCCTTGGTCTCGGCTTCAGCCTCCTACCTTGCGACCGACGTCGTGCAGGCAGTGAGACGCCGGATCAGATGATGGGTTGCCCATTCTGAAGGTCCTTGGTGGGGGGCCATCAGCGACTTCATGATCAAGGCCTGTGTCGTGCGCACGATAGCGGCAACAGGAAGTTGATTTCTCGATCACCCCGCGCCGGTTATCCGGGGCCCAGCGGACTACGCCTCAGACTCTGCGGAGCTCGGCAAAGGCAGCGGACGGGGCCGCATTGCTGCCTTCTTGATGACCGCCAGCGGGCGTGGCGCCACCTTCTGCATTGAGAGGCGAGTTATCCACAGCTTTGGCTTCGGCTCGACTTGGTGGCGAATATGTGGCTGGATGTGCTGACCCGCCCAGCGGACTGAAGTGTCGGATGGAGGCACGTTGGATGGATCGGGAGACGGCGGAGTCGGTTGCTGGTGTTGCGCGGCTACCGCGACGGGCCGCGTTGCTGGTCTCGGTCCGGGCCGATCAGGAGGGTCCGTGGTCGCCGGGCGTCGTCTTGATCATCTTTGCGGTGCTTTGGATGGTGTCGAGAGAACCCAAGCTGTATCTCTTCATGCACAGAGTGCGAGGGTGATGATCATTATGGAGAACTCGGCAACTGAGATGATCTTTACGCCCCGCTGGTACACAGTTGCTCAGGTGGCACAGTTGCTCAACTATGGGGAGAGCAAGGTTCGCATGCTGATCATCACCGGCCAGCTGCGGTCGATCAAGGATGGGCGGTCTCGCAGGATTCTTCCAGAGTGGGTTGAGGCCTACGTTCAAGATCGCGCCAAGGCTGCCGAGGACATCTGGTGACGAGTCGCAGAGCCAACGGCGAAGGTTCGATCTTTCCCTATCGCAATGGGTTCGCGGCTTATGTTTGGATTACGACTCCGTCAGGGAAGCGTCAGCGCAAATACGTCTACGGACGAACACGGGAGATAGTCCACAGCCGGTGGGTGGAGCTCACGCGGAAAGCCGCGCACGGGCCGGTCGTCACTAAGGTGCCGACAGTTGGGCAGTTCCTCCATCGATGGCTCGAAGAGACGGTTGCTCCGAATCTTGCGCCGCTCACGTACGCGACGTATGAGAGCCACGTGAAGAACTACATCGAGCCTGGAATCGGTGTCCTACGGCTTGATCGACTTCGCGTCGCCGATGTCCAGACGTGGCTCAGTCGCCTAGCTGCACAATGCCAGTGCTGCGCCCAGGGAAAGGACGTCCGTCGGGGGCTCGGCGGCACCGCACGGTGCTGCGCGACCGGGGAGTGCTGTCATCAGGTGGCG
>Ga0126307_10003935_pt1 | contig 10247 bp, 8 predicted proteins | sample Plot28_FD_89955 | JGI IMG/M metagenome (GOLD analysis project Ga0126307, IMG submission 89955) | Serpentine soil microbial communities from UC McLaughlin Reserve, CA, USA - Plot28 | ecosystem: Environmental > Terrestrial > Soil > Grasslands | place: USA: UC McLaughlin Reserve, Lake County...
AGCGATTTGTACCACCATGACCGCGGAGCCGGTCACGCCGCCGCAGGGCTGGCCGGTTCTGCTCTGCTTCCAAGATCGCTGCGTTCGACTGGCCAGACAGGTCCTCAAAGGAACGGGCGCGACCAGCTGAGCGCGGGTCCGTTCGAGCTCCGCGTTGCGCTACGGTGCTCAGGTGCCTGCAAATGAAGACGATCGCGGCGCCGTGTCCGGCTTCACGGTGGAGGAGACCAAGGACGGACGCTTCCGTTGGACGGCGTTCGGCCCAGCGGGAACGCACGAGGGCACAGCCGATTCCAGAACAGACGCCGAGGCCGCCGCGCAGGCCGCCGAGACGGAATTGAACGACTCTTCGCAGGCGCCGTCGCGCTGACGCTGATCCTGTCCGTCCACAGGCAGGCGTCGCTCGGCAAGGGCCGATCAGGCGGCGACCGGCGACACCGGACCGGTCGCGCATTCGAATCGCCCCGTCGACCGCCGCCGACGACGTTCTCGACGCAGCGGCTCAGCCCCGTGTCCGCCATTGGCGGAGCCTAGATCGAGCGGGATACTGGCGGGTGATGTCGCAGGAGAACGTCGAGGTGGTGAGGCGCTGGCTCGAAGCCATTAGCGGTGGCAGCAAGGATTTCGACCGTGCCCTCGCGTTGGTCCATCGCGACATCGTGTTCTTCCCGCCAGGGGATCAACCGCCGTACAGGGGTGCCGAGAGCTTGCGACGCTGGATGGAGCCAGACGCGTTCCAGGAGCAGGTGGTCAAAACTTTTGAACCCGTTGTCGTCACGGACAGGACGATCCTCGGGAGACAACTCGTCATGGCCCGAGGGGCGGCCAGCGGGATCGAGCTGGACGTCATCACCTGGTCCGTTTGGACGTTTGACGAGGACGGTCTGATAACACGGATCGAGCTCTACCTGGAGCACGAGGAAGAACGAGCCCTCGAGGCCGCCAGGCGGCGGGGGTAGGCGATGTCGCGGGAGAACGTGGAGAGTTGCGCGTGGCGCACGAGGCCTTCCTCGCTGGGTAGGAGCGAGTTTGGTAAAGAACTCCTGCAGCCGGGAATCGAATGAGATGTCACTGGAAGGTCTACACGAGCCAGTCGGAGGCCCTTGAAGCCGTCGGGCTGCGGGAGTAGGCCGTTCGCGTGTTGAGGGTTCGGCGGGGCGCGGGGGAGGCGGCTGGCGCCGCTACCCGCAGCCCACCACGGGAAGCCGCTACAAGCGCAAAGAGCCGCACGACAAAGGTTCGATGACCGCGGAGGAAGTCGCGCCTCTACCCGGACGCGCCCAACGGCGCTTCCGCGACGAGCTGCTTAAGCTCCCGCAGCGTAGCGCCTCGTGGGACTCACGCCGCTGGAGATCACCAGCCCTGAGAGCGGTGGGTGGCCGACGAGCTTCTCGACGCGCCGGCTTACACCCTGCCGGGCGCATTCCCGGCTACGGCGCTGAGCGCGCTCAGCGAGCGGCGAGCGCTTGGGGCGCCGACTCCTTGACCTTTTGGGTCGTCCAACGGAGCGTCCGGAGCGTCTCGGGGTGGCAGTCGCTGGCGATAGACAAGAGCTCCGGGTCCTTGGCGGCCTGTGCGGCCTGCGCCAGCGCGATCCAGGCGAGCGAGGCGCGCGACGCACGCAAGTGGAGTTGCTCGAGGTCGGCTAGCAGCAGCAGCCCGGGTTGCGGCCGGCGACCGAGCAGCTCCGAGGTCTTTTCACGCAATGTGACGACCACCCCGCTGCCCGAGGGCTCGCGGTCTATCTGGGTGCCGTAGCGCGCGGCGGCGGAGGCGAGCCGCTCGAGGTTCGCCTGCGCCTGCTGGGCGCGACTACGCGTGAGGTCGAAGACGTCGTGCTCGGCACCGTGTCGCTCGCCGCACTGGAGCAGCTGCTCCGCGAGCTCGCGTTCCGCCTCGGCGGTGCGCTCGATCGCCAGGTCGATGCTCATGGCAGCTTCCGCACGCGGCAGGCACCGAGCTTGTAGAGCGGCTGCTTTGAGGCCGGGTCCCACTCCGTACGTGTGAGCTCGTTGGCGGCACGGGGACGCTGGTCGACGCCGGCAGAATCCCAATACCCAAAGTGGAACGGCACGAACACAACTCCGGAACGCGCGGTGCCGATTCGCGCCTCGGCTTCCACGCGCCCGCGTGGTGACTCCACGGCGACCATGTCGCCGTCGGCAACCCCGACGCGCTCGGCGTCGTCGCGCGAGAGCTCTACCCACACGTCGGGCGCGGCGGCATGCAGCTCCGGCGCGCGGCGCGTCTTCGTGCGCGTATGGAAGTGCCAGATCGTGCGCCCGGTCGTGAGGAACAGCGGGTAGTCCTCTGTCGGGGTCTCGTGCGGCGCGACGTAGGCGCCGGCCTTGAGGATCGCCTTTCGGTCCGGGTTGAGCGAGCGGTACTCGACCGGCTCGAGCGCCGCGCCGGTCATCAGGTCCTTCCCGTACGACTCGCAAAAGTCAGGGTGGCTCCAGAAGCGGCCGTCAGCGTAGAGCCGCTCGCCGCCCCACTGCCTGCCGCCACCGTGCCGCAGGTCGTCGTAGGACATATCCGAGTAGTCGCACGGACGCCCGCGCGAGCAGTCCTGCCAGGCCGCGAACGCCGAGCGCGCGTCGGCCCACTTAACGAGCGGCTCGCCGTCTCGGTCGGTGAAGCCCATGCGGCTGGCGTAGTCAAGGAAGATGTCGAGATCCGCACGCGCGTCGCCCGGCGGGTCCACGGCCTTCTCGGACAGATGCACGGTCCGGTCGGCGTTCGTGAACGTGCCCTCCTTCTCGCCCCAGGTGGCGGCAGGAAGCACAACGTCGGCCAGCTCTGCAGTCTCGGTCAGGAAGATGTCCTGCACGACCACAAACAGCCCCTCCCGTGCCAGCACTTCGCGGATCCGGCCGAGCTCCGGGAGCGAGACGGCCGGGTTGGTGCAGGAGATCCAGAGGAAGCCGATCGAGCCCTGCTCGCAGTAGCGGAAGATCTGCATCGCGTGGGTCGGGTCCGCGTAGTGCGGGATGTCGAGCGGATCGACGTTCCAGATCCTGGCCAGCTCCTCCACGTGGGACTCGTTTGCCCAGTTGCGGAAGCCCGGCAGGTCACCGTTAGCGCCCGTCTCGCGCGTGTTCTGCGCTGTCGGCTGTCCGTTCATCTGGAGCAGCCCGCAGCCCGGCCGACCGAGCATCCCGCGCAGCAGGTGGACGTTATTCACCTGGACCGCCGACACCGTCGCCTGGTGCGACTGATAGAAGCCCTGCAGCACCGTCGAAAACAGCCGCTCGCTCGCGCTGATCGCCTGCGCGGCCGCGCGGATATCGGCGGCGGACACGTCGCAAATTCTGGCGGCCCACTCAGGGCTGCAACCAGCCACCTGCTCGGCGAGCTCCGCAAACCCCACGGTGTGCCGCTCGATGTAGTCACGGTCGATCCTGCCGTTCGCGATCAGCTCCTGGATCAGCGCGTTCATCAGCGCGAGGTTCGTGCCGGGCAGCGGCGCCAGGTGGAGGTCCGCCTCCTCAGCCACCGGCGTTCGCCGCGGGTCGACGCAAATCAGCGTGGGCGGGTCGGGCGCGGCGCGACGGTCCAGCACCCGCTGCCACAGCACCGCCTGGGTCTCCGCGACGTTGTGGCCGTAGTGCACGATCGTGTCGGCGTGGTCGATATCGGTGTACGAGCCGGGCTGGCCATCGCAGCCGAACGTCTCCTTGAGCGCCTCGGCCGCCGTCGCGGTGCACAGGCGCGTATTGCCGTCAAGGTGGTTTGTGCCGATCCCCGCACGCGCGATCAGCGCGAGCGTGTAGTAATCCTCAAGGAACAGTTGCCCGCTCGTGTAAAACGCCAGCGCGCCGGGTCCCTTCTGCTCGAGCAGCTGCTTCGAGCGTCGCACCACCGCGTCCATCGCCTCGTCCCAGCTCGCTTGCGCCAGCTCGCCGTCCCGGCGCACGAGCGGCCGCGTGAGGCGGTCGGGCGAACTGTTCGCCTGCCAGCCGAACAAGTCCTTCGGGCCGAGCCGCCCGTGGTTTACGCGGTCGTCGGCGCGTCCCCGCACGCCGACGATGCGGCCGTCCTTGACCGCGATGTCGAGCGCGTCCCCGTTCGAGTGCAGAATCGAAGCGGAGCGGTGCCAAGACTCGACATCACGCTCGGTGAGCCCGTCCGCGAGTTGGACGTCGACTCTTTCGGGCCAATGCTCACCCGGCCCATACGGAGTCCGCTCTCCCCATGGGTCGGCAATTCGAGCCGCCCTTGCTTCCACGGTGTGCACGCCGGTCGATCCTTCCCCGGCGGGCGGACGGCAAAACAAGAGCCAGTGCGCGCTCAGTGCGTGCACTGGAAGCACTCAGGCGGTGCGTCCTGTCGATCGGCATGCAGCGCCTCACTTGCGCTGGTGGTCAGGGGTGGTCAGGACGGTCATGACCACCAGTGAACCGAAGTTGGGTGTCAGGTTCGGGAGCGCTCGGGACACGGAACTCCCGGTTTCAGCGCCCCGAGCAGGATTCGAACCTGCGGCCTACTCCTTAGGAGGGAGTCGCTCTATCCGGCTGAGCTATCGGGGCTCGCCAGCCAGACGATAGTGCCGCGCTCAGGCGGGTGCGAGGGCCTGCTCGCGCTCGAGGCGAGGGTGGTGGAGCTCGGCCGACTCCACGAGGCCGTCCACCATCTCCTCGATGTCCGCCGTGCGCTCGATCCGGCGGAGGTCATCCGTCTGGCCGCGAGTCACGGCCAGCTTCGAAGAGAAGAGCTGGCAGCAGTCCTCGTCGGGGAGGATGGAGATCTCGTAGGTGCCGAGCTGCTTCGCGATCTCGACGATCTCGGACTTGTCGCGGTCGACCAGTGGGCGCAGCAATGGCAGCGCCGCGGCGTCCTCCACAAGCGTGAGATTCGGCAGCGTCTGCGACGCGACCTGGCCGAGCGAATCGCCGGTCACGAGCGCCTCGGCACCCTCCCGCCGGCCGAGCTCGGACGCCACCTTCACCATCAGCCGGCGCTGCGACAGCACCTGGAGCCGCCCGGCCCCGGCGGTGGCCAGGCGGCGTTGGGCCGCTCCGAAGGAGACGACGAACATGCGCGAGTCGCCCTGGAAGCGGTCGAGCAGGCCGGCGAGCGCGTAGGCCTTGTAAGCCGACTCGGGACCGGTGAACGGCCGTCCGCTGAAGTGCACGAAGTCGCATCGCAGCCCACGCTTCATCATCCGGTAGGCCGCCACGGGCGAGTCAAGGCCGCCCGATAGCAGCACGAGCGCGCGTCCGCTCGAGCCCACCGGCAGCCCGCCTGCGCCGCGCAGGCGGTCGGCGGACACGAGTAGCTCCTTGGAGTCCACCTCCACGTGCACGACGAGGTCCGGATTCGACAAATCCACATCCAGGCCGAGCCGCACCCGGACCGCCTCGCCGATCACGCGCGAGAGATCCATCGAGCGCAGCGGAAAGCGTTTGTCTCGCCGCTTCGAGCGGATCGCGAACGTGCGGCCGGGGCGGTCCCGCAGGAGCGCCACCGCCGCGTCGGCTCCGGTGGCCGCGTCGCGCTCGCAGCGCACCGCCGGCTGAACCACGCTCACTCCCGGCAGCGCGAGGCAGCGCTCCACGAGGGCATCGTTCGGCGCGTCGCCCGTCACGATCAGAACGCCGCCGCGGCGCCGCACGCCCAGCGGGCCGAGATCGGAGGTGAGCCGTCGCAGGTTGCGCTCGAGAGCGTTCACGAACAGGGGTCGGTTACGCCCCTTGAGCGCGAGCTCACCGAACTTGAGCAGCACGCAGCGCTCTCCGCGAACCGGCTCCATTCCAGGAGAAGTTACTCGTCCTCGTACAGGGATTCGCGCGCCAGCTCGACGCCGCGCGCGCCGTAGAGCGCGACTTCCACGTAGTCGCCCGTGTACGCGTCGAGCGACACCAGGGTGAAGCGGTCGTCCACCAGCGTGCACTGGTCCGTGGATGTCGGCCCGAGCTCGGTCGTTGCCGCCACTCCGTTCGGGACGAGCGCCACGCCCCAGACGAGTGTGATCACGCCGCGTCGGCCCTCGGTTCCGCGCCAGAGCCCGATCTCGCTGTCGGAGAGGTCGAGCGTCCAGTCGGGGTTCTCGGCGGCGGTCTCCTCGGTGAAGTCGGCCGCGGCGTTGAAGTCGGTGGCCTGCGCTCCCTCATGCTCACGCGTGTAGGACACGTATCCGAAGACCTCGCCGCCACCCTCCGCCGGAGCCGTGGCGGGCACGTACGTGCGCCCGGCCCAGGTGCGGTCCGGGAACCAGCTGATGTCGCCGATCACGGTCTCGGCCACCGCCGCGAACTGCTCGCCGAGCGCCTCAGCCCAGCGGCCGTACGGCAGCGGCTCCTGCGGCGGCTCGGCGGCGAACATCGGGACCTGTCTCGCAACTGGCGGCACGGGCGCGGGGAAGCTACACGTTCACGGCGCGCAGCCGCTCGGCCGCGTCCTCAGGAGCGAGCACGTTGAGGTGCACGCCCGTGCCGATCTCGAGCCCGGCGAGCTGGGCCAGTCGGGGCATGATCTCGATGCGCCAGCAGAAGCTCGCCGCGTCGCGGGGCGCGGTGCGGACCCACATGTTGAGTGGCGGCAGAGTGCCGAGCGTTGCACGCAGCCGATTGAGCACCTCGTGGAGCAGCCGCCCGCCGAGCGGTCCGTCGTCGGAGAAGCGCGCGACCGGCGTCCGCGGCGCGAGCATCAGGTGGAAGGGCACCCGCGCCGCGAACGGCGCGAGCGTCACGGCCTCGCCGTCGATCGCCACGATGCGCTCTCGCCGCCGCACCTCCTCCTGAACGAGGTCTTCGAGCAGGTTGCGGCCCTGGGTGCGGTCCGAGTACGCGGTGAAGCGCTCACGCTCGCGCGCCACGGCGGCCGGCACGAACGGGAGCGCGTACAGCTGCGCGTGCGTATGCGGAAGCGAGGCGCCGGCCTCCTGGCCCTCGTTCACGATCACGTGGACGTAGGCCGCACCGTCGTGCGCGCGCATGCGCTCGCGCCACACCGACATTGCCGTCTCCACCTGACCGGGCTCGAGCTCGGCGAGCGAGGTCACAGGGTCAGGTGCGTTGATCACAACCTCGTGCGCCCCGGTCGCGGGTCGTGTGGCGAACAGGTCGGGCTCGCCGCGCCCGGAGGCGAGCGGATCCGCGCCGGCGCCGTCGCCGCATCCGGAGAGAGCCGGGTACAGGTTCGGCACCACCCTCACCTTCCAGTCGCCGTTCTCGCGCAGCGCGTAGACCTCGGGCGGCGTCCTGTCCTCATGTCCGGCCGCGAAGGGATCGCTCGCGGGATCTATCGGCTCGCGCGGCGTCACGTCGAGGAACGCTCCGGGCCGCGAGCCTCGCTCACCCGCGACGATCACCCGCAGGCCGGTGAGCGGATCGATGCGCAGCTCAGGCAAGGCGCTTCTCCATCGCCACGTGCTCGATTCCCTCCTCCACGAAGGTCGGCCCGTACGGCTCGTATCCCGCGCGCTCGTACAGGGGCAGCGCGTACGTCTGCGCGTGCAGCGCGATCGATTCCGATCCGGCGTCCGAGGCGATCCGGTCTGCCTCGCCGAGGATCTCGGCGGCCACGCCGTCGCCGCGGCGGTCGCGCTCGACCGCGAGCCGGCCGAGTCGTGCCACGGTGCCGCGGAACAGCAACCGGCAGGTGCCTATCACGACCCCGTCGTCGACAGCCACTATGTGGGTGGCCTCCGGATCGCGTCCATCCTGGTCAGCCTCGAACGACACGCCCTGCTCCCGGCAGAAGATGCGTTCCCGCAGGGCGAGCGCCGCGGTCACCTCGGGCTCGGTGCGTGCCTCGCGGACCTCCACCGTCAGCGGGCGTAACGCTCGATGTCCTCCGCCAGGTCGTCCTCGCTGGCGTAGCCGCCCTGGTGCACGAACGCGAGCTTGCCCCTCGAGTCGTAGAAGGCCGTGCTGGGGAAGGCCTGGACCGCATTGAAGGCCGCCGCAATCTCGAGCTTCGGGTCGTCGAAATGGCGGTACGGCACGGGCTCCTCCTTCAGGAAGTTCCGCGCATCCGCGCGGCTGTCGCTGGAGTTCACGCCGATGAAGACGACCTCGCCGTTGCGCTTCTTCGCCTGATCCCTGAAGAAGGGGAACTCGAGACGGCACGGACCGCACCACGACGCCCACTTGTTCACCACAATGGGGGTGCCGCGTTCCTTGTGGATGCGCGCCTCGAAGGCATCGCGCCCGCCCTTGTAGAAGTTCACGGTCGCTGGGCCGCTGTCGGAGTTGCATCCGGCGAGCGCTATGAGCACGAGTAGCGGAGCGAACCGGCGCACGCCGCGAAGGATGGCAGAGGACAGGGGACCCATTTTGGTCGTCCGTGTGCTTCAATAGGTTTACGCCAAGCGTCCCCTCAAGGACCTGGCCCGTTGCCGCGCGGGACTCACTAGAGCGGCAACGGCGCACTACGGGCGTACCCCGCTGACTCCTGAACGAGCGGCTCGGAACGCCTCTTCCCCTTACTGAGAACCGCCCTACCGTGGCTGAAAGAAGCTCCGTGGCCGAAGCCTCGCCGGTGTCCGGCGATGAACTCAAGCGCGCCGAGGAATTCGCGCGTGAACCTTTCGTACTCGAGGGAGAGGATCCCGCCACCGCGCTTGCGGAGGACGGCGCCCGCCGCGTCGCGCTCAACGCGGCGCTGAAGGAGGTCGAGCAGGGGCGCAGCGAGCCCTCGGTCGAGTGGCGGCGCGACTACTCGCTGATCCTCGGCCTCGAGCGACTGCTCTCCGAGGACGAGCCGCACCTCGTGGACGGCACCACCCTCTCCGCCCATCAGGTGGATGCCCTCTCGGGGACGCTGATTGCGCTGGAGTCCGAGCTCCTGATCGGCCGCAATGGGAACGGGAACGGCAAGAACGCCTCGGTGGAGCTGCACTCCGGCGAGGTCGAGTTGGAGGGTGACGAGCTGCCCGACGAGGAGCCGCTCGATTGGGACCCGGCCGAGGAGGCCGAGGAGGAGGCCGCCGCCGACGCCCAGGAGGAGGACTCCGGTGCGGCCCGCCGCTTCTGGTTCGAGCACGCCACCGGCGCCGGCAAGACGGTCGCGGCGCTCGGCTTCGTGGAGGCATCGCGCACCGGCGGTGTCCTGATCCTCACCCACCGGCGCAACCTCGTGGACCAGTTCCTCGGCGAGCTCCGCGACCGCGGCTACAAGAAGCGCATCTCCGGCCCGCTGCTGAAGAACGGCGGTGGCGAGCCGCCCGCCGCCGGCCCCGTCACGGTCGAGACCTACCAGTGGTTCGTCCGCAACGCGGGCAAGGTGTCGGACGCGTACACGGTCGTGATCTGCGACGAGGCCCACACGGCCCTCGGGGAGAAGACGAGCGGCTCGATCCGGCAGTGGCTCGGCCCGGTGTTCGTGGGGATGACCGCAACGGGCGCGCTGATCGCGCGCCACGTGACGGACCTGTTCCCCACGCAGACCTCGCGCTTCGACCTGGCTCAGGCGGCGCGGCGCGGAGTGATCGCGCCGCTGCGCTCGGTACGGATTCCGCCCGGCGTGGGCGTCCGCTCGATCGCGAACGTGCCGCTCCGGCGCGGCGAGGTGGACCAGGACTTCGACCAGGAGCAGCTGGCCGAGCTGCTCGACCAGACACCGTTCAACCTCGCGGTCGCGGACCTCTACAAGACGCGCTTCAAGGACGTGCCGGGCGTCGTGTACTCCGCAGGTGTGAAGCACGCGCACAACGTGGCGAAGGCCTTCCAGGACGCCGGCATGAAGGCAAAGGCCGTCTCCGGTGAGACGCCGAAGCGCGAACTCACCCGTATCCTCGCCGCCTACGAGCGCGGCGAGATCGACGTTCTCGTGAACGCGCAGCTCCTGGCGGAGGGCTGGAACTCACCGCGTGCCACCGTCTGCATGCACCTTGCGCCGACGGCCTCGAAGCGCATCTATCAACAGCGCGTGGGACGCGTCACGCGCCGGAACCCGGGCAAGGAGTCCGGCATCGTCGTGGACTTCGTCCACCCGGCCACGCCGAACGACGACCCCGTGGTCACCCTGCACTCGCTGCTCGACCGAGACGTGTACCGCGGGGGCGCCATCGTGGTCGGCCCGGTGCGACGCGGCCGCGGCCGCCGCCTGCGCGTGGAACGCCGCGTGGTTCCGGTCACGGCCGACCAGGAGCGCCGCGCGCAGGTGTTCGAGCGGGAGCTTTGGCGCATAGCCGTGGAGCACCTGAGTTGGGGCGAGCAGCAGGCCTGGGCGATGCTCGCGGGCGCGCGGGTGGCATCCAACAACTGGCGCCGGGCCAAGGCGATGCTCCATTTCGACCAGAC
>Ga0126307_10003936_pt1 | contig 10246 bp, 6 predicted proteins | sample Plot28_FD_89955 | JGI IMG/M metagenome (GOLD analysis project Ga0126307, IMG submission 89955) | Serpentine soil microbial communities from UC McLaughlin Reserve, CA, USA - Plot28 | ecosystem: Environmental > Terrestrial > Soil > Grasslands | place: USA: UC McLaughlin Reserve, Lake County...
ATCCGTGTAGCCACGCCGGCATCGACCACTTGCCTGACTAATGCTCCCGCCATCTTCGCATTTGGCGAGCTCAACGCAACGCCGAGGAAGACTTGCCGCCGCAACTCACCGACGGGCTGATATCGATCGCTCCGCGACTGCGCGAAGAGCACAGCCGGAGCGAGACAACACAAAGCCAGAAGCATCTTGTGTGTATTCATCTGTATAAGTGTAATTTGAGCCATTCGGGCTGTGGTTGGATGTGTTCCAAATCGTGCTTAAACAGGATGAACTTGCCTTCGCGCTTCAACTCCCTGAACCCGCCCAGCTTGTAAGTAATCAACATCATTCGATTGCGATCGTTCGATAGAAACTCGGCATGCAGTTGCACTCCGGCCTCGCGTGCGAGGTTCAGAATGTGATTCATAAATACCGTGCCGACGCCGCGAGACATCACTCGACATGACATAAGAAACAATTTGATCGTCCACGCTTCAGTTCCCTTCTCGATCAAAGCCAGGCCAATCTTCCCATACGTGCCGAATTGATCATCAAGAGTCGCGACAAGCAACAGGTGATCGGGCGACTGGCGCAAGGCATCCAGCTCCGCCAGCGAGTAGGTATAGCTGGTCGTGTTGAGTTGATGAGTGCGAACGGTCAACTCTTCCGCGCGCTTTAAGTCTTCCTCCTGAGCGGGAGCAATAGTGAACTCCATCTCCAAGGTCGCCAGAAACTCCTCACTCGGCCCGACAAACTCTTCTTCCGCGAGTTTCCGATCGATATCCGCGCGATACATCTGCCGGCGGCGCGCGGAGTCGTCGGTGATAAATAACGGGTTGAACTCAGGCCGTGCGGACAAGCCCTCCAACTCCCTGGCGTCGATTGTCAGCACCTCGGGCAGAGTGTGTTTGACCTCTTCTCGCTCGAAGGGCTCGTCGTCGATGAAGGCAACCGTGTCCATGCCGATGTTGAGCGACCCGACGATGGTGCGAATGTTTGCGGCTTTCGAATTCCAGTTAACTTGCGGGTACAGGAAGTATTCGTCAAGACCTGCCTCTTTCAATTTCGCCATGGCGAGGTCGTGATCGTTCTTGCTGGCGACGGAATGAAGGATGCCGCGCTCGTCGAGAGCCTTCAGTGTCGCCACGAGTCCTTCGCGGATCCGCAGGCCATCTCCCTCGAGCAGAGTGCCTTCCCAGAGCGTGTTGTCGAGGTCCCAGACGAGGAGTTTTATCGTTTTTCGTTCTTCCGCTACGGCTGTGCTGCTCATATCAACTCCTTTACAACTCTCCCGGTGGATTTTTTGCAATACTAATTTGCTGGATCTGCGTGCTGCCTTCGATGATCTCCGTCACCCTCGCATCTCTCAAATACCGCGCAACCGGGTAGTCTTCAGTCAAACCGTTGGCGCCGTGAAGTTGGACTGCGTCGTTGGCCGCGCGCACCGCGGCCTTCGAAGCGAAATACTTCGCAACCAACGTCTCAGAGGTGGCGCCGGGATCGCCGATCTGTCTCAAATATCCCGCCCGGCAACACAACAGTCGCGCGGCGCTCGTGTCTGTAATCATGTTGGTGAGCTTGCGCTGCACGAGCTGATGTTGTGCCAATTCGACACCGAACTGCTTGCGCGAAGAGGTATATTCGATACAAGCATCGAGACACGCTTGCGCAATCCCAACCGCACCCCAGGCAACGCTGTAACGACCGTGGTCCAACGCGGTGCCCACGACATGCGACAGGCCGAATCCGATTCTTCCCACGAGATGAGTCGCCGGAACGAAGCAATGATCGAACTCGAGCTCCGCCAGCAGCGATGCCCGCGTGCCCACGATCCCGTGCAGCGGGCGGCGCGTGAAACCTTTTGCACCGGCCGGTACGAGAAAGGCAGTCAGCTTTCCTTCACAACGAACTAACGCCAGGAACAGATCAGCTACCTGCCCGTAAGTAATCCACTTCTTACGACCATTGAGCACGTAGCCGTCTCCCTCCGCACGAGCCTCGGTTTGAACGCCCGCGGCATCGCTGCCCACGTCCGGCTCAGTCAGGGCCAACGCGCATAGCAATTCGGCTCGCGCCACAGCCGTTCCGACCTTCGCTTTCAACTCGCGGCTGCCCCAGCGCCAGACGGCCAGCGCCACCATGTCGTGAACGGTGAGTAGAGATCGCACGGAGGAACACCCGCGCGCGAGTTCTTCGGTAAGCAGCCCGTATGTAATCGCGTCGAGACCGCCGCCGCCCGCATCAACCGGCAGCGGCGAGCCGAGATATCCGTTTTCACGAAGACGTCCGATGAGTTCCAGCGGTACGCGCTCCTCACGATCCCACCTGCCGGCGTGAGGCGCGATGTGTTCGCGTACGAACTGCCGAAATCGCAGTCGTGCTTCGCGCTGCGCACCCGATAATTCCATGCGCAGGCCCGGTTCCTCTTTTAGCGTCTGCTGCGGTTGCATCTTGTTTACACTGCGGCACGCGACATGAGCTTGCGTTCGAGCAATTCATCCATGCTGTTGAGCGTACGGAAATTATCGAGATCGAGGTCTTCGTCCTCGACTGCGATGCCGAACTCCTTTTCCAGAAATTGCACGAGTTGCAGCGCGGCGAGCGAATTGATGAACCCGCGCGCAAAGATGTCTTCATCATCTTTGAGGTCGTGGTTGCGCATGAATCTGGAGAGAAACTCTTTGATTTTTTGTTTTCTAAAGTCCACAGTCATTTACCTCTCACGCTTCGTAGTTATAGAAGCCTCGGCCGCTTTTGCGACCGAGTAATCCGGCATTAACCATCTTCTTGAGCAGCGGGCACGGACGATACTTGGTGTCGTTATAGGACTCGTTCAAAACCTCGAGCGACAGGAGGATCGTGTCCAGCCCGATTAGGTCTCCGGTCTCGAGTGGTCCCATCTTGTGACCGAAACAGCTCTTGAAAATGCGATCGACGTTTTCCGCCGTGGTCACTTGATCCTGCACAACGAAGATCGCCTCGTTAACGGTCAACATGAGCACGCGGTTCGAGACGAAGCCCGGCATGTCGTTGACGACGATGCACTCTTTTCCCATCGCCGCGAGTAACGCTTCTGCACGATCCAGTGTCTCCTGCGAAGTGTGGTATCCCTTGATGACCTCTACCATCGACTTGAGCGGCACGGGATTCATAAAGTGCATGCCGAGTACACGGTCGGGCCGCCTGGTGGCTGAGCCGATCCGCGTGATGGAGATAGCTGAAGTGTTGGCCGCGAAGACGCAGTGTTCAGGGCAAATTGCATCGAGGCGGCGGTACGCCTCAGCTTTCACTTCCCACTTTTCCACGACGTTCTCAATAACAAAATCCGTCTGGCCAAATTGGTCGTAATCGGTAGTGAAGTTGATGCGACGCAGCACCACGTCACTCTGTTCTTTCGGCTCCTTGCTCTTCGTGAAGAAGCCGCGCATGCGCAGGTTCTGGTGAATCGCTGCGCGCGCTTTATCGAGCTGCTCATCAGCCACATCCACCAGCACCACCTGATGGCCCGTCTCCGCGAGGTTCTGAGCCACCCCGACTCCCATTACCCCGGCCCCAACAACTCCTACTCGATCCATAGTGCCTCCTTCGGATATCTCTGCGACCCTCTGCGTATCTCTGCGTTCTCTGCGTTAATGTCCATTTGAACGCAGAGGTACGCAGAGCGCCGCAGAGGTTTACTTCCAGCCCCCGTCAGTTCACCGTCTTCTTTCGCACGTCCTCGTTCCTCGCAGCATCCGGTAGACGATCCTCCAGGTCACGAAGCGGCTGATAAAGAAAACCTGCCACCACCGCAATCACCGTCAATAACCCAAGCACGATAAAGAGCACCGCGATCCCGCGACCCGGCCCGGTTCCGAATAAACCCCCGACCACACGAGCCAGCGGTCCCTGCGGCGCCATCCATGGCTCGAAAATCCGGTCGGCGAGCGGCCCGGCAACCGCGTACGCGAGCGGCAATGTGGACCAGGCCACCAGGCGACGCATCGCGAAAGCGCGGCCCTGCACTTCAGCCGGAACTTTCGTCTGCCAGATTGTCTGGCTGGAAGTGAAGATGACCGGGTCGCAAAACAGGAAAATGAACGCGGCTGTTCCGATGACCACCCCGTTCGGTTGCAACACCGCCAGGAACAGGACCACTCCCCGCAGGAAAGTGGCGATAAAAATCGCGCGCATCTTTTGCCGTGGTCCTTCCCAGATACTTAACAAGACACTCCCCGCCACCACACCCACACCGCCCGCGGACATGATCGTCCCCAACGACTGCGGCGTCTTGAAACTCAAAATGTACGGCGGCAACAACACTTGCACGATGCCTGTGCTGAAGTTAGTAATCGCGAACAGTATTAACAGCGCTATCAGCTCGCGTTGCCCGGTCACGAATTTCCAGACCTGCGCAGCTTCGCGCCAGAAAGAGCCTGGCGCTTTGTCTGCTCGAGGCGATTGTTCAGGCCGAGTAATGCGCACGACACAGAGCGTGAGTACGGCGAAGGCATAAGCTGCAACGTTAATCAGCAGCACTCTGGTCAGGCCGATCACTTGAAGAAAAACACCTGCGAGCACCGGCGCCGCCACCATCGCGAACGATGTACCCAGCGAAACCATGCCGTTTGCGCGAGAGAGATTGCGCCGCGACACGAGCAGTGTGATGGATGCCGAGAGGGCCGGAAATTGAACGGACTCAAAGGCCGAGCTAAGCATCAACATCAGGTAGATGTGCCAAAGTTGGAGTTGGCCCATGATGGCCATTGCCGCCAGCACAGCGCCACAAAGCCCGCTTCCCAAAACGCCGAGCAGCATCACTAAACGTCGATCAAACCTGTCGACGATGACTCCGGCCACGGGCAGCAGAGCAATCTCCGGAAGCACCGTGAAGAACGAGATCAGAGAAAAAGCGGTCACCGATTTCGTCTGTTGATAAACCCACACGCCCAGGACGAAGCCTGCGAGATGAGAACCAAACAAAGACACCACCTGCCCTACCCAGACGACTCCGAATGCCGCGCCGCCATCGAGACGCTCGCTTCCGCTCAGCCTTCTCTTCCCTAACAATTTGGTTGACACACTACTCATGCCGTAGGCCCCGTGCAGGGTCGAGTTTCAAGAGTCGTAACATCGGCAGGTAAGTCGCCGCCAAAACCACGAGCAACAATATGCCGGCCGGAATCAGCAAGATCTCGGGCGCGGTGGGCTCCACCTGATACAAAAGGTTAGAGAGCACACGGCCCAGCGCGAGTCCTCCAGCCGATCCAATGATCAGGCCCAACACCGCCAGCAACGTACCGCGCGCGACTACCAGCCTGACCAAATCGGCCCAGCGCGCGCCGAACGCCAGACGGATGCAAAACTCCCTCGTCCTTTGTGTCACCGAATAAGCCGTCACTCCGTAAATGCCGAGCGCCGCCTGAAAAAGTCCGAGGCCGGCGAATAAACTCGTGAGCAGCGCTGCGAAGCGCTGTGGCCCAACAAACTCCGAGAGGTGCTGGTCCATCGTCGTGATCTCTGACACCGATTGATTCTTATTCAAGGAACCGATCACATTGCGAATTGGTTCGACGAGATTCATTGGTGGAGTGCTGGTGCGGACGAGCAGCGTCACCGGCCGCGTGTTCTCGACTTGAACGTAGGGCAAGTACCAAACCGGCCGATCGATCCTGAAGTTGAAACGATCTTCTTTAACATCGTCCACAACGCCGACGATGGTGTACCAGGGCGTGGTCGGCGAGGGCGGATGGCCCGGCCGCACGCGCTTGCCAAGCGGTGATTCACCAGGCCACTCACGATTTGCAAACTCTTTACTGATCACCACGACCGGAAGCGTGTCCGCGCGATCCTGTTCCTCGATCATGCGGCCTTCCAGCAGCGTCAGGCCCAATGTCTCCATATACCCAGGGCTGACCAGTCGATGTGCAGTGATTGGAATTTCGCTGGCGTCGCCCGCCGGCTTCCCTTCCACCGTGTACGACGCATCGAGACTGGAAACGCTGATCGGAATGTTTGTCGTGGTCCCCGCGGAAGCTACTCCAGGCAGAGTCGTCACTTTGTCGAGCAGCCGCTTCGTAAACTCGGTTCGGTCGACGTACTGCGCGTAGTCTGCTTCCGACAAATACAACTCCATCGAAAGCAGGTTGTCAGAACGGAAGCCGAGCTTCGCCTCGCTGAGACGTTGGAAACTTTTCACCATCATGATCGCGCCGAAGAGCAGCACTGTGGCGACGGCAATCTCGGCCACGATCAAAAACTCGAACGAGCGCTTTCCTTTCTTACCGATGCCACCGCGTTGACCACCCTCGCCGAGATCAGCCACGAGGTTATCTGAAGTGGCCGCGAATGCAGCCGGCGCCAGAACGAAAATAATCCCTGTTAACAACGACAGGCCAAAGGTGAAGGCCAGTACGCTGGCGCTGATCGGCACCTGTTGAAATGTATCTTTCATGGCGAAGAAATAGACAGGCTTGAGCGCCATCAACGAGCTGGTTACGAAGCGCGCGAACAACAGACCGGCGATACCGCCCAGCAGCGAGAGTAAGATGCCCTCGGTGAGCAACTGGAGAATCAACCGCTTCCGATTCGCGCCCAGCGCGATCTGAACTGCTGTCTCGTATCGTCGTTCTAAAGATCTGGTTAGCAACAGAGTTGCGATATTGGTGCACGTAATCAGCAGAAGAAAACCGACCACAGCCATTAAGAGCAATAGCGTCGGGCGGATCGTTCCGGTGATGTCTCCGAGCAGTTGCTGCCGCAATGGAATTAACTTGAGGCCCCAGCCTTTGCGATGCTCCGGATATGTTCGTTCCAAATCCTGCGCGATGTTCTTCACTTCCCTGTTTGCATCCTCGATCGAAACACCGGGCTTGAGCCGCGCGACAAGAAAGTATTTGTGGGCTGCCTGCTCTTTGATCGGCAGTGTCTCCAGATTCAAAGCCAGCGGCACCCAGACTTGCGTACCGAGCGGGAGATCGAAACCTTGCGGCAGAACTCCGACGACTGTGTAGTTGCCCTTGCCCATCGTCAGGGTGCGCCCGAGGATGTTTTGATCGCCGGCGAAGCGGCTTTGCCAAACGCTATGACTCAGTAACGCGACGGGTGCGGCGCCTGCCTTGTCGTCTTCCGGCAGAAAAGCACGGCCGAGGATCGGTTTGATTCGCAAGGTGGTGAGATAGTCGCTGGAGATCGCGGCTCCCGAAAGACGCTCTGGTCGATCCAGTCCGCGCAGTGAAAAGACCTGGTACAGTCCTAATCCAACGTCGCTGAACAAACGGCCATGCGTTTTGAATGCATTGGCATCGAGGACCGACGCCTCAAACGGATCGTCGTCGGTGCGCATGTCCAGCGTGAACACCACGTGGTCCACGTCTTCCACGGGAAGTGGCCGGACGAGGAGTGCGTTCACAACGCTGAAGATGGCCGTATTCGCGCCGATTCCCAACGCCAGGCAGAACACGATCACCCCGCTCACCATCTTTCTACGAATCAGCCGGCGACATGCGAGACGGATTGTGTACAGTAACGTGTACATCAGTTTCCCCCCACTTGGATCGGGTCAGGTATCACCTCGCGGTAGCGGGTGGCTCACCCATCCAGACTCAAAATCAATAGGAATGCTTATCATTCACCCACCGCTACCGCGAGGTGGTACTGACCCGATCAGACTTTTCACGCAAAGCGTGACTGCGGCTAAATTCCTGCCGCTTTTTGTGCTTCTTTGTGGCTGTCTTTTTCATCGCTCAGCAACTCGCCGAGACGCGCTGCCAGCACCTTCACGGGCGGTCCGTTGATGATTGAGTAATGATCGCCTTCGATCTCGAACACCTCGAGATTCGGCGCGCAAGGCGTCCAACCATGCGCCGGATCCGACACGGTGCTTCTGAAGATTGTGACCTTGCCTGCGTATACTCGCGGTTCGTAAGCGAACAACGCCGAGAGGTTGGCGCGATAGAGCTCAAACAGTCCTTGCAGCTCCGCAAGGCCGAGTTCATCAGGCACCATCTCCAAAACTCGCGCCTTCTCCAGCAAAACTTCGAGTGAAAGCTGCCGCAACTCACCGGGAGAAAAGCCAAGACTTCGACCAAAGGTTCCTTCGAGATCCTCGACAAACATGCGGAGGAGATCGAAATGCTCCGGCCGCTCGATGCTTTGCGGCGCATAAGAATCGATCAAAGCCAGTAACTGCACCCGGTCACCTTCAGCGGCGAGCTGCCGGGCCATCTCGAACGCGACCACTCCGCCCATGGACCAGCCGCCCAGACGATACGGGCCGTGCGGCTGCACCGCCCGCAACTTTTGCAAGTAATACTCAGCCAGTGCTTCAATCGTGTGCTGCTCTAAAACCGGCGACTGGAACGCGTAGAAAGGCTGCTCAGGCCCGAGTTGCCGCGCGAGTGCGGCGTAACAAAGCACATTGCCTCCCACAGGGTGAACGCAGAAGAACGGCGCCCGCGTTCCCTCGGAGCGTATCGGCACTAGAGCCGAACGTTGCAAAGTAGTCGCGTCCTGTCGCAGCACGCCGGCGAGTGACTCAATCGTTGGACTTTGCAGTAGAAAACTGAGCGACACCTCACGGCCAAACTGCTTTTTAATCCGTGACACTAATCGTACTCCCAACAGCGAGTGTCCGCCAAGATCGAAGAAGTTATCGCGAATGCCTACTCCTTCAACGCCGAGCAAGCTCTCCCAAATCCTCGTTAACCCAAACTCGATCTCATCGCGCGGCGCCAGATAAATCTGCGCTTCTTTGACGCGGCTCGCGCTCGATACCTTTCGTCGCTGGTCGACGCGGCCCAGCAGTTCCTGATGCTCCACTTCCGTCAACAACGAAATTTCCGACAGACGTTTGTCCGGCGCGATCACGATCTTTTCAAGCAGTCGCTCGTAATGCTCGAGCATCCGTTTGATGGTGGTCGCCTCGAACAACTCGCTGCTGTACTCAAACGCCGTCAGCAGCCCGCTCCCGGTCTCGGTTATGTAAAGCGTCAGGTCAAACTTGGTAGTACCCAGCTCCGCTTCCAATACTTCCGCGTTCAAACCAGCCATCTCGAGCTTCAGCGACGGCAGGTTCTGTAGCACACAGAAAACCTGGACCAGGGGGTTGCGGCTGAGATCGCGCTCGGGCTGCAACTCTTCAACCAACTTCTCGAAAGGCACGTCCTGGTGCGCGTACGCGTCGAGCGCAACTTCGCGCACCTGTCCCAGCAACTCGCTGAAACTCATCTCGCCGGGCAATTCCGTGCGCAGCACGAGCGTGTTGGCGAAGAATCCGATCAGTCCCTCGATGGCTTCGCGATTGCGGTTGGCCACGGGCGTGCCAACGACGATGTCATGCTGCCCCGTGTAGTAACTCAGCAAAACTTTGAAGGCCGCCAGCAGTGTCATGAACAGCGTCGCGCCTTCTCGCACGCTGAGTGCTTTGACGGTCTCGGTTAGCTCTTCGGACAAGGCGAGATGCTCGTGTGCGCCGGTGAAGCTTTGCACTGGCGGGCGTGGTTTGTCGGTCGGCAATTCCAACACCGAAACGCCCGCTAACCGTTCCTTCCAGAATTGCAACTGCGCTTCCAGGAGCTCGCCGCTCAGCCACTCTCTCTGCCACTCCGCAAAGTCTGCATATTGAATCGGCAACTCCGAAAGCGGCGAGTCGCGGCCATCGACGAATGCTTCGTAGAGCGTCGTCAGCTCTCGCAACAAAACGCCCATGGACCATCCGTCGGAAACGATGTGGTGCATCGTCAGCAATACGACGTGCTCTTCGTCTGCCAGCCGCAGCACGCTCACGCGCAGCAAAGGTCCGTTGGATAGATCGAACGGGAGTTGTGCTTCTGCCTCAGCGAGCCTGCGCGCCTCTTGTTCGCGCTCCGCCGGCCCGAGATCACTGAGATCCACCGGTGATAGTGAAATCGCGGCCGGTGGTGCGAACACTGGCACCGGCTGGCCGTCAACCTCCAGGAATGTTGTGCGCAATGCTTCGTGGCGACGCACGATCTCAGTCAACGCCTGCTCGAGTGCGCGCACATTCAATTGGCCCTCGAGCCGGAGCGCGGTTGGCATGTTGTAGACGGGGCTGCCCGCAACCAGCTTGTCGAGAAACCAGAGTCGCTGCTGCGCAAACGATAGTTGCAACTCTCCGTTACGCGGCACGGGAACGATCGGCTTGAACGACATGTTTTGTCCGTTACGCCGCGACGCTTCGATGTGCCGAGCCAACCCGGCCACCGTTGGGCGTTCGAAGAGTTGTCGCAACTCGATCTCAATCCCAAACACCTTGCGCACGCGCGAG
>Ga0126307_10003937_pt1 | contig 10246 bp, 14 predicted proteins | sample Plot28_FD_89955 | JGI IMG/M metagenome (GOLD analysis project Ga0126307, IMG submission 89955) | Serpentine soil microbial communities from UC McLaughlin Reserve, CA, USA - Plot28 | ecosystem: Environmental > Terrestrial > Soil > Grasslands | place: USA: UC McLaughlin Reserve, Lake County...
CGGTTTCATGGGGTCGCCTAATGTCGCATAGCGCCCCGGGCAGGACTCGAACCTGCGACCCGCGGCTTAGAAGGCCGCCGCTCTTTCCAGCTGAGCTACCGGGGCGGGTGCTGACCTAAGCGTAGGTCAGCGACCGCCGCCGCCGCCGATTGACGACCCGCTGAAGAAGAAGAACCAGATCTCGAACGCTGCGGCTGCGACCAGCACGGTCACCACCACGACCTTCTCCGCGCCCGAGATGCGCGCCGCGTTGCCGCCGTATTCGGGTCGCTCCCCGCGCATGCTGCGCAGCCACGGGGCATGTGTGCGCACCGTCGGCGTCGTGCCGGTGGCGTCCTGATACGCCCCCATCACCCGCTTCAGCAGCTGGTAGAGGCCCCAGCTGAACGCGATCAGCGACAGGATCACGACCGCGTACGCCCCCATCGACGGCTGGCTCTCCTCGCCCTGCACCTTCGACCCCAGCCACACCGCGAGCAGCGGGCTGCCGGTCCACACGTTCAGCGCCAGGAACGCCATGGCCGCGGCGAGCAGGATCGGCTTGAGCCGTCCGGAGCGCTCGGGATCCCCTGCCGTCTCAGTCATCTAGATCGGGGCGCCCGGATTCGAACCGGGGACCTCCGCCACCCAAAGGCGGCGCGCTGCCAGGCTGCGCCACGCCCCGTCGCGGGAAGTCTAGGCTGAGCTCAAGTGGCGGCGCTCGTATACGCGGAGTACGCCAGCACCACCGACGCGGCCGCCAGCAGCGCCACGCCGGTAACGGGTACGGCGCGGGCACCCGTTGGGCGAGTCTTCTCGTGGATCATCACCGCGGTGAGAAGAGCCATCCAGATCAGGCTCGCCACGCCAGCGGCGAACATCACGAGCATCAGGGCCCAGCAGCACCCGACGCAGAACGCGCCGTGACGCATCCCCAAGCGCAGGCCGCCGCTCGGCCCGCGCTCGTAGTACCGCATCATGAATTGGGCTGGGTGGCGGCACTTGTCGAGACAGGCGTCCTTGAGCGACGTGAACTGGAACGCACCCGCCAGGGCCAACACGGAGCCGCCGATCCACCAGTCGTGGTGCTCCAGCCATGAGCTCGAGTTCACAGCGGCGTGCAGGCCGGCGTCAGCGCCGAAGGCCGCCAGCCCGAACCCACTCCACACGAGCGCGTAGCCGCCCAGGAACGCCGCCATCGCGCGCCGCCGCTGCGGCGCCTGCGCCGATGCGCGCGCGTACAGCCGCACGAGCGGCAGGCTCGACGGCAACATCATCGCTGCGATCATGACCTGCCACGCGAGCAGGGAAAGGATCGCGGCCGCCACCAGCGGCGGGCCGCCACCAGCGAGCAGCGAGTCGTGGTGCAGCAGCGCAGCGGCGCCGGCAAGCTGGGCCGCGATCGCAGCGGCCCAGGCGGCGGCGATCCCGACCAGGATCGGTCGGGGCAGGCTGGTCATTCGCCCCGGTAGTCGATTTTCCAGTCGGACTGGATCGCGTTCTTGTTCTCGAGCTCCCACTGGTAACCGTGCTCAGGGATGTTGATTCGCTCGTAGTCAGCGATCGCGACGTACGCCGGCGCACCGGGGACGGTCGAGAAGATCGAGTTGTTGAGCGTGGTGATGCTTCCGTCCGGTCCCCGGTAGGGGTGCATTGAGCAGTCGACCTTGTCGCCGACCTTCAGGGTGCCTGCACCGTCCTCGATCGTGTGCGATATCGGCGCCCGCTCCACCGCGACGATCTCGCCGACCAGCTGCGCGAGGTCCGCCAATGGACCCCCGAGCTTGCCGCCGAAGGCGTCGAGCATCGCCTCCATCTGCTCGTCCGAAGCCTTGTCGTCGACGAACATCGCAACGCGCCAGTGACCCTCCAGCACGTTGCCGGGGATGTGCCCGACGTTGACTAGCGACAGCCCGCTCACGTCGACCCCCCGGATGGTGCCGGTGGTGAGGTTGTACGCGATCACGGTGTCGCAGGTGCCGTTGTCGGGGTCCTCACCGATCCAACAAGGGCAGAGGGTGTTGCAGCTGCATACCTCCAGCAGCGAGCCCTCAAGTTGGTAGCCCTGGCTGGTTGCAGCCGAACTCGTCTCAGTGGTGGCCATTCCCACTCCTTCTGTCGGGGCGCGGCCCCGATCATCGCCGCCCAGCCGATCGGAAGCAAGGGCGCGCTAGGGTGGCGCGCCGATGGCAGATGTCCAGCCGCTCAAGACCCTTCGCTACGACCTCGACGTCGCAGGGGCGCTTGAGGATCTGATTGCGCCTCCGTACGACGTGATCGATGACGAGGGGCGAGCGGAGCTCGCCGCGAGGAGCCCTTATAACGTCGTCGAGCTCGATCTGCCTCGCAGCTACGACGCCGCGGCACAGACCCTGGACGAGTGGCGCCAGAACGGGGTGCTCGTGCAGGAGGACGAGCCCGCCATATGGGCGCTGCGGCAGGACTACACCGCGCCGGACGGCGGCACGCGCTCACGCACCGGGGTCTTCGCGCGCGTGCGCGTGGAGGACTACGGCGCGGGCCGGATCCGGCCGCACGAGCGCACCCATCCGGGCCCGAAGCAGGACCGCCTCCGACTCACGCGAGCGACGCGCGCGAACCTCTCCCCGATCTTCAGCCTCTTCCCCGACCCCGGTGGCGCGGCCACGGAGAGCCTGGCACACGCGATGGGCGGCGAGCCGTTCGCCGTGGCATCCGACGGGGAGGGAACGCGCAACACGCTCTGGCGGGTGGCCGATCCCGAGCAGATCGCGGCGCTCCAGGCCGCGCTGGCGGACGCGGAGCTGCTGATCGCGGATGGACACCACCGCTACGAGACGGCGCGTGCGTATGCGGATGAACTGGGCGGCGAGGGGGACCACCGCTATGTGCTGATGTTCCTGGTGGCGCTCGACGACCCTGGCCTGCTCGTGTTCCCTACCCACCGGCTTCTTACGGACCTCAAGGACAGCGATAAGCAGGAGATGCTCCGCGACGTGGTCCTGCGCGACTTCGAGGTACAGAAGCTCGACTCGTCGACGCAGCTCGAGCCGCCGGCGGAGGGCGACGGCGTGGCCTTCGGCTACATGGACGCCCACTTCAAGCAGCCATACCGCCTGGCCCTTAAGGACCAGAGGATCGCCGACGACGCCCTCGCCGGCATGCCAGAGCCGTACCGCAGGCTCGACACGGCCGTTCTCGAGGTGTTGGTGCTGCGCGGCGCGCTCGGCATGAGCGAGGACGACATCTCACACCTGCGCGGCCTCGACTACTCGAAGAACCTGGACGACGCCATCGAGCGCGTTGAGTCCGGGGCGGCGGACGCGGGGTTCTTTATGCGTGCCACGCCGGTCGAGCAGGTGCGCGAGGTCGCCGAGGCAGGCGAGTCGATGCCGCCCAAGTCCACGTACTTCTTCCCGAAGGTCCCGACGGGCCTCGTGTTCAATCCGCTCGCGTGAAGATCTACACGCGCAAGGGCGATGACGGCACCACCGGCCTCTGGTACGGAGGCCGGGTTGCCAAGTTTGCGGGCCGTCCGGAGGCCTACGGCTCGGTCGACGAGGCCGCCTCGGCGCTGGGGCTCGCACGCGCGGCGGCGGATCGCGGCGGGGAGGTCTACAACGACATCCTGCGCTTCCAGAACGAGCTGTTCGTCGTGGGTGCCGAGCTAGCCACCGCCCCGGAGGCCTCCGGACGGCTCCAGGCCGGGGTCTCGAAGGTCACGCCGGACATGGTCGAGCGGCTCGAGTCGGACATCGATCGCTACATGGACCGCGTAGAGCTGCCGCCGAAATTCGTGATTCCGGGCGGAACCGAGCTGTCCGCACGCCTCGACGTGGCGCGCGCGGCGGTACGGCGGGCCGAACGCCGGGTAGCAGCGCTGAAGCACGACGGAGACCTTGCCGACGACATCGTTCTCACGTACCTGAACCGGTTGTCCGACGCGGTCTACGCGATGGCGAGGTTCGCCGACGAGCCGGAGCCTGAGTTGTTCGAGGGGAGACGATGAGAGCAACCGCACGCCGCGAGGCCGGCAGCCTTAGGCACGCCGTCGAGATGCGTGACCACACGCTGGTGGCGGACGAGCCGAAGGACGAGGGCGGCGAGGACACCGGACCGAGCCCGCAGGAGCTGCTCGCCGCCAGCCTCGCCTCCTGCACCGCCATCACCATGGAGATGTATGCCACCCGCAAGGGCTGGAACGTCGGCGACGTTGCGGTGCACGTGGACTACGAGCCGGCTCAACGTGGCTCGCCGACCCGCTTCCGGATGACCGTCGACTTCCCGAAGGAGCTGCCCGACGACCAGCGCGAGCGGCTCATGCAGATCGGCGCGAAGTGCCCCGTTCACCGCGTGCTGGAGGGAGAGGTCATGTTCGAGGAGAGCGTCGAACTGGTCTAAACCGTGTGGGCGGCGGGCGCGCGTTCCCACATCGAGACGCGCTCGAGCGGCTCGAATCCGGCACGTTCGTAAACCGGGTAGCCGAGCGGCGTGGCGATCAGCGTGGCCGTCCGGTTGCCGCGCTCGGCGGCGTCGGCGAGCGCGTGGCCGAGGAGCTTGTTTGCGATGCCCTTGCCGCGGGCCTCGGGCACCACCGCCACCATCTGGATCTCGCTGTTGCCGTCGTGATCCAGGACGAGGAGGCAGCCCGCCGGGGCACCGCCGCGGCCCTCGCCGTCGCCGTCGCCCTCACGTGCGACATAGACATGTGCGGCGCCGTCAGGCAGTTCCCTCAGCGCGCGTGAGAAGGAATCCGTGCCGAACGTGTACGAGCGGTCGTTGATCTGGCCGACATCCGCGAGCGCGCCGTCGGCCGTCCAACCCGCGAGCGCATCAGCCGGCGGACGCTCCACGCCGTCCAGCCGGCGCCCCATGGCCCACGGCTGCGCGTCGAGCTGGTGTCCGCGGCGCTCGAGCAAGGCGGCTGCGGCGTCATCGCCGGCCCGGACCCAGACGGTCCACTTGGCGCCGATCGCCCCGTAGGCGGCGGCGACTTCGTCGTAGGCCGCTTCTAGCCCGTCGGCGTTCCGGTAGAGCACGGCGTTCACCACGGCCCGCTCGGGCGCGGCCGGCACCACGGCCGCGAGCACGCCGTTGCGCTCGAGCGCCCGCGCGCCCCGGGAGGCGCCGCCGATGAGGCGGTACCAGTGGAACATCGACTCGAAGACGCGGTTGAGCAGGCTCAATCGACCGTCGCGCCCGCTGCGTGGAGCTCCTCGAGGGCGCGATCGGAGTCGCCCTGCTGCACGTCGATTCCGCGGATGCCGCCGCTGTCGATCGTGACCCGAAAGCCCTCGCTCAGAGCGTCGAGTGCCGTCTGCCGGACGCAGTAGTCGGTCGCGAGCCCCACCACCGTCACCTCGTCCACGCCGTGGCTTCGCAGCACCGCTGCGAGGTCCGTCTCCTCGAAGCCCGAGTAGCCCTCGAGCTGGGGTTCGTAGCCGGCGTCCACGACGGCGTCGATCTTGTCGCGGTCGAGCGAGTCATGCAGCTCGGCGCCGTGGCTGCCCTGCACGCAGTGCGGTGGCCAGGGGCCGCCCTGCTCCTGGAACGACTCGTGATCGGGAGGGTGCCAGTCGCGGGTGGCCACCACCAAGTCGAATTGGCCCGAGTCGATCAGCTCGTTGACGCGATCGGCGATCGCGCCCCCGTCCGGAACCGCGAGCGCGCCGCCCTCGGTGAAGTCGTTCTGGAAGTCGATGATCAGGAGCGCTCGGGCCACATTCGCATAATAGGCGCGTGCGGGAGTACCTCCTGACAGCCGAGCAGGCAGCGGCCATGGACGCGCCCGGCCACAAGGACGCCGCGGTTCTCGTGCCGCTCTACCGCGACCCACTCACCGCTGTCTTCACCGAGCGGCGCGCCGACCTCAGCCTGCACGCGGGCGAGATCTCGTTCCCCGGCGGGCGCCAGGACCACCCCGAGGAGGACCTGCGCCAGACCGCGCTCCGCGAGGCACACGAGGAGATAGGCCTCGACCCATCCGGAGTGGAGCTGGTGGGAGCGCTGCCCCCGGTCGGCACGTTCGTGACCGGATACCGGATCTTCCCGTTCGTCGGACTGATCGAGCCAGGCCAGACGTGGCGCCCGCAGGCCGCAGAGGTCGAGCAGGTGCTCGAGTTCACGCTCGCCGACCTCGTCGGGGGTCACGAGATGCAGCGGCTGGTCCGAAAGGGCGTGCCGATCAAGACGCCCACCTACACGGTCGACGGCAACCTCGTGTGGGGAGCGACCGCACGGATCGTGCAGTCGCTCCTCGAGGCCTTGGGGCCGCTCCTCTAGACGTCCTTGTCGATCGGCACCGCGACCATGTTGCCCCACTCGGTCCACGAGCCGTCGTAGTTCTTCACATCGTCGTGCCCGAGCAGCTCGTGCAGCACGAACCAGGTGTGCGCCGAGCGCTCGCCGATACGGCAGTACGCGATGATCGGATTGCCGTCGGTCACGCCCTTGTTGCCATAGAGCTCGCGGAGCTCGTCGGCCGCCTTGAAGGTGCCGTCCTCCTGCACCGCCTGCGCCCACGGCACCGAGGCGGCGCCCGGGATGTGGCCCGCGCGCTGCGCGCCCTCCTGCTCGTAGCCGGCCATGGCTATCAGCTCACCGGAGTACTCCTGCGGCGAGCGAACGTCCACGAGGTGCGTGTCGCTCTCGAGCGCGTCGCGAACCTCGTCGCGCATAGCGCGAATCGCGGGGTCGCGCTCCCTGGCGGAGAACTGCTGCGCGTCGTAGCTCGGCACGTCCCTCGATGTGGGCCTCCCCTCCGCGATCCACTTCTCGCGCGGGCCGTTCATCAGCTTCACGCTGTCGTGGCCGTAGTACTTGAGGTACCAGTAGGTGTAGGCCGCGAACCAGTTGTTACGGTCGCCGTAGAGGACGATCGTGTGGTCGCTCGAAATTCCGCGGCTGCCGAACAACTCGCCGAACTCGGCCGCGCCGAGGAAGTCGCGCTTGACCTGGTCCTGAAGGTCCTTCTTCCAGTCGAAGCCGATCGCACCCGGAATGTGCGCCTCCGCGTAGAGCGCCGGGTTTTCGTCGACCTCGACAACCCGGAGCGAGTCGTCGTTCAGGTGGTTCTCCACCCACTGGGTGTCCACGAGCACGTCCTTGGCGTAGTCCGCCACGGTCCCTCCAATTCTCCTGAAAGCTTGTCGGGTTTACCGTATCGAAGCTCGAACCGTAGGCTGCGGGCTATTGTGGTTCGGGCTCATGGAGCGCGCGCCGCTGCGACCAGTGCCCGCCCGGACCGCCGGTCCCGTCGACCCTGCGGCGGCCGTCCGCGAGATCGCGACCGCGCTCCCGGGGCTCCAGCCGCTCAAGGTGCGGGCCCTGGCGCTCGTGGCGCTCGCGGAGCGGCCGCGCGCCGAGGTAGCCGGTCTTCTCGCGGTCGACGAGGCCGAGCTCTGCTGGATGCTTGCCGCAGCCCGCAAGGAGCTGCGTCAGACCATTACGCCGCTGTCGGGCAGCGGCTGGTGCGAGCGAGCCGAGGGTCTGATATCCGATCGGCTCGACGGCGTGGTCGCGGAACCCGATGACCGGCGCCTCGACGTCCACCTGCGCAACTGCGCTCGCTGCGTGGAGCATGAGCGCCGCCTCGTGCAGGCCACCGACGCGCTGCTCGCAGGCATAGCGCCAGCCCGTCCGAGCCCTGCCCCAGCGAGCGACGCGGCGCTGACGGCCGTAACACCGGGAGCGGAAGCGCCGGCGGGCGGAGCGCCTGGGGACGCGCGGCCCGCGGAGCTCGCACCCGGGGATGCGCCGGCGGCGCTTTCGCCCGGGGAGGCACCGGCGGAGATCCCGTCCGGAGAGGCACCGGCGGACCTCGCGCCCGGGGACGCCCCGCCCGTGGACGCCGAGCCTGCGGACCTGGAGGTCGCCGCGCTCGAGCGGGATGCTTCCACCGAGCCAACTTCGGTCGCCGCCGAGTCGGGTGCAGCGGCCGCCGAGCTCGTTGGCGCCGGCGAGCCGCCTGCGCCGAGCTCGGATCAGATCGCGGCGGCCGCGGAGGTCCTCGTGACCGCGCGCACCCGGCGCCAGCTCGCCGCGGCCATCACCTGGAACGCCCTGATCGCCATCGCCGTGATGCTCACAATCGCGTCGATAGTCCTGATCGTGGCCGGCGCCCTCGGTGCCGAGCTCTAGCGCGCGGGGCGAGTGCTTCACTCGCGTATATCGCGGCAAACCTCGATGGAGTACGGATCAGGGGCTGAGCAGTTGCTCTACCGCCGCCGTCATCGCCTCGCGCCACGCCTCGTGCGCCGCCGGATCCGCGTCCACGATCTCGACCGGCATGTGCCAGGTCTGTGACGCCTCGCGCACGATCGCGGCGCCCTCGGCCAGCTGCGCCGCGTCTGCCGTGCCGGCCGCCTCGTAGACCAGGCCGCGCACGGGCGTGTCCACTAGGTGCTCCATCAGCGAGCGGAGCCGAGGACCGTGCACGTCGGGTGAGTCGTTAGCACTCCCGAGAAGCCAGCAAACGACGGTCACCCCGGCCAATGCGGGGACGAGCGTGCCGAGCCGGTCCGGATCCGCAACCACTCCCTCGATGCCCGCGGTTTCGAGGTCGGGTAGGCGCACCGGAGAGCGACTCGTTCCTCGTACCGCGTGGCCGGAGGCTCCTAGCGCCGTGCCGAGCGAGCTGCCGCGGCAGCCGCAGCCGACGATCAGCACGCGAGCCACGTCAGTCGTCCGCGCGAGGTGGCGCCTCCGCAGGGGGCGGGCCCGTCGCTGGCGGCGGGCTCGTCGCGCGGGCGCGCCGGCGGAGCTCCTGGCGCCAGCGCTCATCCGCGGCCACCTGCGCCCGGACGTCGTCCTCGCTGATTTCCTCGCGCCCGCTCGCGCGGCGACGTGCGTTCTGAGCCTCGATCATCTGGTCCACGTCGTCGATCTCGAGCTCGGCCTCGACCTCCGGCGAGCGCGTGGGACGCCAGTCAACCTGCTCGGCTCCAGAGCCGGGATACCACTTCCCGATCGCCAGGAAGATCCCGATCACCACCAGCCCTCCGAAGAAGACGAACATGGAGAACTCGTCCACGCGAGGCGAGTGTACGCTCCCGCCCCATGCGAGACGCAGTCATCCTCGATGCCCTTCGCACGCCCGTCGGCCGCTATGCCGGAGTCCTCTCGCCCGTGCGTCCCGATGACCTCGCCGCTCGCACGATCGAAGCGGCCGTGGAGCGCAACGGGCTCGACCCGGCGACGGTCGACGAGGTCTACATGGGCTGCACGAACCAGGCCGGCGAGGACAACCGCAACGTCGCGCGGATGGCGTCGCTTATTGCCGGACTGCCGGTGCAGGTGCCGGGTGCGACGGTCAACCGCCTCTGCGCCTCGGGCCTCGAGGCGATCGTTCAGGCCGCGCGCCAGGTGCGGGTCGGCGAGGCCGAGCTGGTGCTCGCGGGCGGCGTCGAGTCGATGTCACGCGCCCCGCTGGTGATGCTGAAGCCCGGACGCGGCTTCCCGCGCGGAAACGCCGAGCTGGTCGACACGACGATCGGCTGGCGCTTCATCAATCCCAGCCTGGCCGAGCGCTACTCGACCGAGTCGATGGGCGAGACGGCGGAGAACGTGGCCGAGCGGTACCGGGTCTCCCGCGAGGACCAGGACGCCTTTGCCTTGGAGTCGCACCAGCGCGCGGTGGCCGCCGCCGAGGCCGGCCGCCTCGACGACGAGATCGTGACGGTGGAAGTGCACCAGCCGAAGGGCGACCCCGTGACGATCCACGCGGACGAGGGTCCGCGCGCGGACACATCGCTCGAGCGCCTGGCCCGACTGCGGCCGATCTTCCGCGAGGGCGGCAGCGTGACCGCCGGCAACGCCTCACAGATCAACGACGGCGCGGCGTGTGTGGTTGTGGCGAGCGAGGAGCGCGCCCGCGAACTGGGCCGCGAGCCGCTCGCCCGCCTGGTCAGCAGCGCCTCGGCGGGCGTCGATCCTGCCTATATGGGCATCGGGCCCGTGCCGGCCTCGCGCAAGGCGCTCGAGCGCGCCGGGCTCGATCCGAAGGACATCGACCTGGTCGAGCTGAACGAGGCGTTCGCGTCTCAGGTGCTCGCCTCGATGCGCGAGCTCGGCTTCGACCACGAGCGCCTGAACGTGAACGGCGGCGCAATCGCGCTCGGCCACCCACTCGGCGCCTCGGGGGCCCGGCTGCTCGGCACGCTCGCCTGGGGGCTACGCCGCCGAGGCGCGCGCTACGGACTCGCGACGATGTGCATCGGCGTCGGTCAGGGACTCGCCGCGGTGATCGAGAACCCAGCCGCGGGCTAGGAGGGCGGGAGTGAACTCGCCC
>Ga0126307_10003938_pt1 | contig 10246 bp, 11 predicted proteins | sample Plot28_FD_89955 | JGI IMG/M metagenome (GOLD analysis project Ga0126307, IMG submission 89955) | Serpentine soil microbial communities from UC McLaughlin Reserve, CA, USA - Plot28 | ecosystem: Environmental > Terrestrial > Soil > Grasslands | place: USA: UC McLaughlin Reserve, Lake County...
CAGCGGCTTGTCGTCCAATGGAAAGGTGACGGCGAGAACACCGTCTGGGCCGCGCTGAGGACCGACGCCGAAGTAGATCAGGTTGTCCCAGTAGAACGAGGTGAGGAGGAACGTGGTCGGCACACCCAAGTCGCGGAACATTCCGTCGGCTTCGCCCTTGGCATCGAAGTGCGGCACCTTGTACTTGCCCATCAGCGTCGGCATCCGGTCGTCCTCGAGCAGAACCCACTTGCGGGTATCCTCCAGGGTGGACCAGATCAGGTGTTGCACCCCGGCATCCTTCGCCGCCTGGGCCTGGTGCCTGGCCTGGGTCAGCTCCCGCTCAGGCGAGAAGTGCTCCCAGAAGTTGGTGAGACAGAAAGCGCCGAACGCGCCGGTAAAGGCGCGGCGAATGCTGGGCGGATCGTCCGCATCGGCGGCGACAACCTCGGCGCCGGCGTTCTTGAGAGCCTGGGCCTTCTCCGACTCCGGCTTCCGGGTGATCGCGCGGACACCGAATCCGCCGTTCCGGTCGGCTAGGATCGCGCGGGCCAGTCCCCCGCCCTGCGCACCGGTGGCGCCGACAACAGCGATGATCTTTTTCTCGGGCATGATGATTCTCCAGAATGAGTGACCTGAACCAGGCGAGAACATATCGCCAAAACGCGGAACCCACAAAGCAGGCGGAGCACCCGTCCCGCCGCCACCTGGCAGTTTACTTCCTGCGGCTGGGTGCCCTGGGTTTTGGCGGACCGGTCGCGCTGGTGGGGCACATGCATCACGATCTGGTAGAGATTCGTCATTGGATCGGTGAGGAGGAGTACCGCGAAGGCATGGCGTTGGCCCAGTTGTCTCCCGGCCCGCTGGCGGCGCAGCTCTGTTTCTATCTGGGCTACATCCGGGGGGGCGTCACCGGCGCCCTCATGTCCGGCCTGGCCTTCGTCGCGCCCAGCTTCCTGATTGTCGTCGCGCTCGGCTGGGCCTACCTGCGCTACGGCGGGCTCTCCTGGATGCAGGCGGTGTTTTACGGCGTGGGCGCATCGGTCATCGGACTCATCGCCAGGAGCGCCTACGGACTGGCCCTGAAGACCATGGGACGTGACGTCCTACTCTGGGGAATCCTGCTCGTGGTTGCGGTGGCAACCGCAATCACCGGCCGGGAAAGTGTCTCGCTCATCGTCGCTGGTGGAGTGGTGGTGTGGCTGGTGCGGGCACCGCCTCTGATCCTGCGCAGAACCGGCACCGCCGGCGAAGGCGTCAGCGCCATCCTGCTGCTTCAAATCCTCGGCTTCTTCACCTACGCGGGAGCTTTCGTCTTCGGAAGCGGGCTGGCCATTGTCCCGTTCCTGCATGGCGGTGTGGTGCTGGAACACCGCTGGCTCACCGAGCGGCAGTTCCTCGACGCAGTCGCCGTGGCGTTCATCACGCCGGGCCCGGTGGTGATCACCACCGGCTTCATCGGCTATCTCGTAGCCGGCCTGGCAGGTGCCTGTGTGGCCGCGGGGGCAACATTCCTCCCGGCATTTCTCTTCACCGTGATTCCCGCTCCGTATTTCCATCGCCACGGGAAGCGTCCCTGGCTCGCCGCGGTGGTGGCGGGGATAACAGCGGGCGCCACCGGAGCCATTGTCGGCGCGGTATTCGTGCTGGGCCGACAGTCGATCGTGGACCTCGCGACGGCAGCCATCGCGCTCGGCGCCTTTGCCCTGACCTGGCTCAAGTGGAAGATTCCCGATCCGTTCATTGTGCTCCTCGCAGCGCTCGTCGGATTGGCGCTAAGGCGGTAGTGCGGGCGTGACGGAAGGACGGAAATCAGTGGAAGAGGCGGATAAAAGAGGCAGAGTAGCTTGACTGTGTTTAATTAAGCGATTAATTAGGACTATGGCCCAGGTACCTGACGCCAATTCCCGCGAGCAGATCCTCGATGCCGCCGAGCGGCTTTTCGCCTCCCAGGGATTCGCCCGCACCACCATCAAGGACATCGGCCGCCAGGCCGGGCTCAACAGCGCCCTGCTCTACTACTACTTCGCCGACAAGGATCAGCTCTACCGGGAAGTGCTCCGGCGCTTCGTGAGCCGGCTGGTATCCCGGACCATGACAGCGCTGACCAGCGAGGGGACTCCCGATGCCCAAGTCCGGAGTCTGCTCAGCGCTCAGGCGGAGCTGCTGATTGCCAATCCCCATTTCCCTCGGCTGATGGTGCGGGAGCTGGCTGAGTCGGAGGGTGCTCATGCGGTCGAGCAGTTTCATCTGCTCGCCAGCACCACGTTCAAGCGGCTCTGCGAGCTGATCGAAGAGGGCCAGGAGGCCGGGCTGTTTCGGAAGGACATCGATCCCCGTTTCGCCGCCATCTCAACCATCGCGCAGGTGGTCTATTTCTTCGTGGCCCGCCCCGCCGTCCGGGTGCTGCTCAAGGCCGGGCCCCACGGTCCGTCACCCAAGGTGGTGCGCGATTTCGCCCGGCACGCCGCCGACTTCGCGCTCGCGGCGCTGTCGCAGCCCGCATCCCGCACCGGGGCTCGGCGGCGGTCACCCGAAGCTGCCGGAGGGGGCGGCCGATGAGGATCTATCCGGCGGCTTCGGCTCTTGTGATTGGGATCATGGCCTGTCACGGATCGGACGATGGGCCGGTTCGCGGCACGGGCACCATCGAGGTCAGGGAGATGGACGTGACCCCACAGGTTTCCGCCCGGGTACTGCAGGTGCTGGTTGACGAGGGCGATCCCGTACGGGCCGGCGACACTCTGGCGCTCCTCATCCAGTCAACCACTCGAGCCGACATCGCCGGCGAGCAGGCCCGGGTCCGTGCCGCAGAGGCAGCGCTGCGGGAAGCGGTCACGGGCCCCCGGCGGAGTGAGATCCAGCGAGCCGAGGCCGATCTCCGGGTAGCCGAAGCCGAGGTGCAGCGGACGCGACAGGAGCTCGACCGGACGCGCCCGCTGGCCGCCCAGTCGGTAGTGAGTCGGCAAACACTGGATGATGCCCAGGCCGCGGCCGATGCCGCGGGGGGGCGGCGCGATGCCGCACGTGAGGCGCTCCGCCTGCTGCGCGAGGGTACTCGTCCGGAACGGGTGCAGGCTGCGCGGGCCGACCTGGCCAGCGCGAGAGCGTCGCTGGCCGCGGCAGAGGCAGTGGCCCAGGACTTGGTGCTGACTGCACCGTTGGACGGCGTGGTGATCTCGCGCAACGCCGAACCGGGCGAGCTTCTGGCCCCGGGCCAATCTGCCGTTACACTGGGCGAATCGGCCAACCCGTTCGTTCGAGTATATGTCTCAACTCGGCAGCTGCCCCGGGTGCACCCGGGTCAGTCCGCGGTGGCCCGGCTCGACGGCTATCCCGATCGCCCGATCCAGGGCACCGTAGTCGCCCTCAACCCCAAGGCCGAGTTCACTCCCCGCATTGCGCTCACCGAGGATGAGCGGGCCGATCTCCTATTCGGAGTGAAGGTGGCACTCAAGGACAGCACCGGTCTGCTCCGCATCGGGCTCCCAGCCACGGTCGAACTGCAGCAGAGCAATCTCCCATGAGCCCGGATTCCAGGTCGGAAGACGCAGTGGTCGTCCGTGGCCTCCGAAAGCTGTTCGGCTCCTTGGTTGCAGTGGAAGGACTCGATCTCTCGATCAGGCGAGGGGAAGTATTCGGGCTCCTTGGCCCCAACGGCTCCGGCAAGACGACCACGATCCGAATGCTCTGCGGGTTGATGGAGCCCACCACCGGCTTGGCCACAGTGGTCGGTTTCGATGTCTCCCGCCAGGCGGAGCAGATTCGCCGGCGAATCGGCTACATGTCCCAACGCTTCGGCCTCTACGACGATCTCACCGTCAGGGAGAACATCCGGTTCTACGCCACCATCTATAGTCTGTACGGCGCCGAGCGAAACCAGCGGATCGACGAGCTGATTCAGGAGCTAAATCTGGGCGCCCGGGTGGGCCAGCTCGCCGGTACGCTGAGCGGCGGTTGGAAGCAGCGGCTCGTCCTGGCCTGCGCGATCGCCCATCGGCCCGCCATGCTCTTCCTCGACGAGCCGACCGCCGGAGTCGATCCCGCGTCGCGCCGGCTCTTCTGGCAGAAGATCCATGGTCTCGCCGCCCAGGGTACCACCATTCTGGTGACCACTCACTACATGGACGAGGCGCAGCGCTGCGAGCGGCTGGCGTTCCTCTCCCGCGGCCGGCTGATCGCGGTCGGTACCGTAGCCGAGGTGCTGAGGCAATTCGGGCAACCCAGCATCGAAGATGTGTTCATCGAGCTGCAGCGCCGGGATGAAGGAGCCACAGTATGACGCTCCTGCAGCGGCTGGCCCGCGCACCACTCTGGCCCATGCTGTGGAAGGAGCTGGTGCAGCTGCGCCGCGACCGCCTGACCCTCGGCATGATGCTGGGAATTCCCGCGATTCAGCTGGCGCTGTTCGGTTACGCCATTCAAACCGAGGTCCGCCATCTGCCCACGGTTGTGCTGGACGAGTCGCGCACCCGGGACAGCCGGCGACTGGTCGAGGTGTTCCGGAACAGCGGCAACTTCGACATCGTCGAGCTGGTGGGAAGCCGCGCCGCGCTGCAGGACCGGATCGAACGAGGGCGGGCCAACGCCGGGCTGATCATCCCTCCGGACTATCTGCGACAGCTCAAGCGTAACCGGGGCGCGGAGGTCCAGGTGGTGGTGGACGCTGCCGATCCGCTCGCCTCGTCGGCGGCGCTTTCGGCGGCGGCTCAGGCCGGAGTCGCGTACTCCCAGGATCTCGCCAGAGCTCAGGGTGGTGGCACTCCCGCCCTCGAAGTCCGGGTGCGGCCCTGGTATAACCCGGGCCTCCGAAGCGCGGTGTACATCGTGCCCGGAATCATCGGCGTGCTGCTCTCGCTCACCCTGGTGCTGATTACCAGCATGGCCATTGTGCGCGAGCGCGAGCGCGGTACTCTGGAGCAGCTCATCGTCACGCCCATCGACAAGACCAGCCTCATGCTGGGCAAGATCCTGCCTTTTCTGCTGATCGGGTACATTCAGATCACGGTCATTCTGGTGCTGGGCCGGCTGCTATTTCGGGTACCGATCCTGGGGAGTCTCCCACTCCTCTATCTGCTGAGTTTCCCGTTCTTGGTCGCGAGTCTGGCCCTAGGGCTCCTCATGTCTACCCTGGTGCGGAGTCAGGTGCAGGCGATGCAGCTGAGCTTCATGTTTCTCTTGCCCAACATTCTCCTCTCCGGGTTCATGTTCCCCCGCCAAGCCATGCCGAAGGTGGCGCAGTGGATCGGCGCCACGCTGCCGCTCACCTACTTCTTGACGATCCTTCGGGGCGTGCTGCTCAAGGGCATCGGGCTGGAGCATCTCTGGCCCGAGGCGCTGGCGCTCGCCGGCTTTGCGGCGGGGTTGATCGCGCTCAGCGTAGTGCGGTTCCACAAGACCATTGAGTAGTGGGCAGCGGGGCAGATACGCTGCACCGCAATGACTTCCGTGCCTGCTACCTTATCCCCGTTCCGTCGTTCCCTCGCTCCCCTCACGACCCCGCCACCGGCACCGCCCCCAACCGCCGGATGTTGGTACCGTCGCCCAGCTGGCCGTTGTGGTTATAGCCCCAGCAATAGCCTCGGCCTGTGGTCGTGGCGCCGCAGCCGTGGACGTTCCCTGCACTGACTTGGGCAAACGTGATATTGCCGGACATGGCAGTCGGAGTCAAATGGTTGTTGAGAGTGCCATCGCCCAGGTTGCCCTGCGCATTCGCACCCCAGCAATAGCCCTTTCCGGTGCTGGTAATACCGCAGCTGAAGAATGAGGCGGCGCTCACGCTCTTGAACTGGAGCGAACCGGATACGGGGCGAGGTGCGGCGCGGGTGGTCTGAGTCCCATCGCCCAGCTGTCCACTGGAGCCCATGCCCCAGCAGTATGCCCGATTGGTCGTGGTGACCGCGCAGGTGTAGAGGTCGCCCGAGTCGATGTCGCGGATCGAAAGCCCGCCGGAGACCGCAATGGGGGAAGACTTCGAGGTGACGGCGCTCGTCCCCAGCTGCCCCTGCGTGTTCGATCCCCAGCAATAGGCCTTGCTGGTGTGGTAACCCCGCAGGTGTGATCCCGCCCCGGACTAACCCAACGCCAGTGCAGCCCGCCCCCACCTTAGCCGGTGCTAGACGCGATATATGGGAAAAGTTGCCCAGCTGACCCTTCGTGTTCAATCCCCGGCAATAGGCCACATCGTCCGTGGTGATCCCGCAGGTGTGATTTATCCCGGCGCGCACCAGCCGGAAGTTGAGGCCGCCAGTCACCGGGAATGGAGTGTCATGGAAGGCGGTAGTGCCGTCGCCCAGTTTGCCGTTTCCCTCACCCCAACAGTAGGCCTTGTTGGTCGTGGTGACACCGCAGCTATAGCGGAAGCCAGCGCTGACGTTCCGGAAGAGGAGCCCACCGGCCACCGCGACTGGAACGTTGCTGTCGAAGTCGCCGCCGTCGCCCAACGCGCCGACGAAGTCACTGCCCCAGCAGTACGCCTTGTTGGTTGTGGTCACCCCACAGCTGTGGGCCTCGCCCCCGCTGATGGCTCGGAACACCAGGGTGGCTGCAGCGGTCGCGCTGAGCTCCGGCGCAGCTGTGGCCTCAGGACCAGTGGGAGCCCGCTCTTCGGTACAGGCTACGGCGGACAAGAGAATGGACAGGGCCAGCACCGAATGGTATGACCGCATGGAATTATCCTCGTTTGGCAACAGTTTGTGAGCATCGCGTGCTCAAATGAACGAAGCCAATTTTTTGGCACGCAGTCAAGCGAGAATCAAGGTAGTCGCGGGGCAGAGAGGCGGAGGATGGAAAAGATGTGAGTCAGCGCACAACAAAGAGGCCCACTTGGCCGCCGCACCTATCATCCACCGAAGGGCTTCCCGCAGGGCCCACCAGGGACCAGCGTCGAAGAGCAGCCGTTCGAGTACGGAAGCCGGGCGATGATCCTGGACGCGATTCGGCCGGCAGGAGACTATTGGGTGGCGTTCACCCGGGACCATACCCGCGAGATCGTGCTCCCATCGACCGGATAACGGCAGCAGTAGGCGAGCTGGTCACTGTGGTGTTGGTGAGAATCCCGACCAGTCGCTGCGGGTGGATGTAGTTCGAGAGTGGGGCGGTTCCGGTGAAAGCCCTGGCGCGACGAGTTGAAGCGGCGGGTCATGAGAAACCTCCTCGACCAGACCGCTTCAACTTACCTCCGGCTCAAAGTTCCGCTCACCGATAGGCTATTGCCGGTCGAATGGGCCCAGCTCGGTCCCCTGGTCGTTCGTCAAGGTCAGCTGGGGACTGCCGCCACTGTTGCTGAGTTCCCAGGTAAACGTGTCCGTCTCGCCGGCCTCGTCGTTGGTCTCATTTTCCCCGCACGTGTCAGTCACCTTCGTCGTCCCCTTGCTGATGTGAAGCAGGAGGCTGGAGCCCTGCACCTCCGCGGTCCCCTCCGACTGATGGAGTACCTCCATATTGCAGGGCGGGAAATTCGACTCGCCCACGAACACGTGCTCCAACCGGCCGCTGGATGACCGGGTGAGCGTCTCACTCTGATTCGCGGTCGACACACACTGACCGGTGTCTGGATCGCAGTTCGGAACCCCGATGTACTGGTAATGCCATTCGCCGAGCAGCTCGGCCGGAAGGTTGCTGGACCCGCCGGGTGGATTGTTGGCCCAGTAGTGGAGTCGCCGCCCGATCCGCAGCCGAGGGTGAGGGCAAGCAGGGCGAAGGCGGAGCGGGGGCGCAGGACGAGTCGTGGCATAGTCTCCAGAGATTCGGACTGAAAAACGGCCTCTGGGAGTGTTACGCTGCGACCCGCGGATCCTTCTCACCCGGGCCTGACCTCCCCTTACAATTCCCCCGATGAAGTTTGCCACCTGGAATGTGAACGGAATCCGGGCCCGCGCCGCTCAGGTCCAGGAATGGATCGAACGCGAGCAACCGGATGTGATCTGCCTTCAGGAGCTGAAAGCGGAGCTGACGCAGGTGCCTGAGGTCGTGCAGCGCGCGGAGTATCATGCCTTCTGGCACTGCTGCAAGGGATATTCCGGGGTGTCGCTCCAGCTTCGGAGGGATGTCTTCCCAACCGCTCCGGTCTATACCCACCCGGGCTTCGATACGGAGTCGCGAGTGGTTACGGCGGAGTTGGGCGACATCGTCCTCGCCTCGATGTACGTCCCCAACGGCGGCAAGGACTATCGGGCAAAGATCGGTTTCATGCGGCAGGTGATCGAATGGGCCGGTGAGCTGATCCAAGGCGGCCGCGAGCTCCTGATCGCGGGGGACCTCAACATCGCGCGCGCCGACATCGACGTGCACCCTCGGGAACGAAAGGCAATGAAGGTGGGGCAGCGGCCGGAAGAGCGTGCGCTGTTCCAGGAACTCCTGGACGCAGGACTGACCGACGTAGGCCGAGCCATGGATCCCGACAATGCCGGGTTGTTCACCTGGTGGGCTCCCTGGCGGGAGCTGCGGGCCCGGAACATCGGCTGGCGACTGGACTACATGCTGGCGTCAGCCGGTCTGTTTGCCCGCACCCAGAGCTGCGAGGTGCAGTCCAGCGTAGGGACCAGCGACCACGCGCCGGTGGTGCTGGAGGTGCGTTGACGGGTGGACGGTCGGACGGCCACCTCTGACCTTCCACCCGTCACCGTTCACCGCAGGGTAACGGCCACCTGCTCCAGCAGGTCCAGCGCATCCTGCAGCCCGGCCTCCATACCCGACTCGATGTGCGCGTCCCGATGCTCCCTGGTCTGGTGTTGCACCAGAATGGTGAGCGTGGTGCGTCCCCCCTGCTCCGTCAGCGTCAGGGTGTCGACCGCTTCGGCGTCGGGCACCAGCTCGAACACCTCGGTGCTCACCAGCCGCTCGTTGGGTACGATCTCCCGGTACTCGCCGTGGAACGCCACCTCCAGCCCGCCGTCCGCGATCATCACGTACCGCCACCTGCCTCCGACCCTGAGGTCGACCTCCGCCACCGTCATTTTGCCGCGGTTGGCAGGCCACCAGCGCTTGATCAGCTCGGGCGTGGTCCAGGCCCGGTAGACCAGGTGCCGGGGCGCCGCGAACTCCCGGGTGATGAGGATCCGGGTATCCGAGGGAAGCGTGACCCTCGCCGTACCGCTGCTCGCCGCCATCATGTGCGCTTCTCCTGTGCTTTGAGTTCGTTCAACACCTGATCCAATGCCTCAAACCGTTCCTCCCAGGCCTGTCGGTAGTTGCTGACCCAGTCGTGAACCGGCTTGAGCCTGCGGCCGTTGATCCGGTAGAGCCGCTGACGGCCGTCTTCCCGCACGTCTACCAGGCCGACCTCCCGAAGCACCTTGAGGTGCTTCGAAACCTGGGGCTGCCCGAGGCCAAGCAGAGCAACCAGGTCGTTGACCGGCAGCTCCCCCGGGGCCAGAAGGTCCAGGATTTGCCGCCGCTGCGGCTCAGCGATCGCATTAAAGGCATCGCTGGTCGTCGCTGCTCGCGCCATGGCCACATTATATATCTATATAGGAATATGTCAAGCGGTGGTCGGAGACCGCGGGGGATCGGTGCCTATACCAGGGTGATGCCGCGCTCGTCGAAGTACCGGCGCAACCGGTCCGGACTGGACTCGGGGTCTGCCAGGGCGACGTAACCGTCAGGACGGATCAGATAGAGTGCGCCGCGCTGAAGTCCGGCTGTCTCCATCGCCGGTAGCCAGGGGAAGAGGCGGAGCGGCAGCCCGAGAGCGGCACAGGCCTCTGCCAATCCGGCGCGAGTCTCGCCGTACAGGTGAGCCTGCCAGCCGATGGACGCCAGCGGCGCGAAGTTGTCCTCTCCCTCCCGGATCGGAACCCAGGGCAGGCGGTCGCCACCCCGGATCGAGCCGGCCGAGCCGGCGCTCAAGTCGCAGCCTCGATAGTTCACGACGATCTGGGAAACGGTGCGAAACAGGAGCCTCCGAAACCGAGGCAAGCGGACGAGCGGAGGCACCAGCAACGGCACCAGCCGGGTGCGCACGAAACGGGCGATGCCTCCGCGTCGGGTGACAATGGTGAATCCTCGGTCGGTGGTGGCGACCAGCCGCCGGGCAAAGGCGATCCGTTCCGGCTCGTAGCTGTCCAGCAGACTCGGTGCAGCGCGGCCTTTGAGCACCGCCGCCAGCTTCCAGGCCAGGTTTACCGCGTCGCCGATGCCGGTGTTCATCCCTTGCCCGCCGACCGGGCTGTGGATGTGGGCCGCGTCGCCCAGGAGGAAGGCGCGCCCCTGCCGGAAGCTGTCCGCCACCCGGTGGTGCACCCGATAGGTCGAGAACCAGTGCACC
>Ga0126307_10003939_pt1 | contig 10245 bp, 10 predicted proteins | sample Plot28_FD_89955 | JGI IMG/M metagenome (GOLD analysis project Ga0126307, IMG submission 89955) | Serpentine soil microbial communities from UC McLaughlin Reserve, CA, USA - Plot28 | ecosystem: Environmental > Terrestrial > Soil > Grasslands | place: USA: UC McLaughlin Reserve, Lake County...
AACAAGCCTGGCGTTTTTATCAAAAGCGGCCCTGTGTGTTTTTTCAGGAGTTTCAAAATAAACATAAGGAAGGTTTTTGCCATAAGTAGTCCAAATAACGTTGCGGGCATTACTGAACAGCGTATTAAATGAACTTAAAACTTTTTCATTAGGAGCAGCTGCGGCTGCTGCAACGCGAAAATCTTTTTTGATTGTTTTAGAAAAATCAACGGCAGCGGTCGTGTTATCGCTTATTTGTGAATAGGCGACTGTGGTTCCCAACAAAAACAGAACAACCAATACAGTTTGAGAAAGTGAAATCTTTTTCATGATAAAAAATTGAATTATGAGTAATATGGTTTAAGCTTATTAATTCATTACACTGATATAAGTGAGGGTGTAATTTTTTCCTTTGAAGGTTTCCGTTTCCAGTTTCGTGAAGAGGGTTTCCGGTATATCGATACACTCATGTTGAACAACCGGATGTCTGAACAAAATGGTAATCATTGTGTGGTCATCATTTAACAGGCAATCGCCATAATACATCTGTGGGCCGCCATTGATAAAATAATTGTCTTGCACTTTAAAGTTTCTCTTTCCTACCATTAATTGTTCCCTGCTATTTCCTATTATCGCGTCTCCACTGCCGGGAGTAAGAATAAATAATGCCGGGTAAATTGCAAACGTCTTTTTCATATGTATTTATTAGAGAATGAACCGGGGATGGATCAGGAAGATTTATGAAGGATGGACTTAGATGCGGGACTTAAAATGCATCATTGCACTATTGATCGTAATAACAAACAAAAAGGAAACAACTTGTCATAATTTTTTTCATCCTTATTTTAGTAATTTACAAACAAAGACCAACAGTGAATTTTGCGGGATCGTTTTTTAATAGCACTGACCAGGAAATAATAAGCAGCTTACATAAAGGGGGTATTGAAAAAATAAAAGCAGAAGAGCGCTTATTTAACCGCTATGCCTATTTTATAAATGAGGCTATGCACAAATATTCTTTGCCACAGGAAGAAGCGTTTGATGCCTATGCTGACACCATTTTATCAGGACTTGAAAAAATTGTAAACGGCTCTTACCAGGGCAAAGCCTCTTTAAAAACCTGGCTCTACCAAATATTTCATAACAGAATTGTTGACCTTCTTCGAAAAAAGACGACTAATAAAAATAGTATTCACCGGACAATTGATATTGAAGGCTTGAATTTCTCGGATTCTGTAAAATCAATTGTACAAAAGCTGGTTGATAAAACAGACTTTGACATATTAAAACAAAAGCTGAATCAATTAGGAGATGACTGCCGGCAAATGCTACAGCAATGGGCAGAAGGATTTAGTGACAAAGAAATTGCTGTGTTATTAAACTATAAAACGCCTGATGTAGCCAAGACAAGCCGGTTGCGATGTCTGGAAAAATTGAAAAAACTGTATAAAAATGAAGAACGTCTTTAATTATGCAAGATAACATGGAATATATTGATCAGTATTTTACAGGAACACCAACTCCGGAACAAGTGAAAGAGTTTGAAAGGAGAATTGAAGGAGATGTTCTCTTCGCAGAGGACCTGGCATTTTACCTGGCAACGAAGAAGGCAATCAGCAACCAGTCAGCCGACGATAAAAAAAGAAGATTCAGGCAAGTGTATCTGCAAAGCGGTTCAGCGGAAACACAAAAGAAAACAATAGTATACAAATTATGGCCTTATGCCGCCGCTGCAGCCATCATAGGTGGCCTTATCTTATCCTGGTTTCTTTTTGTAAAAGCGCCTTCTCCGCAACAAATGGCCCAACAATATATAACTGGAAACTTACAGACCCTGGGCGTAACTATGGGAACGAGGGAAAATGAACTCCAGGCAGGACTGCGATTATATAATGATGGCAATCTAAAAGAAGCTTTGCAGCAGTTTGAAAAATTGGCTAACTTAGATAGTACCGATTTCGCTGCAAAAAAATATGCAGGTATTGCTGCACTTCGTGTCCAACACTACGATAAAGCCTTACACTACTTCAAACTTCTGAAAGACCAACCCGGCCTTTATGCTAATCCAGGCGCTTTTTTACAGGCTACTACCCTTTTAAAAAGAAATCTGCCCGACGATAAACAAACAGCCAAACAACTACTAGAACAAGTGGTGAGTGAAGATTTAGAAGGAAAAGAAATTGCAGAACAGTGGCTGAAAAAATGGTAACTCTATTTTATCACCATTAAACTTTTATTTATGAAAGAAGCAGGCAATGGCAACGGACCTCAGGACCCGAATTTGTGGTTCGTTATTCAATTCGATCATCCATTAAATGGAAAACAAAGAAAGATTTATGAAGGCTTTTGTGAGGGGTGGGTTGCTTATCATGATATATATGTGGACAAAGTAAGCCTTGATAATGGCGACCCCATGCATAAAGTGGAAATAAAATGGGTAAATTCTGATAAGACGGCCGAGGTTTACCTTTATCCTTTGCTTCATGCAACCAATCTTGAACTTACATCCAAACTGACCTACTCAACTACAGCACAGGCGTTATCCGATCCCCCTGTACCCATACCCCCACCGCCGCCTTCAGGTCTCTAGTTTTCAAACGGGAAACAGTTGATAAAAACTGCCTTTCTTATTGAAAAGATGGAACTATGAAAAGCACGATAATAGGAAATAAGTCAAACGATTTAAACCTTACATACAGGATAGTTATAAAATTTGCTGATCACCTTCATTTAACCAATGGAGGTGATTATGTTTTTTCAAACACGAACTCAAGTCAACACACAGATCTTAATAAACTGCTTCCTGGGTTTTGCATCCAGAAATTATTTACATCTATTGGCCCTGAACAAATTATCGAACTGGTATTTAAAGCAAACGCAAGAGATGAAAACTATAAGCCTCCCAACTTCTTAAATTACTATGTAATTGATTTTGCTACAAAAACAGAAGGACAACACGTACTTGAATCGCTTGTTGGGCTAGAAACTGTTGATGCGGCCTATATGGAAATAAATCCTGTTTTTCCTCCTTCAGCAGAAAAAACCCGGAGTGCATGCAGTATTGGCCAGAATCATTTTGATGCAGCTCCTTCCGGAATCGATGCAACATATGCCTGCAAGTTTAAAGGCGGAGATGGCGCTGGAAATGTAAAGTTTATTGATATAGAGCAAGGCTGGATAGAAAATCATGAAAATGTTTTTGTCAACACTCTGACTTCTTCCGGCATCAATCATTCTTCTTTTAGAGACCATGGCACCGCTGTATTAGGTATTATTAAGATGAAGGATAATGAAGTGGGCGGAGCAGGAATCACCCCAAACGCAAATGGTTATATCATATCACAATGGAGGCCTGATGGTAAGTTTAATACAGCCGATGCCATGCTCGCAGCCATTACTAATCTTTGCTTTGGAGATATATTGTTGCTCCAAACACAGGCTTATGATGCCACGTCAAAAAAATCATGTCCGGTTGAGATTTATAATGCAAACTTCGACCTGATTCGCCTTGCCACCGCTCTTGGTATCATCGTAATTGAGCCAGGTGGTAACGGAAACAACGACCTTGATGCATTTACATCTACAAATGGCAAAGCTTTGCTTAATCGCTTAAGCGCGGATTTTAGGGATTCTGGCGCCGTTATCGTTGCTGCTGCTACCAGCGCCGTGCCGCATAAGAAGATTTCCTCTTCAAATTATGGAAGTCGCATTGACTGTTATGCCTGGGGCGAAAATGTAAATACGGCAGGAGCCTTTCCAAATTCATCAGGAGCAGCAATCAATACATACACCAAAAAGTTTAGTGGCACGTCCAGTGCTTCAGCCATCATCACCGGCACTGCAATATCTATTCAAAGTATTTCTGAAGCCAACTACAATAGAAGGCTGAGTCCTGCGGAAATGCGAAAGATATTAAGCAGTGAGTTTTTCGGCACCCATTCGGTAAATGGCCACGCAGTAGATAAGATCGGCTTTATGCCCGACTTAAAAAAAATTATTAACCACTTACTTCAAGGGCCACCTAGTTACCAAAGAAAGAGCGTTTGCAATCTGACATGACAGTCTAATCTTTTCTGATTAAAACAAAAGAAATGGCATCAGCAATGATGATCTTTGATGATACAATTTCAACAAAACTAAAAGCATGCGGGGACAGATCGTCATTTTGTTAGGCACGTTGATGCTCTTTATTGCATCCTCTGCAAAAAGCCAGTGTCCCCCGAGGGACGTTTTGCGTAAGCGTATGGCCTATTTACGAGAAACGTCAACCATATCTACAACCGAAAAGCTTGCGGAGCTGGAAAGCTATCTTGCAAAAATCAATGGCTGCCCATACCGAAATGATTCTACACACGCATCATTGATGATGCTGATGGGCGGGCTCTACAATCAAAAAGGTAATTACTTGGAGGCTGTACGCTATCGCAAGCAAGCCATTCACATCATTACAACCAACGCGGATAAGCCATCGGTAAATGTCAAAACGTTACCGGGAATTTATTACTGGTTGTCGCTTGCCTATGACTCGCTGGGAAATTATTCTGAAAAAATGAAAGCGCTGGACAGTTGTGCTACAATTGCCATGCGTTTAAATTATGCTGACAGAGCGTCTCTTATGGCCGTTTATACTTTTTTAGAGCATTTTTTTGACGTAGGAGACTATCAAAGATGCATTGATTATGCTTCCCGGTGCCAGGCGCTGGCGCGGCAATATGCACTTAATAACACAGCAGCTGAACAAAAAGTAGCCGAAACCTACGTTTCCAGCAGTTTTGGTTGGCAGGTAATTGCATTGATGAAACTGAAAAAGTTTGTGCAGGCAGAGGAACTTCTCGCTAACAAGATTACAGAATATAAAAAAGCAGGCCTTTTAAATTATTTAGGTACTACTTTTTCACAACTGGCGGAAGTGCAGGTAAATAAAGGAGACTATGAAAAAGCGTTAGCATTTTATAACCAGGCTTTGAAATATGACTTGAAAGCAGGGTATTATTTTAATTGCAGGCAAACCTTAAAAGACATCGGTTACCAAATCTATTTCACCCATTATAATAATACTGCGGAAGCAATGGCCTATTACAAAAAAGCCGTGGCTCTAATTAATAAAGACCAATCTCTTGCTACGGCAGACGCATTTGAAACACTGGACATTTTTACCAAAATAGCCAACGTATATGTTCAGAAGCAACAATATGATTCCGCCTTCCATTTTTTCCAACTTGCTTTTAACCAGGTAAAACCGGGGGTAGATGAAAAAACCATTTTAAAGAATTCGTCTGAAGAAATATTCGGGTATAAAAAAATACATTATCTCACACGTTTATTATTGGATAAAGGAAATGCTTTCCTCAATCAATATAAAAGCACTAATCAGAAAGTTGCACTTGAAAATGCAATTGGCGTCTTTAAAGTAACAGACCAGTTTCTTGATCGGCTAAGAATAGAACAAAAAGATCCGCAATCGAAGCTTTTCTGGAGGGGTGATAGTCGCAGGTTATATGAAAATGCTATTGAGGCCTGCCATCTAAGTGCAAACACTAAAGATGCCTTTTATTTTTTTGAAAAAAGCAGGGCCATCCTGTTATCAGACCAGTTAAGTGAACAGCGATGGCAGGGCAGAAATGATATACTTCAACAAACGCAACTTAAAAAGAAAATAGTTCTCTTGGAAAGAGAATTTGCTAATACGTTGAAATCTTCACCCCGTTATGCCCAATTACAAACTGAACTTTTTGACAAGAAACAGCAACTCGATCGAACGGAACAAGCAATCAGAACAAACAATCCACTTTATTACCAGAACTTTTTGGATGAAAACTTTGTATCGCTACAAGAGGTTCGAAATAAAGTTTTGAATGATCACCAGGCATTGATAGAACTTTTTGCAGGCGATGGTGCAGTTTATGCACTGTTCATTAGGAGTGCAGGCATTGAGCTAAAAAAAATAAATAAAATAAAATTTGACAGCTTATCTCATTTGTATGTCAACTACATTTCTAATTCTGCCTTATTGAATAAAAATTTTTATGGCTTTATAGAAACTTCCAGCCAGTTTTATCAACTCCTCTTTCAAAATGTGGATTTACCAAAGGGTCGCATCGTCGTTTCACTTGATGGACAATACTTCCCTTTCGAGGCGCTGGTAACGAGCCATGCAGCACAACCAATTTCATATTTTATTACTGATTATGCAGTAAGTTATACTTATTCTGCACGGTACCTTACCAATCAGTTTTCCAACGCTTCGGTTCCCCGCTCTTCCCTGTTTATGGGCATAGCCCCGGTGCAATACGCATCCAGGCTTGGGTTGCCATCATTATCAGGAAGCGACCATTCTCTGCGGCGATTACACAATTGGTTTAGTGATGAGAACAACCTGGTAGCTGAAGACGCTTCAAGAAATAATTTTCTGAAAGAATTTTATAAACATAAGATCGTACAATTGTATACTCATGCCACCGATAGCGGGTACAATGGCGAGCCCACCATCTATTTTAGAGATTCAGCTTTATTGCTGTCCGACCTTGTCTACGAAAATAAACCTGCGACCAGCCTGATTGTTTTATCGGCTTGCGAAACAGGAACGGGTAAACTATACCAGGGTGAAGGAGTATTTAGCTTTAACCGTGGGTTTGCCGCTTTAGGTATTCCTTCCTCGGTCACCAATTTATGGCAGGTTGATAATGAATCGTCCTATCGCCTTACTGAGCTTTTTTATAAATGGTTGGTCAAAGGACTTCCTGCAGACGTAGCCCTGCAAAAAGCAAAAACAGAATTTATCAATATCTCGGGCAAAGAAAAACAACTGCCGTATTACTGGGCGGGGCCTGTATTAGTTGGTCAGTCAGGTATAATTGAAATACCACAAAGATTTTTATGGAGATGGCTGGCAGGAGCCATTGTGGTACTAACCATATTTTTTTGGGGATGGAAGCAATGGACGAGGAAACGTGATTCTTATCCTAAGGGGCCTCTTAATAAAAGTTGGCCGCAAAAATCCCGTAATCCTATCCCTGGCAATCTATAATTACTTTCTAACGAATTTTATTTTTAATATAACCCTCTTAACCGCTGGCACAGCAATTGCCTATTATAAATAAACCATTATTATGAAAGGTATCATAGCTACTCTGTTAATCGGCGCCGCTGTTGCTGGTGCGCTTTATTATTTTTTAGATAAAGAAGAAGCAGAAGAACTTTTTTCTGATTTGAAGGACAAAGCAAAAGGCGTCTATGACGATGCCACCGAACGGGTTGCGGGAATAAGAAAAGAAGTAAACGGCGTAGTAAGCTAATGCTTATTATAACGTCTGTAGATAAGCGGCTTTACGGCCGCTTTTTAATTGCCCCGAAATCTATAGATTTATCGCATTTAATGCCTGTAGGATATCCTGCAATATATCTTCCCTGTGTTCTAAACCTGCTGAAATGCGGATGAGGCCGGGAGTGATATTCACCTCCTGGCGTTCTGTTTCGCTAAGCTTTCCGTGTGTAGTGCTGGCAGGATGAGAGGCTATGCTGCGGGTATCACCAAGATTTGCGGTCATTGAAAGCATTTGCAGGCTATCCAGAAATTTTCTTCCAGCTTCAAGTCCACCTTTTAATTCAAAACAAAATATACCGCCTCCGCTCCGCATTTGCTTTTTTGCAATGGAGTATTGTGGATGAGTCGGCAGAAATGGATACTTTAACCAGCTTATTTGGGGATGGCTATCTAGTTTCTCTGCAAGAAAGGCAGCATTATCCGAATGCCTTTCCATACGCACTTCCAGTGTATCAAGGCTTTTACTTAAAAGCCAGGCGTTGAAAGGAGAAAGTGCAGGGCCTGTACTTCTGCAGAATAAATACACCTCCCTGATCAGTTCTTTCTTCCCCAACACAACGCCGCCAAGTACTCTACCTTGCCCGTCAAGCCATTTGGTAGCAGAGTGTACTACCAGGTCCGCTCCATATTCAACCGGCAGTTGTCCAATAGGTGTGGCAAAGCAGTTGTCTACATTAAAAATGAGGTTGTGCTTTTTGGCAAGAGCACCTACAGCTTCCAGGTCAATAACATCCAGGCCAGGATTTGTAGGCGTTTCCAGGTAGATCATTTTAGTGTTAGGTTGTATAGCTGTTTCCCATTCTTCCACTTTATCTGCTGCCACATAAGTGTATTCAATTCCGTAGTTAGGCAAATACTTTGTAACAATCGTATGCGTACTCCCAAAAACGGCCTTACAACAAAGCAGGTGATCACCTGCCTTTAAAAAAGCCATAAATGTGGCAAAAACAGCACTCATGCCCGAAGAGGTGGCATACCCCGCTTCCGTTCCTTCCAACACACACATTTTATCTACAAACTCTTTTACATTAGGATTGGAGAACCGGCTGTAAATGTTATTATCGTTTTCATCTGCAAAAGCAGAACGCATTTCTTCTGAATCGTCAAAACAAAAACTACTGGTTAGAAAGAGAGGTGATGAATGTTCCTTTTCCCCTGTGCGTTCAACCTGTGTACGAATGGCTTTGGTAATGCGCTGTTGCATGAATAGATTATTAAGATGCGTGAATACGATTTTGACCGGTAACTACTTGCCATGTAATGGTTGCACCCGCCAGCCGGAGTGTTTCTGCCACCGAACAATATTTGTCCAATGACAAAGAACAAGCTCTTAAACATTTTTGTTCGTCAATTCCCTCTTCAAAATTAAAAATGACGTGAACCGTCTTCCATGGCGAAGGCACTTTATTATCTCTTTCTCCATTTATGGTTATATGAAGTTGTGTGACCGGTTGTTTTTGTTTTTTTAAAATAGAAATCACATCAACCCCGCTGCAACCGCCCAAAGCCATCAGCAATAGTTGCATGGGTCTTAGTCCAAGATTGGTGTTCTCTGCCGATTCATTCGCGTCAATCCTTATGCTATTGCTCTTTGCATCTTCGGCCTGGAAATAATAGTGGTCAGCGCCGTTTAATTCTAACGTAACACTGGTCATAGGGACACCGTTTGCAGTTGTGGAAGCCATTCTTTAATATGTGCGCTGATGACGTCTGTTTCTACCAAAAAACCGTCATGGCCATACGAAGAATCTATTTCTATGAATTTTGCATGAGGAAGATTCTGCGCCAGGAACTGAAGTTCTTCCACCGGGCACAATACATCTCCCCTGATTGCTATAACAAGAGTAGGCTGTTGTATTCCCTGTAAAACAACTTCTATCGATTCAGCCCTTCCCCTTGCCAGGTTATGTGTATCTAACGCTTTTGTAAGTGTCCAATAACAATAGGCACTAAATCGCCTGGTTAATTTATTTCCCTGGTGTTTAATGTAAGCAGAAGCTTTAAAGTCGTCGAGCTTGTCATTGTTTTCGTCTGTTTGTGAATTGACGAAAGAAGCATAGTTGCGATACGTAATCATACCCATAGCCCTTGCAGCAGCCAGGCCTTTCTCACCGCCTTTAGGCCCACCTTGTTCCCAGGTGGTGTCTGCTTCTATTGCCAGGCGCTGAGCGGTATGAATAGCAATTCCCCAGGCAGTTTCCCTGGCGGCTGTTACAATCAAAAACTGTTTTTGAACCAGGGCCGGATTCATAACACCCCACTCCAGTGCCTGGTAGCCTCCCATGCTGCCGCCTGCCAATAGTTGAATTTTTTTTATGCCCAGATACTGCCTCAACAATTCATGCGCACTTACCATATCCCGAATTGTGATAAAAGGAAAATGATGATAATAGGGGTTCCCGGTTTTGGGATTTATGCTCATAGGTCCGGTGGTGCCATAAGAAGAACCAAGTATGTTGGCACAAACAATAAAATGCTGTTGCGGGTCAAAGACACAACCTTCTCCGACCATGCCCTTCCACCAGTCGGCCGCATCTGAATTAGCTGTTAAAGCGTGACAGATCCATATGACATTATCTTTTGTTTCATTTAATCTTCCCCAGGTATGATAAGCAATCGTAAGTTCAGTAAGAACTCCACCGGCTTCCAAATAAAAAGGTTCGCTATAATGATAATAATGTGACTTCATAAACAAACTGCTCTAAACTGCAAATCTATTACACAGTACTTAAGCTATATTAAGCAAGTTCCTCCTTGCCATTTTAAAAAAAGCTGAAAATTAAATCATTCTCAGAATTGCCGTCTCCTTTATTCATGATTAATAAAAGGACAGGGTCAGCCCGGCGACTGGTCTCTTGTTTTAAAATACCAGGTATATGGTGATATTCTCTCTCCTATATCAGCCTTGATTTTGGAGACCAGATAAAAATACAGGGACTCAG
>Ga0126307_10003940_pt1 | contig 10244 bp, 7 predicted proteins | sample Plot28_FD_89955 | JGI IMG/M metagenome (GOLD analysis project Ga0126307, IMG submission 89955) | Serpentine soil microbial communities from UC McLaughlin Reserve, CA, USA - Plot28 | ecosystem: Environmental > Terrestrial > Soil > Grasslands | place: USA: UC McLaughlin Reserve, Lake County...
CGGTGGGCGCACGATCTGAGCCTAGGAATCCGCACCTTCCAGTCGACGCAAGTGCTGACCCACCGGCCGCTACCGGCACCGAACCTGCCAGAGACCGGAAGGCCCGGTAAGCCCCATTAGTCGTCCTGGGCCGCCGGCTGCACGACGCCGCCGTCGTCCTCGTCCTCGAACTGCTGGGGAGGCAGGGGGCGCCGCGGCGGGTTCAGCGGCATCCCGGCCGGCGGGAAGGGGACGGGGGCCTGGGCGGCGAGGATCGGCTGCATCGCCGCCCGCCAGATCGGCGCCGCCATCCGGCCGCCGTAGCCGCCGACGTCCTCGTTGTGCTTGGGGTTGAGCAGCATCACGCTGGCGGCGTACTGCGGCGTGTAGCCGACGAAGGCGACGGAGAAGCGGCTCTGGCTGGTGCCCGTCTTGCCGGCGATCTGGTGGCCGGGGACGGCGGCGCGAGTACCGGTGCCGATGGGCGAGGCGGTGTCGCCGATCAGGATCTGGTTCAGCGTCGTGGCCACGGCCCGTGGCACCGCCTCGGGCGTGCAGCTGTCGCCGGTGTTCAGGGGCGCGCCGTCGAGGCCGGTCAGCGGTGCGCCGGCACGGTCGAGCACCGCGGTGACCGGTGTGGGGACGCACCGCGTCCCGTTGGCGCCCAGCGTGGAGTAGGCGCTGGCCAAGGCCAGGGGACTGGTCGCCTCGGCGCCGAGCGTGAACGATCCGCGCCGGTCGGCGATCACCTGGTCGGCGACCTGGTCGATCGAGAACAGCCCCATCCGCTGCGCCATCCGCACGGGGCCCTCCACGCTGCCCAGTTGGTCCTCCAGCGCGACGAAGTAGGTGTTGGAGGACCGCACCAGCGCCTCGGTCATGGTGAGCGTCGGCGGATAGCGCCCCGCGTTCTGGACGACGTAGGGAGTCCCCGCCGTCCCGCCGTTCTTCTTGTAGACCCGCGAGACGTAGGGGTCGCTGGTGGTGATGGTGTTCCACGGCGGGATGCCCCGCTCGAGGGCAGCGGCGGCGACGAACACCTTGTACGTGGAGCCGGCGCCCTGGCTCGCCACGACGTTGAGGTTGACCGACTCCTGGGCCGGATCGTCGACGTCGTAGCCGAAGCGGCGGTTCACGCTCATGGCCAGCACGTGCCCCGTGCCCGGCTCGACCGCGGTGTACATCGCCGCGATGGGGTAGCCCAGCGGGACGTTGGCCAGCACCGCCTGGTCGCCGTGCACCTGCATGTCCGGGCGCAGCGTCGTCCGGATGGTGAGCCCGCTGTTCTCGAGCTGGTCCTGGGGAATCCCGAGGGTCTGGGTCAGGTGCCGCTGGAGGAAGTCGCAGAAGAAACCGCCGATCAGCGCGTCGATGCACCCGTTGGGCGGCGGCTGGCCCTCCGCGACGGCCACGGGCGGCACCGACTCGGCGGCCACCTGTTCCGCGGTGAGGTGGCCGAGGGCGTGCATGCGGGCGAGGACCTGGTTGCGCCGTTCCCGGGCGCCCTCGGGGTTGGCGATCGGGTCGTCGTTGGCCGGCGTCTGGACCAGCCCGGCGAGCATCGCGGCCTGCGGGAGCGTGAGGTCGACGGCGTTGACGCTGAAGTACCGCTGCGCCGCCGCCTGGACGCCGTACGCGCCGCGGCCGAAGTACACGAGGTTGAGGTAGCGGGTGAGGATCTCGTCCTTCGAGTACTTCTCCTCCATCGCCAGGGCCAGCCGCGCCTCGCGCAGCTTGCGCCCGACGCTCTCCTCGGTGGCCGCCGCCCGTTCCTCGTAAGTGGTCGCGTTCTGGAGCAGCGTCTGCTTGACCAGCTGCTGGGTGATGGTGGAGCCGCCCTCGAGCACCTCGCCGGCCAGCACGTTGCGCATCAGCGCACGGGCGGTGCCCTCGACGTCGAGGCCGTGGTGCTCGTAGAAGCGCGAGTCCTCGATGTCGACCAGCGCCTGCTTCATCACCGGCGCGATCAGCTCGCTGGCGACGGGGGTGCGGTTGTGGCTGTAGAAGTACGTGATCAGCGAGCCGTCGGCGGCCAGGACGACGGTGTTGCCCGGCGGGGTGCCGTCCCCCACCTCGCCCTCCAGCGGGGCGAGCAGGTCGCCCGACGAGCGGACGGCCAGGCCGGGCGTGACGATCCAGGGCAGCAGCAGAGCGGCGACGAGGGCGCCGGCCAGCGGCACCGCGACGAGGAAGAGCAGTTCGAAAGCGTGCAGTCGCGGATGGGCGCGCCGCGCCATCGACCACCTCGTTTCCCCCGCGCCGCCGAGGAGGACGGCGCACCGGGATGGTGACGTGCGGGCCCGTTGCGGAACAGACGGTCGTGCGCGGTGCGCCGGCGGGGACGGCGTGTCGCGCGGTACGCGCGGAGGAGGCCGCGAGTCGGCCTCCCCGGTCCCGTGCATGATCGGCCGTGGCTGCCGTACCTGCGGACCCCGCGGCGCTGGTTCCGGAACGCCGGGAGACTCCTGACCGGATGTCCCGGCGGCGCGTCGAGCGCAGCCGCCGGGACGCCGGGGTTCAGGGGGTCAGCGGATCGCCGGGATCTCGCTGGTGGTGGTGGTCGACAGGGGCGACCAGGCGTCCGGGTGGGGGCGGCCGGCGTCGGCCACCCAGGACGGGACCTGCCCCCGCGCTATGTTCTCCCGGGCTGCCGCCTGCGGCCGGGCGCTCAGGCTGACGATCAGGGCGAGCAGCACGAGCAGTCCGACCAGGACTCCGCCGATGACCAGAAGCGTCGAGAGCATGTACCGAACGTAAGCGCGGGAACGTTCCGTGTCACCGGGTGCGGAGGGGCAGATCTCACCGAAGATCACCGTCCGATTGCACAGAGTTCGCCGCTTGACGACGCAGGCACCAGCCCCGGCGTGCCCCCTGGGTCGGTGGGTAGAGGTCGGTCGTGATCCACCCCGCCCGTTCCCTCGGCCACCTGCTGGCCGTCCCCCTGGGCGCGCTCGCCCGCCGGCGCGGCGGCAAGCCGATGCACCCCCGCGGGGCGGTGTTCGACGGGGTGCTCGAGCGGACCGGCGCGGAGACGGGCGTGCCCTGGCTGGACGAGCAGGCGACCGACGAGGTGCTCGTGCGGCTCTCGCGCGGCACCGGCCTGCCCGCGCCGCTGCCCGACCTGCTGGGCCTGGCGATCCGGCTGCCCGCCGAGCCGGAGCCGATCGACCTTCTGCTCACCACCACCGGCCGGGGGCCGCTCGGCCGGCTCGTGCCCGTTCCCCGGCGGGACGCCGCGGCCGTCTACTCCTCGATCATGGGCTACCGCTCGGACGCGGGCACCCTCCGGTTCGCCGCCCTCCCCGAGGCCGACGACGTCGCGTCCGAGCCCGGGCCACTGGCCGGTGAGGTGACGCGCGACGGCCTGCGGTTCCGCCTCGTCGTCGCGCGCGGGCTCGGCGCAGAGCAGCCGTTCGCCCGGCTGGTCCTCACCGCACCCCGGGCGCCCCTGGATCCCGACGTCCGCTTCGACGCGGTCCTGCACCCGCCGCACGGCCTGGTGCCCGACGGGCCGATGGCGCGCCTCCGCCAGCCGGCCTACGCCCGGGCCCGAGCGGCCCGGCGCTCCGCCGCGGTCAGGCCGGGCTGAGGGCGGCGAGCCCGGTCTCCAGCGCCTCCCACGGGTCGGTCGCCGCGCCGGCGGCCCGGGCCCGGCGCTCCTCGTCCTCACCCAGCGCCCCCCGGATGCCGTCGGCCAGCTGGGCCACGAGCGTCCGCAGCATCGGCCAGACCGCCACGCCGATCCGGGCACGGGCCGCGTCGGCGGCGCCGCACAGGCGCGCGGCGGTGGCCGCGTCCCCGGTCAGCAGGCAGACGCCGGCCAGGCCGTCGAGGCAGTAGGCCAGCCCCTCCAGGTCGCCGAGTTCCCGGTGCAGCGCCGCCGCCTCGGTGAGCCGGCGCCCGGCGGACCCCGGGTCTACGCCCATCAGGGCGTCGAGGGCGAGCTGGTCCAGCACCGTCGCGGTCAGGTGGTCGTCGCCGATGTCCCGGGCCAGCAGCAGCGCCTCCTCGTGCGCCCGGCGCGCGGCGTCCAGGTCCCCGGCCAGCAGGGCGGCGTCGCCGTGCGGCACGAGCGCGAAGGCGACCGACCACCGGTCACCGCTGCGCCGCAGGGCCGTCACCGCCTCCGTGAGCAACCCTGCGAGTTCGGCGTCCTCGGGCGGGCGGGTCATCGCCACGCCCACCAGCCCGTGGCCGAGCAGCCAGGGGTCGTCACGCGACCGGGCGTCGGTCACCACGCCCTCCAGCAGCGGCAGGGCCTCGCCGGTCCGGCCCAGGGCGATCCGCATCGTGCCGCGCGCCCACAGCAGCAGGCCCGCCGAGCGGGGGGACAGGTCGGCGGCCGATGGCAGTGCCGCGGTCGCTTCCGCGATCTCGGCCATCGGCGCGAGCAGGCCCCGCGCCCACCACCAGCGGGCCAGCGGAGCGGTGAGAGCGACCGCCAGCTCCGCCCGGTCGTCGGCGACGGCCCAGCGCACCGCCTCGAGCAGATCGCCGGTCTCGGCGTCCAGCCGTGCCCGCCAGAGCTGCCGGTCGGGCCCCATGAGCCCGGGCCCGGCGGCCGCGCTGACCGAGGCCAGGTGCCGGGCCCAGCGCTCCCGGGTCGCGGTCTCCTCGCCCCGCTCGCGCAGCCGCTCGGCGGCGAAGGTGCGCACCACGTCGAGCATCCGGAACCGCGGCTCGCCCTCACCGGTGTCGGTGGGGGTCACCAGGCTGTGCCCGACGAGGGAGGAGAGCACCTCCGGTGCGTCCAGGTCGCCGTCGGCGGCGCCCACCGCCTCCACGGTGTCCAGCGTGGCTCCGCCCGAGCACACCGACAGGCGGGCCAGCAGCGCCTGCTCGGCCCCGTCGAGCAGGTCGTGGCTCCAGGCGACGGTCGAGCGGAGCGTCCGCTGGCGGTCGGGCAGGTCGACGTCGGGCCCGCGCATGTCCAGCGCGCCGTCGAGGCGGCGCAGCAGCGCCGCGGGCGGCAGGGTCCGGACCCGCGCGGCGACCAGCTCGACCGCCAGCGGGAGTCCCTCCAGGCGGCGGACGACCTCGGCCACCGCGGCGGTGGTGCGGCCGTCCAGGGAGAACGCCGGATCCACCTGCCGGGCCCGTTCCACGAACAGCTGCACGGCGGGGGACGCGCCGACGTCGTCGCCCTTCGCGCCGGCCGCCGGCAGCGGCAGGGGGCCCAGGGGCACGTCGTGCTCGCCCCGCAGCCGCAGGAGGCTGCGGCTGGTGACCAGCAGCTGCGTCTGGGGGCAGTGCGCGAGCAGCCGGCCCAGCTCCGGGCCGGCGCCCAGTACCTGCTCGACGTTGTCCAGCACCAGCAGCGCCCGGTGCCCGGCCAGCCTGTCGGCCACCTGGTCCAGGACCGGACGCCGTCCCTCGGCCGACACCCCGACGGCCGCCGCGACCGCGCTGGGCACGTCGGCCGGGTCGTGCACCGACTCGAGGCTCACCAGCCACACGCCGTCCCGCTCCGGCACGAGCTCCTGGGCCGCGGCCAGCGCCAACCGGGTCTTCCCGATGCCCCCCGGACCGCCGACGGTCACCAGCCGGACGGTCGGGTCGCGGAGCAGCCTCGTGACGAGGGCGAGCTCGTCCTGCCGGTCGACCAGCGGGGTCGCCGGCGTCGGCAGCCAGCCCTCGGAGAGCCCGGGCAGCTGCACGACCGGCGTGGCGAAGCGCTCGGTGAGCAGGACCGCCAGGTCGTCGGCCACCCGGTCGGCGAGCTCGTCCGGGTCGTCGTAGGGGGTCGTCGACGCGCCGCTCTCCGCCTGGATCCGGCTGATCAGCTGCTCCAGCCGCGGCTCCCGGCCGGGCGCGGTGCGGCGGACGTAGAGCAGCCGGGGCTTGTCGGCGGAGAGCTCGAACTCGTCCTCCAGCCCCGAGATCGCCATGTCGGAGGCGATCCAGCCGTACCGCTCGCCGTAGATGCCGACGAAGACGTCGCTCTGCTCCAGGTAGGCGCGGTAGAGCTCGCGCGGCGGGTGTGCCCGGGCGCCGAGCTCGAACATGACGGGGGTGAGCCGGAGCCGGTTGATCGCGGCCTTGACCGCCGCCCGTTCCACCGCGAGTTCCTCGAGGGTGGACGAGACGAACACCCGCAGCCGGCGGTCGTGGGTGGGGATCTCCCGCGGCGCGCCGGCGGAGCCCTGGTCCGCTCCGGCCACGAGGCCTCCTGCCGTCGAGCACCGCCGGGTCGTCGGAGCCGGAGTCTAGGGACACGGAGCGGGGCCGGAAAGCCGGTGACAGCCGCGGGGGACGGTGGTTCGATGGCGCCGCACCACCACGTGCACGGGGGATCCATCCGCGGGAGGACCCGTGAACCCTGTCCCCACCCCCACCACGGCTGCGACCGGGGGGCCGCCGCGCCATCGGCATCCCCATTCCGGGATGCGCGTCCTGCTCGGCGCCTTCGCCGTCCTCACCGCGCTCGCGACCGGGGCGCTGTTCGTGCTGGCGGAGAACACCGAGGACACCTTCGCCTGGACCATCCAGCCGCCGCTGACGGCGGCGTTCCTGGGCGCCGGGTACGCGGCCGGGTTCGTGCTGGTGGTCCTCTCGCTGAGGGCTCGCACGTGGTCGGAGGTCCGCGTGCCGGTGCTGACGATCTTCGTGTTCGTCGTGCTCACGCTGGTCGCCACCCTGCTGCACATCAACAAGATGCACTTCGACGACGACTTCGGCTCCCTCGGCCCGGTCGCGCGGGGCGCCGCGTGGTTCTGGCTCGCCGTCTACATCGTCGTCCCGGTCGCCATGCTGGTGCTCATCGTCGTCCAGGAGCGGGCACCCGGCGCGGACCCGCCGATGCGGCACCCGGTCCCGGCCGTCCTGCGGGCGGCACTGGCCGTCGAGTCGGCCGCGCTGCTCCTGGTCGGCGCCCTCCTGTACATCGAGCCGACGACGTCGACCGTGGTCTGGCCGTGGGAGCTGACGCCCTTCACCGGGCGGGTCGTCGCGGCCTGGCTGCTGGCGTTCGGCCTGGCGACGGCGCTGGCCGCCGTCGCGGGCGACCTGGAGCGGCTCCGGACGGCGGCGATCGCCTACACGGCGTTCGGGGTCCTGGTGCTGGTGGCGGTGCTGCGCTACCCCGGCACGGTGCAGTGGGGCGACCCGGCCGCGTGGGTGTTCGTCGCCATGTGCGTGGCCGTCGCGCTCACCGGCGCGGCGGGCTGGCGGCTGGCGCCCACCCCGGCGAGGCGCGACCGTGGCTGAGGAGCTCCGGGCGGCGCTCGTCGTGCTCAGCCGGGACGACGAGGTGCGCGCGACCATGACCGCGGAGCTCGACCGGCGGTACGGGCGCGACTACCAGCTGGTGCCGTGCGCGGAGCCGGAGGAGGTCGTGGAGCGCCTGGCCGGGTCGCCCCTGCCGGTGGCTGCGCTGTTCGGCGGTCTGGGAGGTGCCGACCCCGACGGCCTGGCCCTCCTGCGCGGGCTGCACCGCGGCAACGCGAGCGCCATGGCCGTCGCCGTCGTCCGCTGGGGCGACTTCGACACCGCCCGGCCGATCTTCGAGGCCGTCACCCTGGGGCAGCTGGATCGCTGGCTCTACGTGCCGGAGGTGGTCGGTGACGAGGAGTTCCACCGGGCGGTGACCGAGATCCTCGAGGAGTGGTCGGCGCGGCAGGGCGGCGGTTTCGAGGCCGTCCGGATGATCGGTGACCGGTGGTCGGAGCGGGCCCAGCACCTGCGCGACAGCTTCACCCGCAACCGGATCCCCCTCGGCTTCTACGACGCCGACTCGGGCGAGGGCAAGGCGATGCTGGCCGGCCTGCACCTGGAGGAGCCGCGGCTGCCCGTCGTCCAGCTCCGTTTCCGCCCGGAGCGCCCGGTGCTGGAGGACCCCACCGATCTCGACATCGCCGACGCGTTCGGGTTGCTCACCCCGCTGGACCCGGCCGCCGTGTTCGACCTGGTGGTCGTGGGCTCTGGACCGGCCGGGCTGGGGGCCAGCGTCTACGCCGCCTCCGAAGGGCTCAAGACGCTGGTGCTCGAGCCGGAGGCGGTCGGCGGCCAGGCAGGCACCAGTTCGCTGATCCGCAACTACCCCGGCTTCCCGACCGGGATCAGCGGAAACCGGCTCACCTTCAGCGCCTACCTGCAGGCGTGGGCGTTCGGCAGCACGTTCCACTTCATGCGTTCCGGTCAGGGCATCGCCGCGGAGGACGGACTGCTCCGCCTCTCGCTCAGCGACGGCGCCTCGGTCGCGACCCGGACCGTGGTGATCTCCACCGGGGCGGCCTGGCGGCGGATCGGGGTGCCGGAGCTCGACGCACTGACCGGGCGGGGCGTGTTCTACGGTGCCGCCGTCAGCGAGGCGCCGGCGATGCGCGGCCGGCACGTCTTCGTCGTCGGTGGCGGCAACTCGGCCGGCCAGGCGGCCGTGCACCTCTCCCGGTACGCCGACAAGGTTTCGGTGCTGATCCGGCGGACGTCGCTGGCCTCGACCATGTCGGACTACCTCATCCGCGAGCTCGAGTCGCTGCCCAACGTCGAGATCCGTCCGCGGGTGCAGGTGGTGGGCGGGACGGGGAGCGACTTCCTGGAGACCATCACCGTGCGCGACCTCGACACCGGCGCCGAGACGGTCGAGTCCGCCGTGCTGTTCGTGCTGATCGGCAGCGAGCCCCGGACCGACTGGCTCGATGGCGTGCTGGCCCGGGACCGCTGGGGCTTCCTGCTCACCGGCGGCGAGCTGGCCGCCGACGGCGTCGCGCCGGCGTGGCCGCTGGAGCGGCCGCCCGCGCTCCTGGAGACCAGCATGCCGGGGGTGTTCGCGGCCGGTGACGTGCGCGCGGGCTCGGTGAAGCGGGTCGCGTCGGCCGTCGGTGAGGGTGCGCTCGCCGTCACCCTGGTCCACGCGCATCTCGCCGGGCTGACCCGCGAGCCGGCCTGAGCGCACTCGCGGGACCGGCGGGCGGCGGTCACCCGAAGGGTTCGTCCCGGGTTGACCGCGGGGCTCCCGGGTAATGGCGGACGAGGCCGGCTCGAAACCCGCCGGTCGGCCGCCGATAACCGTCGAGCTGCACCGTGCCGTGTCGTCCAGCGACGTCGCCGGGCTCGACCGCACGAGGAGCCGCACCCACCGCGTGATCCCCGCAGAACCCGTGCCTCCTGGCATGCTCCCCGAACGGGGGCGGATCCGGGTGGCGACGATCCCGTCCGCCGATCCCTACGTGGACGCCGTGCTGCCCAGTGACTCCGTCCGTGTCGGTCCGACGGGCACCCGCAACCCGTGGCTGGACGTCGCCTTCCTCGAACAGCACGCGCGCGAGATCGACGTCCTGCACCTGCACACCGGATACGGCGAGGCGACCGACCTCGCGCTGGAGTGCTGGGGCGAGACGGTCCGTCGGGTCGGCGTCCCGCTGGTCGTCACCGTGCACCAGCTCCGGGACCCGGAGGACGACGCGCGGCACGACGCCCACCTGGTGGCGGTGCTGGCCACCGCCGAGGTGGTGTTCACCCTGACCCCGGGCGCCGCCGACGAGATCGCCGAGCGGTTCGCGCGCACCGCGATCGTCGTCGCCCACCCGTCGGTCGCGGAGCCGGCGCCCTCGCTGGGCGCCGAGCGCGGACTGGTCGGGCTGCGTCTCGGACCGGCGTCGTTCGCCGTCCGCGACCAGGCGGCGCTGGTGCGTGCCGTCCTGTCCGGGGCGGTGTCGGGCGGGGGACGCCTGCGGGTCCTCGCCGACGCAGCCGGACCGTCCCCCGAGGTCGCGGTGGCCGACCTCGCCGCCCGCGGGGACCTGGAGCTGGTCGTGCACCCCTCCGCCGAGGTGGCCGCACAGCTCCAGCAGCTGCACGTGGCGGTCCTCCCCGAGCCCTGCGGCACGCACTCGAGGGACGTGGAGATCTGCCGGGATGTCGGGACGCGGGTGGTGGCACCCGGCTGCGGATGGTTCGCCGAGCAGTGGGCGGAGGTCGTCGGCTACGGCGTCGACGAGTGGGGGAGGCCCGATCCGGTGTCCCTCAGCGCGGCGGTGGGGGCGGCGCTGGCCCGGCCGATGGCGCCACCGGCGGACCGGGCCTGGCGCGCGGCCCAGCGAGCCGCCGTCGTGCAGGTGCACGCCGATGTCTACCGCCAAGTGGCGGGGGATCGCAGCTGGGTCTGAGAAAGGACCCGGTCCACGGGCGGGGGGAGGACGAACTGTGTGGGCAGGGGCGGGGTCGAACCGCCGACCTCTCGCTTTTCAGGCGAGCGCTCGTACCGACTGAGCTACCTGCCCCGGCCGGTGACGAGCACCGGGCGGCGACCCTGACGGGACTCGAAC
>Ga0126307_10003942_pt1 | contig 10243 bp, 9 predicted proteins | sample Plot28_FD_89955 | JGI IMG/M metagenome (GOLD analysis project Ga0126307, IMG submission 89955) | Serpentine soil microbial communities from UC McLaughlin Reserve, CA, USA - Plot28 | ecosystem: Environmental > Terrestrial > Soil > Grasslands | place: USA: UC McLaughlin Reserve, Lake County...
AGAGCGCGGCACCGCCGCGGGAGTCGCCATCGAGCTTGGAGAGGATCACGCCGTCGAAGTTGGCGGTCTCGGCGAACTGCTCCGCCACGTTCACCGCGTCCTGCCCCGTCATCGCGTCGACCACGAGCAGCACGTTGTGCGGCTTCGTCAGCTTCTTGATCTGGGCGAGCTCCTTCATCAGCTCCTCGTCGATGTGGAGCCGGCCGCTTGTGTCGACGATCAGCGCGTCGCGGCGGTCCTGCTTCGCCTGGTCGAGAGCCCATTCGGCGATGTCGACCGGGTCGCGTCCGGTGCCCTGCTCGTACACGTGCGCGCCCGCCTGGGCGCCAACCTTGATCAGCTGGTCCACGGCCGCCGGTCTATACACGTCGCAGGCCGCCACGGCCACGTCCATGCCGTGCTCCTCGCGCAAGTGACGCGCCAGCTTGCCGGCGGCGGTCGTCTTACCCGAGCCCTGAAGGCCCGCCAGGAGGATCACGGTCGGCCCGGGCTTCGCGAACGCCAGGTCGCGGCCGCTCCCTCCCATGAGCGCCGTGAGCTCATCGGAGACGACCTTCACGACCTGCTGGCCCGGGTTGAGGGACGAGAGCACGTCCTGTCCAAGCGCGCGCTCCTTCACCGAGGCGGTGAACTCCTTCACGACCTTGAAGTTCACGTCGGCCTCGAGCAGCGCGAGGCGCACCTGGCGCATCGCCTTGTTGATGTCGTCCTCGGTCAGCTTGCCGCGGGAGCGGACATCGCCGAGCGCGGCCTGAAGCCGGTCTGAGAGGGCGTCGAACACACCTGAGAGGCTAGCCGGGTGGACAAACGGCGCGTTTCGACCTTCATCACCGCGAAGCTCGCGAACCCGCTCGTGCGAACGTTGGCTCGGCACGGCGTACCCCTGCCTATGGTCGTAATCCTGGAGACCCGCGGCCGGCGCAGCGGCAAGCCCCGCCGCATCCCGGTCGGTAAGGCGATCGAGCGCGACACTCTCTGGATCGTCGCGGAGCATGGCCGCCGGGCCGCCTACGTGCGGAACATCGAGAGCGAGCCGCACGTACGGGTGCGGGTTGGACGCCGCTGGCGGAGCGGAATGGCGCAGGTTCTGGTCGACGACGACTGGCGGGCGCGTCAGCGCCGCATGCCGAACAGAGTGAATTCCGCGGCGGTGCGCCTGATGGGCACCGAGCACGTCACGGTTCGGGTAGATCTCGACCCGTCGAGGGCGACGGAGTCGCATCCGGCTTCGGGATGATCGACCCGATGTTCGCGAGCGCTGAGGTGACCTCGCTCGGGATGATCCAGACCTTGTTCGATTCGCCCTGCGCGATTTGCGGCAGGACCTGGAGGTACTGGTAGGCGAGCAGCTTCGGGTCCGCGTCGCCGCGGTGGATCGCGTCGAACACCGTCTCGATGGCCTTCGATTGGCCCTCGGCCTCGAGGATCTGAGCCTCCCGGCGCCCCTCCGCCCGCAGGATCGCGCTCTGCTTCTCGCCCTCGGCGGTCAGGATCTGCGACTGCTTCACGCCCTCCGCGGTCAGGATCGCCGCGCGGCGGTCGCGCTCGGCGCGCATCTGCTTCTCCATCGCCTCCTGGATCGAGGCGGGCGGGTCGACCGCCTTGAGCTCCACGCGGTTCACGCGGATGCCCCACTTGCCGGTGGCCTCGTCGAGCACGTGCCGCAGCGCGGCGCTCACCTTGTCGCGGGAGGTGAGCGTGTCCTCGAGCGTCATCCCGCCGATCACGTTCCTCAGCGTGGTCACGGTGAGCTGCTCGATCGCGGCGATGAAGTTCTGGATCTCGTAGGTGGCGGCCTTCGGATCGGTGACCTGGAAGTAGATCACCGTGTCGATATTGATGACGAGGTTGTCCTCGGTGATCACGGGCTGCGGCGGAAACGAGACGACCTGCTCGCGCAGATCGATCAGCGGCCTCACACGATCGACGTACGGGATCACCAGCGCCAGGCCCGCGTCCAGGGTGCGGTTGTAGCGGCCGAGCCGCTCGACGATGCCGGCGCGCGCCTGCGGCACGATCCGAATCGCGCGCGCAAGCGTGATCAGCACCACCAGTGCGACTACTCCGAGGACGATCAGCGTGGCCATATGCGGTCCATCCCTCTCATTCAGCGACGAGCGCTGTGGCGCCGTCGATCTTCATGACCTCAACCCGCGCACCGGGCTCGAACGCGTCGTCCTCGTCGTAGGCCCGCGCGGTCCAGATCTCTCCCCCGATCTTCACGCAGCCGCCGTTGGCGTCCACACGCTCGACCACCGTCGCCGGTCCGCCCACCAGCGCGGCCGTGCCGGTGCGGATGCGCGGCGGGGTGCGCAGGTGGCGCCGTGCGACCGGCCGCAGCACGGCCAGAGAGCCGAGCGAGGCCACGATGAACACGATCCACTGGACGGGAAGCCCGATGCCGGTGGCGGCGACGACGGCGGCCAGCACCGCAGCGACCGCGATCGGGCCGAGGAAGAACCCCATAGTGAAGATCTCGCCCACGGCGAGCGCCCCTGCGGCGACCATCCACCAGACCCAGTCTTCCATCCGCTTCCGATACTAGGCCCCGTCGACTGCGCGCTCGATGTCGCCGAGCAGATCCGCCGTCTCCTCGCAGCCCGCCGAGAGCCGGATGAAGCCCTCCGACACGGTGTCGCCACCCCAGCGGGCACGCCGCTCCGCGACGGTGTGCACGCTGCCGAAACTCGTTGCGTCGGTGACCAGCTCGGCGTGCGCCAGGAAGCTCTCCGCGCGCTCGGCCGTGCCGAGGTCGAACGAGACGACCATGCCATAGCCACGCATCTGGCGCCGCGCCACCTCGTGGCCCGGATCGCCCGGCAGGCCCGGGTAGTGCACGACCTCCACGTCGTCGCGCGCTGCCAGCAGACGTGCGATCGCGAGAGCGTTGTCGCACCCGCGCTCCAGCCGCAGCGCGAGCGTCGGCAGCGAGCGGTGCGCAAGCCAGGCCTCGAAGGGCCCCGGGATCGCGCCGGCGTCGCGCCGCCAGTTGCGGAGCGCCTGGGCGCGATCGGCGTCGCGGGTGGTCACGTAGCCCAGCACGAGGTCCGCGTGGCCGCTCATCTGCTTCGTGGCGCTAGTGAGCGAGAACGCCGCGCCGAGGTCCAGTGGGCGCTGGAGCAGCGGACCCGCCGTGGTGTTGTCCACGACCGCAGTCACGCCAAGCTCGGCCAGCACGGCTATGTCGTAGACCTCGAGCTTCGGATTCGACGGCGTCTCGAGCCACAGCAGGTCCGCGCCGCGCGCGGCGTCGGTCAGCCCCGCGGCAGCGGCGAACCGCACCTCCACCCCGCGCGGTTCGAGGTGCGTGCTCGCCAGGCGCCGCACGTTGAGGTAGCAGTTCTCGTCCACCGCCAGCACGGACCCGGGGCCGAGCCGGGTGAGAAGGAGCGCGGCAGCCGCCGCCATTCCCGACGAGAACAGCACCGCCTCGGCGTCCTCGAGGGCACCGACCGCCTGCTCGTAGCGCGACCACGTGGGATTGCCGTAGCGCGTGTACACCGCGGGCGAGTCCGCGGGATCGCCCGTGAGGTGGAAAGGAGCGGCGAGCACCGGCCCCGGCAGGAAGGGCTCGCCCTGCTCCGGCTCGGGAAGCCCGGCGCGAACGACCCGCGTGCCGTCGCCGTGCTCGCTCACGGCTCCAGGATCGCCTGAGCGAAGTCGTCCGGATCGAATGGCCGGAGATCCTCGAGCGCCTCGCCGATGCCGATCAGCTTCACCGGCACCCCCAGCTCCTGGGCGATCGCGAGCGCGATCCCTCCCTTGGCAGTGCCGTCGAGCTTGGTCAGCACGATCCCGCTCACGTCCACGGCCTCGCGGAACAGGAGGGCCTGGCGCAGCCCGTTCTGGCCGGTGGTGGCGTCGATCGTGAGCAGAGTCTCGTGCGGGGCGCCCGTTGCCTGCCGCTCGATCACCTTGCGGACCTTGCGGAGCTCGTCCATCAGATGCTGCTGGGTGTGCAGGCGCCCGGCGGTGTCCACGATCACCACGTCGTGCCCACGCGCTCGCGCCGCCTCGATGGCGTCGTAGACCACGGCGCCCGGATCCGAGCCCGCCTCGCCACGCACGATCTCGCAGCCGGCCCGCTCCGCCCAGAGCGTGAGCTGCTCCGCCGCCGCCGCGCGGAAGGTGTCACCGGCCGCGAGGAGCACCGACTTCCCGAGCTCCCTCTGAAGGTGCCACGACATCTTTCCGATCGTCGTGGTCTTGCCACTGCCGTTTACGCCCGTCACGAGGATCACAGTCGGGTGCTCGGTGAGTGGGATCGTGTCGCCCTCGACCCGCGCCGTGTCCGCGAGCAGCTCGCGCAGCCGGCGCGACAGCCCCTCGCCGCCGGTGAGCTCGCCGCTCTCGGCCTCCGTCTCGAGGCGCTCCACGATCTTCGCAGTGGTGGGAGCGCCCACGTCCGCGTAGATCAGTGTCTCCTCCAGACGCTCGAACGCCTCGTCGTCGAGCGACTGAAAGACGGTGGTCTGGAGCTCCGCGCCGAACGCCTGACGAGTCTTCGACATGTTGTCGCGCAGGCGCCTGAAGAACCCGCCGCGCTGAGCCTCCCCGCCGTCCGGGCCCACCGCGGCCTCGGGCGCTTCCTCGCCGGTGTCGAACAGCTCTTGCCAGGTGCGCGCCACGAGGACGCTGAGGATAGGGGCGCCCAATCCCGGGCGACCCCTACATGCGTGTCCTAGTAGTCGCCCGGCTCGTCCGGCGCCGACTCTTCGACCGGCTCGTCCGGCCCGGGGATGACGATCCCCGAGTCGTCGTCATCGCACCACATCACCGGCCGCGACTACGCGGCGGCCTCTTCGGTGGACCCGAGAGCGTGCTCCTCGGCCGGTCGTCCGGCGAGCTTTCGCGACACCACGCGGGAGATTCCGTCACCGCCCATGCTTACGCCGTACAGCGTGTCGGCGGCATCCATCGTGCGCTTCTGGTGCGTGACGACGATGAACTGCGCGCGGTCCGAGTAGCGCTTTACGAGCTGGAGGAAGCGGTCGATGTTGACGTCGTCGAGCGCGGCCTCGACCTCGTCGAGGATGTAGAACGGACACGGCCGGGCGAGGAAGACGGCGAACATGAAGGCGAGCGCGACGAGCGACTTCTCGCCTCCGGACAGGAGCGACAGCCGCTTCGTGGACTTGCCGGGCGGCGTGACCTCGATCTCCACGCCGGCCTCGGGCTGCTCGTCCTCCTCACCCTCGGGCTCGGGCGCCTCACCCTCAGGAGGCGGTTCACCTCCCACAACCGGGCGCGGGCCGATCTCCTCCTGGACGAGCCGCAGCTCGCCACGGCCGCCGGGGAACAGGTGCTGCACGACGTCCTCGAAGTTCTTCGCGGCGGCCTCGAAGGTCTGTTCGAACGCCTCGCGGATCCGGCGGTCGGTCTCCTTAATGAGGCCCTCGAGCTCGGCGAGCGCCGTCTCGAGGTCGCCGCGCTGAGTCTCGAGCTCCTCCACGTGCGCGACTGCCTCGTCGTACTCCTGCTTGGCAAGCGGGTTCACCGGTCCGAGCTGCTCGCGGCGGCGCATGAGGCGCTCCACCCTCGCCAGGAGCGACTCCCGCTCCCCGGCGGGCATCGCCTCCGGGGCGGGCTCAGGCGCGAGCCCGAGGCGGCCCGCCAGCTCGTTCAGATCGCGCTCGGCGTCCGCCGCGGAGTCGCGCACCTGCTGCGCTGACACCTCGGCGGCGGTCACCGCCTCACTCGCTCGCTTGAGGCGACCCTGTAGCTCGGCCTCCTCCTGGGCGCACGACTTGAGCGCGGCGGCGGTCTCCTCGCCTGCAGCGGCCCCGGCCTCGAGCTCTTGCCCCAGTGCGTCTCGCCGGGCCGCAACCGACTCGCGTGCGCGCTCGAGGGCGTCGGCCGCCCTGTCGGCGTCGGCGGCCACGGCCAGGTCCCGCTCCGCGCCGGTCTGGAGGGCGGCCAGCGAGCGCGCGCGGTCCTCGCGCTCGCGCTCGATGCGCTCGGCGAGCCGCCGCTCCGCCCGCAGGTCTCCGAGCAGCTCCGCCCGGCGGACGGCCTCCGGACCGTCATCGGGCGCCTCGCGACGGCGTGCGATCACCCACTCCGAGCGGCTCATGACCTCCTGGGCCTCCGCCGCCTCGCGCAATGCGCCCCGAAGCGCGCTCTCGGCGCCCTCACGCGCCGAATCGGCCTTGGCCACGGTGGCGCCGTGGCGCTCCAGTGCTGCGCGCGCCTCGGCCTCCTCGGCCACCGCGCGCTCGGAGGCCGTGACGAGCTCGTCGCGCCTGCCGAGCTCCTCGAGCAGGCGCTCGGCGCCGCCGGCGGGCGCCTGCGCGAGCTCGCCGGTGCGGGCGTCGAACAGGCGTCCTGTCTTCGTAACCGCGATCCCGCTGAAGCTCTCCGGCAGCGCGTCGAGCGACTGGACGACCCAGACACCGTGCAGAAGCCGCTCCGCGAGCGCCGCCACGGCCGCATCCGGCTTCACGTGGCGCGCGAGCTGCTCGCCACCGGGAACCGGCGGAGACGCCGCGCTGACCGCGCTCGGGCGGGCGCGGCTCTCGATCAGCGCGCTGGCGCCGTTCTGCCCGGCCGCGTCCAGCACGCGCTCGCCCTCCGCGAGGTCGCCCACCACTGCGGCGGTCAGGCGCGGGCCGAGCACGGCCGCGAGCGCAAGCTCGTAGCCGCTCTCGACGTGAAGGCGCTCGGCCAAGGGCTGCGCCGGCGGGCCGCCGCCGGGCGGCGCGACGCCGCTCCCGGGCGGCGCGCCACGCACGAACTGATTGACCGCCGCCAGCTCCGCACCCACCTGCGCTGCACGGGCACGTGCGGCCTCGGCGGTGCGCTCGGCGTCGCGGCGCGCCGTGCGCGCGTTCTCGGCCGCGCGCTCGGCGCCCTCCAGCGCCGCACGGCGCACAGCTGCCGCCTGGTCCAGCTCGGAAACTTGCGCCCGCACGCCCTCCAGCTCCTGCTCGAGGCCCGCCAGCTCGCCCTTCAGCCGCTGCTCGCGCCCGGCGTCGAGTGCCGCCAGCTCGCGCTCGATCGCGGCAATCCGGTCCTCCGGCCGCTCTCCTTCGGACGACATGTCCAGATCCGCCGCGGCCTGCTGCTCGAGCACCTCCAGCTGCCGGAGCCGCCGTTCGCGTCGCTCCCCCGCCGCCACGGCCTGCTCGCGCACACGCTCGAGGCGCATGGCGATCCGTTCGCTCGCCGAGCGCGCCGCATACAGACGCGCCTGCAGGCACTCGCGGTCTCGGGTCTGGGCGGCAAATGCCTCCTCGGCCTGCTCGCGGCGCGTCACGACCTCGCCGAGCAGGCGCTCGGCCTCGTCGCGCTCGCCGCGCACGCTGCGCGCCCGTTCCTCCGCCTCAACCAGCGCCAGCCGCGCGATGCGGGCGGCCTCGCGTGACAGTGAGTAGCGCGCCTCGAGCGTCTGGCGCTCGAGCCGCTCGTGCAGCTCCGCGGCCTCGGCCTGGCGCTTCAGCGGGCGCAGACGCGAGCGCGCCTCGCGCTCAACGTCGAGCGCGCGCGACAGGTTCTCCTCTGTCCGCTCCAGCTTCAGCTGCGCGCGCCGGCGACGCTTGCGGTGCTTGCCGAGCCCGGCGGCCTCCTCGATCAGGAGGCGGCGCTCGCGCGGACGGGACATCACAATCTGCTCGACCTTGCCCTGGGAGACCACCGAGTGCATCTCCTTGCCGAGACCCGAGTCGGAGAGCACCTCCACCACGTCCACGAGTCGGCAGCGTGCGCCGTTCAGGCGGTACTCACCCTCGCCGTCGCGCCCGAGGCGGCGCACGATCGAAATTTCGGAGAAGTCGATCGCGAGGCGGCCGTCACCGTTGTCGATCACGACCTCGACCTCGGCCGCGTTCGAGCCATGCACGCCGTGCGCGCCCGCGAAGATCACGTCCTTCATCGACTGGCCGCGCACCGCGAGCGGCGACTGCTCGCCGAGCGCCCACAGCACGGCGTCGGTGATGTTTGACTTGCCGGAGCCGTTTGGGCCGACGATCACGGACACGCCGGTGCCGAACTCGAGCTTGGTTCGGCTTGGGAAGGACTTGAAGCCCTTCATCGAGATCGAGCGCAGGTGCATTACGAGGCCGCCTCTTCGTCGAGGGCGTCGAGGGCTTGCAGGGCCGCCTCCTGCTCAGCAGCCTTCTTCGTCTTTCCCTCTCCGCGCCCGAGCTCCTCTCCTGCCACCTCGGCGACCGCCACGAAGCTGCGGTCGTGCGCCGGCCCCTCCTCGGACACCGTCCGGTAGGCCACGAGCTCCGCGCGTCGCGCGAGCCGCTCCTGGAGCACAGACTTGTAGTCCACCGGGTGCTCGAGGGCGTCCTCGATCTCCTCTGCGAACGACGCGACAACCGCCGGCGCTGTGCGCTCGATGCCAAAGGCGAGATAGGCGGCGCCGATAATCGCCTCGCAGACCGAGGCCAGCACGCGCTCGGAGTCCACGAGCATGTCGGCGCTGCGCCCGGTACTGCCCTGCGGCGCCGCGGCGCGCAGTTCCTCCCGTACGCCGAGATCGCGCGCGACGCGCGCGCACGACGAGCCGCTAACAGCCTGCGCGCGCACCTTTGTGAGCCGCCCGGCGCCGTAGCGCTCAAAGCGCGGAAACAGGTGGTCCGAGACGGCGAGGCTCAGCACCACGTCTCCGAGGAACGCGAGACGCTCGTACGCGTCGGAGCGATGCTCGACCCACGACGCATGCGTGAACGCCTGCCGCCGCAGGTACTCGGGCAGCTCGGCGAGCAGCTCTGCGAGCGACTCAGTGCTCGAGCTCCGCTGCATGGGCGGCGACGAAGTCAGCGGCCTGGCCGACCGTCAGGATCTTGGCCGCCTCCTCGTCCGGGATGCGAACCCCGTAGCTGTCCTCGAGCTCCACAACCAGCTCCACGAGGTCGAGTGAGTCCGCCTCCAGGTCCTCCCTGAAGCGGGTGGAGCCGTCGATGCGCCCGGGATCCACCTCCAACTCGGTGGCCAGGTGCTCGCGGATGCGGTCGAGAACCTCCTCTCGGGTCATCGCGAAGCGACGCTAGCAGCGGTCGCGGACCGCAAAGCCCCGGCGGCCTCGAGCGCCGCGGTGGTGCGGCCGACCATGTCCTCGTCCACAGCGCGCTGGGCCAATTTCACCGCGTGCTCAATGCCGACGGGGCCGAAGCTGCCGTGCCCGACCACAACCGGCTTGCGCAGGCCGAGCAGGATCGCGCCGCCGACCTTCTCCGGGTCGAGGTCGTCGCGGAACTTCCCCAGCTTTCCGCGGATCAGGAGCCCGCCCAGGCTCGAGACAAGGCCCGACCGGATCCGGCTGCGCATCTCCCCCGAGATCGCCTTCACGGTCCCCTCGAGCACCTTCAGGGCGACGTTGCCCGTGAAACCGTCGGCCACGATCACGTCCGCCCGCGCGCCGGGCAGGTCGAACCCCTCCAGGTTCCCCATGAAGTTCAGACCGCCCTCGGAGATGCGCTCGTGCGCCGTGAGAACGTCCGGGGTGCCCTTGCCGGACTCCTCGCCCACCGAAAGCAGGCCGACCGACGGGCGCTCGATCCCCACCACCGCCTCCATGAAGCCCGCGCCCATATAGGCGAACTGGACGAGGTGGTCGGGGCGCACCTCCACGCTCGCGCCGGCGTCGAGCAGTAGCACCGGGCCGCCGGGGATTGGCATCAGCACCGCCAGCGCCGGGCGGTAGACGCCCTTGATGCGCTTGATCGACAGCGTTGCCGCAGCGAGCGTCGGCCCGGTGCTGCCTGCCGAGACGAGGGCGTCGGCTCGCCCGTCGGCGACGGCGGCCGCAGCCTGGACGATCGACGCATCACGCCTGGAGCGGACGGCAGCCACCGCCTCCTCCCCCGCCTTCACGGTCTCGGGTGCGTCGATGACCTCCGCGTGAGGCCCGGCAGGCCCGGCGATCTGGCCGGCGGGGCCGAACAGAAGGACGGGCAGCCGCGAGCGGGCGACCCCTTCAGCGACTGCGCGCGGCCCCTGGTCGGCGCCGTTCGCGTCGACCGCGATCACTCGTCGTCGGAGTCGACCCCGGCCTGCTGCACGACGACCTCGCGGCCGGCGTAGGTGCCGCAGTTCGGGCAGACGCGGTGCGGGCGGCGCGGCGCGTGGCAGCGCGGGCAGTGCCTGAGGCCCGGCGTCTCGATCTTGTGCTGCGAGCGGCGCTTGTTCGTCCGCGAGTGGGACTGTCTCTGCTTGGGGACGGCCATGAGGGCCGGAAGAATAGCATGCCCAGGCCGATCGGCCGCGTTAGAGTCGCGGTATGAACAACTACGTAAAC
>Ga0126307_10003943_pt1 | contig 10243 bp, 9 predicted proteins | sample Plot28_FD_89955 | JGI IMG/M metagenome (GOLD analysis project Ga0126307, IMG submission 89955) | Serpentine soil microbial communities from UC McLaughlin Reserve, CA, USA - Plot28 | ecosystem: Environmental > Terrestrial > Soil > Grasslands | place: USA: UC McLaughlin Reserve, Lake County...
GGTGTTGGGTGCGGCGTTCTTCGCGTGTCTGTCGATGACATTGGCCGGGCTGGTGCGCAACCGCGACCGGCTGATGGGCATCGGGCAGGCCATCACGATGCCGTTGTTCTTCGCGTCGAACGCGCTCTACCCGGTCGATGTGATGCCGCAGTGGCTGCGCTGGCTGTCGGCCATCAACCCGCTGAGCTACGAGGTCAACGCGTTGCGCGGGCTGCTGATCGGCACACCCACCAACGGTCTTCTGGACGTCGCGGTGTTGGTTGTCGCGGCGATCGTGGGCATCGCGATGGCGTCGGCGCTGCTGAGGCGCCTTGTGCGGTAGCTACTTCGGCGAAGCTATTGAGTCATCGCGACGTTGCGTGAAGCTGTGAGGAACCGGCGAGACTGCTGCGGGTTGCCCGCAGCGCATCGGCGAGCGTCCACGCCGAGAAGCCAAGCAGCGCAATGTCCTTCATGAGGAATCCGCCCTCGAGTGACAGTGCCGGAAAACCACCTTGAGCCGCGTCGAAGACCCCTGGCGTGGTGACCATGAAGCTGATCGTTGCAACGAATAACGCCATCGCCAGAAGGCTGCCGAAGATCGACACCTTGGGCCACCAGGGCTTTGCGGCGAGCAGCACCGCAGCGGTGATCTCGAAAACGCCGAGCAACGCCGAAAACGCGTACACGGAGAAGATGTTGTACAGCCAGCTCATGAACTGGCTTTCAGAAACCAGCGGCGCAATGCCCTGCGCTTCGTAATCCATGAACTTCAGTCCGCCGTACCAAACCAGCACGATGACCAGGCCGTAGCGGGCCATCAGGCCTCCGACGGCATCGACGGTCCTCTGCTTTGTGGATCGAATCTGTGTGAACGTCATATCTGGTGGTGCCGCGGATGGCACCGACCGTTACGCCACGGCGAGCTTTCGCATTGCATCACCTCGGTTGCCGCGCGTTCGCCGGAGCGTACGGCGCCGTCGACCCAGCCGCACATGACGGCCGAGCTTTCGGTGCCGGCCCAGTGGATTGGGCCGCACGGTTCACGAAGGGCGTGGCCGAACTCAGTGAGCACACCAGTCGGAGCGTGGCTGAGCATGCCGCCGCCGGAATAGCGCTCGGTGGTCCAGCATTGCTCGATGTAGTCCACCGGCGACGCGGCCTTGTCACCGAAGCGGCCGACGAGTTCGGCCAGAATCGTCAGCCTGCGGTCGTCGGCGTCCAGCTTGCCGATCTCCCTCGCGATCGGGCCCTCGACGATGACGCACATGACGCCGGGACGGACGGCGTCGGTTGATGCGTCGATGGTGACCGTCGCGGGTGAGCCGGCGGCCGCGGACTGCCCGGACAGGCCGTCGTGGCGCCAGAACGGCTCGTCGTAGACGATGTTGATCTTGTAGATCGCTCCGCTCGGCATGCGCTGATGCAGGAGTGACCGGTCGACGGGCAGCATCGGCTCGTAGATGATCTGGCTGGCGATCGCAATCGGTACCGCAACGATCGCACGCTGCGCCCGCACCACCATGTCGTCGGAGCGCACCGTCACGCCATCGGTGTCCTGCTCGATGCGGCGTACCGGCTGTGAAAGGTGCAGCGAGTCACCGATCTCGGTTGCCATCGGCTGATAGACCGCGCCCATGCCGCCGACGATGCGAGAGTCCTGGGCGCCGTCTTTGACCCCGAGCAGAAACCCCGGCCCGCCGCCCGAGGCCATCTGGTAGAGCACGAACAGCATCGATACCTCCGATGCGGCCGACGTGTGACAGCCGGCCAGCGCCGTCTCGAGCAGATCGTGCGCAGCCCTAGAAGCCGTGTTGGAGCTGAGCCACTTCCCCAACGTGATCTGGTCCCATTTTGCGGCGTTCTTCGCCTCCCACGGCGCCTCGAGGGGAATCGACTTGCACATCTGCCCCAGCTCGAGAAACATCGCCCCGAGGTTCGCAGACGCCCACGGGCTCAACGACCACGGAATGGTGCCCGAGTAGCGGTGCTGCTTGCCGTCGACGATCATCATGGCCTTGCCGTCGACGTACTGCTTGTAGCTCGAGACGCCGTAGTCGGTCATCAGCGCCTTGATGCGGTCCTGGCCCGGCCCGATCCACGCCCCGCCTCGGTCGATCCACGTCCCGTCGGCGCGGGTCTCGGTGAATGTGCGACCACCGACCCGGTCGCGGGCCTCCAGCAGCGCCACCGAGTGGCCGGCTTGTTTGAGCCGCAGCGCAGCCGTCAAGCCCGCGAACCCCGCGCCCGCCACACAGTAATCAACGTCAGCCATAATTGGCATGGTTTGCTGCCCCGACCCTTGTGGTGGGGTTTTGTTGCTTTCAGCCGGTGATCCGCGCGATCGACTTGAGCGGGATCCGCAGCCAGCTCGGCCGATGCCTAGCCTCATAGGCGGCCTCGTACACCGCCTTGTCGAGTTCGTAGGCCTCGAGAAGATGCACCGAGTCGCGCGGGTCGGAACCGGATATCGCCGCATACCCCTCGCAGAACGAGGCGGCGTTGCGGTCCACCCATTCGCGGGCCCGCGCGGCCAGCTGCCGTTGCCGGTCTTCGGCCCGAGAGTTCGAGGTCTGGTCCATCAACCGGTGGTAGGCGGCGTACTCGAATGACCGCAGTATCCCCGCCACGTCCCGCAGCGTGGAGTCCGGGCGGCGCCGATCGTCGAGCGGCTGACCGGGTTCGCCCTCGAAGTCGATCAGCAGCCAACTCTCCGGTGTCCGCAACACCTGCCCGAGGTGCAGGTCGCCATGCATCCGCTGGACGGTGATCGTCTCCTCGGTCAGCTTTTGGTAGCGCTCCTCGATCAGCGACACGTACTGCTCCAGTTCGGGGACCGAGGCGGCCGCGGCCGACAGTCGCTCCAACACCGTGTCGGTCGGGAAGAGGGTGGTCGACGTGCCGAGCTGTTCGGCGAGTGTGATGTGCACGGATGCGACGGCCTCACCGAGCCGGTACGACTCGCCGGCGAAGTCGCCGCCCACTTCGTCGGCGTAGAGGTCGCCCTCGGCGAACAGGTCACGGGTGCTGGCCATGGCCATGTCCCACCCTTCGGCGGAGTTGGCAGCGAACTCGGTGACCATGCCCAGCGCGTACGGCTCTCCGTCGAGCGTGATTTCGTAGGAACCGAGCAACCGCGCCACGTGCGGGTTGTTGGCCCGTGCCAACACCCGGTTCAGCTCGATGTCCGGATTGATGCCAGGCGTGATGCGCCGAAACACCTTGAACACGGCCTCTTCTTCGAAGATCACGCTGGTGTTGCTCTGTTCGGCGCTGGTCACCCGTGGCGGGGCGTCCAGCGGCAGCGTGACGTCGGGCTCCTTAGCGAACCGCACCTCCCCAATTGTTGCCGACGAATCGACAAGGGACAGTAGATGTTTCGCGTCTGCCGGGTTATATAGCGCGTCATACGCGGTGCGATCATCGTCCTCGCCGATGGTGGCGATGTGGCTGTATTCATCGATGGGCCCGGAGTCCCAGCGCACGAGCACTTGATAGCGCTCCGATGACCCGTCGATGTAGGTGGCATCGAGCAGCACAAGGTCGAGGTCGTCACGCAGCGAAATCACCGCGGCAGGCTGCGCGGACGCCAGCAGGCGGCGGCGCCCGGCGTACCACCGCTGCTGGGGCAACCATTCATCGAACGGCAGGTTCATGTCCGCTCTCCAGACTCTGGTGCACGCAACTGGAACCAGTAGAAGCCGTGACCGGGCAAGGTCAGCAGGTAAGGCAGCTGGCCGATGCGCGGAAACTCGACGTAGCCGGTCATCTCGGTGGGTGTGTACCCGTTCCAGTGCTGCAGGCTCATCTCGATGGGCTGCGGGAACCGCGACAGGTTGTTGACGCACAGCACGGTATCCCCGTCGGATTCCCGCACGAAGGTGAGCACCGACGGGTTGGAGCCGCCCAGCTCGCGGAAGCTGCCGATCGCGAATGCCTCGTGGCGGCCCCGCACCGCGAGCATGGTCCTGGTCCAGTTCAGCAGTGAGTTCGAACTGTCGCGTTGGGCCTCGACGTTGACGGCCTGATAGCCGTAGATCGCGTCCTGGTTCGGCGGCAGGTACAGCCGGCCCGGAGTAGCGGTCGAGAACCCGGCGTTGCGGTCTGGCGTCCACTGCATCGGCGTGCGCACCCCGTCGCGGTCACCGAGCCAGATGATGTCGCCCATCCCGATCTCGTCGCCGTAGTACAGCACCGGGGAGCCGGGCAGCGACAACAGCAGCGCGGTGAACAACTCGATCTGGTTGCGGTCGTTCTCCAGCAGCGGCGCCAGCCGCCGCCGGATGCCGACGTTGGCCTTCATCCGCGGATCCTTGGCGTACTCCGCGTACATGTAGTCGCGTTCTTCGTCGGTGACCATCTCGAGCGTCAGCTCGTCGTGGTTTCGCAGGAAGATGCCCCATTGGGCCATGTCCGGAATATCCGGCGTGTTTGCCAGGATCTCTGAGATCGGGAACCGCGACTCACGACGTACCGCCATGAAAATCCGTGGCATCAGGGGGAAATGGAAAGCCATATGGCATTCGTCGCCGCCGGTGTCGGGATCGCCGAAGTACTCGACGACGTCGGCAGGCCACTGATTCGCCTCGGCCAGCAACACCCGGCCGGGGAACTCGTCGTCGATCACCTTGCGGCAATGCTTGAGGAACGCATGTGTCTCGGGCAGGTTCTCGCAATTGGTGCCTTCGCGCTCGAACAGGTAGGGCACCGCGTCCAGCCGGAAGCCGTCGATGCCGAGGTCGAGCCAGAATCGCAGCACATCGAGCATTGCGTTCTGGACCGCCGGGTTGTCGTAGTTGAGATCCGGCTGGTGAGAAAAGAATCGGTGCCAGTAGAACTGGCGTCGCACCGGATCGAACGTCCAGTTGGATTCCTCGGTGTCCACGAAGATGATCCGCGCGTCGGAGTACTTCTCGCTGGTGTCGGTCCACACGTAGTAGTCGCCGTACGGCCCATCGGGATTGCGCCGCGATTCCTGGAACCACTCGTGCGAATCGGATGTGTGGTTCATGACGAGATCGGTGATGACGCGGATCCCGCGGCGGTGCGCGGCGTCGAGCAGGTCAACGAAGTCGTCGACGGTGCCGAACTCTGGAAGCACCTTGTAGAAGTCACGGATGTCGTAGCCGCCGTCGCGCAGCGGCGAGTCGTAAAACGGCGGAAGCCAAAGACAGTCAACACCAAGCCACTTCAGGTAGTCGAGCTGTTCGCACAGGCCGCGCAGATCACCCGAGCCGTCAGAGTTGGAGTCATAGAACGCGCGCACCAACACCTCGTAGAACACAGCGCGCTTGAACCAGGTGCGGTCCTCCGGCAGGGTGCGGGCGTGCGCGAAGTCTTCCGCGGTTGGATGTTCGACCACGCCGTCCTCGACGTGGCTGCCTTCCGCAGGATGGTGTACCGCTGCTTCCCCGGTTCTTTGGTTCATCAGCCTTCAAACCTACCCAAGTCGGACGAACCTGAATCGCAGCCGATCGGCGATCAACGCCATGCCGGCCGTCTGGCAACCTCGTGTTCACCGTTGCTCGCCGTACAACGGTTGAATCCGCAATCGAGTCGGGTTACGGTTTCGGCGTCATAGATCTGTCAGCGTGGCAATTGGCCATCCCTGGCGAGATTTGCACGACAAAGAATCGAGTGGCCGTGGCTGATTCGACGCCGAATGATGGTGAAGCTCCAGTAATCGTTGGTATGGCTGATGCGGCGATGCATATGTACTCCGCCGCCATCGATACCCTTCCGGATGCGCACGACCCGGAGTTCGCACACCGCGCCGGCGTCATCCTGGCCGGGCTGCGCAAACTTCAGGGCTCTTTGTCTGAGGCGGCGGGTCGCAGCAGGGTCACGCCGTCGGTGATCGTCGCGCTCAGCGGCGTGCGGCATCGCTACGACGAGCTGATGGAGCAGGCCGCGCACGGCCCAGGGGCGACGCTGGGTCAGCGGCTGTACGTCGCCCGCGGTAAGGCCAAGCTGTCGACGAAGGAAGCGGCCAACGGCGTGGGTTTGCGGAAGGACCTCATCGAGGCGGTCGAGGCCGAGGAGCCTGCCACCGAAGAAGAGACCAGCCGGATCAAGGATCTGATCGCCGCACTGGGCGGCTAGCGGCCCGGCAGCCCCGCCACCGTTAGGTATCGTGCCGACGTGGCTTCCCGTGATCACGGCGACCCGGGGGATGCCCCGTCAGTTCCTCCCCCGCTCACTGCAATCGCCAATTCCGTTCGCCCGTCGGCGGCCGAGGAAGCCCGCACGATCGCCGCGTCGACCAATACCGGCACGCTGGCGACGCTGACCGCCGACGGCGATCCATGGGCGTCGTTCGTGACCTATGGGCTGCTCCGCGGTGCGCCGGTGCTGTGCGTGTCCAATCTCGCCGAGCACGGCCGCAATCTCGCCGCCGACCCGCGCGCCAGCATCGCGATCGTGGCGCCGCAGCGTGAGGCCGACCCGTTGGCGAGCGGTCGTGTCACGCTGGCCGGCGTCGTCGCGGAACCCACCGGGAAGGAACGCGCGGAAGCCCGCGATGCGCACCTGTCGGCCGTCGCCGCGGCGAAGTACTACATCGACTACAGCGACTTCTCGCTGTGGGTGCTGCGGGTGCAGCGGGTGCGCTGGGTCGGCGGCTACGGGCGGATGGACTCGGCGACCGGCGAGGACTACCTCGCGGCGGAACCCGACCCCGTGTCGCCACGGTCCGACGGAGCGATCGCCCATCTCAACGCTGACCACGCCGACGCCCTCGTCGCGATGGCGCAGGCGCTCGGCGGCTACCCGGACACCACTGCTGCCACCTGCACCGGCGCCGACAGGTACGGACTCGATTTGAAGGTGGTCACACCACGCGGCCCCGCCTACACCAGGGTCGGCTACGCGGCGCCCATCGACTCGTTCGACGAATTACGTTCGGCCACGGTCGAGTTGACGCGTCGGGCGCGGCAGGCCTGAAATAGGCTCTCGATATGTCTGTAACCGAGCGACCGGACACCTGGCAAGCGGCCTTCGACCTGATCCGCACCCGCGGTTACGAGCATCGCGAAGAACCGTTCAAGCTGGCCAGCGGCCAACTCAGCCACGACTACATCGACGGCAAGTTCGCCATCGACACCGGGGAGCGGCTGACGATCGTCAGCCGCGCGGTCGCCGAACTCGCCGCTCGGAACGGGATCGAGTTCGACGCGGTCGGCGGGCTCACCATGGGTGCGGACCCGCTCGCGCATGGCGTCGCAATGGTCACGGGCAAGGCCTGGTTCTCGGTGCGCAAGGAGCAGAAGCAGCGCGGCCGCGAACAGTGGATCGAAGGCACCCGGTTGGCGCCCGGCACCCGCGTGCTGCTGGTCGACGACGTGATCAGCACCGGCGGCTCCACCGAGAAGGCGTACGACCGCGTGACGGCGGTGGGCGCGGTGGTCACCGGGGTCATCCCGATGGTGGACCGCGGCGACGTCGCCACCAAACGCTTCGCCGGCCTCAACGTGCCGTTCGTTGCGTTGGTGACCTACAAGGACCTTGGCATCGAACCGGTCAAGGACGTCTAGTCAGACACGACCAGCACGCCTGTTGGTTCGACCCCGACGGTCACCGGGTCACCCGGAGAGAACGCCTTCGCCTGCGAGCTGGCCATCTGCGCGCTGATCACCGAGCCGTCCTGCAGCGTGGCGTACACCCGGGAAATCGGGCCGAGGAACGCCACCGAGCTAATCGTGGACGTGCCGGCCGGGTCGGCGGCGATGGTGACCGACTCCGGCCGGACCATCGCCAGCCCAGCGCCGGCGACGGAGCCCTCAAGTGCGGGGACCGAGGTGCCGAGCAGACGAGCCCGCCCACCCGAAACCTCCCCAGGCACTTTGTTGTTCAGGCCGACGAACTCGGCGACGAACGGCGTGGCCGGGTTGGCGTAGAGGTCCGCGGGAGCGGCCAGCTGCTCCAGCTTGCCCTGGCTCATCACGCCGACCCGGTCGGCCACGGCAAGCGCCTCCTCCTGGTCATGGGTGACGAACAGTGTCGTCGTACCGACTTCGAGCTGAACGCGCCGGATCTCGTCGCGCAACTGGGCCCGCACCTTGGCGTCCAGCGCCGAGAGCGGCTCGTCGAGAAGCAGCACACGCGGCTGGATCGCCAGCGCCCTGGCCAGCGCGACCCGCTGCTGCTGACCGCCCGAGAGCTCGCTGGCGTACTTGTGCTTGTGCGCGGACAGGCCCACCAGGTCCAGCATGTCGACGGCACGAGAAGTGCGCTCGCTCTTGGGTTTACCGCACATCTTCAACCCGAACGCCACGTTGTCGAGCACGGTCAGATGCGGAAACAGGCTGTAGGCCTGAAACACCATGCCCATATCGCGCTTGTTGGCGGGCACGTTGCTGACATCCCGGCCGCCGACCGACACGGTGCCCGACGTGGCTTCGTCGAGGCCGGCCAGGATCCGCAGCGCCGTGGTCTTTCCGCAGCCGGACGGGCCGAGCAGCGCGACGAGCTCACCGGGCTCGATGTGCAGGCTGAACCCGTCAAGTGCCTTCACGGTGCCGTAGACCCTTGTCAGATCGTTGAGCTCGACGGCGACGCCGGTTGTCATTCAGGGACTCCCGTGGGTATGGGTGCCGCGGCCTCGAGGGCTGGGGCCCGTCGGCGGCTGCGGGTCAGCAGCGAAAGAAGCAATAGCAGCACAAAACCGAACAGCAGCACGGCCAGCGACGCGGCGACCGATGTTGGGCCGTCGGTCTTGCCGATCTGAACGATCTGCACTTGCAGCGTCTGAAATCCGGAGAGCGACGCGATCGTGAATTCGCCAAGCACGACCGCGATCGAGATGAACGCCGCCGACAGAATGCCGGACCAGATGTTGGGCACCACCACGCGCAGGATCGTCGTCGGCCATCCTGCGCCCAGCGAGCGCGCCGCCTCCGCGAGCGTCTGCAGATCGATCGACGACAGCGCGGCGTCGATCGCCCTGTACGCGAACGGCAACACGAGCACGACGTATACGAACGTCAGCGTCAACGCCGACTCACCCAGAAAGTACGTCACCCACAGATACACGTTGCGCAGCCCGACGACGATCACCAGGGCCGGGATCGTCAGCGGCAGAAGGCAGAGGAACTCGACGGTGCCCTTGGCCCACGGCGTCCGCAGCCGCACCCAGATCATCGTCGGCACCAGCAGAAGCAGCATCGCAACCACCGTGAAAACCGCTAGCAGCAGCGAGATCACGATCGACTGATACAACGCGTCGTCGGCGACCAAGTTCTGCCAGGCCGCCATGGTGCGGCCGCCCGCGAGCAGGTTGCGGGTGGAGAAGTCGGCCATCGCGTACAGCGGAAACAGGAAGAACAGCGCGAACGCGACCCACAGGACGGCGCGAAAGGCCTTGCCGCCCAGCGTGGTGTGCTTCACCGCAACCACCTAGCCGTCCGTCGGACCAGCGCGTTGTAAGCCACCATCACGACCGCGACGACGATGACCATTTCGAGTGCCAGCGCGTATGCGAACCCGGACTGGCCCAGAACCACTTCGCTGGTCAGTGCCGACCGGATTAGCAGCGGCACGATCGGGCTGCCCTGGCTGACCAGCGCGGCCGCCGTCGCGTATGCCGCAAAAGCGTTGGCGAACAACAGAAGCGCCGACCCGAGAAACGCAGGCGTCAACAGCGGGACGGCCACTTCACGCCAGTAGCGCCACGTCGACGCCCCGAGGCTGACCGCGGCTTCACGCCACTGATCGCGGAGTCCTTCGAGCGCCGGCACGAACACGATCACCATCAACGGGATCTGGAAGTACGTGTAGACCAGGATCAGTCCGGTCAGGCTGTACAGCCATCCGGAGCCCGCGAGATTCCAGCCGAACACCTGCTGCACCCACAATGTCAGCACACCGTTGAGACCGACGGTGGCCAGGAACGCGAATGCCAGTGCGACACCGCCGAATTGGGCCAGCACGCTGCACAGCGAGATCACCGCGCGCCGCACCATCGAACTGGTTGGGCTGCTGACAATCAGCCACGCCAGCACCGCGCCGAGCATTGCCCCGATGAGCGCCGTGCTGCCCGAGAGCAGCACGCTCTGCCACAGCGCCGTCAGCGCCGTGCCCGAGAACAACGCCTGAATCCGCGCCAGCGAGAACACGCCGTCCGCGAAGAACGCGCTGACGATCACCGTCACGGTCGGGATGATCAGGAAGATCACCACGACGGCGAAGAACGGCAGCAGCGGCAGCGCCTCTTTAAGCCGTCGGACCAACGTCAGCCGATCGCCTTGGCCCAGTTGTCCGCCAGATA
>Ga0126307_10003944_pt1 | contig 10240 bp, 7 predicted proteins | sample Plot28_FD_89955 | JGI IMG/M metagenome (GOLD analysis project Ga0126307, IMG submission 89955) | Serpentine soil microbial communities from UC McLaughlin Reserve, CA, USA - Plot28 | ecosystem: Environmental > Terrestrial > Soil > Grasslands | place: USA: UC McLaughlin Reserve, Lake County...
CAAGGCTTTCTTCATCTCTTCCCTCCCTCCTAGAGAGGCGGCTTGTTTATTTAAGGGCGTGGAACTACCCGCCCAGCAGAAGCAGTAAACATTCAGGTGTGGCTACCAAGAAGCTTTTTAAGCGTATAGCGGGGGTGCTCCGTTCCTATCGGTTGGGGGAAGTTCTGCGACAAGCCGCTTGATGTTGTGATTAGCGAAATTGGGGGTATCGGCAGCCCGAGGTAGCTTAGTAGCATGCTCTTCCGGTAGGCCTGGCTGTTTGCCCACTGGCGGTCGGACTACCACCTCCTGGGAAGGGCCGGGGCTACCTATCATAAGCTCCGGCCCTTTTACACATTTTGCAGCAATTTCCTTAGCGCGCTCGGCAGGACTCGAACCTGCGACCTTCTGATTCGTAGTCATTCTCCGTCACAGCCAGGAGCCTACATAGAGGGACAGGGGGAGACAAAACAGCGTTTTTATAAGGTTCTAGCTCTCTTAGAGAGACAGGGAGGGACAGGGGGAGACACCCGGCTGCGGTCAGATTGCGGTCAAAGCGTGGGCGCTCTAAATAACCCGCTCGGCTCCTATAGTGGGTTGCAGTGAAGTCAGACGGCCACATAATATCTTGCATCCTGTAAGAATATAAAGTCTTTCGAGTTTACAATCCTTCGCGCACATAGCTGGAGCAACAACCGTGAAAGATCCTGTAGGAGGAGGTTAAAAGGTGGCAACAGCCTACAAAGCCGCTTTGGTAGTCGATGGATATCAGAACAACCCCTTGAGGGCGGTGTTGTCGTCGTTCAGGACGAGCACATCGCGTCTGTCGATAGAGGCGTGGACCTGCCGCCCGACGCGGACGTCGTAGATCTAGGCGACGTTACGCTACTGCCCGGTCTGATCGACGCCCACGTCCACCTCGTCTGGAACGCTTCCGCCGAGCCTCACGAGCTGGTCGGGCGCGAGGGGCGCGCCTTGACGGCGTTGCGCTGCGTTCATAGCGCCGCCTTGCACCTTAGGGCGGGCGTAACCACCGTTCGCGACACCGGCGCGACCGACGCCCTCTCGGTCCACGTAGCGCGAGCAGTAGAACTGGGCGTGCTCCCAGGCCAGCGGGTCGTGTTCGCGGGCCGGGTGGTTGCGATGACCGGGGGACACGCTTGGTTCCTGGGACGCGAGGCCGACGGCCCTGACGCGGTGCGCCGTACATTTCGCCTGCATGGACGCCCTACTGAGGTGCTCGTAAGACAGCTTCTAGTTAACAGCGAACTTGCATTCCACCGTGCCATCCGAAGGAACTTCGACTAGTCGAGAAGCAGCAGCATGAGCGGTTCCGAGCGCGTTGGTGTCAAAGTTGGTGTCAGAAAGATTGGTACTTCTCTTGGTTCGTCCCTTTGCCTCTAGATTTAGCCTGCAAAGGGAGGATTTTCAGAGCGGAGGAGGAGGGATTCGAACCCTCGATACCCCGTTTAGAGGTATAACACCTTAGCAGGGTGCCGCCTTCAACCACTCGGCCACTCCTCCACTGGAGCAAAATTGTACCAGAAAAGGGTTTACGGATCTAAGACGCTTACCGCAAGCGTCCTCAAATCGCCGCGAGTGTTACACTTGCGGACCGCAAGGAGTAGTGTTTCGTAGTGGAGGCGCTCGTGGCTGAGGGCAAGAGGCGGGTGAGTATACCCGAGCTGCAAAAGATGAAGGATCGGGGAGAGAAGATCTCCATGCTCACCGCCTACGACTACCCGACGGCGCAGCTCCTCGATACTGCCGGGGTAGACGTTCTTCTGGTCGGCGACTCGTTGGGCATGGTGATGCTCGGCTATGACTCAACCGTATACGTGACGCTGGAGGAGATGACCCACCATATAAGAGCCGTTGCGCGGGGGACTGAGAGGGCGCTCGTGATCGGGGATCTCCCTTTCGGCTCCTACAACGAGGGGCCTGCTCAAGCCATCCGCTCCGCCACCCGGCTCATCAAGGAAGGCGGCTGCACCGCCGTCAAGCTCGAAGGCGGCATCGAGATGGCCTCGGCCGTGCGGGCTATTGTAGACGCTGGCGTACCAGTAGTAGGTCACGTCGGTCTCCTGCCACAGTCGGCTACAAAGGTTGGCGGCTTCAGGGTGCAGGCCAGGACCGCCGAAGAGGCTTTAGCCCTCGTCGAGAGCGGAAGAGCTTTGGAGAAAGCTGGAGCCTTTATGGTCGTTATAGAGGCTGTGCCTGAGCCCGTTGGCGAGCTCTTGAGCCAGAGTCTAAAGGTCCCGGTCATCGGTATCGGGGCCGGGGCCGGGTGCGACGGGCAGGTTCTCGTTACCCCGGACATGCTCGGTTTCCAGAGCGCCATGTCGCCCCGCTATCTCAAGCGTTACGCTCGTCTTGCCGAAACCGTCGAGGAGGCGGTGCGCTCCTACGTCTCCGAGGTTAAGGCCGGAGCTTTTCCAGCCGGGGAGCACAGCTATTCCATGGATCCCGAACAAGAGGCGAAGCTGAAACAAAGCTAGTCAACTGATCAGTCGTTAACAAAAACGAAAAAGCTTGGTGTTGACGATCGAGTGCTATGAATCCTCTAAGATGCTCGGCTTTTCGTCGGCGTGCTCGGCGTCGAGGATCTGCTTGCCGGAGATCTCCTCTTTCATCCTGACCAATGTAGCGTTTAGCTCGGCGCCAAAAAGGATGGTCAAGGAGGAGATGTAGAGATAGAGGAGAAGTATGATGACGGCTCCGATCGAGCCGTAGGTCTCATCGTAGGAGCCGAAATTTGAGACGTAGAAGCGAAAGATCACGCTCGCGAGTACCCACAGGAGTACCCCGATCAAGCCGCCAGGCGTGATCCAGCGGAACGGCTGCCCGGCGTCCGGACCGAAGTAGTAGAGAAGAGCGACGGTGAGCACCATGAAAAAGAAGGCTACGGGCCAGCGCGCGACGTTCCACACCAGCGCGAAGATATCCCCGAGCCCGAAGAGGCTTGCGATGCCCTTTCCTATAGGCGGGCCGGCTACGAGGAGCAACACACCCGTAAGCACTATCACGCTGAGACCGAGCGTCATAAGGAGGGCGATACCGCGCACCTTCCATATGGGACGAGTTTCCTCGACGTCATAGGCTTTGTTGAGGGCGTTTATGAGGGCGGCAAAAGCCCCAGAGGCTGACCAGAGGGTTATAACGAGGCCGACCGAGAACAACTCCGGCGCTGGGTTGTTGCCGGAAATGATATCCCCAGTATAGGCTTCGATGATCTGGTAGACCTCCTGCGGCGTTACCTGCTCGAAATACGCGAGAACTTCTTCGGCGAGCTCGGAGCTGGAGAAGGTTCCCATGAGCGAGACCAGGACCAAGATGAACGGGAAGAGAGCCAGTATTAGATAGAAAGCGAGCTGCGCCGCGAGTCCCAGGGCGTCGTCCCGCTGGAACTCCTGAACGGTCTTTTTGAGCGCCGCAAAACTACAGAGGGTCCGCAAGTCGCGCACAAAATTCTTCAGCGAACCCTCCACAGGGCGCTTCGCTACCGCCTGGAGCTCTGTTCTGGACAGTCCCAAGTTCTCCGGGTTCTCGTCTCTCTTATCTTCGAAGTTCCCCATACACAACCGACTCTGATTATAGCCGTAGTCAGACGTACTAGCCTTTACTTTTTCGCAAGATTAGTCTTACGGAGCTTCTTCGGTTGCCAGTAATCGTTTATCGTCATGTGGCCTTTTGGCGGGGATATCCTCTACTCGGCTCCGGAGGTTACTGTCGAAGCGACCAGGAATTTTCTCGCCAAGCTCTGACAGGAGATACTAAGGGTGGAGACTCGGATTGCATCCCTTACACTTATTGCATGAGGCTCGTCGTCGCAGAGAAGCCGTCTGTAGCCAGGGACCTGGCTAACGCCCTCGGGCGCCACCGCCGGGAGAAGGGTGCTTTTGTAGGGACCGGGTGGACTGTCACCTGGGCCTTGGGGCACCTTGCGGAGCTCGCTCCTCCCGACGCTTACGGCGAAGAGTACAAAAAGTGGCGCCTGGAGACGCTACCGATACTACCCGAGAAATTCAAAGTCGAGGTCAACGCAAAGACCCGCGAGCAGTTCGATGTCGTCAAGAGGCTCATGCGCTCTTCTACTATCACCGAGGTTGTCAACGCTTGCGACGCAGGCAGAGAGGGCGAACTCATCTTCGCCTACCTCTACGAGCTTAGTCGTTGCAGAAAGCCTGTGAAGAGGCTCTGGGTCTCTTCTCTGACACCTGAGGCGATACGGGAAGGCTTCGCCTCTTTGCGCGATGGATCGGACATGAAACTCTTGGAGGACGCCGCCCGCAGCCGCAGTGAGGCCGACTGGCTCGTGGGCATAAACGCCACCCGCGCCTACTCCACCAAGTTCGGCCGTCCCGGCAACGTTCTCTCCCTCGGTCGCGTCCAAACCCCCACCCTCAAGCTCCTCGTCGAACGCGAAAAAGAGATCGAGAACTTCGAGCCCGAGAAGTTCTACACCGTCTACGCCCGCTTTGCCCGAGAGGAAGCTACCTACGACGGTATCTGGTTCAAGAACAAGCAGAACCGTCTCAAGGAGCGCGAGGCCGCCGAAAGGCTAGCGGAGAAAGTGCGGGGCGGTACCGGCGTCGTGCAGAAAGCCCAGAGGAAGACGGCTACTGAAAAGCCGCCGCTCCTGTACGACCTCACCGAGCTGCAGCGCAACGCTAATGCAAAGTTCGGCTTCACCGCCGAGAGAACTTTGCGGGCGGCCCAGGCTTTATATGAGGAGCGTAAGCTCGTAACCTACCCTCGCACCTCCAGCCGCTATCTCTCGAAGGACATGATCGGCACGCTTAAGAAAAGAATCGAGGCCGCGGACGCGCTCCCGGATCTCGAGCCCTTTGCTACGGAGCTCCTCTCGCTCCCGAAGCTCCCGCTCTCCAAACGTATTGTTGACGACGCAAAGGTTACGGATCACCATGCTATCGTCCCGACGAACAAAAAGCCGTCCGATGACCTCCCACCGGACGAGGCGAAGGTCTACGATCTCGTCATGAGACGCTTTCTGGCGGTCTTTTTCCCGGCGGCGCGGTTCGAGAATACGACCGTCGTCACGGAGGTCCGTGGCGAGACGTTCCTCTCTAGGGGGCGGGTGATCTTGGAGGCCGGCTGGCGGCGGCTCTACCCAAACGGGGTCGGTGGGAAGAAGGAGAAGGAGTTGCCCGTACTGCCGCCTGTTTCGGTCGGGCAGGAGTGGGCCGTTACAAAGGCCGCGGTCAAGGAGGGGGAGACTAAGCCGCCGCCACGTTACTCGGAGGCGGCCCTGTTAGGCGCGATGGAGACCGCGGGTAAGTTAGTTGAGGACGAGGTTCTAAGGCAGGCCATGAAGGACTCGGGGCTCGGGACGCCGGCGACGCGGGCTGCGATCATCGAGCGGCTCTTGAAGGTCGGTTACCTCGAACGTGGTAAGAAAGTGCTGCTACCCACCGAGAAGGGACGGGCCTTAATCTCGCTCCTCGGAGGGAGCCCTCTGGCCTCCCCCGAAATGACCGCCCACTGGGAGGAGCGGCTGGTGGGCATAGAGAAGGGCGCCGAGAACAGATCCAACTTCATGGCCGACATTGGCACCTTCGCAACCGCCTTCGTAGAGGAGGTGCGTACGAGGAAAGACGAAAAGGTCGCCACCTCCCCCGCTAAGCGCCATGGTAACGGTACCGGTAGCGCGCCGCTCGGGGCCTGTCCGAGATGTGGAGCGCCGGTGGTGGAGACGAAGAAGTCTTACGGCTGCTCCACCTGGAAGGACGGCTGCAAGTTCGCCATCTGGAAGAACGTCTCTGGCAAGCGGATAAGTGTAGCGCAGGCCCGCCAGCTACTGGCGAAGGGACGCACCGGACAGCTCAGAGGTTTTAAGAGCAAGAGCGGCAAACCCTACGCCGCCGCGCTCGTCTTCGATACTGAGCACAAGGTGAGGTTAGAGTTTGGTGGGCAGGATTAACTTTCTCATATGCGAATACCTACGCGCGCTGTTTGAAACAAATCTATAGATGCATTGAAGTTTGGAGACGCCTGCGCCTTTCGGCGGAGTAGGGGCGATCAGGGTAGAGTTTGCGCTGTGGGATGGGTTTTCGCAACATCCGCGTTTCGCTACTACGATCCCGCGAACCCGCCCACGGACCTCGAGACGAGGCTGGATATAAGGTCTCTGTGCCGGGAAGACCTGCCGAGCGGCCGAAGACGGTCCGTGTAGCCTCGCTCCGCACCCTCCCGCGGCCGGGGTGGGCTTCGCGCCTTAAGCTTCCGAAAAACCTCGTTCTCTGCTCCGCACGTTCCTTGTTGGCTGGCGTGCCGGTCCACAAGCCCCTGATATAGGACCGGTCGTGGCGGACCGATCACGCTTATATGGTTTCAAAAATACACACGCCCGAGGGGTACGCTTCCGCGCTCTGCTTGAGGAGGAAGCCCCTAAGGTAGTGCTGGCGCTGGTATAGCGCCGAGGTACCGAAGGCGGGTATGCACGGCTCTTAGTAGCGTATACAGCTCTGGGGATGAGAAGGGGTTATAGAATAGAAAGCGTGGCGAATTATCAGCTAGGCACCTTTGTAGAAGTGCCATCCAGAGGGTTTAGGTCTTATGACCTTCTCAGCGATGCGGAGTATGAGGAGTATCTTGAAGCGGAGCGCTTGGTTCACAGGTTTCTCTCCGACTACCAGCAGTTTGATGAGGTACGCAACAGCTATATCGAGTACAGAAACGTCGTAAACCACTACAGCCAGAAATACTCGGTAAAGTCCCGAACCAACCCCGTCGTAAGTGGAGAGATGAACCACGCTATTAACCGCAGACTGCGCACCTTCTTTACCGAGTTCTACTACTTCGTGGAGTACGCGGAAACGAAGCTCAAGCGGCAGTACGGGAAGGATTCGGAGCAAGCAAAGGAGTTTAAAAAGGCCACTAGTGAGCAGTTCGACAACAGCTTCGCCTACAGGTTCGTATACCATCTTAGGCACTACGCCCAGCACATAAACTTGCCGATAAACGCTTTGTCGCTACAGTCTGGGGAGTTCGATTTTCTAACGGCGACAACTAACTACAACCTGCTGGTAGAGACTAACCGGGATGAGCTGCTAAACAGTGGGTTCGATTGGCGAGCGAGAGACATTAGGCCGCAGTTGCGCTCCCTACCTCCCAAGTTTGAGCTGAACACATATATCGAAGAGATGATGGAGTGCCTGGAGAAGGTATACGTGGTCTTTGTCAGTATAGGTCTCCCTGACGCAAAACGGGGTGCTGCGCATATTAAGAACCTAGTTGAGCCCATAGGTAGCCGAGGTAGACCTTGCGTCTATCACTTAGATGTACCTGAGAACGTCACTCCTAGTCAGGTGGTCAACTTTGTAACGGGTGTAAGCTGGATACAAATAGAGTTAGCCGAGTTCGTCGCGAATCTTCCCGACCCCGCAACATTCCGCCAGCTTCCAGCGTTCAAGGTAGATATCGGTGTTCAGAGTTAGAAAATTGCAAGATCGCTAACCACACTCCGGCCCTCCGGGTAGGCTTCCTGAAGCAACGAGGCGCAAAATCCCTCCAGAACTGCCCTCCGGCCTCCAGACCCTACACCACCAGGACCAGCCTCGGAGGTCGCAACATCCTGGTGTGAGACCTACCCGGTAGTTTCTTTCCCATGGGGCGGTTAAACTCGTCTGACGTATGAAGGTTATTGTCGTTGGAGCGGGACTCGCCGGGCTCACTTGTGCGAAGGTGCTCGTAGAACGCAGTGCCGAGGTCACCATTTTCGAGGCGTCGGACGGGTTTGGCGGGAGGGTGCGGACGGATGAGAAGGATGGCTTTCTACTGGATCGGGGCTTCCAGGTGTACTTTGCCGCCTATCCGGTCGCAAGACGACACCTGGATCACGAAGCGTTGAGTTTAAGATCCTTTGATCCCGGCGCAATCATCCGGCATAGACGCGAAGAAAGCGTCCTCTCGGACCCTTTGCGTGACCCCAAGGCTTTTCTGCCGTCCTTACTATCGGACGCGGCGACCTTTTCGGACAAGCTGCGCACCTTAAAGTTCGCGATGGGTAGTGTACTGAAGGGGGCGGAGGCCGCAAGCAGGTTGGACGGGGAGGGTGACGTTTCTACGCTCTCCTATCTGCGGGACCGAGGTTTTTCGGAGGAGTTTATAAATAATTTCTACGGGCCGTTTTACGGCGGTATCTTTTTGGACCGCTCACTTTCGACCTCGGCGCGAGTCTTGCGCTTCACCTTCAAGATGCTCGCGACGGGCAAGACAGCCGTGCCGGCCCGTGGGATGGGCGAGATCCCCAAACAACTCGCCGCCCGGCTGCCGCTCGGCGCCGTGCGCACGAGCAGCCCGGTCAGCTCGCTGCTGCGGGAGAAAGATCGGATCGTAGGCGTCGAGGCCGCCGGGGAGGAACACGAAGCGGACGCCGTAGTGGTGGCGACGGAGGCGCCTGCGGCGGGACGGCTCACCGGCCAGACGGTTCCGGAAGGCACGGTCGGACAACTTTGCGTCTACTATATTGCTGATGATCTGGGGAGCGGAAGGAAGATCATACTCAATGCCGGGGACGCGGGGTTCGTGAACAACGCCGTACAGATCAGCAACGTCTCCCCGCTCTACGCCCCGCCGGGACAACGTTTATTGAGCGTTGTGGCGCTTAATGGCTTTGAACTTCCAGACGAGGAGATTTACCGGCGCGGCGTCGAGGATGTGACCCGATGGTATCCGGAGGCAAACCTCGAGCCGTTGGCTATCTACCGCGTCCCCTACGCCCAGTTCGCCCAGCCGCCGGGCATTCACCAGAAGCTGCCGAAGAATCGCACACACACGCCGGGGCTCTTGCTCGCCGGGGAGTACACTGAGGACTCGTCCATAAACGGCTCTATGTTCTCCGGGGAGAAGGCGGCAGAAGAGGTGATGCGCACGCGATGAGCGGAGAAGTACCCGCCCTCAAGGTCGAGAAGCTAAAGAAGACTTACTCGAACGGCCTTTTGGCGCTGGATGGGGTCTCGCTGGAGGTTCAGGCCGGGCGTTTCTTCGGGCTTTTGGGGCCGAACGGGGCGGGGAAGACCACCCTCATCAACAGCATCGTGAGTCTGGCGCGGCCGGACTCGGGACAGGTAGAGGTCTTTGGGCGGGATGCGTTCGAGGAGTTTAGGGAGGCGCGGCGCATGATCGGGGTGTCTCCGCAGGAGATAAACCTCGACAAGTTCCTGACCGTGGAAGAAGTCCTCCTCTACCACGCCGGCTACTACGGTATACCGAAGAGAAAGGCCCGCGAGCGCGCCGAAGAGATGTTGGAAAGGTTCGCCCTCGTGGACAAGCGCAAACAAAGGGTAAATACGCTCTCGGGCGGGATGAAGCGGCGGGTGCTCTTCGCCCGCGCCCTGATGCACAACCCGAAGATACTGTTCTTGGACGAACCGACAGCCGGGGTTGACGTTGAGCTCCGGTACAAGTTGTGGGAGTACATCCGGAAGCTGAACCGCGGTGGGCTGACGATACTTTTGACAACGCATTATCTCGAGGAGGCGGAGGAGCTGTGCGAGGAGATAGCGCTGATAAACAACGGTAAGATAGCCGCGCAGGACACGAGCGAGGGGCTTAAGAAGAGGTTCGGAGCGGTTAACATCGAAGAGGTATATCTAAAGGTGGTGGGGCTTGTTACTAACGGATAGGTCGTTTAGGACATTGCTCTCGCGGGAGATCCTGCGTTTCATGAGGGTCTGGATGCAGACGCTGGTCCCGCCGCTTCTTACCTCCTTGCTCTACCTGGTCGTCTTCGGGGTGGCTCTGGGCACCCGCATCCGGGAGGTGGATGGGGTACCGTATCTCGAGTACATCCTGCCGGGGATCGCGCTGATGAGCCTCGTCAACGGCTCTCACATGAACTCTTCCTGGTCGGTCTTCGATGCCAAGCGCGAGCGCTACATAGACGAGGTCCTTATCAGCCCGATGAGCGACTTCCAGATAACCTTAGCCTACTCTTTGGGCGGGACGTTGCGCGGAATCATAATGGGGCTCGGAGTCTTTGTGGTGGGGGCTCCGTTCGTCGGGGTGAGCGTGGAGCATCCGGGTCTGCTTCTGCTGATCGGGATCCTCTCCTCCTTTACTTTCTCGGCTATGGGTACCATGGTCGGTGCTCTGGCGATGAGGATAGACCACATCTCGTTCTTGACCAACGTGGTAGTACAGCCTTTAGCTTTTCTGGGCGGGGTCTTCTACTCGGTCGAGATGCTGCCTCAAAGCCTGAAGGTTGCCACGCTTTTCGACCCGATCTTTCACATGGTAA
>Ga0126307_10003947_pt1 | contig 10238 bp, 11 predicted proteins | sample Plot28_FD_89955 | JGI IMG/M metagenome (GOLD analysis project Ga0126307, IMG submission 89955) | Serpentine soil microbial communities from UC McLaughlin Reserve, CA, USA - Plot28 | ecosystem: Environmental > Terrestrial > Soil > Grasslands | place: USA: UC McLaughlin Reserve, Lake County...
CTCGAGCTGTGGGCGGTCATCGACGAGGCCGCGCTGCACCGCCGGGTCGGCGGGCCCAAGGTCATGCTCGAGCAGTTGCACTACCTGGCCGAGGTGGCGGCGCTGCCCAACGTCACGTTCCAGGTACTCCCGTTCGAGAAGGGCGCCCATCCCGGCGTGGCCGGTGCCTTCTCGCTCATCGAGTTCCCAGAGGCGACGGTCAACGACGTCGTCTACGTCGACGGTCCTGCCGGCAACATCTACCTCGAGAAGCCCCTCGAGGTCCGCCGTTACACCCTGATATTCGATCATCTGCGAGCCGCCGCACTCCCGCCCGACGACAGCGTCGAACTCGTCGACGACATGGCGTCGCGCCTGCACTGAACACACGCACGCCGAACCCCCGGCCGGGCGTCCCCCCAGAGCTCAACACCCATCCGAAACAAGGAGTGGCTCGATGAAGCCGACCCCGGACCTGAGCCGTGCTCAGTGGTTCAAGAGCACCCATACGACGGTGAACGAGTGCGTCGAGGTGGCGTTCGTCGACGGCGTGGTGGCCGTTCGCGACTCCCACGACCCCGACGGCCCCGCCCTCGTGTTCACGCACGGCGAGTGGAACGCGTTCACCCAGGGCGCCAAGGAGGGGCAGTTCGACCTCGCCTGAGGTCGAGCCCCGTCAGCGCCGCACTGGTCGCGAGCGCCCCGGTCGCTCCGCCCGTGACCGGGGCGCTCGTGCGTCTCAGGACATCTCGGCCGGGGCCGGGGCGGGGGACTCCTCGTCGGGGGCCTCGTCGGCGGCCTTGCCGTGGCGCAGCCGGCGCGGGATGTCCCGCACCCGCACCTGCGAGGCCGTCGGCACCCCGTCGCGGGCCGACAGCTCCTTGCAGAGCCGGTAGGCCACCCAGCCGGTCAGCGGCGGGGCGAGGAGCACTGCGAAGCGGAAGGTCCACAACAGGGCATTGACCGACAGCCCGAACGTCTGGGCCAGCACGTCGGCGGCGCCGCCGAGGAACAGGATCACGTAGAAGGTGAGCGTCGCCACGCCCAGGGCCGTACGCACCGGGCGCTGCCGGGGCCGGTCGTCGAGGTGGTGATGGGCGTGGTCGCCGGTGACCCGGGCCTCGAGGAACGGCCAGGCGAAGAGCAGGCCGAACGTGAGCCCGGCCAGGAGGACGCCGGGGAAGAACGGGTTCGGTACCTCGTAGCCGAACGCCCGGACCTCCCACCCCGGCATGATCCGCAGGGCGCCGTCGAGCCACCCCATGTACCAGTCGGGCTGGCTGGCCGACGAGACGTCCGCCGGCTCGAACGGGCCGTACAGCCAGATCGGGTTGATCTGGAAGACACCCCCGAGGAACGCCAGCACCGCGCCGGTGAGGAAGAACAGGCCGAGCGCCTTGGCGGCGTAAGTGGGCCACATGCGCTCGCCCACCACGTTGTCCTCGCGACGGCCCGGGCCGGGGAACTGCGTGTGCTTCTGCCGGACGATGATCGCCAGGTGCGCCGTCAGCAGCACGACGATGATGGCCGGCACGAGCAGGATGTGGATGACGTAGAGCCGCTCGATGATGTCGGGCCCGGGGAACTCGCCGCCGAAGAGCAGCGACGCCGCCCACGTGCCGACCACCGGCACCGACAAGGTGATCGAGTAGATGATGCGCAGGCCCGTACCCGAGAGCTGGTCGTCGAGCAGTGAGTAGCCGAACAGGCCGTTGAAGATGGCGAGGATCAGCAGCAGCACGCCGATGACCCAGTTGAGCTCGCGCGGCTTGCGGAAGGCGCCGGTGAAGAACACCCGGGCCAGGTGCACGACGATCGAGGCCACGAACAGCAGCGCCGCCCAGTGGTGGATCTGGCGCATGACCAGGCCGGCCCGGACGTCGAAGCTGAGGTCGAGCGACGAGGCGTAGGCCCGGGTCATCTCGACGCCCTGCAGCGGCTCGTAGCTGCCGGTGTAGGTGGTCAGCTCGGTGCTGGGGTCGAAGAAGAACGTCAGGTAGACGCCGGTGAGCAGCAGGACGACGAAGCAGTAGAGCGCCAGCTCACCGATCATGAACGACCAGTGGTCCGGGAACACCTTGTTGAGGGCGGTCCGGGCCAGGTTGGCCGTGCCCAGCCGGGTGTCGACCCAGCGGGCGGCGCGGTGGGTGAGCAGCTTCTCCGGGCCCTTGCGGCGTCCCGTCCGGCGGTCCGGACGGCCGGTCGGGGCGGCGGGCGGCCGCTCGGCGGTGTCGGGGGTCTCGGTGGTGGCCACGGCGCTACCGGTCCCGGTCCCAGAAGCCGGGGCCCGTCGGGTCGGAGAAGTCGCCGGTGGCGATGAGGTAGCCCTCGCGGTCGAGCGCCAGGGGTAGCTGCGGCAGCGACCGGGCCGCCGGGCCGAAGATCGGCCGGCACGAGTCGAGCACGTCGAACGTCGACTGGTGGCACGGGCACAGCAACTGGCCGATCTCGGCCTGGTACAGGCCGACCGGGCAGCCGGCGTGGGTGCACAGCTTGGAGAAGGCGACGACGTTGTCGACGGTCCAGTCCTCGCGGCCCTCGCGGGGACGGAACTCCTGGTCCTCCCGCAGGCGGATGAGCAGCGTCGGGGCGTCGGCGGCGTCGGTATGGCCGTCGGGCCAGGCGGTGACGAACCCGTCGTCGGGCAGGTTCTCGGGACGGATCGGCGAGCCGTCCTCGCGCACGACCCGCAGGTTTCCCTCCGCAAACGGCGTGCGCTTAAGGTCGCGGCCGGGGCGGGGGCCGAGCGAGCGGATCGGGAACAGGACGGCCAGGCCCAGCGCTGCGCACGCCCCGCCGCCGGTGGCGATGAGCAGGCGGCGGCTGCGCAGGCTGGACTCGCCGGCCTCGAAGTCGGTGGCGTAGGCCTCCATCACCTCCTCGGTCGACTCGAGGGGGTGCCGGTCCTCCTCCACCTCGTCGGAGGGCATGAAGTGCTTGGCCCACAGGACGATGCCGGTGCCGATGCCGCCAAGCGCCACGGCCAGCAGGATGCCTTCGAGCTGCGGCTGCCCGCCCTCCCAGTAGACGACGGCGAGGCCGAGGGCACCGAGCATGGAGACGAAGAACGCCGTCGCGGCGCTGCGCTCGGCGCGCTCACCGCGCTTGGTGAGGACGGCCTCGCCCGTCTGCGGCGGGTGCTGGGAGGCGGGCGAGCGGAGGGCCGGGCGGTCGTCGATGTTCTCGTCGGCCACCCGGCTGTCGTCGGTGCGCGGGTCCGACGTCATGGGTGCCCCTTCCTGCGGATGGCGGCGCGGGTGCCGATCCACGACGTCAGCACCAGGAGGGCGACCATGCCGACGATCCAGGCGACGAAGCCCTCGGGGATCGGGCCGGTCCGCCCGATCGGGACGCCGCCAGGGTCAGCGGGGTCGTCGAGGTACTCGACGTAGCGGATGAGGTCGTCGAGCTCGGAGTCGGAGATGAACTCGGGCCCGAACACCGGCATCTGGTTGGGGCCGACGCGGACGGCGGCGGCGATCTCCGCCGGGTCGGCCGGGTGGAGGTTGGGGGCGGCCCGGCCGTAGCTCAGCGCGCCGCCGCTGCCCGACGCCTGGTGGCACTGCTGGCAGTTCTGGCGGTAGATCTCGCCGCCCGCCGGCAGCTCGCCGGCCGCGACGTCGACCTCGGGGAGGTCGGGGCCGTCGCCCAGCGAGGCCACGTAGGCGACGAGGGCGTCGATCTCGTCATCGTTGTACGCCGGCTCCTTGCGGTTGGGCTGCTCCTCGCTGTTGGCCAGCGGCATGCGCCCGGTGGAGAGGTAGTAGTAGGCGGCCGCCTCGCCGGCGTTCTCGAGGGTCGGGCCCCGGAGCTCGCCGTCCGGCCCGTCGCGGCGGCCCCCACCGTCCGCGCCGTGGCAGGTCACGCAGCCGGTCGTGTACAGCTGCTGGCCCCGGGCCAGGAGTTCCTCGTCGGTCGGCTCGGTCGACGACGCCGAACCCGGCCGTTCACCCGGGGCGCCGGTCGGCTCCTGGGCGCCGGCCATCACGGGCGTCAGCGCCACGGCCGCCGCAACGGGCAGCGCCAGCGCCAGCACGCGGGCGCGTCGGCCGCTCGGTCGGATGCTCATCGGATCAGGTAGATGGTCGCGAACATGGCCACCCACACGACGTCGACGAAGTGCCAGTAGTACCCGCACACCTCGACCGTCTGGTGGGTCGGCGCCTTGGATCGCCCGGCGATGGCGACGGCCGTGGCGCCGATGAAGACGAGCCCCCCGATCACGTGGAGGCCGTGGAAGCCGGTCAACGTGTAGAAGATCGAGCCGTAGGCGTGGTCGTCGACCTGGAACGTGGCCTCGGCGTACTCCCAGGCCTGGTTCCCGAGGAAGACGGCGCCCATCGCGGCGGTGACGATCAACCAGCGGATGGCGCCGCGCCGGTCCTCACGCCGGGAGGCCACGATCGCCTGGTGCATGGCGCCGCTCGAGGCCACGAGGATGGCGGTGGCGACGGCCGTGCGGATGGTCTCGAGCTCGACGTCGCCGGGCGGCCAGTCGTCGTTGACAGACCGGAGGGTGAAGTAGGCGCCGAACAGGCCGGCGAAGAACATCAGCTCGGACGCCAGCCACACGACGACGCCGACGCCGAGCGTGGAGGGCGCCCGGGGGGAGGGGGCGGTCTCGGCTGCCTCGGTGGTCAGCGACACGGGGATCGTTGTACCAGGTGTGACGGGGAGTGACGCATTTATCGACTGAACTCTCCGAAAGATGGCTGGTCGCCGGCCTCTCGGTCCGAGAGATGATGGAGTGGACGCCGCTACCCTCGCGGCGTGGTCGTGGCAACGGTCGGCAGCATGCGCGTCGTGTCGTTCGGCGACCTGCTGGTCGGTTGGCGGCTCGACGTGACCGGTGCGCTCGTCGCTACCCTCGCCGCCCTCCTCTACCCCCGGAGTGTCCGGCAGCTCGCCCGGCGCGGCCGGGCGTGGTCCCGGTGGCGGTCGGCGGCGTTCGCCGGGGCGGTCGCGGCGGCGCTCGTGGCGACCCAGTCCGGCGTCGGGCGCTACGAGAGCGACCGCTTCTGGGTCCACATGGTCCAGCACGTGCTGCTGGGACTGGTCGTGCCGCTGCTCGTGGTGCTGGCGGGGCCGGTCACGCTGGCCCTGCAGACGGCCGGGCCCGCCACCCGGACGGAGCTGCGCCGGGCGCTGCAGGGGCGGGTCGGCCGCGTCGTCGGCCACCCGCTGGTCGGCTGGTCGCTGTTCGGCGGCGGGATGGTCGTTCTCTACCTCACGCCGGCGCTGGACCTGGCCCAGCGCAACGGCCTCGCCCACCTGGTCATGCACGTCCACGTGACGACGGCCGGCATCCTCTTCCTCGCCCCGCTGGTCGGGGTCGACGCCCTGCCCCACCGACCGCCGCACCCGGCGCGCCTGCTGGCGGTCCTCGCCGCCGTCCCGTTCCACGCGCTGGTGGCGGTGGCGCTGACCACCGCCTCGTCGCCCGTCGCCCCCGACGCCTACCCGTCGCTGAGCGACCAGCGGACGGCGGCGGCGGTGTTCTGGATCGCCGGCGAGCTGCTGTCGCTGGCGGTCATGGCGGCGGTGGGGCGCCAGTGGTGGCTGGCGGAGCGGCGCGCCACCGCCCGCGAGGACGCCCGCCTCGACGCCGCGGGCGCCTGACGCTCAGGCCCGGGTGTTGTAACGGTTCATCGCCGCGTCGATGCCCTCGGCGGCGATCAGCTCGACGGCATCGGCCGCCTCGTGCACCACGATGTCGAGCTCGGTGCGGGCCTTGCGCGAGACCCGCTTGAGCACATGGTCGGCGCCCTGCTCCTTGCCGCCGGGCGGCTTGCCGATGCCGATGCGCACCCGCAGGAACTCGTCGCTGTGCAGGTGCTGCTTGATCGACCGGAGCCCGTTGTGGCCGGCCAGGCCCCCGCCCTGCTTGAGCTTGAGGCGCCCGAGCGGCAGGTCGAGTTCGTCGTGGACGACCACCACCTGCCCGGGGTCGGCGATGCCGTACCGCTTGACCAGCAGCTGGACGGACTCGCCCGACAGGTTCATGTAGGTCTGCGGGAACGCCAGCGCCACGCGCTTGTCGTCGACCCGCACCTCGTCGGCCATCGCCCGCTCGCGCTTGGACAGCCGCAGCCGGCCGCCGTGCCGCTCGGCCAGCAGGGCCACGACGTCGGCGCCGGCGTTGTGGCGGGTCCCGGCGTAGTCGGCCCCGGGGTTCCCGAGGCCGACCACCAGCAGGTCGGCGGGCGTCCCGCGCCGCTCGGTCGCGGCGCTCCCCCGCCGGAACACCGCTACTCGCCCGACTCGCCGCCCTCGGCCTCACCCTCGGCCGAGGCGGACTCGCCCTCGCCCTCGTCGGACGAGGCCTCGGACGCCGCCTCGGCCTCGGCCTCGGCGGCCTCGACGTCGGCGAGCATGGCGGCGCTGGTCAGCTGGGCGGTGACGACCGGCTCCTCCGGGTCGACGTCGGTCGTGACGCCCTCGGGCAGCTCGATGTCGCCGACCGTGATCGGCGTGCCGACCTCGAGGTCGGCGATGTCGACCGTGATGTGGCCCGGGATGCGGTCGGGCTTGCCGGTCACCGTCAGCGTGTTCATGACCTGCTCGACGACGCCCTGCTCGGCCATGACCGCGGTCGCCTCGCCCTCGAGGGCGACGACGACGTCGGTGACGACGTCCTTGTCGGGGTCGACCTCGAAGAAGTCGATGTGGAGCACGTCGCGGCGGACCGGGTGGCGCTGCAGCTCCTTCACGATCGCCTGGCGGCGGCCGCCGGCCGAGCCGAGATCGAGGGTGATCAGGGCGTTGACGCCCTTGTCGGTCGTGAGGGCGGCCCGCAGGTCACGCCAGTCGACGGACACCGGCACGGTGTCGACGCCGGGCCCGTAGAGGACGGCGGGCACCTTGCCCTCGGCCCGGAGGCGGCGGGAGGCGGACGAGCCTGTGGAACGGCCCGTCTGGGCCGTGAGGACGATCTCAGCCATCGGAAGCTCCTACTTCTGAGGTCGCGCCGGAGCGCATTCTCGAGATGTGGTGGGACGGCCCGTCAGGGGCCGGCCGGCAAGCTTAGCGCCCCGGGCGGGCTCAGCTCTGGTTGGCGCCGCCGAAGATCTCGGAGACCGACGTGTCCTCGAAGACGGCGTCGATGGCGTCGGCGATCACCTTGGCCACCGAGAGCACGACGATCTTGTCGATCTGCTTCTCGGGTGGCAGCGGCAGCGTGTCCGTGACCACGACCTTGTGGATGACCGAGTTCTTGAGCCGGTCGATGGCCGGGCCGGACAGCACGCCGTGGGTGGCGGCCGCGCAGACCTCCCGGGCCCCCTGCTCGACGAGCTGTTCGGCCGCGGCGACCAGCGTGCCGCCCGTGTCGATCATGTCGTCGATGAGGACGCAGGTGCGGCCCTCGACGTTGCCCACGACCTCCTTGGCCTCGACCGCGTTCTTGGCGCCGTAGACGCGGCGCTTGTGCACGATCGCCAGGTCGGCGTGGAGCAGGTTGGCGTAGCGCTCGGCCACCTTGACCCGCCCGGCGTCGGGCGAGACCACGACCAGGTCCTTGGGCATCTTCCCGGCCAGGTAGTCCACGAGGACCGGCGTGGCCACCAGGTGGTCGAACGGCCCGTCGAAGAAGCCCTGGATCTGGCCCGAGTGCAGGTCGACCGACATGAGCCGGTGGGCACCGGCGGCGGCGAACATGTTCGCCACCAGCTTGGCCGTGATGGGCTCGCGCCCCTCGGCCTTCCGGTCCTGCCGGCCGTAGCCGTAGAACGGGATGACCGCCGTGATGCGCTTGGCCGAGGCACGCCGGGCGGCGTCGACCATGATCAGGTGCTCCATCAGGGCGTCGTTGAGGGACATGATCGGCGTACCGGAATGGGTCTGGACGATGAACACGTCCATCCCGCGGACCGACTCGCGGAAGCGGCAGTGCAGCTCGCCGTTGGCGAAGACCCCCAGGTTGGCCTCACCCAGTGCGACGTCGAGGCAGTCGGCGATCGATGCCGCCAACGGCAGGTTCGCTCGCCCCGAGACCAGGTGGAGTTTCTTCTTGGTGACGAGCTCCATCGAACCCCCTGCGCCGAGTAACCCGCCCTGTCAACCAGCGGCGCCAGTGTAGAACGGCCCGGTCCGCGTACCCGCTTCCACGTGGGCGCCCGGGCCGAGCGAGGCGTACGGGCCGACCACCGCGTCGTCGCCGACCTCGGCGCGGTCGCCGACGGTCTCGGTCACGACGGCCCGCTTGCCGACCTTGCAGTCGACCAGGCGGGTGTGGGGGCCGACCTCGCTGCCGGTGCCCACGCCCGTGGTGCCCTGCAGGACCGTGCCCGGGAACAGCGTCACGTCGGTCCCCAGCACGACCTCCATGTCGAGGTACGTGGCGGCGGGGTCGACGATCGTGACGCCGGCCTCCATCCAGCGGAGGTTGGTCCGCCGGCGCAGCTCGGCCTCGACCGCGGCGAGCTGGGCCCGGTCGTTGACGCCCTGCGTTTCCTCGGGGTCGTCGGCGACGACCGACACGACCAGGTGGCCGGCCTCGGCCAGCACCTCCACCACGTCGGTCACGTACAGCTCGCCCTGGGCGTTGTCGGGCGTGATGCGGCGGAGGGCAGCCGGCAGCAGCCCCCGGCGGAACACGTAGATCGACGTGTTGACCTCGTCGATCGCCTTCTCGTGCTCGTCGGCGTCGCGCTGCTCGACGATGCGGCGGACCCGGCCCTCCTTGTCGCGCACGACGCGGCCGTAGCCGGTGGGGTCGTCCATCCGGGCGGTCAGGAGCGTGCACGCCGCCCCGGACAGGCGGTGCTCGGTCACCAGCGCGGCGATGGTCTCGGCCCGCAGGAGCGGCGTGTCGCCCGGGAGGATCACCACGTCGCCGTCGTCGTCGATGTCGTCCGGCAGGCCGGTGAGCCCGACCGCCACGGCGTCGCCCGTGCCGCGCTGCGTGCGCTGCTCGACGAACTCGAGCCGCGGGCCGGGCACCTCCTGCAGCTTCTTGGTGACCACGTCGGCCCCGTGGCCGACGACGACCGCCACCCGGTCGACGGCGACCTCGCCGAGGGCGTCGAGCATGTAGCGCACCATCGGACGCCCGCACAGCATGTGCAGGGGCTTCGGGCGCTCCGACCGCATGCGGGTGCCCTGACCGGCGGCGAGGACCACGGCGGACAACGTCCGTTCGCTCATGACCTTGTTCGTACCACCCCACGGGCCGCCGCCACGACCACCGCTGCAAGACTGGGGGACGTGCCGCCGGACGACCTGGCGCTGGCCCTGCGGATGGCGGACACCGCCGATGCCGTGAGCATGGGGTTCTTCACCGGCGAGGTGGTGGACACCGCGACCAAGGCCGACGGCACGCCGGTGACGGCCGCCGACCCCGCCGTCGAGCGGGCGCTGGCCGCCGTCGTCGCCGCCGAGCGCCCGAGCGACGGCTTCCTGGGCGAGGAGGTGGGCCCGCTGCCGGCGGCCGGCGGTCCGAACGGGTCCGAACCCCGGCGGCGGTGGGTCGTCGACGGCGTGGACGGCACCGTCCTCTTCGCCGCCGGCGCTGCCGAGTGGGCGACCCAGATCGCGCTGGAGGCCGACGGCGAGGTGGTGGTCGGCGTCACCACGAGCCCCGCGCTGGGGGCGCGCTGGTGGGCCTCGCTCGGTGGCGGGGCGTGGCGTGCCCGCATCGGCGGCACGGCGCCGCCCGTCCGCCTGGCCGTGAGCACAGGCGCCGGTGGGGAGCTCGCCGCCTGGCGGACGTCCTGCGTCCCGGTCCGGCCGTCCCTGCGCGGCCTCGAGCGCGCCCTCGCCGATCGGCTGGCGGAGGGCACCCACGACGTGGCGCCGACCGTCCACGGAGCGCTGATGGTCGCCGAGGGGACGATCGAGGCGTGCCTCCAGCCGCTCGGCGCCCTGTGGGACTACGCCGCCCCGTCGCTCATCGTCGCCGAGGCGGGCGGCCGTTACGGCGGCCTGGACGGGGGCCGCACGCTGGCCCAGCCCCTCCTCTACAGCAACGGCGCCAGCCACGACGCCCTGCTGGCGCTGCTGCGCGGCGCCGTGCTCTAGTGGTCTGTCGCCGAAATGACGGCGCGGTCTCGGCGAGTCAGGGGCGTCGCTGGCAAGGACGCAGGAGGACGGCGCACACCGTGCGGTGCGGTGACGACGAGGACGCAGCCAGCGGCGTTCCCGGCCGGCGAGACCGCCCGCTCAATCCGGCGACGGACCACTAGGGCGTTGGCCGGTCGGGCGGGGGCTGTTGGGCCCCACGGAACAGGGCGTCCACCGCGGCGAACGGCAGGGCGTCGGCC
>Ga0126307_10003948_pt1 | contig 10237 bp, 8 predicted proteins | sample Plot28_FD_89955 | JGI IMG/M metagenome (GOLD analysis project Ga0126307, IMG submission 89955) | Serpentine soil microbial communities from UC McLaughlin Reserve, CA, USA - Plot28 | ecosystem: Environmental > Terrestrial > Soil > Grasslands | place: USA: UC McLaughlin Reserve, Lake County...
TGTAATGCATCTAACAGCCCAGCAGTATCGTTTGCAAACTGTACTATTGAAAATGGCTTTGTTCCAATAGTTGTCTCTCCTATTCCACGGTTGTCAAATACTATCACTGTATGGTTAGTTGCAGCCAAATTAGATAGCAATGTGGGCTCCCATGCTTCTTTGGTTTGACCAATTCCAGAGATAAGTAAAATGGGCTTGCCTTCTCCAAATCGTTTGTAGGCTATGTTAATGTCTCCAACCTGTATATGCTCTGTCCTAGCGCTCATGTATGGATTATCCTGAGCAGTTTCCTGCGGTTGACTCCAAGCTAACTGGGGAATGTAATAAAAAGGCAGCAAAATCATAACTGAGATAAGCATCAAAGTCATGGCGGTGGTATGACGATGAAATGATGATGTCGCAAACCGCTTATTCCTTGCCATCCATTTAAGTCAATCATTTATGTACTTTTAATAGTTAAATCAATATCTTACACCAGAACAATCTGAAGAGTAGTTATGTCAAGCGCGAAAATGGAGACAAGGGCAAAGATGATCAGTAGTTATTCATTAAAGAGGATATATGCTCCATTTGATCTGCGAACTATCAGGGCTTTTTTGAGACTATTTGAGACAAATTTTGGAGCACTTTCTAATAAAGAGATTGTTGTGAGTGTTTCTTTTAAGGTATAACTATCATTATTCGAGACTTTGTGTTTAAAGTGACTGTTGTTGCAGGAGTTGACGTCCTTTATCAGTGATTACATTAAAGATTGGGGGGAATTGTCCAGGTCCAGGTGGTTCGCCTTTCACCCTTTCTATAAGACCTTGCTTCTGTGCTTTGTCAAGTACTCTTTGAGTGTACGTGTCATGAGAGCGTATTTCGTCTAAGAGTTTGCGTGTTGTTATACCGCTAGGACCTGCTGCATTGACGATTACAAGGAGGCGGAGCAGGGAATAATTGCCACGTTTGAAGAGGTTCGGAGGCATTGCCATTTTATTCCTCTCCCCCTTCGTCCTTGTAGATGTCGGCGCCTTTTTCCTGAAGTTTCTGCAGCTCTGCGTTGATATCTTTGAGTCTTTCCTCCAGATACCATATGTGGTCTGTTGGGTTGCTGCTCTTGCTTCCTATCGAAACATAATGCTCTTTTGCGTGAGTGAGTTCATGAAGCCGCTCTTCATAGCCTCGCTTATCGGCTTGCAGCTCTTTCAACTTCTCTTTATTTGACAACTTTGCATAATCTCTTGCTGTCTTTTTTGCTTCTTTAGCGGCTTCTGCAAGTGCTAGCTTTCCATGCATCAGATAGTAGCCTTCTTCTCCTCCTCCTTCTTGTTTGTTCTCCTTCTTCTCTTGTCTTAGCCTAGCCTTCGCCCGCTCAATCTGGACAGGAGATAATCCCTTACCGTCTTTAAAACTGGACTGCTGTCCCAATTGCCGCATTACTTGTTTGTAAGCCTCATCAACGATTATATGGTGTGCATCGCTCTCTGCCTCTTTAAATTTCTCGCGGAGTTTCTCCTGGAAAGCTTTTGAACTGTTCTCTACAATCACTCTGAGTTTGACAAAATTAAGTAGTGATACGCCAGCCTGTTGCGCCAATTCTATATCTAAGTCGTCTATGGGAGGGTTTGGAATTTGGTTAGTAGCAGCGTCGTTATCATCGTCAGTGGCTGCAGCAGCAAGAGCAGGTAGAGGAGGAAGGGTATCGTTTTCATCGACGGAAATGTCATGACTTATACCCTCAGAATTTGAAACCCCCTCCCCACCATGATCTGGGGGTAGAGAAGGAATTTCTGCTCTGCTTATTCCAAGTCCGTTATCCTTATCAAATTTCTTAAGCGCCGCTGCAAGTTTTCTGAGTTTTGCATTCTTCTTTATCTTCTCAGCAAGCCTATCGTTTCTTTCTTTTTTCTTGTCATTGACCACAAGGAAACCTTGGACGTTTTCAAGTTCTTTTTCTATCTTGGTTGCTTCCTTTTCGGTGGCTTCCGTGGCTAGATTGTTAACATATGCCATGAATTTCTTTATCATGGGATGGTAATACTCTGATAATGAGTCTGGTCTCTTGTTTATGACCCTGAGATAGTTTCTGTCTCGATACGCCTCTTCTAAGAGATTTTGGATGTAGTTCCATATTGGACCTGCACGATCATTAAGATGTGCTAGGACGGCATCTATTTCGACTTTATTCTTTTTCAAAAAGTCGATGTCAACGACTCGACTATCAGAGAATCTTTCATCTGCTAGTATCTCATCGATTGTGTCTTGGGTTAGCTTCTTTTTAGGGTCATAGTCTACCACGCCTTCTGATTCATGCGATATACGAAAGTGTCTTAAGATGCGCTCGTCAACTCCAAGAAATATTGCATTTTTTAGTTTCGATGCAATGAGTAGCCCATGAGTATCATAGTCTGTGAGGATTGCAATGTTTCCTCTGGCTGTTTCTTTTACCGCTGGTCCAACTTTTTTCCACCCGAGGGTTCCGCCTTCCTCTCCCTCCTTTCGTGCCGCTAGCCTTGCCAATTCTTTAGCATATTCTACCAGGTGACCGCGAGTATTGACAAGCGCCACGCCCACTCTTGAAGCATATGGACCAAGTGCTGCAACAATGTCCTGCTTCTCTATGAATATGATATCTGTTCCTTTCTTTGAAAGCTCTTCTATACCGTCAAAGGTGACAGCGTACCAACCACCTTGAAAATACATTTGAGCCCAAGGTGAGGCTACTATCCCCACCTCTTCACGCTTGAGACCGTAGTCAGCACATACCTCTGATATCTCACTTATGTAGCCTCTCCTTCCTGGAATCTGGTCTGTTGGTACTAGGTGCGCTTTCCACCTTGGCAGACCATTGTACCAGATACTGTTTTGAGTGCGTTCCCTATGGATTCTTGTCTTCCTTCCTTGTGCTTTAGCCGACTGAACTTTTTTGCAGTCGTCACCGATTACCTCATCAATTATTTGATGGTTTGTTGGTATCTTAGTGTCACTGAACTTTGAAGTCTTTGAAGCTGTGCTGAAAGAACTCTTTTTCTTTTCTCGGACTAGAGTAATGCCTACACCTGTAAACGTTGGAATGTCTGCTATTGCTGCTTCCACTGCTTCTATGATTTTGTCGGCAAATGGGGCTATGTCAGTGGCTGACTTGTCTTTGCCTTGGTATGAGACCTTTGGAGATATGAGATTAGCAGCTATATAACAAGGTACTTTTGAAAAGCTGGTACGGTCTCCATGGAATGGAAGCCCGCATGCTTCAAGGACACTTTCTATTGATTGATGAAAAAGTTCTACTCGGTGCACAGTGCCATCTTTTTCTTTTTTATCCCATTCGTAATTGCCTTTAAAGTCATTAGATTGTGGAGATACTGAGTAGTTTACTGCACCATGGAACAAGCTTGAACGATTTGGATTTGATAAAAGTTGGTGCTTGCTTATTGGGACAGCGATGACTTCAAATGCAAATGGATATCGTATTTCATATTTACCTGCATAAGATTTTGCTTCGCCATGTACAATTTTGTAGGCAGCTCTTGATGGGTCAAGAAGACCCTTTGTACTAGCGAATTGCACCATTCTATTAGCCAGATGTATTTTTCTGGCTTTGTTACTTACATGTGAATAGGGCAATGATAATTCTGTAGGTGGTTCCACGCGCTTTACTTCCCCCTTTTTTGTTACTATCTCGACCTCTCTTAATCTGCGGTACAATGATTCTAGATTTCTTTCTAAGATTTCTTCATTGCCTTCTGCCTGCTCCAGGAATTGTGAGATAGTCAGGTCCAAGTCAGGTGTCTTTTTCATTAAAGTGGCTTCTCTGAATCTATCCTGTAAAAGGTCGTATAGTGTAGTGTCTTGTTTGAAGTGTACGCCTACAACTGTATCCCTAAATTCTTTAGGAGTGTAGTAGAAAACGCTACTCTTGTTATTCCATTTTGGTGATATGCTGTGTAATCTAGGAGCAGTTATTGCTTCTACTTTGTCGTCATCGATTATCTTAAAGCTAAATGATATGTCAGTTGTAAATATAGAGTATCCCCTCAAGTATAGAACAAATGTAACCCAGTCTAATTTACAACGGCGGCTGTCAAAAATGAGTGGTTTTCTAAGTTCCTGTAGGAGTGGGCAAGTGTTTTCAATTTCTGTACTCGTTGGTGATGATAGCGGCGATGGTGACGGCATTGTGTTATCGATGTTAGTCTTTATGTCGCTATTGATATCGTCAACCTTGATAGTTATTCTGTGCTCTTTTCCGTTAGCCCTAATAATCATAGGATGCTCTGTCCATTGAGCAGCACCAAAGGAAGCAGCAGCGTCAGCACTTTTATCATACTGTTCATGCATCAACGTATAACCAAATGCTGCCAACTGTTTTAGAGCATCACCTAACTGTCCTCTAGATATTATGTGCTTGTTTTGCTTTGAGCCAAATGTCTTATGAAAGTCAAGGATGTCTCTTAGGTCTTTGAATACTGGTATGTTGTGGCTGTTTGTGTTTTTGACTTTGTAATTGAATAATCCTCCTTTTGTATCGTCTAATATAATTTCAACATCAACGGCTGCATTGTCGGAATAAGGATACTCCTTATGTAGAAAGTCGATAGCGTTGTCCAATGACTCCTTTAGCATTAGTAGATACCAGTCTGCTTTATCGGTGTGTCCAGTTCTTTGTATGATGCCTTCGGTAGTGACGTAATCCATGAGGTGTGGTTTAGAAGAGAAAATTTCCTTCTTGTTGGGAGTAGGAAGAGGGGTATCCCTTTTGTCATCTGGGAAGTCATGTCATGATATCTAGTGGTCAAATCTGATACCCCCTCTTCCTCCTCTGCTCCCACGCCTGCCGTCATCCCAATCCTCGGTTAATGTTACCATATCCTGATATACGGGCATGGAGTATTTAGCTTTTGCTATAACGGCTGTATAGTATGCTGGAATTGCTTTCGTAGCCGAATAACTAGTCTATTATTATCTTATTCTGTACATACAAACACCATTTACTTTACTTAGGGTACAACAGTTACTCGGATATCGAGATGCTGTCCTAATAATTCTATTACAGAACAAAAGAAAAAAGGCTTCTTCTCCTTACTCTTCTTCTGCTTCGTCTGTGTCGTGATACAGTCCCAGATCAAGCTGTCCATTCGCCCTTAGGTCCTTACGTAAAGCAATACCTTTCCACATGTGTTTTTGGTTACCTCTAGACCCTTTCTTTACATCACGAACCTTGTAAAGGCTGTTAAGCTCCCTTGCAAGGTGGACCCTGTTGAAGGCTGGAAGCTTCTTCCTATAACAGTAATCTTCAAAGTCTTCCTGTATCCTGTCCTTATCAGTTTCGTATTCTTCATAGAAAATACACCGAGCGGAAGCCCACGCCTTAACTGGGTTAGCCTTCTTTTCGTATTCTTCCTTGACTGTTTCTATGTAGGGTGACTTTGTGAACCTGCCCTTCAAAAGTAGCCTCTGAGCTGCCTTAACAGCAAGATATAGAAGTCCCGATAACTCTTCTTCAGTTGTAAGTTTCTCAAGGAGCTCAATGTCTTTTTCTATCCTGGTGCCACAGAATAAGCAATTTTTGCGCAGGTTAAAGGATACAACCAGCCAACGCTTGTAAAATGCATCCTCGTCTTCCAAGTTATCAGGCGGCAGCGGTGGAAGATTTGAGCTAAAAATTAGTTTGGCATAGGGTATAAACTCAAAATCTGGTTTAAACTTGCGTTCCGCACTTATTTGGTCGCCACTCACTAATACCTTGAACATTTCAATGTCGCGCAACCTCTTAGAAGATAGGTCTGCAAAGATGTTTGCTAACTTGCCGAATAAGGAAGCGGTTGCAAACCTGTTTTCTGTCAGCTGCTGCATGGTCTTGGTGGAGATGTTGAGCTTTCCAAGAAACGCCATAAGCAAAAACAAAAAAGTACTTTTGCCACTGTCAGGCGCACCAGCACACATTAACGCCTTTTGAAATCTGGTGTCTCTGATTAAGCAGTAGGCTATGAATTCAATTACAAGGGGCACATCTGAAGGGTGTATTACATTATACAAGAAATCTAGGATTTTCCTGCAGGTCCTCTTCTCTTTAGGCTTGTAATCCGCAGGCAACTGCTGGGTGAAAAGATACTTTTCTGGGTCATGTTTCAAACATTCACCATTTCGCAAGTCAATAACACAATTCCTGGCATTTACAAGATGTATGTCCTTGTCAAACTTTGAGCGGTCTATCAGGGTTCTTGCTTTAATGTGTTCTATTACTTCTGTCCTGATATGGGAAGATACATAATAGCCGCCAAGTTCCTCTAGCATCATGATGATTCGGTCCTCTCCTTTTGGGAGATAAACGCCGTCATGGTACCAGAGAATCTCTTTTGTGTCTGACAACGTCATAAAATGGTCCAGGCGCATTGCCTCATTTGCAACTGTTGAGATGACATTTAGATTCTTGTCAGCTGCCTTTTGCCGAGCCAACCAATCACCAGGTCTATTATTATTATCTCCGTCTCCTAAAAAATCAGCTTTATTGTTGTCCTTGCCATTATTATTTCCGTTGGGGTCTCCTCCCTTAGGTTCAGAAAGCTCACCGCCAATTATCTGGCATACCTGGCTGAAAGCTTCAGCTCTAGCCAAATATTCATCTCTGCTAGCGGTTTCATAACTTATAACAAGCAAGTCATGTAATCCACTCTTCCCATTGAGTTCATCGAGTGGCTTTCTATATGTGTTGTCTACCACCGTTAAAGACTTGTCCAAATCTTCATCAGGGTAGCCTGATGCATTGCACAGAAGTTTGATAAACATCCTTGCGATGTCCAGAGGACAACCTCCGTTTTTGCGCATCATACCACTGAGATAAAAAATCATGTGGTCCCTAATGCCAGGTGTGTAATAGGGTATAACCCATGAAAGCAACTCCTTCATTTTGTCAGGGGTTAAGGTTGTCGCTGGCAGATTGGGTCGATTCGAGTCAAGCCCCTTTTGCTGAGGTATAGATGATGGTCTTGGCACCACCACCTCCTGCTGCTTCGGCTGATTGTTGACGGTTGAGGGTCTAAGCAGTCGGATAAACTCGTTCAACTCTTGTGTCGTGACGAGATGCGGTGCTTTCCCATTCCATTCGTAGCGGTTCCCATTTGGATGTCGAGATGGAGGCATTACGACATAGTGACCATTTCCTTGCAGCAGGATTTGCGAATGTGCTTCCTTGTTAGTCCAGAGTATTTTTTGGCTTATGTACGTCTCTCCATCAAGTCTGAAGATAATATGCTGTCCGCCGCTTCCTGTTCTGTTAACCATAGTGTCATCAAGTGCAGTCCTCAAATTCGTAGACATCTCAAGCCGTTTTTCTTCGATCCTTTTTGCAGCTGTAAGACCATCGACGTCTATAGCTACAATTTTTGAGATATTTCCTGTAACTGCGGCGATGTTATAATTGGGATTCTCTGCGAACCAGCGATTGATCTGCTCTTCGCTAGATAAGTGTTGTTGGAATTCTTCCCACGAAGCAAGAGCGGGTCTTTTTCTATCCTTATTTGGCTTGTACTTTAACACAAAGACAGAAAAGCCTTGTTCGTTGTGATAATAGAGGGCGTAATCTTTTGGGCTGCTTAGGGCTGCCGATGTCAAAGCGCTTAGCTAGACCCTCCATTGCAAAAGCGATCAACGTTTCTGATGCCATCTAATTTCATTGACAGCAAGAACAGTTTACTTTGCAGCCCGTTAATGTGATGGTTTGTTTGGTTGATAATTCTGAGTCTGATGCACTCAAGCAACACATCAGTTTCTACTATCGCATACTGGACTACTTTTTTGGTTCCTTTAGCTAGATATTTTGTGACGAACCTTGCAAGAAAGCAAGCCTCCCCGATCCTTATAATTGCGCTGTGATAATTATCCATCAGAAAGATCATCTCCTAGGTTATCCCCTGGGGTGGGTCTGTCATTGGTAGCTGGTCGTTGGCGCCCGTGGCTGCTAACCTGTGCGCCTGACAACAGCTCTGCCGACTTTATTCTTTCTAATTCCGCGATTGCAGCACGTCGTAGCCATACACTACGCGGCACATCGCCGCGTGTTCTGTCAATCTCAGCGACTAGATCTGCAGGCATAGCCAAGCCGAAATCAAGTCGCTTGCAAGTCTGAGACAATCTTCTCATATTTCTTTGTCAACTTCGTTTATGTAGCCGAAGTATAGGAGAAGTATTGGTAGTAGTCATATTTTGTCTGTCTATAGTCTTACAAAGACTTAGACACAAGTCAACAGAAAAGAAAGGATTTTAATTGAAATTTTGGCAAAGAAAATGTGTGATGCAATTTCCACCAGTTGTCATTGTGCTTGTGGCAATAAGCGTAGTGGGAGCAATCGCGATTCCCTTTGGCGATCCGCAATTCTTGGATAGGGCTATAGCACTTGAGTTATCGTTCATTGTGCTAGCTGTTCTGACTTACAAGGGCTTTCGCAAAGTGCTATATGCCTGCATACCACTTGCAATCATTGTAATGGTAGGGAACTCGCTTGCACCGCCTCACGTGGAGATCATGACAACGTTCTCAAAACCATTCAATGCTGTAATGCTAATAATTGGTGGTTATGTACTGCAGGCAGCACTTATTAGCACAACTATTTTCGAACTTGTAAGGACGCGCCAAGCCATTGTTCATCAAAAACAAAAGAATTAGACAGCTGTGTATGTGTCGTCAGCACAAGAATATTCATAGACGAAGCTACCCAACTATTGGAGCTTTAGCTTTTCCCCACGAAATTTTTAGCATGAATTTACAACATGGGACACAACAGATACCACTTCTGGATCATCATCTTTCTATTTGTACTCCAAAATTGCTCCAAGCATCAATGACCTGTTCTGTAAGCCTATCAACTTCAACCATAAGGTAGTGTCGAGCCGACACAGTATTTGCTCTCCCTGCTAAGACTTCGGCTGCATCCTTTCCCAGTGTTCGTAGCATGACATTGTAATGCAGCTTGCGCAGATACATGAATTTCAGATCCAACCTTGACTTTAAGTAAAGATGCGTGGACTTGATGTCATAATACGAAAACTTTGGCAATTCTTTGAATGCTTGCCAGAGCGTCGTTGGAAGAATTGTGAAATAACAATGCTTTCCTCGTCTATGCCAATTTACAACAACTATAGTCATTCCATTCTTTTTGTTGATTAGGTGAAGGTTCTTACACTTTTCAACGTCACAAATACTACCATTATCGCATACAGGAGTGTTGTACATATAAACAAGCTCGTCTTCCCTTGTCCCAGCAAACAGTCCTATTTTGGAGATGATTCCCAATTCGCCTTTGAGCCGCTCAATTACTGCTTTGCTCATTCTGCCAATGTACCCTTCGTCAACCAAAATCAGCCTGTTTTCAAAGCCAAGTCCGATATTTAGAGAATACCGCTTGATTCTCAGTCGAACAGCTTCTTCCACATCGTCAGAGCCTGTGAGTCGCAGATAATATCTGGCAAAGTTCCTAAAAGACAAAACGATCCACTGTCTCTGGTCAACTGTCAATTTCTGCAGTTCTTCAGGATGGTCTCCAAAAAATACCCTCCAGTTATATTTGAAATAATTACAACAGCTTCGTGCATAACGCTCAGACAGCTTCAGCTCGTTTCTATAAAACTCGAACATCTTTTCATAGTCAATGTGATTGAAAAATTCAGGATTGGGCTTGCCGTCAATGAGAGATACCATGCGGTTTGTGTCTTTGTTCTCATCCATCTTGATGGCACCCTGCGGCTTGTAGAACCTCTCGGGGAAGATACCATCTTTAAAGTCCTTTAATAGAGAAAGTGCGCTCTCGTAGCCATACTGCTTAAGGCGGATATTGAGGACAAGGAAGTCATCCTCATACATCTTTCCTATATCTATACGCTTTTTTGGAGCTCGTTTGGTGACAGAAGGAGGTACTTTTTTGCTATCGATGTGGCTGGTGACAAAACGTTCATTTTTATCAACGGACGTGGCATCAGTCTCGTTGCTCTCCATACGATTGTCAAGGGATCCTAAGCTTAGCTGTTGTGCAGCCATCTTCTAGTTTAGTAGATTCGCAGACTGATAGGTGTGAACATGTGGGCATTGCGTTCAATTTTACTGCAGCGAGGTTTTGTCGACACACTTCTTGAGTTGTCGACAGGAGAGGATGTTTGTCGACAAGAAGTTGCAAATTTTACAGTTTTTGTCGACAAAAGTGTCGACGAACGGTAGGATACGGCATTGGCATTGCTGCCCAATTTGTCCGACAATTATCTAAAA
>Ga0126307_10003949_pt1 | contig 10236 bp, 15 predicted proteins | sample Plot28_FD_89955 | JGI IMG/M metagenome (GOLD analysis project Ga0126307, IMG submission 89955) | Serpentine soil microbial communities from UC McLaughlin Reserve, CA, USA - Plot28 | ecosystem: Environmental > Terrestrial > Soil > Grasslands | place: USA: UC McLaughlin Reserve, Lake County...
AGCACCAGCAGAAAGATCACTAGCGTCGCAACGGAGCGCGGCACCCAGCGGGCCCGCCGCTCCAGCCATCCCACCACCGGATAGAGGGCGATGGTGAAGAAGAGTGCTACGACGATCCAGACCAGGATCCGACGCACCTCATACACCTGAAGCAGGGCCAGCGCAGTGGCGAGCACCATGCCGATGGCCGCAGCGATGGTGCGGATAGGCACGCGGGACTGACCCGGCGCCAGCGGAGAAGTGTTCACGAGGTTGACATACCCAACCCGACCTGGCAGATGCTATGCCTACCTGCTCCATGGGGGGTCATGGTCATGATTGCGACCATGATCAACTGCGCCAGGATCATAATGCATCGCCGCCAGCACTGCCCCCGACCAACGATCCGCACGGCGCTACCGCAGCGCACTCCTGGCCATCATCGTGCACAGCGCATAAACCGTCTTCTTCATGCCTCTGATGCTCGCGGTAGTGCTGTCGTGACGGCGTCTCAACCCTCTTCCGCACTACTCGAAAAGGCCGCCGGCACGCTCCCGTCATGCTGCTCGTCCCGCTACCCGGGCAACCACCCGTCAGACATGCACCACCATCACCCAGCCGCCCAACATGGCGCTACCAAGGAGGCCACGATGACCCCGGATGGGACGCGGTGGATGTGCGCCGAGGATCTACGGCCGTCTGGGCCTAAAGTCTAGCTCGTTGCATGAAAGATCCGTCCGCGACGTCGTACGCCGCTGCCTCGGCTGCTCCGTCGGTTGCCGCCCAGTGGGTTTCGCAACCCATCCGGCGTATCCGCTAGCCAACCCGGCCGAGCATCATCCCGCCATCCGGCGGGCCGGCGTCTAGCTTGTCAGCTTCGCACGCCCTCGCCGATCATAGAGAACTGATGCAAGCGCGACACCGCCGGCCGCCAGCGCCACCTGGATGATCAATTCCAGCCAATCGATACCTGGAGTTGCGGCCACACCCACGGCCGCCGCGATCGCGGTGCCGATGAACGCCGCCACCAGGCCTACGACCAACGTGAGCCAGATCGGAATGTTCTGCCTGCCAGGGAGAACCAGGCGGCCCAAGGCGCCGATGACCAGACCAATGATGATGGCGGAGATGATTCCGGTCACTTCCATTTCGCGAGACCTCCTGAGACCAGTTCGGGAGCTCGATGCCCTCTTTTATCGTCCCATATCGCTTGGGAGGCACTCAGGGGCGCCGCCGGCGCCGCAGGAGTTGAGCCCGCACCCGCCCGGCCAGAAAGGAGGTCAAAGACGACGGCGCGTACAGCCGCCCCCGAACCCACCGCGCCACCCAATGTGGCGAGCCGGAACCCAGGTTGACGTACACCTGTCCATCCCTTCCTCTGTGATGCGCTCCTACCAGTCGGCCAACATTTCGGTTTTCATCTTCACCGGCAAGACCGAGGCCGACTATGTGAAGATGACCTCCCTGAAACCCTACGGCGTTGTGGTCGACGATGTCGCCCGGTTTGACCGTTGGCGGAGCTAACCGGGTGGTCGTCGAGACTGGTTAGGCCGAAGCGGTCGTCGGCTGCCAGAGCCGATAGCCGGGCCAGGCCAACCCGGCCCCAAGACTTACGCTGCCCAGAACGGCGACCGCCCACAGGGCCGGCGAAACGATCAGCGCAACGCCGGCGCCGAGCAGGTATGCCGGACCGCCCACGGCAACGAAGATGCCGGCCAAGCGGGGCAGCGTCGCCGTCCTGGTCATCGCGATGCCGAAGACGGCATAACCAGCCACGAATCCGATTACCGCCAGCCCGTTAAGGCCCACAACGGGCGGATACAGGCCGATGGCATTAATTACCGCCGGCGACTCCTTGGCCAGCACCGGAGCTAGGAACCCGAAATTCCCCGACACGGCGATCAGATAGGTGCCGAAAAACGCCCCCAACAAGCCGGCCAATCCCAGCCGTCCCATCCCGCCACGCTGAGCCACATACAGACCAGGCAGCCCCAGCAGGACCAGCAACGACGACAGCGTGTAAAGCACGTGCGCGGCGACCAGCCGGACCTCGCTCGCAATGATCGTGGAGGCCGTCTCCCGGCTCGGGTGGAGCGAGGTCGCCACGGCCAGCAACACGCCTCCGACCACAAGGGCCAGCCCGCTCCATCTGAGCAGACGAGCCGATCCGGGCGCCTCTTCTGCCATCACCGCACCTTCCGAGGGCCAGCCAAACCCTCGGTTCGGCACTGTAGTACTCCAGTGCATCCCCAGCCTTAGATCAAAGTCCGCATCATGATCAGTGGCTGGCACGAACCACCAGCCGGACACGGCGACAACGTGGTGGCAATAGCTCGAGCTGGCCGGCGCCCAAGGACCACAGGTCCCCAGAGACCCACCGGTGCTCAACGACCGGCAGGTGCGACGGGTGCAACAGGTCGGCTGGTCGGACGGCAGCACCGGACCGACTGGAGGGTACGGAAAGGAAGCGCAGGTGCCGCCTACCAGAACTTTGCGGACTCCGTACACGCCCCAGTTGGCCTTGTGCTAAGTCACCAGGGCGTTGATCGGCGGAAAGGCAATACTCTCGTTACGACCGCGAGGATCAGGTACTCGCGGACCGCGGCGTTGGCCGGTGAACGTAGTGCACCGTCAGGCTGAACGGTCCGGGTCGACGGTGGGCCGCCCTCCCGGCGTCGGGCGGCACCGGCTCCGAACAGGGCCGTAGAGGAAAATGCGACCGGCAAAGGATGAGAATCGCGATGATCACCAACCAGGCACTCCACACGATGTGACCGATGAGTTCGCGAGATCCACCGCTACAAGCTGCAGCGGAGCCAACAAAACAAAGAGATGAACAGCGCGGACAGGGCTCCGAGTGCGGCGAACCGGCGCCCCCGGGCTAGCCGACGATCCAGAACAATCAGGACCAGCAGGGTCAGCCAGCCCGTCAAGATATTGCCGACAGTTCCGCCGATCACGGTTCCGGCGTGGCCAAGCCCTGCGCCAGTCCAGGGCGCCGACGGGCAGATAGGTCGTCGGGCATCGCTGACTGAAGCGGGCCGACCGGTCTCGTCAGATCCGCGTCTTGACCGATCTCGACTGCGGTCTGATCATCAGAGACTTCTCGGTGCGAAGATTGCTCAGTTTCTGCTGTGACCGACCCCCTTGAAAAACGACACGATTCCTGATCTTCAGTGCCGTCGTAATGACCCGGCCACGGCATTGATCGCCACCAAACGTCCGACTCCGGGGACCCGAGGTGCTGCGGCGCAAGACCTGCCCGCCGGCGGCCGATAACCGATCGTCCGATTCTTTGCGGCGCTTCTCTACCGATGCATCGCTAAGAATCATCCGCAGCAGCGACAAGACGCTCCCCAGCAAGGCCGACACCGCCTGAGCGGGTCCAGCAGGTGCCGCGCCTCATGTGCTGAACGCAGCCGTCATCTCGGGCTCCTTGCCCACTCGCGGAGAACCCTCTGACGCTCCGCATGGTGCCGGTTGGCGGCGGCCTGGTCGCGACCTGAGGGAGCCTATGAACTAGGCGGAGGCTGGACTAACCACCTCGGTCCCCTGCCGCATGATCCCGTAACGGGGTACGGTCAGCGCCAACCAACCGAAGGCGACTGCCATTGCGACCATGGTGAAGACCCCGCGGGGCCAGTAGATGTGAACGCCTGCGATCGCGAAATAGACGCTCGACACGACGAGCAGCAGCGCCCCAAACAGGGCCGGTCGCCCACCCGCTCGACCGTGACGATCGCCGTCGCGATCGCCGCTAGCGCGAGGGCCCAGGTGCCTGGGCCGCCGACGTCGTTGCCAACGTCGAACAGCCAGTCGATCTCGGGACGCTCCGACATACTCGATGCACCGGACCTCTGCATCACGACGCCATTACCGATACCGGCGATGTGGTCGGTGACGGCGTAGAACGCGATATACAAGAACGCCGCGACGCGACCCACCCAGGCGATAATCCCTGGCCTGCCATGAAGCAAAATCCAATGGCTCACTCCAAGAAGCGGAAACAGCGGAACCAGAAGGATGTGCAGGGTGGTCCACCATCCGGCGGATGCACCAGTGAGCTCAGCCGGATGCGTCAAGCCGAGACCAGCCAGCAGGAGAGCGGGGGCCGTGACAGTGACAAACGTCCACCAGCGCAGGGGGTCGGTATGGACCCTCGACGCCATGCAACCAGCGTAGAGCCGCGTCGGATGCCCCGCGTCCTACCACTCAAGCCGGCCCTCGCAAGAATGGCGGTGGCCGGTGGGGTCCTGATCATTCTCGGCAAACGCAAGGATCCGAGCGCCCACATATAACCGTGCTGCACAGAGCCTCAGCCGGTCCACCCCTGACTCGAATCATTCCGGCGATCCATCCAGAGTCCGTCGAGCCTCCTCGCCGAAATCCTCGAACGCGGTCCCCTGCCCTCGACCAGCACCTGAGCAGACAACCGCCGACAACATCGGACGTGAAGATCCGAACCGAAGCGGACGCCGATCACCTCACTGGGCTGGCAGCAGTCAGCCGGTTCGGTCTCCGGCTACCTATGCCAGATCTGCGCCGAGGCTCAGGCCCATGTCGGCTCGATCGGGCCGACCGCCATGGAAAGGGCCTTGATTGCGGCTCTGGTGCCCGAGGGGCTCGACAGTTCGGCTCTGGGCTTCGACCAGCTCAGAGTGGACGGCCTGATTGGCTGGGGCGGATTGGCTGCCAGAGCCCGGCTGGCCCAGCTTGCCCATCCAGCAAGAGGCATCGATGTGGGCGTGCCGGTGCCAGGGCCGAACTCCCGGCCTTGGGAGCATCTCAGTGATCTGGCCGCGCTCACCAGCCAGCTCAAGAGACGACTGGGCTGACCTGACCTCACTGCCCGCTCGGTTGCCGATCCCCCCGTCTTGGCCCAGTTCTCTCGGCGGTCGAGTTAGCCGCTGCGCTTCTCCATCCACTCGGTCACGGCGTCCCGCCAGACCAGGGTGCGTCTCGCGGACAGCCGGCGGGCGGGCAGCTCACCCTCGGCGATCGCTCTGCGCAAGGTGCCTTCGGGAACGCGAGCTGTGACCAACACGATTAGCCGATGCCCTGCCCTCGGGCAGCATGCTGCCATGACTAGACGGTTGGGAAAAGGCGACCGAGTGGCCGCTCACGATAGCCGCTGTAGTGTTCCTGGCCGCTTACGCTATCCCGATCATCAATCCGGACATCCCAGCCGGTCTGGCACAGGCATGCCGAGTGGCGGTCTGGGTGATCTGGGCGCTGATCGGCGCCGAATTCATCGTGCGGGTCGCGCTCGCCGAGCGCCGGCCACACTACATTCTCCGGCACTGGTTCGACGTTTTAATCATCACCCTGCCGTTGCTGCGACCGCTGCGCTTACTGCGCATGGCCAGCGTGCTAAGAGTGCTGAACAGGCGAGCCATCATCGGACTACGAGGCAGGGTTGCAATCTACGTGGCGGGCGGGGCAACGCTGCTGGCGTTCTGCGGCGCCCTGGCGGTCCTCGACGCCGAGCGGGACAGCTCAAGCGCAAACATCGCAGACTTCGGGGATGCGATGTGGTGGGCGGTGACCACCATGACAACGGTGGGCTACGGCGACCGCTACCCGACGACTGGAGAAGGCAGGCTCGGTGCAGCGGCGTTGATGGTGGCCGGCATTGCGCTGTTAGGCACGGTGACCGTCACCCTGGCGTCGTGGCTGATTGAGCAGGCGTCCAGTGTGGAGGAGAAAAAAGCATCGGACGTGCGCACGGAGATCGAGCTGATCAGTCTCAAGATCGACCACCTGCTCAGCCAGCATTCCAAAACCCCGCTCTTGTCACGTGGCGAAGAGCCATTCGGAGTCCGATTGGATCGCCATGAGCTGAGTCCCGAGGATCGCGTCCGTACGGTGCTATTCGAGGCGGGCGGTCGTCGCGCTGAAGCGCGTCAGGCTGCCCAGCAAGCCACGGCTGACATTATCGAAGCGTTGCGCCGCGGGGACGGCATACTGCCGATCATGGAAATGGCCCGACTCTCGGGTCTGCCCCGCAGCGAGATCTACCAGATCCTGCGGAGCGGTGAGGCAACGGCGATGAGCCGGACAGTCGTGGCCCCGGCGTCGACTTCGGCGGGGCTTTGCCAGAAGCCGCGCTTTTCTAGGACCGGCTGGGCAGGATCTGCGGGAGTCGGAGCCCGACTTCGCCTCCAGGAGCTGCTGGATGTCGCTCAATGTTGTTCGGGAGGACCGCGGCCGGTTCGTCGCTGATCCCAGTATAAAGAAGCCGGGCCAAGCGCCGGCTGGGCACACTCCAAGACCCAAGGCCGCGGGCTAGCCTCCTTTACGGAATGAGCAAGCCATACACGCCGCCCGGATCGATTCGCGAGCAGCTCCTGAACGCTCTCGACCCAGGCGGGCAGATGCAACAGGAACTTGACGCAGCACGGCGACTTCCGGCGCGGGGACCCACCGCGGAACTGCGCAGACTCGCGGCGGAACACGAGGCCCTGCTGGACACCGTGGTGCGCTACTGGGCTATCCTGACCGATCGCGGTTGCGGTGTTGCGAACGTTGGTGTCGAGCTGATCCGCAACGCAGGGTTCCGCTAGATCAGGGCGACGAGGTTGGAGCCGACGAAGTCATTGCGACCTGGTTCAAGACGGACTGGATGAGCCGAACTGTGGCTCGGGTCGAGTTCCTTACCGATGGGACAGTGGCGGGCCGCCGCCTGTTCGGGCAACGAGCACGGCTGTTGCATGGGGAGATGCAACAAGCTGATAGAGGAGAATTTGCCGGAAGCATCATGACCGTCCTAGCGCAGGTCGAGGGAATCACCGCGCAAGTTACAGCGCCGCCGGAGGGGGGTGCGGGAAAGTTGTTTTTCACCAAGAGCGGCAGGCGAAAGGCCGACGTTGTGGACCTCTCTGATCTCGCCTCAATCCCTGCTTCGCTAGACCGACTTCGGGACGTGTACAGCGACGACATACCTGTGGCGCAGGCTGAAGGCAGCTTGTCTCGCCATGGCATCTTGCATGGCCAGGAGCTGGCGTTCGACACAAAGATCAACAGCACGAAGTGTTGGTCCTTACTCGACGTACTGGTGCAGTGGGCATTGCCGAGGGGCAGGGAACGGGACGCACAGGTTTCTGGCCTCAGGCAGTCGGTGCACGCAGGCAGCCAGGAGGTGGACGATCGGGGCCGCCGGCTCGACGACCGGGAGTTCAAGGTCACACGGAGCGCGCTGTATGAGGTGTGCGGGGGACAGTCGAGCTACGCCCGGCGTAACCAGGCTTTCGATGCGGATCAAGCAAGGGGGGCAAAGCTCAGCGACGACGCGATGGCCAAGTTGGGACTGCCAATCCCCTCGGAGTCATGGTGCACACCCGACCGATGCTGCCAGCTTTTGGGCAGCTCGTCGCACGATCTTTGGCTGGTGGCTCGGCAGGGGACTCACCCTGAACGACCGCGGGTTCGTGGATGTCTGGTACTACTCGGGCGCCGATCAGCCCCGACTCGGCCCGTCCGAGGCGCCCACCACCTGGGGCGGCACACCCAACCAAGCACCACCGGACTGGCAAGGCGGAGGCGACTAAGTGGGACGATGTGGCCGACGCCCTGGACGGACCGCACAGCGTCGAGCAGCTGGTGATCATGGGTGGCCCAGGCGAACCACAGCCTCTTCGCAGCAGCTCGACGGTGGTTAGCGGCCGGTGCGGCCGGCGCGTTTTGACCTGTTGCGTCGACTCTGGACCGGGGATCCACCGTCGCGACTCCATGCGCTGCATTCGCGAGTTTCCGGGCTGGTCCGGGAGTCGAATTCCGGTGCCGACGCGTGATCGGCGCACCGTGCGTGCTGCTGGCCGACGGCGACTCGCTGGCTCGAGAAACACTCCTCGACATATCGGCGGACGAGAGTGCTGCCTGGTGAAGACCTGGGGTCAGGTCGTGGACCGGGCAGAGGTCCGGATTGGTGCTGTGCGTGGCGGTGCCGGCTGCCGGTGGCCCTGGGTCCGCGGAGTGGTCCAGCCGTTTGGCGCCTGGATGGAAGGCCGGCGCCGCATTGGTCGAGATCGCCTCTTGGCAGGAGATTACGGACACCCACGTTGACGGTCCCGCGAGCAGACGTTGACCTGGAGTGCGTTGAGTTGCGGGCGGTGTCTGTGGTGGGGAGCCGCACGGTCTCAGCTGATCTTGCGGCGGTAGATGGCGATCGAGACGGCGTAGGCGACGATGAGGATGCCGACGAGCCAGGCGAGTGCGATCCAGATGTGGTTGCCGACGGGTTCCTGCGCGAACAGGGCTCGCAGGGTGTCCACGATGGAGGTCACGGGCTGATTTTCTGCGAACCAGGCGACCGGGCCGGGGCATCGAGCCTGTGGGCACGAACTCGGAGCTGATGAACGGCAGGAAGATCAGGGTAGCTGAACGCGAGTGCCGGTGACTCTTTGCCTCCTTACCTACGACTCAAGCTTGTCCTAGATGCTCTCGCCGATGGCGGGCTGCGAGCCGATCCTGAAGATCCGCGTGCCGGAACTGGTAAACGGCCCCTGCCTGGCGCAGCACCTCCCGCTCCCGTGCGTGTTCGAGCAGTCGCCTGAACCTCACTACACGCCGCATCCGCAGAAAAAGAGCGACTTCTGTGAAGAGCAAGAACGGTGCGGCGAAATCTATGAGCCCGGCTCCGAGCCCACCAAGGATACCGAAGAAGAGCCCTGTCAGTAATCCGAACCGGAGCCCTATCGCTCCCCCGAACGAGAGCGCCACGAGCACCCCCGTCCCGACACCCACTACAAGCCCTCGGATGAGTCTGGCCCGAACCTGCCGACGATGGGCGGATTGCGGAGTAGTGACATCCGCAGAAGCTTCAATAGGCACGTTCCACACCGCTAATACAAGCCAAAGGCTGATGATAATAAACGGGACGACGGCAATGGCGGCAGGCTCCGGCTCGCCGCCCGGGATCAGTTGTATGAGCCCGACTGCGAACAGAATGAGTAGCAGTGCGATGCGTTCTGATGCCGACAACTCGGACGGGTTGACTCCGGGTGCGCAACAGGGCCCTGACCAGCGACAATGCTGGCGGACCCTCTTGTCTGTCCACCGGGAAGCGATGCACAACGCTCTGATATCTGACCTAACCACCCGCGAGCGTCAGAGGAAATCCGGGCCCGCGTCCAACTTGCTGTTGTCTTTGATCTTGTCAGCCGTGAGGCGAGCATTGAAACCTACAATGGCGCGTTCGAAGACCTAACCCCGAGGCAGCCGAGGTTTAGACTCGCTGGCGACCAAGGGGTGATCAAGGTGGCCAACGATTCAGGGCACGATCGGAGATGGGATGCCCTACAGCTCGCGTATCAGCAGGCCTGCACGAGTTACGGCGAGATCACCGACTTCCGGGGCAAGCTGCTTGCACTGCTTCCATTGGCGACAGGCACCGGAGCCTTCCTCCTGCTCGATCGGGGGTCCAACATCGCAGCGCTGGGAGCGATCGGGGTGTTTGGTGTAGTGGTCACGCTCGGGCTGTTCATGTACGAGCTCCGCGGGATCCAGCGCTGTCACCGGTTGGAAGATCAAGCCGGCGTGCTGGAGTACGAGCTCGGGCTAGACCTGAGGACCGGTCCGTTCCGCGGACAACCTCGAAGAAGGCTCTGTGGAATGCTCGGCCCACCGGGCGCCGGCCTCGTCGTCTATCTGGCCGTCATGTTCGCCTGGCTCTATGTGGCCGGTGTCGGATACGGCTGGTGGCCCGAGCCTGAAGTCGGGTTGGGTCTCGCATGGCTGCTAGTGCCCGGCTACCTCGTTGTGTTGGCTGTGGCGTGGGTCGCCGTTAGATCATGGTGCCAGGTCGGTGGCGGCCGCGATGGTCCCAGCCTGCGGAATAAATCGAGGTCGGCAGGCTCACAACCGCCAGGGAAGAGTTTGACAACCGTCGATTTACCGGTCGTGGCGAGCGCAGAGAACTCCTGTCGAGCCAGCACCATCCAGGCGTGCGAGTCGTGTGGGTCACGTCCCACGACGGCGCCAGGACCAGCTGGCATCGTCATGACGGCGAGCAAGTTCTCTACTCTGGATTTGTCAGACATCCGGCCTCGACGGCAGATGGTTCTGGGCGGCCAGAGATCGCCAGCACCCCTTTCACCCCTTAGGGGGAGTGGGCGGCTTGAGCCCACGTCAGTAGGAGTGAAGCCTTGGAAGATCGTCTCTTGTATCGGGTGACCGAAGTTGCCGTTTTCCTCAATGTCAGTCGATCGAAGGTCTACGAGCTGCTCGGATCAGGCGACCTGCCATCTGTGAAGATCGATC
>Ga0126307_10003950_pt1 | contig 10233 bp, 12 predicted proteins | sample Plot28_FD_89955 | JGI IMG/M metagenome (GOLD analysis project Ga0126307, IMG submission 89955) | Serpentine soil microbial communities from UC McLaughlin Reserve, CA, USA - Plot28 | ecosystem: Environmental > Terrestrial > Soil > Grasslands | place: USA: UC McLaughlin Reserve, Lake County...
CCAGACGTCATCGTCCTGTGGCTCCATGGGATCGAGCACGGCGACCTCGCCGCCCGACTCCACGCAGGTCGACCACACGTTCGGCCCCCATCCGGCGTCCGGGCGCCAATCCGGATACTCGACGCTCCAGATCCACAGGCCCGGCGCGACGTCGCGAATCTTCGCCATGGACGCATTTTCACCGTTTCGCCGTCCGCGCCGAAGCGCACACTTGCGGCATGTACGACGCATTGCGGACGCAGTACGTGCTCTCGTGCCCGGCGCGTGGGGAAACCGCGATCACGCTCTCGGCGTTCCGGCGGCTGGACCGGCTGCCGGGCGCGGCCCATCCGGCCGTGTTCGCGATCACGTTCGCATGCCCGTGCGGCGACGAGCATCCCGGCCTCGTCGCGCACGACGACCTCGATTGGGCGCCGCTGGGTCTCGATGCCGGCTCGTTCTTCGACCTGATGACCGACCGCGAGAGAGACGTCGGCGACGAGCTCGGCGAGATGGCCGCCAGCCGTATCCGCGCGGGAGACTGGCCGTGGAGCTTCTTCTGCTACGCGGAGGACCGGCCCAAGCCCGTGTTCCCGTCGTCGTTCGCGCTCCTTGCCCCGGGATCCGTAGGGGAAATGGTGGGCGTCGCCGTCCAGTGCCCGGACTGTGAAAGCCGCTCGATCAACCTCGTCTCCCGCGCGCACATCGATCTACCGTTCCACAACGATTCGCACGTAGGCGTCGTGGAGCATGTGTTCGAAGTCGACGCGGACCGCGCGCTCGAGGAGTTCCGCGTCGAGCTCTACTCGGCCGCGTTCGACACGCGGCGGCTCGCGCTCTAGCGCTTCAGTTCCTCTTCGCCGTAGATGCGGACGTACAGGAAGATGGCCGCGCCGGCGACGGCCGCGACGATGAACGAGGTGGCGCCGGAGACGCCGACTCCGAGCAGGCCGAGCCAGATCACGAAGCCGAGACCGAGACCCCAGAGGAACGAAATGACGCCGTGATCGAAGCTCGGAGGTCGGGGAAGGTGGGCCATGCCGGACGCGATCCTAACGCGTGCGGCCGCCTGTAAAGAAGTGTTTGCAAAATGCGACTTTTGCGTTTTCGCGGGCCTTGAAAGTTCGGCCTCGACACCCTAGGGTGCTGATTGCGCCGAGCACCGATCGCAAGTAGGTCGAAGCTCAACGCGGGAGCCGTACGCGGAAGCGGAAAGCTAACGCGAGGAGTGGACGAAAGCGAAACGGGCTCGGCGAACTTATGCCCGAAATCCGCTCGCGCCTGCGGCGCTCGCATTGCGATTTCGGGCATGGCAAGGCGGCGTTCTCCGCGATCGGTTTGAGAGCAGAGCCGGGCAAAGCCCGCCTCTGCGGCGCTCTTGACTCTTTACGCGAATGCACTAGAACCGGTGTTATGTCAAGCTGGAACGAAAGTGAGTCAGCGGCCCTCTCCCCTCGGTACGCGCTTCCGCTGCCGGATCGGAATGCACAAGTGGGTGCGGCGCGTGAACGACGAGGGCGGGCAGTACTACGAATGCCGCTACTGCGGCAAGTACAAGGAAACGGGCGCCGCGATCATGCGCTATCCGGGCTCGACGCCCTAGAGCGGACAGCGAAACGTCCGGAAGAGCCCGGCCAGGCGGCGGGGGACGATCAGCTCCCGGTACGCGCGCCAGCCCCCACTCCCGCGCCGGAACCACGCGCTGGCGCCCTCGGTGCCCGTGTGCGGCAGCCAGAAGACGGCGACCGACCACTCAGCGCCTGCGATCGAGAACCGGCACACGCGGTTCGTCACGCACACGCTCTCGCCGCCGGTCTCGAGCGGATAGCAGTGGCGGCCGACGAGCGGTCCGTGAAAGAGCGGATCCGCGCAGGTCGCCGCGTCTACGATGCGCCCGCAATACGCGGCTCGCAACGCGCCCTGGACGTCAGGGCTCACCGGCAGGGGGCGGGCCCGAGCGGTGCGCGGTAGCTCGGCGAACGCGGGCTCGCCGGGGGCGGCATAGGCGATGAAGACCTGGAGGAAGCTGCCCGGCGACCGTGAGAACGCCGTGTTCACCGGTTGCCCGTGGAAGCGGGTGCGGATGACGTAGTCGGGAGCGTCCGCGTCCTCGGGGTACAGCTCGACCTTGAGTCGCGGCCCGTAGCGGCGGACGAGACGCCCGAGGCTGCCCTTGGTCATCGAGCAGATCCCCCCTGCCAGGCAGAAGCCGGGCCCAGCGGCGGTGACGAGGTCGACGCGACGCGGGCTGCCGCGCCGCACGTAGACGTCGAACAGGTGCTTTTTCGAGTACTGCATGTAGCCGTTGCCGTTCCGGGACAGTGGGCGTCCGAGTCGCGCCACCACCTGAGCGCCAGTCATCCCCAGGGTTACGCCGTGCACGCCCCTCCCCACGACGATCTGCCCCGACTCGATCGCGCGCCCGGCCGCGCCGGCCAGCGCTGCGCAGACGCACGAAGCGACGACTGTCACGAAGAGCGCGCGCCTCACCGACGCTCTATAACACGCGCCCCGCAGAGTCTGTAGTGTTGTGCCTCGCGCGGCGTTTAGTGGACGAGACAGGGGGAGCCTCACCCACGGAATGACGGTAATCGGCGAGGAACTACTCAACGACGAGGACCTGCGGCTGTTCATCGAGGAGGCCGAGCAAGCCGGCTCGGTGGCCCTCGTTGACGTGACCGAGCTGATCGAGGCGCACGGCCTCGATGCGATCGAGACCGACGCCCTCTACCGCGAGTTCGAGCAGCGCGGGATCGAGGTGGTCGAGAAGCTGCCCGATCCTCCCCCGCAGCCCGTCTCGCTCTCGTACGAGACGACGACGGACGCGCTGCAGCTCTTCCTGCGCGAGGCCGGACGCCACGCGCTGCTGACGGCGGCGCAGGAGGTCGAGCTCGCGAAGAAGGTCGAGCGGGGTGACGTGCAGGCGAAGCAGCGGATGATCCAGTCCAACCTGCGACTGGTGGTGTCGATCGCGAAGAACTACCGCAACCAGGGCCTCCCCTTCCTCGACCTCATCCAGGAGGGCACGCTCGGCCTCATACGCGCTGTCGAGAAGTTCGACTGGCGCCGCGGCTACAAGTTCTCGACGTACGCGACGTGGTGGATCCGCCAGGCGGTCGCGCGCGCGCTGGCGGACAAGGCGCGGACGATCCGCATGCCCGTCCACATCGTCGAGCGCAAGCAGAAGATGAACCGCGCCGAGCGGATGCTCTGGACGCAGCTCGGCCGCGAGCCGACGCTCGCCGAGATCGCGGAGGAAGCGGGCCTTCCCCTCCACCAGGCGTACGAGGTGCGCGCGGCTGCGCGAGCTTCGCTGAGCCTCGACCAGCCCGTCGGCGAGCAGGAGGACGCCGTCTTCGGCGACTTCGTCGCGGGTGAGGACCCCCTCCCCGAGGAGGAGGTCGAGGTCTCGCTGCGGAGCCAGGCTCTCGCGCAGGCGCTCGGGACGCTCTCCGAGCGCGAGCGTCAGGTGCTCGCGCTCCGCTACGGCCTCGACGGGAGCGATCCCAAGACGCTCGAGGACATCGGACGGCGCCTCGGCCTCACCCGTGAGCGGGTGCGGCAGATCGAGCTCGAGACGCTGCGCCGGCTGGCGACGCTGCGCGAGATGATCCCCGTCTCGGGCTGATCCTCAGCGCCGCCTCAACGGCACCTCAGCATCCGCTAACAAAGAAGTTACAAATCGAGCCCGTTTGGAGTTCTAACCTCAAGGAAACCCTTGCGTTTAAACGAATAACGCCGTCATGCGGCCGGCACAAAGTCGAAACGTCCGAGGAGGAGTCTAGGCTCGCAACCATGTGCGGAATCGCCGGATACAGCCTGAGAACCGAGTGCGACGTCGATCGCACGCTCGCAGCGCAGGCTCTCCTGGCAGGCATCGCGGAGCGCGGCGCGGACGCAGTCGGGTACGCATATCGAAACGGCGGCGACGTCCAGGTCCACAAGCAGCGCTCGGGAGCGAGCGAACTTCTCGACCGCGTCGAGATTCCGCAGCACGCGAGCAAGGTGCTCGTCCACGTGCGCGACTACACGAAGGGCCACCCGAGGATCGAGGCAAACAACCACCCCGTCCGGCACGGCGCCGTCGTCGGGGTCCACAACGGCATCATCCTGAACGACGAGGAGATCTTCGCCGAGCACGGCTTCGAGCGTGCCGCGCCGGGCATGACGGTCGACTCAGAGGCGATCTTCGCGCTTGCCGAGCTGACCGACAGCCGCGCCAGGGCTCTGCAGGAGCTGCGCGGCTCTATGGCGGCCGCCTGGATCGACGAGCGCCGTCAAGGGCTCGTGTACTGCGCGCGTGGCGTCGGCCGCCCGCTCTGGGTCGGCGAAGGCAAGCAGGCGACGTTCTTCGCGTCCACGGGCCTCGCCCTCGAGGTCGTCGAGCACTACACGGGCGTCACGCTCCGCCGGCGGTCGATCGACGAGGGAACGCTCCTCGTCCTGAACGACGGCCGCGTCGTAAAGCAGAAGCGCTTCAAGCCCCAGAGGAACTTCGTGGAGCGCTCGCTGCCGGCGGTCCGGGCCCCGTCCGAGGGCCAGTTCTGTCTCGAGCGGCTCGCCACACTCGCGGCCGCGGCCTAGCCGCCCGTCCGGATACGCTCGCTGGGCCATGCGGCTTCCGCTGAAGGCCGAGATCCTCGCTGCCCGCGCCGTCGGTGGGCTTTCGCGCCTTGCGCGCACGGGCGGCGGGACGACGATTCCGGGCAAGCTCCTGTGGAAGCTCGACCCCGGCGCGATCGACCGGCTTGCCGCACTGCTTCCGCGCGGCTCCGTCCTCATCTCAGCGACCAACGGCAAGACGACGACGGCCGCCATGGTCGCCGAGATCCTCGGCCGCGAGACACACCTCGCGCACAACCGCGCCGGCGCGAACCTCGTGTCGGGCGTCGCCTCCGCCCTCCTCGAGTCGGAGGGCGCGGAGCTCGGGCTCTTCGAGGTGGACGAGGCCGCCCTGCCGGAGGTGGCGCGGCGCGTGCGGCCGCATACCGTCTGCCTCCTCAACCTCTTCCGGGACCAGCTCGACCGCTACGGAGAGCTCGAGCTCGTCGCCGAGCGCTGGCGTGCGGCGGTGCAGGCGCTGGATCCGGATGCCTGGGTCGTCGTCAACGGCGACGACCCGCAGATCGGCGAGCTTGCCTCGCGCCGCGAGCACGCGGTGGTCTTCGGCGTCGACGACCCGCGCTGCGCGCGGCCGGGGCTGCAGCACGCCGCCGATTCGAAGTACTGCATCCGCTGCGGCACGCCGTACGTGTTCGCCGCGGCGTACGTCGGCCACCTGGGCCAGTACCGCTGCCCCAGCTGCGGGCACGCGCGTCCCCCGCTCGATGTCGCCGCGAGGAACATCGAGCTCAACGGGCTCGAGAGCGCGTCCTTCGACCTCGTGACTCCCAAGGGTTCTCGGCGCGTCCGCCTACGGCTGCCCGGCCTGTACAACGTCTACAACGCTCTCGCGGCCGCCGCGCTGACCCAGACGATGGGAATCGAACCGGCGGAGATGCAGGCGGGTCTGGAACGTTTCAGTCCCGCGTTCGGCCGTTTCGAGCGCATCGCCCTCGGCGAGCGCAATGCACTCGTGCTTCTCATCAAGAATCCCGCCGGCGCGAACGAGGTCGTTCGGACGCTGGTCGACGCCGGCGTCCCCCCCACGCTGCTGGTGGCGCTGAACGACCGGATCGCGGACGGACGCGACGTGTCCTGGATCTGGGACGTCGACTTCGAGCCGCTGTTCGCGGGCGGTCTGGAGCGACTCGTCGCTTGCGGCGAGCGCGCCGCAGAGCTCGCGCTGCGGTTCCGCTACGGAGGATTCCCCGGCGAACGCATCGAGGTGGTCCCCGCACTCGACGATGCCCTCGACCGCGGCCTCGAGCTGACGCCGCCCGGCGGCGAGCTCACGGTTCTCCCGACGTACACGGCCATGCTCGCCCTCCGCCACATCGTCTCGGAGCGCGGCTTCGTGCGTCCCTACTGGGAGCGCGCGGCGTGAAGATCCGCCTCGGCCACCTCTACCCGGACTACCTGAACATCTACGCGGACCGCGGGAACATCGCTGTTCTCGCGCAGCGCGCGCGGAAGCGCGGCCACGAGCTCGACGTCACGCACATCGGCGTGGGCGACGAGGTGCGCCCGGGCGAGGTCGATTTCTTCTACGTCGGTGGTGGACAGGACCGCGAGCAGGCGCTCATCGCCCCGGACATCGCCGCCAAGGGCGCCGCGCTGGCGGAGGGAGTGGCCGGCGGCGCGGCGTTCCTCGCCGTCTGCGGCGGCTACCAGCTCCTGGGGAGCTTCTACCGGGACCGCGCGGGCGCGGAGCTGCCCGGTTGCGGGCTCCTCCCGCTCCACACCGTCGCCGGAGAGCGGCGCATGATCGGCGACGTGCTCCTCCAGTGCGCGTGGGCGGGCCAGACGCTCGCGGGATTCGAGAATCACGCGGGGCGGACCTACCTCGACGAGGGCGCCGAGCCGCTCGGCCGCGTGCTCGCCGGCTTCGGGAACGACGGCGAGAGCGGGTTCGAAGGCTGCAGGGCCGGCCGGGTCGTCGGGACGTATCTGCACGGGCCGCTCCTTCCGCGCAATCCCTGGTTCGCGGACTGGATCCTCGCCGAGGCGGCCGGCCACCAGCTGGGCGAGCCGGCCGTCTTCGAGCCGCTGAACGACGAGCTGGAGCTGCAGGCTCACGGTGTCTCCGCCGACCGCGCGCGGGAGCGCGGCGGGCGTTACTGAGACGCGCAGGCGCCGAGGCCGATACGCGAGACTGTGGCGCCAGTCGGGCGGTCACGGCGCCCAGAGCGCCCCGAGATAGACGACGGGGTCGCCGGGGCGCCAGCGGGCGAGGAAACGCTGGATGGGAGGATGAAGCACGACTCCGTCGAGCTCGCCTGGATCGAAGAGCCGGTGGCCCCGGACAGCCGCGTCCTGGGACGTGGCCGCCTCGAGCGATCGTCCCGTCAGGTCGCCGGCGAAGATGATGTGCACGACGTGGCGCGCGGCGAAGCTCTTGATCGGATCGATCGAGTCCACGATCGCGATGGGGCCTTCGAACACCAGGTTTTCGTCGATTCCGACTTCTTCCAGCAGCTCCCGGCGAAGGGCGTCGACGAGGCTCTCGCCCGACTTGACCCCGCCGCCCGGGAGCAGCCAGTACTCCTTTCCCGGCTTCTCGTGCCTGCAGAGCAGAAGCCGGTGCTGCCAGCGCAGCGCTGCCGAGACGCGGATCCGGGGCTCGACGGCCATCAGCTTCCCGAAGAGCCGTGGCCGCGCGCGCCGCGCTCGCTCTCCGACAGCGTCTCGACCTCGACCAACTCCACCTCCGGGAGCTCGACCAGCACGAGCTGCGCGATGCGCATGCCGGGCTCGACGCTGAAGGGCTCGCTCGCGTCCGTGTTCAGCAGGATCACGAGGATCTCGCCGCGGTATCCGGCGTCAATGAGTCCCGGCGTGTTGACGATCGTGATCCCGTGCCTCGCCGCGAGACCCGATCGCGGCTGGACGAATCCCGCGTGTCCCTCCGGAATCCCCACGGCCAACCCGGTGCCGACGGATGCGCGCTCCCCGGGAGCGAGCGTCACACGCTCGCACGCGACCAGGTCGAGCCCCGCGTCGCCGGTGTACGCCCGGTCCGGCAGCACCGCTTCGGGGCGGAGCCGCTGGACCTCGAGCTTCACGCCCGCGAGGCTGCCGGCGCCTCGGCTTCCGCGATCAGGTAGGCGGCGAACCGCCGGAGCTCACGGCGCGGTAGCCTCGCCCGCACGAGCACGCCTTCGGCGAGGTCCGAGCGATCGTCGATCGGCGCTCCGAGGTCGTAGAGCTCGTTCAGCTTTCCACCGTCCTCGTACGGGATGAGCAACCGGACCTGTTCGAAGCGGTCGGCGAACCGCGCCGCGATCCGCCCGCGCAGCTCCTCGAGCCCCTCCCCACTCGCCGCCGAGACCTGCAGGGAGCCGGGAAAGCGGTTCGCGAGCCTGCGGCGCCGGAGCGAGTCGACGGCGTCGATCTTGTTCAGCACGAGCTCGCGTGGGAGCTCGTCCGCGCCGATGTCGCACAGGACGGAGTCGACGGCGGCCGTTGTCTCCTCGATCTCGTCGTCCGAGGCCGAAGCGTCGACCACGTGCAGCACGAGATCGGAGACGAGCGTCTCCTCGAGCGTCGCGGCGAAGCCTTCGACCAGCTGGTGCGGCAGCCGGCGGATGAAGCCGACGGTGTCCGTGACGAGGTAGCGGCGCCCGTCGTGCTCGAACGCGCGCGTGGTCGGATCGAGGGTCTCGAACAGGCGGTCGTTCACTGACACGCCGGCGCCCGTGAGCGCATTCAGAAGCGTGGACTTCCCGACGTTCGTGTACCCGGCGAGCGCGACAGTGGGGATCTCATTCCGCTCTCGCGCCTTGCGTCGTCCCTCACGTTGCTTGCGGAGCGCCGCGAGGCGGCGCTTGAGGAGCGTGATGCGCCGGCGCGCGAGGCGGCGGTCGGTCTCCAGCTGAGTCTCGCCGGGGCCGCGGGTCCCTACGCCGCCGCCGACGGCGGTCGCCGTACCGCCCGCAAGCCGCTCGAGGTGCTGCCACAGGCCGCGCATGCGCGGGAGGTTGTACTCGAGCTGTGCGAGCTCGACCTGAAGCTTGCCCTCGGCGCTGCGCGCGTGCTGGGCGAAGATGTCGAGGATGAGCTGCGTGCGGTCGACGACGCGCGCGTTCAGGGCGTTCTCGAGGTTGCGCTGCTGCGGCGGGCTGAGTTCTTCGTCGACGAGGAGCGACTCGGCACCCACGTGCCCGTACGCTTGCTTCAGCTCCTCGAGCTTGCCCTTGCCGACGTACGTCCGCGGATCGGGTCCCGAACGGTGCTGCACGAGCGATGCGACGGGCTCGACCCCCGCGGCACGCGCCAGCTCGCCGAGCTCGGCGATCTCGGCGGCCTCCTCCGAAGGGGAAAGTACGGCCAAGAGGAATCCGCGCTCCGGTTCGGCGGAGGCAGGCGTGCGCTGTTCCACCAGGCGATTATGACGACTGCAACTCGGCGCCCGTGAGCGCCGACTCGATGCGCGAGACCGCTTCTTCGAGCCGGTCGTCGGGAATCGTGAGCGAGATGCGGACGAAGCCCTCGCCGCTCGGCCCGTACGCCGACCCCGGCGACACGACCACGGCCGCGCGTTCGAGCACCAGCTCCGAGAAGCTCGCCGACGTGTAGCCCTCGGGCACGCGCGCCCAGAAGTACGGCGTGGCGAGCGGAGGGGTCACGTGCAGGCCGATCGCGCGGAGCGCCTCGGCGACGAGGTCGCGCCGTCGCTCGTACACGGCCGACATCTCCTGCGGGAAGGCACGAGCCTCCGTCAGCGCGGCCGCGGCAGCCGCCTGCATCGCCTCGAACATCCCGGAGTCGATGTTCGTCTTCAGCTGCCGGTACCGCTCGACGATCTCCGGGTTCCCCGTCATCAGGGCGCAGCGCCAGCCGGTCATGTTCCAGCCCTTGGAGAGCGAGAAGATCTCCACACCCACGTCCTTCGCGCCCGGCGTCTCGAGGAAGCTCGGCGCGCGGTAGCCCTCGAAGCAGATCTCCGAGTACGCGCTGTCGTGCACGACGATCACGTCGTTGGCCCGCGCGAAGTCGACCGCTCGCTCGAAGTAGCCCTCCTGCACGATCGCGCCGGTCGGGTTGTTCGGGTAGTTGAGGAACAGGAGGTTGGCGCGCGCGCGAACGTCATCCGGGACGGAATCGAGGTCGGGCAGGAACCCGTTTTGCTCTTCGAGCGGGAGGTAGTAGGGCTCCGACCCGGCGAAGAGCGGCCCGGATGTATACGGGGGATAGCCGGGGTCGGGAGCGAGTGCGAGATCACCCGGGTCGAGCGCGACGAGCGCGACGTGGGACACGCCCTCCTTCCCGCCGAGGACGGGAACGATCTCGCCGTCCACCTCGAGCTCGACGCCGAAGCGATCGCGGTAGAACCCCGCGGCGGCCTCCCTAAAGGCGCGTGTGCCGTGGTTGGTCGGGTAGTCGTGCGTCGCGGGATCGCGCATCGCGCGGGCGGCCGCCTCGATGACCGCTTCGGGCGTAGGCAGGTCGGGATCGCCGATGCCGAGGCTGATGACGTCGATCCCCTCCTCCTCTTTCGCAGAGATCTTGCGCTCGAGCTCGGCGAACAGGTACGGCGGGACCTGGTCGAGCCGCTTCGCGAACCTCACAGCTCGAACTCCTCGGACAGCTCGACCGAGCAGATCTCCAGAGCGGGCCCCGTGAGGCGCGCGCGGCCGCCGTCGAGCTCGACGA